>Ga0255097_1000011_pt1 | contig 174812 bp, 219 predicted proteins | sample Colum_Atlam_RepB_2_FD_188436 | JGI IMG/M metagenome (GOLD analysis project Ga0255097, IMG submission 188436) | Freshwater microbial communities from Columbia River, Oregon, United States - Colum_Atlam_RepB_8d | ecosystem: Environmental > Aquatic > Freshwater > River | place: USA: Oregon...
GCCGACACTATCCTCTTACCTCTATGGCAAGACAGCGGGTGTCCCGCTCGACATCTTAGATGCTGCACATAACCTCCTGAGTGATGTGACTCTTATCCGTGAACGAGACGCCTACGTTCAAGACATGAAAAAAACGATAAAGGACTGGTGCCACACCATCGGCGTTTCCGAAATGAATTTAGAGGCACTGTCTAACTATCTAGGCGTACACCTAGTTACCCTTCAGCGCTGGCAACAGGGCGAAACACGACCCTCCATTTCCAGTTTCAAGCGTCATTATCGTAGAATCATGAGCGTTAAAACTTAAATCTCATTCATATCTTTTCTTCAATTCGCGACCGATACAGGTATTTGACACCTTACTAAGTAACAGACAAATATAGGCTGTCATTAAAAGAGTTGGAGAAAAAACATGGATTTCAAAGATAAGCTAAAGGCACTCAAATCCTTAGCTACTGTTCAAGCAGCATTGGGCGGTGTTTTTATTAGCAATAAAGTCAATCACGAATTAGGCTTTTCGTATTGCTCGCTGGATAACATGCTAATCCAGTTGCGCCCCTATTTAGCTGCCGAGAAATCGACAATTACCCAGTATCGCATTCAATCGAACACTGAATACGACGAATCTGGCCGCATCACAAAGCCAGCTAAAGAGCTCATGGTCACGAGCTTTATTGATCTGGAGTCGGGCGAATCAATCGACGATGTTCGCGAGATCAACATCGCCCCGGTGAACAACATCATCACTAGCCAGATCATGGTTGAGTCGGAGACGCATGCCCGCAAGAGCGCGTTACGATGCCTGTTCGCAGCGCATGACTCTGAGTATGTTCCTCAATCCGATGCCAGAGAGCTGATGAGTGAGTCACCTGCAACAGACGCTCATAACAAAAGCGCCCAAGTGCAAGAAGACGAAAAAAATGCACGTGAAGAGGCCAAAATTGCAGCCTCTATCAATCAGCTGGTCCACAACCCAGATCATGAAGTGTTTTTTAATAACTTCTTGAAGTCCAAAAAGTTAACGGGAGAATTAGAAAAGTTTGCTATCCAATACTATGCACAGGCCATCAAGACGCCAAAAGGCATTAAAGGAAAGCTACCGGCTCAAGCTGCAATTAACTAAGCAGTAAAGGCCGCCAATCTACCCAGGCTGGCGGCCCTATAGGCTACATTTCTGCAAACAATTAAACGCTCGTCTTTATTTACCACTCAATCCCTATTTGCTACCTTATGTCGTAGTGTTTAGACACCTAAAAAAAGGGCGAGCAATGCAGATCAAAACACTCCAAAGAATTCGTCTTGGCGGAGCAGCAGATGCCTGGTCACTCACGGCTATTGGCGCTGCTTTTGTTGCATCAAGCCCGCTCTTTATCGCGACAGTAAACGAAGCCGTTATGTTTACAGCGGCGTTTATGGGCATGGCCTACATAACGGATCGCTACGCATTCGCACTCACTGAAAAGCCAATGCTCGATTCCGACTTAGATTTCGTTAGTTCAGATCCTCCCATTCCGCCCGAAGAAGTTCATCGCAGGACTGATGCGCTGCTGTTCGGCTACACCACCGATTTTGGTAAGCCGCTCTACATTCCCTACGAGGACCTTACTCGTCACTGCCTGATCATTGGTCAGTCCGGTAGTGGTAAGACCGTCCTTGGTTCAACTCTGATGCGCCAACAGATCGACAATGGCGGCGGGTTGATGTTCGTCGACGGCAAAATGAGCTCCGCCGACCTCGATGCGATGTACCAAATGTGCGCAGCTGCCGGCCGCCAACATGATCTTCTTGTGATCAATCCTGGCGATCCAGCGATGAGCAACACTTACAACCCAATCTTATACGGGGACGCCGATGAGATTGGATCGCGCATTCTCAGTCTTATCCCAGATGCCTCTGCATCACCCGGCGCAGACTACTTCCGACAGGGCGCCCTACAAGCGATCACGACACTCGTTCGCGGCATCAAGGTAACGGGGAAGGCCTATAGCTTCCTTGACCTCTCCATCATGATGTCGAACCCTCGTGCGCTGATGGCACTCCAGAAGCTCGTGCTTCACAAAGCTAAAACCGTTCAAAAGGATGATAAAGAGACTCAGGACTCTATCGACGACATCCTGCTCTTCCTCAACCGATTCACCACCAAAACTCAGCGTGGCGTTCAGTTCGATGTGAACAAAATGAAGGAAACACTGGGCGGCATCGCAGGACGTTTGCACAGTTTCGGTACCGGCACCTTCGGTAATGTGCTCAACAGCTACAACCCAGAGGTCAATCTCTACGAAGCAATCTTGGCCAACAAGATCATCTACATCATGTTGCCCACCATGGCTAAAAGCGAAGTAGCGACGAACATGGCCAAGATCCTCATGGGCGACTACCGAACCGCCGTGTCGTGGATACAGCGTCTACCAGAGCACGAAAGGCCAAATCCGCCAACACTCGTCTTCCTCGATGAAGCAGGTTCCTATTTCAACCAGTCATTTACCCGCTTGATGGAGCAAGCCCGAAGCGCCCGTCAGATGGTTATTCCTGCCGCACAGGTTAAGGCCAACTTTGATGTGATCTCTGAAGAAATGGGCGAAATGGTCATGGGTAACACCTACACCAAGGTCTTCTTCCAGTTAGGTACGAATGAAGTGGCCGAGGTTGCAGCAACCTTGGTTGGCATGACCAAGAAAGTGACCATGACGGTCTCGGATTCGGACTCAGAAAGCGATTCCGCACAAAAGATCCAGATCACTCCCGATCAAGCTAATTCGACAGGGCAAGGGCTTTCCATTGGCATGAGAGAGGAGGAGGTTTATCGAATTAAGCCAGACTCGTTCATCAGCCTTAAGAGAGGGCAGTGCGTCATTACCTACGCTGGTGCATCGAAGATCTTTGACATCCGTGTTCCGATGCTCACCGTAGACGAAGAGCTTAAGAAAGCTATTGGCCCGACCAAGATCAACCGCCAATACAAGCCACGCATCGAAGGGCTTTGCTTCCAGAACAAGATTCTAGAGTTTGTCGAACAAATTTCCGAAAAAGAAGAAGAAGAGGAGCCGCCAAAATGACCTCGGACCACGACTTTGTTTCGCCAGCTTGGCACCCAGAGGGCGCCCAATAATGTCTATGGAGATAAATGACGATGAATTGGCACGACTCAATGCCTTGGATAATTGGATCTTCGGTAGTTCTGATGATTTGGTCGATGATCCCGTGGCTGAACGCCCCAATCCTTTTCTTGTTTCAAAAAGCCCTACCACCTTTAACAATCTTATTGCATACCATCGTCCTGAAGTGGGTGGGGGGACTGATACTGACGACGAAGAATTCAATTTTCACTTTAGTACGGAATCTTACCAGGCCAAGGTCAGCAATCTACCCGATCGTGGGGGACGATCCAAAGAAGTAATCGTCACCTTTGAAGACTTCGAACAAGAGGAGCAATTCTCCTGTCTGCTCCTAACGCACCACATCAAAAATGTGATCACTGCCACGGTCTCACCACGGACGCGTAAACGCTCCCTTGAATTCGTGTTCGCAGACATCCACAAAGACGATGAGGTCAGCTTTACGACGTGCTGTGAGTCATTGAATGTCCGAGAGCATGTGCTACGCACTCGCGTTCACTACGAATACTTCTTGAGATGGGTTATTTGCGAAGACATGCCGATGCTTACGCTGCCGCTGCATGAAGACCTCATCAATGAGGTGATGTACCGCGCAGGAACGACAGGCCTTGCCGTGGCTAAGCTGGCTTGGTCCAATCCGGGCATACGCTATGAGGACATCCATCAGCGCCTCTCAGCCATCTATTTGCCCAAGGATCTCGTTGCAGCCGTTCGTGAACTCGAGCGCTATGGCAACATTGCCAAGCGTGGCGACTCAATCTACTTCGTCGGTAGAAACCCACAAGCAGGCGACTTTACCGAGATCCAACGCACCCACAAACGATCCCCGGTTATCTGGTCAAGGCTCTGGTAATCCATGAACCCTATTACGAAGCGAATAGCGACACACTTCGGAATCGGCCTAGCCCTCGCTGGCCTAGCCTTGCATCTACTTCCATCGCTGTATGCTGCAGCTCCAGCCCTCATGGCCTACTATTTCATTACTTCCGCCGCTAAGCGCCGTCATGGGCAGGTCGTAGAAAAGCGCAACATCAGAAAACTAAAACTGCCATCCGACTGGACTGTTGTTCCCTCCAAGCTCTTGCCTGGGCACGGGGACATCGATCTATACATTAAGCGACCGGACGGACAAGCATTCGCCATAGAAATTAAATCTCAGCGCTTAGTCTCCTTTAGACGCAACTTTTTCACGGGGAAAGGGCGACTTCACTACATGTCGAATAAGCCCTCAAAGGACGCCATCACGCAATGTATACGAGCTGCTGATAGCATATCGGCTTATCCGATTATTTGGTTCCCTGACGCGGCTTCTTCGGGCTCATGGGCAGTAAAAAAGCCCGTTCCCTACACGGTTATCTTTGGATCTAAAAGACGCGTTCAAACGGCCATCGGCGCACCGTGGAGCCTCTTTTGAATAATCCGAATGGGCGCCTTTTGATGAAGGCTTTCGAGAAGGCATCTGGCCTAAAAAAGCATGAGGCTCATATTGCGCTTCTGGATGTCAGCTTTGTCTTAAATACGCCCCTTTATGATCCATTCAAGCAAAATATCATGGTGCTATATCTAGATCATCAGAATCGTCTTTTCTCATTCAACACAACCAGCCCATGCACCCCAAGGTTGTACCGTACGTATGACGCAGCACTAAGAGAATTCACCACTGAAAAATTAACCACACGCCATAAGTCCATCTCAATTTTAGCGCCAGGCACACAGACCCACGACTTTATTCTTGAGCAAACAATTATCTTGTTGAGCCGTGTTTCTCCGGGGATCATCAAATGTTGAAAATCATTTCATCCATATCAGCCATCAATACCTTAATCGATTACGCCAAGAAGACAGGGAAGAAGCTCTACGCTTTTCAAGAGAGCTGGCAGGGCATACCTTGCGAAGTCGTAAGCGCCTCTAAAGAGACCGGCCACCCAGCATTTATAACGGTCACTAAATTCGGTCAAAGCGATCAAATCGAAATCGAAGACGAGATTCACTCGCAATCGATAACTAACTATGAGGCTGCTACTGCAATAACTAGGGGAGGGGAGCGGGTTCACATCGTTGCGATGGAGCCACCCTTAAGACAGGAGTATTAAAAAGGGAGGCTTAGCCTCCCTTTTTATTTAGTTCTTAATCATCAAGGCTTCAAGCGTTCCGCCTTGCTGTAGGTGCGTATCAACCCACAGAGGCTTTCTGCCGCGGCCTGTCCACGTTAATGTCGGATCATTCGGGCATTGAAACTTTGGCGCAACAGATCCAGTCTTGTTTGTTCGCTTAACTTCCTTAAGGCCAGGAAAGCTAATTTCGAGATTGATTTCAGCAGCAAGTCGAATAATTTCGGCTTTCTTCAAATCAAACTCTTTCTTACGGTGTTGCTCTAACTGATCGGTAACTGCCTTTGATAGCTTAGCTAATTCATCTTTATTTAAGCTGGCAACATCAATTGGTAGGTTGTTCACAGAAATCTCCCTCAAATTTGTTTCGACCCAATCAGCTTATTGATCAATTTAATTCGTGTCAAATTAACTTAATCAAAAGAAGCCTTAATAGCATTTATTGCTGCTGAATTTGATTCAATTGCGTAAATTCTAGTCGTATCTACGCTTTCGTGCCCCAACAAAGATTGGACATCAACAATATCTGCGCCGTCTCTAAACAATTTAGTAGCAAAATAACGCCTGAAGAGATGCGGCGTAAAAGAGTCCAAGCCACGAGAAGCGTCAATTTCGCCACAGCCAACTAAATAACAGCGACCTCTTTCAGCCATCCGAGTAACAATTCGCTGCAAATGATTCGTTGAAATCGGGCTAAGTTGTCCGGCCTTAGAGATAAGCGGCGTATTTACTTCACTTGAATTAGGTAGCTCGGATAGCCCTAATGACCCTCTGTATCGCTTTAGCTCTTCGATAACACTATTCGCTAATGGGACTTTCCTCAGTCTGCGTCCTTTGCCGATAACCGAGAGATACCAATCACCTGACCATTGAAAGACATCTGTCATTCTCAGCGAGACAGCCTCCATTCGCCTAACGCCCGTTTTGGAGAGGAGGGCGAGTATCCATCGCTCACGGGCATAATCACGCCCACCGTCATCTGCCTGCTCGATGCCGGCCCACATCGCCTCAATGCAGCGCTCATGCACTTCACGCTCATTCACGGCGCCCGTAGGAGCCTCGTATTCGCGTCCACTGATGTCCTTGGCAATGAACTTGATCTTGCCGTAGCCAGAGAACGGATTGCCCCACAGGTAACGTGTCTCGGTCAGAAAGGAGAACAGCGAACGAAGAACCACCATTGAGTGATTGGCAGACCGTTCACTCGCAGGCCCTTTCACCAGCCCAAGGCCACCATCCGCAATAGAAGCAGCCCATAGGCTTAGAGGCTCTGGGTTCTTAAGGAATTCTTTGTATCCCAGCAGGTGATCTAATGTCACATCCGATACACAGGCCTCTGCATCAATAGCAAGCCACGCGATGAAACGTCGGGCCTCGCCCGCGTATCGACGCCGGGTTGCTTCTGACTTGTTCGCAGTGACCCCTAGCCATGCAGCAATAGCGTCTCTATCGCATTCGGCGCTTATCTGGCACCCATTAGGCGACTTGTTGGCTCCTGAGCTACTAAGAACGGCTTCCAAGCGAGCACGCACATCCAGCGGAGCCCACTCAACGATGCCACTGACCCCACTGGGCCTGCCGTGTCCTTCAAGTGCCTTTAACTGCGTCATACGTTACGCCTGATCCGTAATGTCAAAAAATCGCTTAGCCCGTCTTTCAACGAAGTGCTGGCCAACCATCGACAGGGCCATAAGCAACCCGCCTCGTGCCTTGTTTAGCTTGCTCAAGGCCGACCAGAGGGCAATGCCGCAGGCTTCCTCCACGGTGCAGTCGTAGGGCTCGCCTTTGACGAAGATCAACGCAGAGGCCTCTGGATTGGCTCCTAAGGGCAGGAGCAGGGAAGTATTGCTCATGCTTCCGCGATGGCACTGCAGCTCGCACCGATTCCAGTCGAAGCCAGGATTAGCGATGCTATGAAGCGCCTCATTGCGAAACACGCTAATGATGTCATCGATACTCACATCAATAGGAACGCCCTGAAAAAGCTCGTCTAACGGTGCGGCAACAAGGCTCATGCTACACCTCGGACCCCAGCACAGCGGTCAATATCAGCCATGCTCTCGATGGCCAGCATGCCGGGGATTCCAGTTCGGCTCAGCCAATCCATCATAATTTTCTGCGACTTTTCTGACAAAAGCCCAGGGTCGAAACACATGCCAGAAACGCCATCCACCGATAGCTCTATGTGTCCATTCTGCTGCAACGACAAGCTCAGCGTTGACTGAGCTTCAGTCAGGTTTAATTTGGATACGGTCGTCATATAAGCCTCTTTCTTCAATAAACGCATCACGAGCTTACTGGGCGATTCCAATTGAACCTCTGCCAGTCTATCTCGATCATTGAGGTGTGTTAATAGGGATTAACACACATTTAACATCAGGAAGTAGTCAAAACACAACCATTACGCTAATGTGTAATGAAGTTAAATCCTACGCTGATACGGCGCAGATGCGCAAACAGGGGTTCACATGGCCGAAAACAACAATAACGCAGCGAAATCTCAGGATCTCGACACGCCAGACATCGCCCAACGCATTCGTGATGCCGCTATGGAGATGCTTTCACAAGGCAAGGCGCCAACCGTCACAGGCGTTCGCACATTATTGGGATCTGGTTCGTTCACAACGATCACTAAGCACGTGGCCACGTTCCTTAAAGAAAGCCATGTTCTCCTAACGCCGGCCGCCCAGATGCCTGACAGCTTGGCCCATGCCATGAAGGACATCTGGATGCTTGCACTCAGAGAGTCAGATAATCGCTTCCAGCTCGAGCGCGAACGCGCTGAAGCCAAGCTGGCGGATCTTCAAGGTCAGTACGACGGCTTGCAGGCTGCACACCTGCAGTTAAAGGGTTACCACGAAGCGATTCTTGACCAGTACCAGGACGCTGTTCGTGACATCGGCACCACGAATGCACGCCTGGCGGATGAGCAGTCCCGTTCGAGCTCCCTTCAGTCCGAACTCAACACTTCAACCACTTACATCGAAATGATTCGTGACGAGCATGCCCAGCAGATGGAAGCATCAGCAAATCAGATGTCAGCTCTGGAAGCAGCACACGCAAAGGAACTTGAGCAGCTTACGGATGCCCATTCGCAACGAATGAATCACGAGTCTGAACGAAACCGATCTGCCGAAGACTTACTCCACCAGCGCTTCTCTAACCTCGAGGTTGAAAAGGACAAGGCTATTGCCAAATTGCAGCAGCAGATAAAAGATCTGTCTGATGCCGGTGCGTTATCGAAGGACAAAGTTTCCGCACTTGAAAGCTTACTGGCCAAGGCTCAAAGCGACCAGGCGCGTCTCCAGGTTCAGCACGAAGCAGCTCTAGCCCGTTTGCAGTCTCAACTTGAAGCCCAATCACGCGTTGAACTAGAGCTACGCGCATCTGCCGAGTCACAGAAGCTGATCACTCAAAGCATCCTTGAAAGGATCTCCTCAGCGGCCACCGCACAGCAATCAACTCGTTCTAACTGAACGCTCATGATCTAACAGCGACTCTCTAGGTTGACTAAAACCTATCCTTGTAGTGGCTTAATGAACCCGGACACTCATTTAGGCGAGAATGCTCGCCATGAAGGGGTGTCTGATGACCAAGCAACGTCGTTCGTTTTCAACCGAGTTCAAGCACGATGCTGCGGCATTGGTGCTCGATAAAGGCTACACGCTGTCCGCAGCTATTACTTGATGCATCGCTACAACTGGATACGACCGCATCAGTTCAACGATGGTCTGGCACCGGCAGTAGCGGAAGAAAAACTTAAAACCGTGTCCGGGATTAGTTGACCACTACACTTGACAATGCTGTTGGGGGAACTGAGAATGCAGACGTCGCTTGTTATCGACACTGCATCTCAAAGCCGATGTCTCTGCAAAGACATCGGCTTTTTTGTTTGCCCGTATGGTGGTTAAGCGTTTAGCTAATTCATACTGATGGCACCTTGGTTATGAGTCTCATACGGCGCAACGAGGATATCTAAATTCATAATCACAGATTTGTAGAAATGTATTCCGTTAACATCGAACTCGTTAAGCTTCACGCCTAAAAAAGCAAATTTACGCTTTGCCATTATTCCTCCCGCTCAACCACTTCAACCGTTGTGTGCTTTGCACCGAAGTATGTGCCTTCATCTACGTTAATCCGAATTAGCTCACCACAGCCCCTACAATCAAAAGGATCTTCATTTTCATAATCATCGGCGTCTAAGCTCCGATCACAGTTAGGGCAACGTATACACACCTCCTTCCATCTCCAAAATGCCAACAATTTCATGTTCTAGGGCAAGACCCTGCTTGTCCATTTCGTTAACAAGCGACCAAAACTCCGCAGGTAGATTTCTATGCTTCTTCAGTTCAGCCTTAGCAGCTGTGAAATGCGGCAGTGTATTTACCCAAACATCGTTATTTCCGAACTTTCTTAACTTAGCCAACCATTCAGGCATAAGCCAAAACTCCACATCACTACCTACAGCATTCAAGATACGGCTGAAGTTCATTAGCCCTACCCCATCGTAGTCTGCAAACAAGACTATTTTGGCCGCCCGCGGTGCGGCTTCAAGCCATGACAGTAATTGATTGGGTAGCATTCCCTTGTAAAAGCCCACACTCGCGTTCTTGTCTTCAAGCCAGTCGAGGCGGTCAAACACCTCTTGATTCTCAACCAGCCATAGCGTGCCGTCAGTAGACCAGCCCGGATCTAAACCATCCTCAAGCCGTAAAACCCCAGCCCCTTGTGTATCTGTCATTGCCGACAAATCCATGACCTGACCAGCCTTGTTACGCCAAATGCCGCCAGCCCTCGCCCTCATTAGGAGGTAATAGCACCCATGCCCATGCTCACCAACCTTGCTGTTTCGCCTCATAGCGATATTGCGAGCTCTCTTGGGGGCATCCGGCCTTATATCGCCACTCACTACGGGGCTTAGCTCGCTAACCTTTAAGCTAATGACCGAAGGATGCTTAATGGCATAGCAGGAACCATTGCCAGCCTTCCTCGACTCGATAGCACCCGTACTTCGGCTAAATAGATCAAGCTCCCGTCTTTGATTTTGCGTGAACAATGACCTTGCCGCGACCAAGCCCTCCGACGTTGAAAGCTTAGTTAACTTAGTTAATGCCGCTAATAGAGCGTTCGTATTATCAGCCATCAGGCGGCATCATTCGCTAGGGGCTCAAGCACCTGCCAGTTCCCACGCAGCACGAAGTTGGCTCCATTATGGTGAGTAACGGGTATGCAATATCTGGCCGTTGTAAGGGGGGAAGGCGATGCGAAAATTAGCGTGAACCCAAAGCTCTCTGCCACCTCAATCAACCCGCCCTGGTTGACGTAATCGAGGTTAGCGGCCTCATCTAAGTAGCACACTCCTTTCATCTGCTGCTTCTTGTCTTGCATCATCTTAAGCAGCGCCATGCCGGTCACCAGCTTAATCATTAGGACAGTCCCGTTCGATGCAGCCTCATCAGCCTCTCTATAAGCTGTAACTGGCTGACCGCGCTGTGCAACGACAAAACTTAACGAAAACAGACTGCCGACATTTAGCTTTTCACCCGAAGCACCATACCTAACCAGTATGTCCTTTGCCTTCTGAAGTGACGCGTTATCTAGCTGGTCGCCGTTCTGATTGAATAGAGCCAGAGTCTCTTGCTGCTCTAACTTTTCAGCCGCAGAAATCAGCATCTCAATGGCCCAAACCAACTCAGGCACATCAACAACTTCAATCTTGAAAACGCTCAGGTCTGATATTTTCCGCCGACTAATAAGACTGTTGAACCCACGCATTTCATTCTTAAAGACCATCAGGTTGTCACGCAAAACACGAAGCCTGCCTGTCACGTTAACGACTGCACTTCTTGCCGCACTGTTCAGGATCTCTTCCTCCTTATCCAGCACATGTCTGAACCCGATAATTAACTCTATCTCCTGCTCTTCACTGCCAGCGTATTGATACTTCGTGAGCCCGCCACGCTGCAGAGAAATCAAACCTTCCCTAAGCTCCTTATTGAGCCTTAAAAGCGCCTTGCAATCTTCTTGGTACTTACTGAGCTTAGAAGGCAATTCCTCCAATGCCCACTCAGGCTCTCCGGCCCAACGATGGTGCTTACGATGCTCAAGCCCTTCAAAGTCATTTAGTGAATCAAGTCTATTTTTGCGGTCTTCCGCAATCTTGGTGTTTGCAGCGTCAAGCATAAACCCAGCCTGCCCAAGCTCACGCAACTCCTCCTCAGCCTTTGTATCCATTTCGTCGTAACCAGCGAGCTTTACTGCAATATCTGCTAACCCAGCAGCCAGCTCAGTCAGCGTTTCGTTTCGCATACCACTATCTTCTCGCCACTTTTCGAGACTGTCATACTCAACAAGTTCACCCTCGCACTTTCGGCAAAGTAGCTCCTTTTCACGCTTGCTCGCCTGAGCTTTTTCCATCTGCATAGCAACAGCAAGCTGCTCTCGCAATCCGAGCAACTTAGATTCATCTTCCTCCAGCTCAAGCCTGCAATCTGCAACAGATCTAGGAACTGTCACGGGCGGTAATGCACTGGTATTGATCGACAGGCCCGGCATGTCCACCCATCCAATGCTATCGCTCGTTAGGTGTCTCTCTAGCAAAGCAGGATCTACCCTGTAGTCCCCACTTCCGGCCATTCGAGCGCCATCACTTAGGATTGCCGATAGTCTCTCCTGTGCAAGCGACCCTAATGAGTTCAAAACCGCATTACCCAAGACTTGGCCGTCATTCTCGATATATCGCTTTAGTCGGATAATGTCTGACTCGACCTTGGTAATGTCACGACTGATTGCTCCTACGCTACTGGCATTGGCAACTCCGATCAGCATTGTTATTTCATCAAGATCACGCTTTGCTGCCTTCAAATTGTCCTCAAGCTGCTGGCGGTTATTTATGCCAACAAACTTGTCCTCAGAGGCAGCCATTCTCACCGAGTCGGCCTCAATCTTTTCTTTCCTTCGGTTCAATTCATCAGCAGTAGATCGCCATTGATCACGACAACGGCTCTGATTCTTCCGATCTTCTTTGACACGAGCAATGCCCGCCGCGATGTCGTTCTTTTTCTTCGTATAGCCATCAGCCCACAGGCCCAAGGCCTCATCAATACGGCCACGCCATTCAATTATCTTTCCCCTTAGGACTAAACGAGCTTCAAGCGCAGCCTCCATGCTATCTATGCGATCTTTCTGGTCCCTTGCGGCCACATACTGCGCATTCGCTAGGTTGTATTCCGCAAAAGACTTATCCCACTGTTCCTTGAAATCCAGATCTCCTTCCTGCAGCTCGCGCTTGAAGATCTGCATAAGTGAGTCTTTGATCGAGGCCGATGTGAGCTTATCGAGGCGTAGCGTACGAGTAAGGATCTGCTGGTAAACATGGCTGTCAGAAGGGTTCTCAAGCCTGAACACACTAAAGTCTGGCATGCCTGCTTGCCTCGAAGCCTGGCCGCCATACATGATCGACTGGTAATCCGACTGCTTAAAGCGATACCCCGTGATGCCCTTGCTCGCCAGGTGAGCTATTAGCTCTGGCTGCTTCACCAGGCTCCCGTCAGGCAGACGGTAATGTTCAAGATTAAGCTCGCCCTTGTAGGCGAAGTATTCATAGTCATGACTGGCGCCAACACCGACGCAGCCGAACACAACAATGCCTGTCTGGGGCAGATGGGCTTCCAGCAAAATGTAAGAGCTATTCGTTTTGAAGTAATAGGCACGGCTCTTATCGAAGCTGTTATCGCCAAAGTTCATCTTGTTTTTATTGATCACCAACAAAAACTGAAGTGCGCTGATTAAGCTGGTTTTTCCTGCGTTATTGGCGCCAACGAGCGAAACAGCCTCATCAAGTGGGATTTCTGCCCTCGCATAACCTGCAGAGTTCAGTAGTGCCAATCGCTGAAAGCTATAACTGTACTGACTCATGCTTCTATCTCCACCGTGTTGTCATCTTCGAATTCGTCGTCTTCATTTCGCGCTTCAACAAGAGCCTCGAAGTGGTCCAAAAAGCGCGATACAGATGGCAGTAGCGTTACGCCTCCAAAACCATCAACAGCGGTAAACCCAAGTTTCGCTGCATCGACCAAGATCTTTAGCATGTCATCCGGGCTAATCGACTCCGCCTTCATCAGCTCTTTGTGCTTCTCTGCCGCATTACTCAGCAAGTCCCTATTGATTGGCCATTCCGTGAACTGACCCAACTGCTTTCCTTCCGATGACTGGTTATCGAATAACACCATCAGCACTAGCGCCAACTGACGCGATGTTGTGCTTACCGAGTTTGTTGCATCAGAACTATCTAGCCATGCAAACCCACGAGCATCCACGCGGTAGTCGTATCCCAGCGCCGTGAATAGGGCCATATAACTCTCATGTTCACGCTCAAGCTCAGCCCAAACGCCAGGGGCATTCAATCGATTGATATGCTTCCCCGCAGTCATGTCTTTGAATATGCCCTCAAGCTGCTTTAGCTTTCCCAGGTTGATGACTCCTTCACTCATGTCTCGTTCGCCTCTAATGCGGTAATACGGTGTGGCTGATAGATCACTCTGACCACATTCAAATCGGTTCGGTGCTCGCTGCTCAAAAGCTCAGCCCTATAGAATGGGCTCTCAGAAGCCATCACCAAATGAAAGTGAGTAAGGATCGCCTCATCAGGAACATCAGGATATTCCTCACGCATCCACTCAATAAGGTTTTCAATGGGCAAGGCATCCTTCATTGCCTTGGCCAGCTGGTGCGGGTTTATCCAATGGAAGGCATCATTTGCGCCCTCTGGCGCATCGGGGAACGCGACAGACGCAGGCTCATAGCGCATGGCGTCTGCCATGATTTCGCGTATTTCAAGTCCATGGGTAATTCGTCGTCTGCGATCACGCTGCCACATAACCGGCGAAGCGTTTTCATAGACTGAGTCCAAGCCTCTTTTCCGAATGGTGCCTAATAGGGTCGTAATCGCTTCAGCAAGTGCGTTGTGTTGTCGAAGCTCCTCGCGCAACGGAAACAAGACCTCCGAGCAACGCTGGGATACTCGCAGTCCTTGTCGCCTCAAATCCTTCGCCTTGTATGCAATAGCCTTAACGCTTGCCTTACGAGCATAAAGCTCACCTTGCATACTCAATAATGCAATCGCATCATCCAAGACTCTCTCGGCACGCTCCAGACGCGGGCTGAATACGCCTTGCGGCCCGCTATCCATCATTTCATTCATGGGTTCGATATATTGGTCATAGGCATCCAGCACTTCACGGTAGCGCCTAGCAATAGGCATATCCGCGCTGGCGGTCTTCGCTCTATCGGCCAAATCCATAATGGCGTGCTGATCTTGCTCAAGCTGGTTTTTGATCTGATCGAACAAGCTAGATAATGCTTTAGCGCCTCTGAGCAGCAAATCCATATCTGGCCCATCAACACCGGCCTGCAACTGTTCCGTTGCAACGCTAATTCCCTCTATCTTTGCCTTTAGAACACTAGAAAGCCCGAGTACGTGTTCGTGCGTGATCGCACTGACGAATTCATAGACAGCGGATTTAAGTTGGTAAGCGTTGCCTGGCTCAAAGTATTCCAGGATTTCGCTGTTACTTAGGCTCCGCAGGATGTCAGCATGGGCTTCAGGTGACTTATCCTCAGTCACCTTCGCAATGGCCGCTAATAAATCTTTTTCCGAGAAAAACGGATCGGCATGGGCTGCTTCACACAGAACCTCAACAACTTTCCAGTTTCGATACAACCCAGCGATCAAGCTCTTTGCAGATACCATTAAAATTCGTTCTCGAATCCGCTACTTCAGTCGTACAGTTTTTTGAAGTACAAATGGAATGGCTCATCATCAATGTCTGCACCGCTGATGCCTGAGGCTTTAAGAGAGCATTCAGAAATGTCAGCCTGGGTTGAATACTTCGACTCGGGCTTGCTCATATCGTATCGATAGTAGAATTCAATAGCCGCCCCATGAACTTCAAAGCCGACTAAACCAGCCTCAGTCCCATCGCAATCCAAGAAAAGCAAATGCTCGTTCGGACCAAGATTAGCCATTGCTTCAGTAATTGCATTCTTAAAGCTATTTACTTCACTCATATCAAACTCCAGTTATTGCTAGTGCTTTACGAATAGGATGATGTGGCGTAACAAGCATCAGTTGAAATTCACCGCCGTGTTTTGCATTACGTTATCAAGCGCAGTGTGCAGACTTCTCTTGTCTTCCTCATGATCGCCAAAAACCCTATTTACCAAGCGCACCTTTGGAGGTTTTCTCGGGGCCAACCAGAGTGCCCAGTAACCAGCACTTACAATCGCCCCAAGCCATAGCCCGAGCAGGCCAAATGCAAAAAAAGGAACCACAGCCAAGGACAAAACGAATGGTTTATGAAAAAAATAGTTTTTTGTTGCGCACATGTGCTGAATCAATATCTCAGGACGGTAGTCTCTTCTCGTTGTGTGATTCGTAATCTGTAGGTATTGGCTTTCCCCTCTCCCTACAACCGCTCCCGTAACGAAAGTCAGCACATTGCCCCCAGCACAAGAAACACTCCAATTGTGGATATTGATTGCGTGTTGCTGCCCCTGCTCATCTTCAATAAAGATCTCTTGGTGATCTATGGTCTCTGAGTTAACACTGACGCTATGGTGCATTGGCGGGGTGTACCCCTCTCGGATGCTTCCATTAGAACTGACCTGGGAGCTGTGGTGAATCCTAGACTCCAGGCTCCTGTTCGCTGAAATCACCCTTCCAGTCAGGGTATAGAAATTCAAAGTTTTTCCGTTTGTCAGAGTAATCGCCATGCTTAGCCTCATTATTATTGACAACTTTAGTAAGAGTCACAAAACTAACCTACGGCTATGCAAATAACAACCACCTCCCAATCACGAAGACTCAATGCGACCTATTAGATATGAGTTAATTTAAAGGAGTAGCAACACATGCCCGGACTCAAAGGAATCATTAAGGGATACCCACGCCAAGATTACTAACAACGCGCCCCTAAAACCGTGTGAAGCGACAGCTAGGGAATGACTCGCAACCTAAGAATTGCCTTCCAGCATTCGACCCGCGCTTAGCTGTCCTTTGCACCAAAAGCGAACCACATAGAGGGCACTCATCTTCGTCTGAAGACACAAATCCAGATCTACTGGATAGGCGTCTATTACGCTTAACCTTTAAGTGTTCGATATGCTCCCTTGTTGTCTCAGGTGTATCAGCAAGCCTTCTATTTGAGAGGGCTGCTATCGCATCCTGCACCTGGTCATCGGTGAGCAAGACCTCCCAAAACGACAAAATGTAGCTGATAGCCTTTCCAGACCGCTGAACATTCTCCGGCATGTCTGTCTTGAGCTGGCCATCGCCAACAAACGCCACAACGGAAATAACCGCTTTCGCTGGCAGCCCCGTCACTTCCCTCACCGCCCTTACATGCCCCGCGTTTTGTATAAGCGGGTTCTGAAACTTGTATTTCTTACCTCGTAATGTCTGCGTCCAAACTCTGCTTTCCTCATCCCCGAATATCCACCCATTCATGTTCTTAACTTCAACCACAAAGACCCCGTATTTGGACACGAATACATGATCAATCTGGGTTGTCCCTGATCGCGTCGGGAGCGTCACATTCTCTAATTTAATGTAGGTTTCTTTGGGCAGGCGAAAGGATGCCCCGACACTCATGGCCCACTCGCCCATGTTTCCCTTGAATTTTGGTGACCTCATCAGCTGGCTTAAAACCGCAAGGAAAACCAACAAAATAAACGAACCCGTCATCACCACCTCAATTTCAAGTTTCTAACCAAGGCCCAAATTGCTAACGCGATGACGCGATAATCAGGCATGACACCTCTTTGACATTTATGTAGGTAGCAATCAAGTATTACCTGTACCGAGCTGGTCAATAACCCCGGCTCACCTAAACCTAAAAAGTAGAAATGAGGTAAACATGAAAAAGTTAACAGTAACCCTGCTGGCGGGCCTTCTGGCTTCCTTCTCCCATGCCGCAGAGACATCCACTGATCCTCTCTTGGATCAAGGCCCAACCTTCTATGTGCTTGGTGGCGCAGGTAACGCGAGCTTTGATACTAAGGCCGAAGGCGCAACCCCACTGGGCTCCATTGAGTCCGAAAACACTGACAGTCAGGGCTCCTACCGCTTGGCTGCCGGTAAAATCTTCAATGGTGGCGCCATGGAAATTGGCTACTCCGACTTCGGTGACTCGACCGACACGGGCGGCACAGCTCTATCTGGCTTTAGCTTCGGTGTGCTCGTAATTGCACCAATCGGGGACAGCCCTTTCGACCTAATCCTCCGAACAGACGCGTACCTTCTTAAGCACAAGTATCGCGGCAACGAGGAAACGACCATTCCTGGCTTCGGCTTAGGCATCGGAACCCGCTTGAATTGGGCTAATGGTTTCTTCGTTCAGGGCCAATACGATGTCATGTACTACCAGGACAAAATCGAGGGCGCTATTGGTGGCGAAGTAAGAACGCTGCTCCAGCACCCATCCATCCAAGCAGGCATTGCGCTCTAACGAAGGCATGTACTGAGTGGATGCTTATCAAAAGGCATTCACTCAGGCTTTTTTCTGGCGTTCTTCCTTCGGAATTTGAAGGTGAGTGCGGTGATCCTTACACCGTCCTTGTGATTCTTGTAGCTGACCTCCCACTCTGTAAGCTGATTGATCTGATCAACGGCTACATCCACTGTTCTTCTCTTGAAGTCACCCATGACCTTGTACTCATTAGGAGCTAACCCGAAGGCTTCCCTTAGCTCCTCTATTTCGATAGTTCGCGAGCCCGCTCCCTTGAACTGCAGCAGCTCATAAAGCTGCAATGCGTGCAGGCTAGAAAACTGTGCAACCTCTTCCAATCGGTAAGAGACGAATGTTTTTTCGAGGATTTCGACGCTCTTAATAACATCGACTGAGAAAATGAGAGAGATCAGCTCTTCCGCATCAACATACGCATACTGGCTTAACCATCGGGTTCGGATAACCTCACGCTCTTCGGGCTTATCATCATTCTCTGATAAGGTTATGCCCCGCTTGTAAAGCGACTCCAACACATCCTTGAGATGCCGGTAGGCCTCACCATTACTCATCCCAAACGTCGAGGCAAAGTCGCTCACACTCAGCTTTAGTCGGGTATCAGCGGCCAGCTCCAGTTGGTTCTTCACCGCCCACCCAATGCAGTATTTAAGAAGCTCTGCCTCGCGCAGCGATAGCCTGTAGAACGCACTTAGTATGTCGTTAGGCTTCCCCGCTGCCACACGGCCAGATCCACGTTCATTCGCCATGGAACTCATGTCATCCATCATTTAATGTCACCCATTTTTTGAGTCTATATAATGACATCAAAAAATGGGGTCAGCAAATGTCAGGTAGACTTAACGATGAACCTATCGCTCAAGATTTTCTAACGCATCAGCACGATTCAGGCTGTCGACGCTCATTCTGATCGAATTCTCTAGATCAATTCCGAGCTCTAGCATGGTTTTCAGCTTCACGAAGAAATCTGGTAGCTTGCCGCTGTACTGTAACCGAGCCATGTCTCCCATCATTCCCCCGGCAGAGGCATACTTGCTGCTCAGGAAAGCAGTTACCCAGCGCTTATCCTCATCTTTGACCAGCCTGCTCTTAACTAAACTTGGAGCTATTGTCTCTGTCAGGAAGAAATGCCGACTAAATAGCTCCATGACGGGCGATCTGCCGTGAATCTTTGGTCTTTTATTGCCTTTGAGCGGGCTCTCTGCCTTAACCCGCCTCTCTATCCCATCCCATAGCTTATGGGGCACTTCACGACTGGCGATCTCCATTCCACGCTCAACTCCTTGCCCTATTTTTGCAGCCCTCGAGACGACACCACTGCAAAGGCTCCACAGTTGAGACATCGGCAAAACGGAAACACCATCCCTGATCGCCCTTTTTATCTGAGCAGCGGTCCCTGTGTCGTAAGTAATGCCAGCCTCTGCCGAGATCACCGATAAATACTGGCCGACATCAACCTCGCAGCATGCAAACCACAGATCAATCAGGCTCTGATCAAACTCAAACACCCGGTCACGAACCAATACCAATAAATCCTCAAAGGATCTCTGGTCGCGCCAGGCGTTTACTATGTGCGGCACATGCACCTCAAAATTGAAGCCATGTCGAGACTTTGGCGCGAAGTCACGAGTTGTTATCCCGTCCGGCGCCACGGTGATGGCAAATGAACGGTACAGGGTACTGAACTCCTCTTGAGGTATCCCGACCTTCGATTCAATGTCCAGCATGCTGATTCCAGGACCGCCTTGCTGCATGTCAGGATGTGATAGCATCGCAGCCAGCGAAAATAGGGAGCGTACGGGGAGCGAATCAAAGTCACACCCCTTATCTAAGCGCTCAACAAGCTCTTTCCGAGCCACAATATCCTCACCCTTGCGCCAACGATCCTGATGCTCAGATGGCACCAAGCAGCCAGCACAGGAATACTTCCCCAGTGCGGCTAGATGCCTAACTCGACGGTGTGTGGCACTAAAGTGATCCCTCTGTCGAAACGAAACAGGCTCTTGGCACGACCTGCACAGCGCAGACGTGATTTCCAGATGGCCAGCCTCCGCGGCCTCCTCATGCAGACCACCAGCGCCCAATAATTCCTCATCGGTGTGTACGAATTGGCCCTTCGCCACATCGAACTCCCAATACGATTTAAGAAGCTGCGCGGACAGATCACTCGCACTTTCCAAGATTACAACTCGATAATCTGGGGTTATTTCTTTAGTCGCCATTCTCGCCATAAAAACCTCTACTTCATCTTATCAAGTGTATCTGTATCCCCCTTGCACACTAATCAGGAGATGCAAACATGACTATCGCAATAACACCCCACGTTGAAAACTCAGACGTTTGGTTTGAGAAGTTCAAACCGATCGAAAATACTTTCGAACACGCGTTCTGGGAGTACAACGGTAAAAACTACTGTTACGAAACCCTTGGCACTGGCATGACTGAAGTGCTTAGAGTTGCAAAATCAAGTCCCAACCTTGTTTGGACCCTCGTTGAATGTGACGATGGGATGTATATCTCCCCGGGCTATCACTTCGTAAATCGGATGGGTTACTTCATCTGCCAAGTGCCTTTCACAGACGATGACATCCAACAGGGTGACTACTGCGACCGGCTCTACGAAGACGATGACCAATTCGCCTAACTAACCGCCATTCCGGCACTAAACCGACTTAGCTCACGCTGGTCGGTTTTTTCTTGTGCATCGATTTTCCCGTAGCGAACTGTTTAATTCGCTTTGCCTCTTCAGCATCGAGTAGAAGAGCCCTTAGTTTCAGAGCTTTTGTTATGGCACTAACCAACATGGCCTGACTAACATTCCCGTCATCGCCAACATCGATGTAATACCGGCTACCTTTCGCCCTACTGTCACCCCCGCGCACCACGACAACCCACTGACCAGGCTGCTTGCTTCGGTACGCCGGCCGTCTCATCTTCAAGCTAAGCCCAGTCATGCCAAATAATTTGCCTTGAATACTCTCCGGCCCCGGGCTACGCCGCTGCATGACTGGGGCTACATAAATCGACTCAAGGTATTCACAGGCTTCCTGAAGGCTCTTAATTGGATCTCGGCGAGCCCCCAAAATCTTGTCCCTGTCTGAGAAGCTTTTTACCTTCGCTCCCGCTTTGAACGCACCTGAGAGGCCGGGGTCCACCCGCCAGCCCTTGTACGAGCTCGACTCTACTCGCCGGACGAACCTGGGTACCGAATACGTTTTGCATCCTACGATCACTTCTTTATGTGGCAACAATGAAACACGCTTAAGTGGTCGCATTCATACCTTGTCCATGTGAATAATCTGTATTGACGCTACTTCTCAACGCTATCGCTTGCCTTAAGCATTTCATCTATACACGCCGTAAATCGCTCGGCAACATCCTTTTCGATTACGGGTTTACCGTAATAGATGACCTCCATGTCATCACTTTCTCGAGTCGTTCCGATGCTCAGCACTTTATCGGAGAAAATGCCCGCAATAATCTCGCCAGCGACTTCGAAGTTTGAGACGTAAAGCGCGTAGTCATCCCGCGATTTCCTAACAGCCTGAACCGGACGCGTCCGTTTGCTCCCATCCACCTTAAACCAGATGTATGTTGATGGCACGGTAACGAGTTTTACCTCTGGCTCAGCCTTTCCCCTATTTATTACCTTAATGTTAGTGTGCCTACCTTTGATCAACGCGGCGCCTTTGCTCGCAAGATTTATGCTGCCATTAAATCCAGCGAACCTATCGCTGCCAGAACCCTCTCTAACCGCATTGATTAACAGCCCGCACACATTGGCCCCATTCTCGTCTTCAGACACCGTCACTGAGACAACATCGATATTGGCTTTTTCCAATAAACCTGCCGTTGCGAGGCTAGGCAAAAGTGCGCACAACAAAACGATTATTTTCAACATCACTCAACTCCCTTTGCTATGACTCTGAACATCGTCACCAAGAACCAAAATCCCGCGAACACGAACAGCAATGTCACCCAGAGGCTTCCCGCAATGAGCCTACTCATTAACGGGTCGCCTGTATCGGTGATCAGGCACAAAGTCGCGTCGTCTGATGATCACATCGCGCAGCGCTTCCGCACGCAGAACCCGGCTAATGGGACGACGCTTACCGTCTGTAGTAACAACGGTCACAACGCCCTCGCCAGGCTCACAGCCTTCATCAATGCCTTCGCCACGAACCGCCAGCTCGACCTCCACACTCGCAATATCTTTCAGGGGAACGGTACACGAGTAGCCTACACGCCCCTTATGGACCTTCAACGTGTCCTTGCTCACGCAAAACATGTAGAGGTTCTTACGAGACACCTTATAGGCCACACCACAACCCACCAAGAAGCCCACGAACGGATGCACAAAGACCGTCAATGGCGCAGCAAAGACTAGCGCCCAGAAGACGACCTCCGCGTACGACTGGCGAACGGTATGCGTCTTGAAATCGCGCAGGCCTCGAGCCTTCCGCGTTTTCTTCTTTCGATAGGGCTGGCGGGCCTTTACGCCCTCCGCAGCCGATTTAGTTTCCATAAGACTCACCTTTAACCCGCGAAACGACCTTCTTCGTTCGCAACAAATCACGTTCACCATCCCTTACTTGGACAGGCAGCACGAACCCCTGTTTTGCCATGATCCCCTCAAAGGCTTCTATGGCGTGCGAGCCAATCAGCTCAGCCCCAATGGCCAGCATGTCGCCATCGACGACTTCGCATAACCGCCTAAAACGATCGATCGTGGTTCCAGTGACCCCGTACAAGGTTTCCTCACGCACCAACTCGACCTCACGGAAAGCCGTTGAAACAAACGCGAGAAGAGCGCCCTGTGTGGCCAGCACCAGGATCCAGCCGAGCCCCAACGCTACCTCATCGCCCGCCAGCAGCATCAGCAGCACGGTTAAGCAAATCACCACCATGAGAGCGGTCTCTACCCAGACAACCACCCCTTGGATGAGATTGATCTGCTCAAATTCATCACTTTGCAGATTACCAAGATCCAAGCTATCCAGCGGCTTGAACGTGCTGTTGCCCAGACGACGACGATAACGAGCCATGTTTACCCCCGAGGCCCATGGTTGTTTTGCTGACGACCGCCAGCATCGCCCTGTGGGGCCACCTGTACCACCGACGCCAACGAGCGAATCTGAGCCAGCATCATCGAACCATCAATGCCCGGCCAGCTCGCACTTAACTGAGACATCACCAGGCTCGACAAATGAAAAAGCTGCCCTGGCGGGACGGGGACAGTGAAGCACTTCTGCCCATGAACCACCTTGAAGAGCACCGCATTCGCACGCCGGTAAACACCCACGGACTTATCTTTCTTCTCGCCATGAAACTTAAAGTCGAACTCCGGCAATGCACCGATCAGCACAGCGGCCAAGACAGGCAATTCATCGACTGTGAACTGGAAGATAATCTTGTCCTTCCAAAGCACCGTTTCGCCTTGCTTAGCCGCCGCATCGACGCTGATGGTTTGCCCCTCGTGGCGAGAGGTTGTTTCCTCAAACGTCAGCGCAGCCGTCTTGCCAAACACCCGCACTTTACGCGAGTCGATTCGGGCAGGCCGGTCGGCTTTCATGGGAACAACATTGCCCTGTTGCTGCTGGCGGTCTTCGCGTTCGAGAGAGCGCCAATCCACATCATGTTCGTAACTCATATCAACCACCTCTTAACAATGCCTTGCTCCAACGGATAATCCATCGTCACCCGAGACGGAGCAGTTAGGCAAAGGGCTCCCCTCAGCGCTTTCGCTTGCAGGTGGTGAGCGCTTTTGCACCCGATCGGTAGGCATTTACCGACTCATCGTAGAACCGACCGAAGACGCGGTAGTCCTTAGCGTTAATGCTCTTCTTTGCCCACGCAGCCGACGTTTCGAAATGCCCAGCGGCTTCACGACACCGGCAATCCTTCAAAGCAATGGCCGTCTTCAGGAGATCCGCTCGTGCGACACGCATGGCCCGTTGCGCCACTTCCAAGCTATCGACCTCTGCCGCCGTGACCATGGACGCATCCACATCGGCAATGGATGTCACCATCGTCAAGCATGTGATGCTGGGCTCCGGGCTTGCCGGCCGCTTGAGCATGGGCGGAGGCTCTAACGACTGCTTCTGAAACATGAATTCAACGGGCGCAGGAGGCGCAACCGAGGCTTTTGCTTCAGGCGCAGCCAAGACCGTGCCGGACAGGCTCAATAGCGCAACGATCGACAGTGTTTTGCATGTGACACGCATGGCGCTTCCTCAATGGTGAATCAGTGGACGGTGATGCCTTTATCGGCCTTGCCAATGAAGCCTGTGCCATCAAACAGGTGTCGAGACACGACAAACATCAGCTTCTGTTTGCGGTGGCCAACGCCGATGTTGAACTCAATCAAGAAGTTCTCATGCTTGATCGCCATCGCACGAATGGGCTCCTGGCTAATCTCAAAGCTAAACATGAAACGATGAACCGGCACGCCATCACGCTTACCGACGACGGGAGACACCATGGCCGAAATCACACTCTCTTCAAGGGATCGCCCTTCGATACGAACGCAATCGTCATAGCCACCGGCTAAATCGCAGCCTTCCATGCGCAGACTGAGGCTCACGGTCTCGCCCTGACTGTCGCCGAAGAAGCTCTGGTGCGATTCCGCATCCCATTCGCCCTGACCGACCAGCATAAATTCATCATCCGACGATTTAACCGCACCTTCAGGTTTCACCCGGGCCAAGACTTCGGCCAATTGCAGGCGGCCATTGTCGGTGACCATATTGCCGTATCGACCCATGACGCCTTGATAGCGAAGCGTGACATTGCCGCTATCCGCATCGGATTGCTCTAAATCAAACGCGGCGATGCCGGTATCAATGACGTTAACTTCTACTTCGAGGTGATGATTGCCCATAAACTACTCCAAAAAATGTAAGGGAATAATCGGTTAACCGACAGTAACATTGCAAACCACTCCCCCAAACCATCAATTGCTACCTTTTTCAAAAGCCAAACACACCACCCAAGACACTCTATTTATACATACACGACCGCAAAGGCCCCAACCCTCAAAAGCCGCGTCATTCCGTACCCGATTTTCCCGATCGACCGCCCGCTTCACCCCGAAGGGAGAGGAAGGAAAAGCGAGGAGGAATCGAGGAAGATGACACGCTGCGAGGGGAATAGGGTCAACAGGAGGAGCGGACGGAGCGCTGATAGGGTGGGTATTGCCCTAACGGTCGTGTATGTATAAATACCTCATTACAGAGGGTCGTATGGCTTGCTCACTTGCTTAATCGTTTCGCTGCGTGTCACACTAAAGTCATTATCGCTACCAAATAAATGAGTGTTTTATGCAGAACACCGACGAGATTACCCAGGATTCTCCGCATTCAGATCCGTTAAAACGCCATGCCATATTCGGGCTTTCACTCTTATTCGTCTTGGCGGGTGGTCATGTGATGTCGTCTCGATTGGCGGCTAATGAATGTTTGCACCCGAATCAGGCCGTATCTCAGCTGCAGGCGTTATTAGGTCATCAGATCAAAACTTATCTCGACTGTGCGATCACAGCCGCGTCGTCGTGTTCGGTGTATCCCGAAGACTTGCTCAATAACTCGCTTCAATTAAGTCGTCTGAAGGCGTCCAACGCGCATGCCTGCATCGTTGAGCCCTACATCGATCCTCGCTACGCAGCGATCACGGAGTAAGTCCATGACAACGGCAATCCCTTCGGTCGTAGAGACGCGCCAACAGGTGGCGACCCTGCTCTCGGAGATCAACCAACTCACCGAGCTACTGGCTGCCCAGTCGGGCTTAGAGGCGGTTGCCTACCAGTTGCCGGTCATGAGCTACGCCCACCGTTGCGATGAAATTGAGGTGAAGCCCCTATTCGGTGATGAAGCGCTTCAGTTTTGCCTAGCCGCTTATCGCCAGATTTACCGTGAAGATGATCAAGATCCGGTGACCTCGGCACGCTACCCCGGCGTCATTTTTTGCACGGATCTGCTCATTGAGCGATTGGCACGGATCAATGCCTTGAAGGACCAACTCGGCGCTACCTTGAGCTCACTTAAAGGCCGGCCGCGAGCGACCTTTATGCGCCAAGCCCTGCCCAATGTCAGTACGCACCACCTGTGCCGACACATTCCCTTTGTGCTGATGGGTGCAGATGACCACTTCCTGTCGGTCGGATTTACCTGGGCGGGGAACACGGCCATTACTCGGCGCATGAACTACGAGCAGGCGATCAGCTTCTGTGCGCGTCGGTCGGCCACGGGTGCAATTCACCCGAATGATCTTGAACTGATCAATGCGTCTACCGGCAATCTCTATGAGCGTCGGCTCATGGCGCCGCACCCCCGCATCAATCTGACGACCTACCTCAGTACGATGCAGCCGACCTCGACCGCCATGCGAGCGGCCAACTTGCCCCTATTGGTTGCCACGCCTCGCGATCAAGTCATTGTGTCGCCCCTGTTTAGCTACCAAGACGAAACCTGGCGTCAGTCTCGTTCCGATAAAAAGCCACTGAGACCGCTGCTACCCCATATCGACCTCTACGAAGAGATTGCCTCATGACTTCACGCGCCAAAGCGATTTACGCCAACCTCTTTCAATCTTCCGGTGAGGGAGCTTCTTTGCTGAAAACCTATGCGGGTCAGAACACAGGGCCGGTCTCTCGCCCTGAATTCTTGGCCATCATCCTGACGATCTGGCTGACAACGCTGTGTCTGCATATTTCGGATGCTTCACAGCTGTGCATGGACATTTATGTGTTTGGTGTCTACACGCTGGGCATGTGGTGCTTGTTCCTGCGCCCTGACAGCCAGCACCGAACGCATCGGCTTTGGTTCCTCAGCACCAGCGTTTTTATCTTTCTGGCGCTCCTGGCTAACGTCTTCTATGTCTCTCTTATGCCCCTACCGTCCGAACCTCTTTATTACCACCTTGCAGCGTTTAGCTCCCTCGATGGTCCGGCCATGATGTTCACCGCATTTCTTCTCGCGTTCCGTCTGAAGACACGCACCTTGGTGACGCTGGCCATCCCACATGCTCTTCTCTTCGTTTTGTTAGCCACCTCCCCGGTTACCAATTTCATCATTAACAACCCTGACATGATTTACGGCTTCTCCCTTGCACGGGCGTTGATCAATGTGGGCGCAATGCTCTTTGTCTTGGTCACAGCCCTGCGGTTCGCTGCGCTTTGGTACCAAAAAAGACTCAACGCCAAGGTGCCTGCCCTGTAATGAGACCCTTCTTGGCAACGAGCCAATCCCGTGTTGTGGTCCTTTTGCTAGGCATTATCTCGACGTACGCGACGGGATATGTCTCGTTGCGTCATGGGCTTGGCTTGGCGGGTCACGACCTGATGGTGGCCTTTGGGATATTCACCGGAGGCATCCTGCTGCTGACCTATCTCAGCGTAAACAAGTGGCTGGTCTGGGCCACGGTGACGCCCAAAACGCTGCCTGAACCGCAATACACCCAAGCCAAAGCGCTTCTCAGTGAACTAGGTGATCGAGTGGGGTTTCACATCGATCTGCGCGTCGTTGCAGCGAAACGAACCTTTATCTACTCGGCCGGCATCAATCAAAAACTCCTGGTCATTTCAGACACGGCGCTCCAGTCGCTCAGCCCTGCAGCAACTCGCGGGGTTTTTGCACACGAAATTGCCCACATGGTCATGAATCACTCGCGCAAGAATGCCGCGGTGTTCTCGTCTTTTTTCGGTTTGCGGATGGCGCTGGCGTTCCCGTCCTACGTCAACATCTATGTTGCTTTACTCTTGTTCATGTACTTGCGTCACAACGAGTACGAAGCCGACAAGCTCGCCTGCATCTTGGTTGGCCAAGAAGCCGTTCGTTGCGCATTAAACGAAGTACAGGCCCTCACCAAAATGCGTGAATTCGGCCGCACGATTGAATTTTTTATCTCGACACACCCCAGCTACGAACGGCGCCGACAAGCCATCGCAGCCTACGAATAATAACGGAACCCCAGTGACCACACTCAAATTGACCTATGACGTTGCACGCACCTCACCGGAAGATCACCAATTTGCGGATCAATACCAGGTGCATGTGACGCGATCGGATGGCAAGCCGATACACCCGCAAGAGGTCCACGCTGCCCTTCGCATCTCACTTGAAGTTTCTGCGACTCATTTAGAACAAATAAAACAGAGGGCGCCCCTCAAACTGGTGAAGTGAATGGATGCGAAACTAATCAATGCCATCGTACGGGTTTGCCAAAGTGAGTTTGTTCGCCACTACCCGAATGACGTTTTGCTGGGCCACTTAGAAGCCAACCAGATCGGGCGTTGGTCAGGCGACACCTACCAAATCTCACCCGCAGACAAGAAGGTTCTGGCCGACCAGCTGCTCCATGCAACCGGCGTTGATGCGTTCAGTCCTGAAGTGGGCGGCACCTTCATGATGGGGAAGGTGGCTCACCTCTCTTCGCATCAAGACATCGTTGAAGTCGCTGAACCGCGAGTGGTGATGGTCAAAGCCCTCAACAATGGCCACGTCCAAGTTGGCCCTTACGATGCGCGTCTCCCACCCGGGGCAAGCATGTGCATTCCCTTCGAGACCCCACCACAGACGGTCTCCCATCAAGCGATCATTCTGTGCCAGCACTACGCGCTATACGACCAGATACAGCAGTCGTGCCTGAATTTCGAAGACATTGGCTTTAACCCACTGGTGGTGTTCAACGGGGCGACACCGAGCCAGCGCGACTCCGCGATGCGTTTCCTTCAGTCGCAACGAATCCCTGTTCATTGTGCCTTCGACCTTTCGCCTGAAGGCCTGCGCCTGGCATTGGATGTCCCGTTCTTTGGATCGTTTCTTCTTCCAGCCGCCGACATTCAGGAAAAGCTCATTGGCGGGCATAACAAGACGGACGTATATCTCAGTCAGGCTGCACGCCTACGCAACGACTTCCACGACGCAACCGGCCAGATCAAGCTGCTCTGGGAACGAGTTACTACCCATGAGCTCTGCATCAGCTCCAAGGCGTATGTGTTTCAGGCCAACGAACCCGAAGAAGCTGCACCCAAGACCGCCAGCCAAATCGACATCAGCAAGCTCTCTGAGGTGATGAACCAACAGCCTACAGCTCCCCATTCGACTCAAACGAAAGAGAAAAAGCCCGAACGCACTGTAAATCCGGCTGATTTGGCCAACTTCAAATCGGTGGTCGATGAAAAGACACTGCCTATCATTCAGGAAAAGGCCCGATACCGCGCTAAAGACGATGATTCTGAAGTCGAAATCGAATCATTTAGCCAATACAAGCTTGATTAAGGCTTTTCAAACACTCCCGGCTTTTAAAACCGACCCCCGGTTGCTAAATCGCTACGCCTCATAATAAAGTTGTCAAATCAACTCAGAGACATAAAGCATGTTTAAGCGTAGCCTTCTAGGTTCTTTCCTGTTTATTGCATCAGCGACAGCGTTTGCTGCGTCGGATAACTATCCACGCCTAGCGCCAGAGAACTTCTCTCAGACAAAAGCCATCCTTAAGAAGCATGTCGATAAAGCGGGCGACTTAGATTATTACTGCGGCTGTCCGATCATCGTTACCGGCAAGAAGCTGACTGTTGATCTTCAAGCGTGTGGCTACGAAGTGCGTAAAAACCCTGAACGCGCACAACGCGTAGAGTACGAGCACACAGTCGCAGCTTTTGACATGGGCCGCCAGCTCCAATGCTGGCAAGACGGCGGACGGAAGAATTGCACGGCCAATGACCCGGATTTTGCCCGGATGGAAGCAGACCCAATTAACTTAATTCCGGTGGTGGGCGAAGTCAATGGTGATCGTTCCAACATGCGTTTTGGCATGCTCTCATCGACACAGGGATTCGGCTATGGCCAATGCGGTACGCGGGTTGATTTTGAGTCCCGAACCATTATGCCAAGATCGGATGCCCGTGGTGACATCGCCCGTATTCATTTCTATTTCCAGCAGAAGTACGGCTTGGCCATTTCGCGTCAACAACTTCAATTATTCCAAGCGTGGAATAAAACCGATCCCATCGATGCGCGTGAATGCAATCGAAACTATCTAATCCATTTCCACACCGGCATTCAAAACCCATTTGTAAGCGCTGGCTGCACAAACTAATTCCAAACAAAAAGAGGTTACACCTTGAAAAAACTGCTCCTCGTTACAACCCTCGCACTCGTGGTTTCTGGCTGCGCGACTCCTTTGTCCTCTGCTCAGAAACGCGATATGAAATTTTATCAAAGCAAAGGATTGGTCGTTGAAGAAAAGAACCCAGGCACAGCAGCAGGCTTAGGTCTCTTGCCCGGCTTTGGCTCTTTCTATGTGCGCGAATACGGCGCAGGCATCGTCAATTTGCTGTTCTGGCCAGCGTCTATCCTTTGGGACCCCGTAAGCGGCTATGACGGCGCCAATGTCATCAACTACTACGCGACAAAAGATGCGATCAGCCGAAAGCAAAAGCGTGAAATCAAAAACCTTGAAGACAGTGTTGCCACTGGGAAAACCCCTCAGGCTGACTACATTAAGCTCCGCCGCGACATTGAAGACAAATACAGCCCTGACGCGGCTGACTAAGACCAATGAAAAGGCCGCTACGAGAGCGGCCTTTTTCTTTACTCGCCGAACCCCACTAGCTCTCCTTCCTTAGAAAGCACGCGGGACTCCTCGTAGGCTCCGTATTTGAACCGTGTCGGAACAGACTCAACCATGGTGCCAATGGCGTGCCGTCGCTCTGCTCTGAAGATCACAGGATGCAAGCTCCTCACAGCAGCTTCAGGTAAAGGGAACCGAGGATCAGCAATCCAGACACAGCCAGCGTCCACGTCAGATCTGATCAAACGACCCATGCCCTGTGTCAGTCGGCGCTTTACGGCAGTCAGCATGCGTCTGGCTACTTTGCCCTCGATCACCTTCTCGCTCAGCAGCCTTGAAAGCTTCAGTCGCATCAGCATCAGTGATGTTGAGTCGGGCCGCATAAACGGAAGTCTCGTGATGACGACATGAGAAAGTACGCCTGGCAAGTTAAGGCCTTCCCAACCGGCTGGCGTAATCAGAATGCCGGCCTCGGATTCCTGCAGCTGCTTAGCGCAATCAGCAAGTCTGGCTCCACGCTCATGGTTTAAGAGGTTGTTGCCTAGATCTTCCAACCCTTTCATCAGCAACTCGGCATCACTGTAAGAAACGGTGAGTACCAACACACGCCCGCCAGCTTCGTGAGCTTTCCGAATCATCAATTGCGCGTAGGCCACCCACTCAGGCGAACGGGTGATGTTCTCATCCTCTTTTACGCTCGGCAGCGGCACGGAGGGGTCGCATAGCACGAACTCCATTCGACCGAACTGGCTTGGCTCATACATGGCCATTAGCTCATCACGAACATCGTAGCGAACACCGTCCGACTTACTCTTTCGGAACACTCCGATGCTATTGAGGAATTCATCGAAGGCCTCGGGTAACCGCTTCCCGGGTGGGCCTAGTGTGGCGCTGGTGAACACGATCGACTTCAGGAGCGTTGTCTTCTCACCCTCCTCGTTAGTCAATCCGGCCCAGTATTTGCTCATCACACGACCAGGCTCGGAATCGCCAATTCGGATCGAAGGATAAGCCTTAACCGGCGACCAACTTAGGGCGAGCGCGGAGTCCACCGCATTGAGGGTTCTGCAGGCTTCACCCATCAAGGTGTTTACTTCACCGACCTCAGCCAAAATGGTCTTCTCCACATCGGTCAGACCCTTTCGCTTCAGTGCTTTCTGTGCCCGCTCCGCCAGCTCACCTACGACACTCGACGATGCTGTGAGTCGGTCAACCAGACCTTCAGTTTTCCCTGATGCGCTGATGGGAATGATCGACACCCCAGAGTAAAGCCTAGCCGCCTCTTCGCTCAGCTCTTTGATTTTTTCATGGGCGCCACGGACACCCAACGCAATCTCAGCGGCTTTAATGACTCTGCCCGCCTGAAATAACGAAATGTCTGCGTTGTTGATCATTTCTGCCGCTGACTCTAACTGGTCAGCCTCGTCCACAACCAAAATGTCATGTTCGAGTTGATCGGTATCAAGGATGCCTCCCCAAGAGATTGCATCGATCAACAAGGTCGCGTGATTGACGACAATGAGGTTGGCATCTTTCGATAGTGCGACGTCTCGCGCATAAACGGCATGATCCTCTTCATCGTCCGACGATGTCAGGGCCAGCAGATTAAGATCCAGAAGAGGGCAAATAACCCCATCGACCTCAGTCTCAGCGAAGTCCGAGACTAGACCGGAGTTGATTTGGTTTCCGTCACCGTCACGCTTTCCCAGCCAGTCCCGCATACGCCGCAGTGACGCTTTGGCTTCGTATGTGCCCTGCGTATTGTCATCGAGAGCGAGCTCCATCCGATCAATGCCAGACCATGACAGATAGTTTCGCTTACCCAGTCGCTTACGCACGATGGGAAAGGCCCCCGTCTCCTGCTCGATTAAGGGCTGAACCATCGCCGCATCGCGCATGATCTGTGCCTGCAATGCCCGCGTGTAGGTGCTCACGATCCCTTTCTTACCCGAGAGCGCGATATAGGCCAGCATGGGCACTAAGTACCCAATCGTCTTGCCTGTGCCAGTGCCTGCTTGCAGGGCGCCCAACGACGGGTTGCTCCCCTCTTCCTGGGCACTGACAAAGTGCTCAGCCATGGCCATCGCATACGACAGCTGGTTCTCATTGAATTTGAAGCCTTTCGACCGTACCAGCGTGCCATCAGGGCCTAAGATTGACTTCACCACGCCATAAAGACGCTCATCGAAACTATTCATCGTTACCTCCGAAGTGAGGAACATAGCCACCTAGCCCGTAGCCTGACGGCGCTGCAGCTGCATTGGGACGCTCTGCTTGTTCGAGTCGAACGAACAGACTGAATCGCTGCTCAGTGCTCATCGACACCATTTTCAGGTAGTCCCTTGCGACAACACGCTCTGCTTTCGATGGCACGAAGGTCTTCCCTCTGCGCTCCGCTCTAGCTTGCTTGTAGCGTTGAACCGCTTCGGTGCCTTCTTCGGATTTTCGGCACCGATAGAAGCTTCTCCAGACCTTAGCTTCAGGCGTGGCGTTAATGCCGTAGAGCATGATCAACTTGACCTTCTCCAAGCCCTTTACCATGACCTTAAAGGCCTCCAGATCTTCTCTGTTGCCAAAGACTCTTAGAATGCGCCCAAAGCGTTTGCCGGACACGAACTCGGGCCAGTCGACGGCCAATACAGCGCCATCGACGATGCACTTGTGAACACCTGTCAGCAGACGAGCGTGCAGCTCTGTTGCCAGGCTTTCCTCAAGGACGATAGCGTCAACGAAGTGCTCTGTTCTGCTCAGCATGACTTAACCCTCCGCTTGAGCCTCGGTGTCGATAGCATCACCGGCCTTTGCTCGGCCCTTTCGCTGCATGCTTGGAATGGCGAAGTCTGCTGGGCCTGTCTCTACGAAGGCATTGAAGTCGGCCAGTGCCTGAACAAGTTCGTCACCCTCGATCACAAGGTTGTCGAAGGCATCAAACTTGACCGACCCGATCACCTTGGAGCCCGACTGGTTGACCTTGCGTACATCCCACTGACCCGACACCGTGCCAAGCCCATTGGCGGCATGTGCGCCCAACAATGGTTCGAGGGCAAAGCGCTGGAGTGCTGCCAACAGCAAGCCCATCTCCACGCTGTTAGCACGGAACAATTTGATGGTGTGCTCTAGTTTCTCGCCACGGGGGATCGCTTTGTATCCGGCGAGCGGCATACCAACGCCGACCGTTTTAGCGCCTGCGCTTTCGAGGTCTTTTTTACGTTTCTCTTCCTTTGCCACCAGTTCAGCTTTCAGCTCGGCCAGTCGCTCGATGTCCGCAGACTCCTTGGATCGGCTCAGCTTTCGGATCTCTGCTTCTAGCGCCTCAATTTCTTTTTTGACCTTGCTGCTGATGCTGTTCGCCACGCTACGGCCGACAAGCAACTCGATGTCTTCGTCTGACAGGTATTTGACCCTCGCTGGGTTGCGATAGAACTCATCGGTACGGGCGCCGGAAAAGATCGTGGGCTCCACGCCTGGCTCGCAGTAGGCAGACCCTACGGACAGTTTGCCCTCGACGAAACCAAGAATGCCGCCATCGCCCGCGCCGAATACAGACAGCATGGGGTTCTTCGACAGCCACTCTTCGACCAGTGTGATACCGATACGATCCATGACTTCTGAACCTTTCACGCCACCCAGTACCATGGCGTAATGCTCATCAAGGCTGAAAGGCTTCGGGTCGCCCGTACGTTCGATGGTTTTATCGAGAATGACGCTGGCCGCAGCACGTCGTAGGGAGCCTCTGATGCCAGAGGATGGGAAGTAGTAGACCAAGCCATTACTCGATGCTTGGTAAGGAATCGGTGTCGCTTTGTCTTTGCCTTCGCGATCCTTCAGATCTTTAGAACAGGTGGCAAGAGGCTCATCCGCATGAATGAAACCCGTCAGAACGTATGTGTTGATTGTCATTTTTAGACCCCTATTTGATAGAAATGCCAAGACATCCTAGTATCACTTTAATTGGTTAGCAAATAGGGGGTGTTTTAGATGATTAGTGAAGATATTCAGTTCTGGCATAACAACTTTGCCATGCGTATTCAATCGTCGTTGACCGACCCAGAGTTAACGCCAGGCCTCATGTACTTGCACGACTCTAATGCCGGTGAGAAACAGCTGCGGTTAGGTAGTCAGACTCACTTCTACTACTGCGATGTTGAACGGGCTGTCAGCTACGGTTACTTGGTAAGCTCCGAGAGTGAGCAACACACTCACCACTCGCGACGTGATCCCTCGGTCGTTGCATTGCGCGATCTTGTGTTCTTCTTGATTCGCGAAGGCAAGCCGCCGTTCATGGTGGGCGAGTTAAACAAACGAAACCCCGCTAACGACTTCAAGGTCAGCTACAGCCGCCAGCAAGTCCACTACTGCAGGGCGGATGCTCGGATTAGCTTTAACCTTGATAAGTTGGAAAGACTGATTCGTCTTTGCGAAGGCATCCCAACCGCGGCAGTCATGCAGGCTTTTGACCTCTACAGCCACTACGCCACTAACCGTAACGCCATGACTGCCAGCCAAACAAAGCGTTTTCAGAAGGTTCTCGCTACCTATCCGCAACTCGCAGAAGCCATTCGTATCGAAGGGCTCACCCATGGTTGCGGTGAGCTTGAGGCACTACGCTGGACACGCCACACACCAAAAACAGAAGATGAGTCCAACGGCTCTTCAGAGGAACAATCATGACAACAATGATCCCTTTCCGACTCAACATTGAGCTTGGCACCCCCGTTGCGATCACAGGGACGCTTACCTTGGATGCGCTCTTGGCCAAGGCCGCTTTCAACATGACGGGTTTTACGGATGATCGCTTGCTCGATCTCATTCCGCTGCGCCGACATCAGGGCATTTTTTCGGGGTCCATCCTCCGATATGCCGGCCAGCAAAAGCGTTCCACGGTTTCCTTTGTGCGTAGGCTTGCTCGTTCAGATATGTGGTCTAGCAAATACAAATCGAACATCAAGCGCACCACGGCAGCTGGGGTAGCTGGTGTCGATTATGCGGGCATTGAGCTGGCTAAAGGCCCTTACTGCGCCCGTTTGGAAAGCATTCAGGTTGTGGAGTCACCGAAGGCCTACTTCTATGGATATGGCGACCCTGACGCAGTGGTTAATCTCATTGAAAACTTCCTGCCTGGCATTGGCAAACGTGCAAATGCGGGGCTTGGCGAGATTCGCTCGGTCAGCTGGACACACTCGCCTGACTATTCGCTCATCGACAAAAACGGTCAGCCAGCGCGTCCAATCCCTGTAGAAGTCTGGGATGCCCTTGAAACCACTAATGCGAAAGTCTCGGACCCGTCCATTGGGCTCCGGCCGGTAGACGTTCCGGGTTGGTGTAGTGAGAAAAAGCGCTGCGCCATGCCGGTGCTGTAAGCTATTCGCTGATTTTTTTCAAAAAATGCTGTGTATCCCACAGCGTTTTAGCTCTTTAACAACCAGCAATTTCAACCTCATCCGCCAGCGCTTCACTTGCTGATGGACGGGGTTGGTTTGCTTATCCCCTCGGTTTAGAGGGGCCTACAGCTACGATGATTTCATGGGTGAGACGGTTAGCGTTTGCTTATCCCCTCGGTTTAGAGGGGCCTACAGCGTGTAGCCCCAGCGGTTCAGCCAGAGTAGCGTTTGCTTATCCCCTCTGTTTAGAGGGGCCTACAGCAGATCGTTGTCTGCTGCGAACTCTATGTCTGTTTGCTTATCCCCTCTGTTTAGAGGGGCCTACAGTATGCCTTCGAAAATAGGCAACAACGGCTTGTTTGCTCATCCCCTCGGTTTAGAGGGCCTACAGCACTGTTACTGGCTTGAAAAAAAGTATTCTGTTTGCTCATCCCCTCGTTTCAGAGGGGCCTACAGCCCTGGCGGTCTGGAGATGTTCCGACACAGGGTTTGCTTATCTCCTCGGTTTAGAGGGGCCTACAGTAGAACATGGCACAGTAGATACCGCCGTCCTGTTTGCTTATCCCCTTGGTTTAGAGGGGCCTACAGCTTACCGTCAATTACTCGCTTCAGCGAATATGTTTGCTTATCCCCTCGGTTTAGAGGGGCTTACAGAATCACTAATCGCGCCCTTTACGGCTATGTCTCCACCCCTCTCTAGAAGGCTAAAAGAAGCCATTCGTTCATTTCAGCTACCACCTATGCTCCACTTCCCCCTCGGTTTAGAGGGCCTACAGCTTTGATGGCAGAACCCCGCTCGATGTCATGGTTTGCTTATCCCTTCGTTTTAGAGGGGCCTACAGCGAAAAGGCACCAATGAACCCTTTCAGGGATGTTTGCTTATCCCCTCGGTTTAGAGGGGCCTACAGCATATTCATATGCAAGCCATATAAGAATTCGGTTTGCTTATCCCCTCGGTTTAGAGGGGCCTACAGCGCTGGTTATGAGCACAGTCATGGGCATGAGGTTCGCTTATCCCCGTGTTTAGAGGGCCTACAGCTACTGGTTAAGAAAATCTTCAACCATATTTGTTTGCTTATCCCCTCGGTTTAGAGGGGCATACAGCAAGCGAGCATGCGTGATCGATGCGTACAGCGTTTGCTTATCCCCTCGGTTAAGAGGGGCCTACAGCTGGTGGCAGTAGTCGTCCGCTTCTTTGTAAGTTTGCTTATCCCCTCGGTTTAGAGGGGCCTACAGTTGCATACGCACGCGTCATGACATCGAGGCTGCTTGCTTATCCCCTCGGTCTAGAGGGGCCTACAGCGCGAGGAGAGATAGGCAAATGAGCGCGTCTGCTTATCCCCTCGTTTTAGAGGGGCCTACAGCGCGAGGCGCCTAGTAAATTCAAGGTTTCTTACCCCCTCGGATCAGAGGGCCTTCAGCGCGTGGTTGGAAAGTGATGTTCAGGAATTGTTTTGCTTATCCTCTCTGTTCAGAGGGCCTACAGCGGCTCCTTCGCTGCCAATTTGCTGCGGATTGTTTGCTTATCCCCTCGGTTTAGAGGGGCCTACAGCTCGCCAATGTGACCAGGGGAAGGCAGGCGACCCCCTTACCCCCTCGGTTTAGAGGGCCTTCAGCGTGGATCGGCAAATGAGCCACCAGGAACGCGCCAACTTATCCCTTCAGTTTGATGGGCCTATAGCATTTGATAGAACTGCCAAATGCGAACCTTATCCCTCGGAAGAGGGCCATCCCTGACCCGTCTCCTCCTCGGCTCAGGTCTATAATTTCAATTTCTTGAAAATAGACTCTGGGATGCTACGAATGATCAGCATGATCAACCGCCACACGGGCAGAACAAAAACGACATCCCGCTTTTTATCTACACCAGACCAGACCGCATTCGCTACTTGATCAGCCGATGCGGTTAACGCTTCTGGCAAATCTAAATCAGCCACCATCTTCGTATCGACAAAACCCGGCAGCACCGTCATGACATGCACGCCAGAGGGTTGAAGTTTGTTTCGCAGACCTGAAAGGAAAGCGGTAAACCCCGCCTTAGATGCGCCATACAAGTAATTGGACCCTCTGCCCCGCTCCCCAGCTACCGAACTAATTCCTACGACCATGCCATGCCCAGCATTGGCCATTTCCATGCTTAACGAATGGAGCAGCAGCGCCGGCCCATTGAAGTTCGCCGACAGTGTCCTAGCGGCCATCATCGGATCTTTATCCAGTACATCCTGAGACTGCATGAACCCAACAGAACTCACGACAACATCCGGCATCTCATCAAACGTCGCCACGAAACGCTTATGAGAGCTCAGATCCTCAACATCGCAAAAGCACGAGCTCACCGACGCGCCTGTACGCTCATGAATCCCTTTTGCAATCTCATCGAGCGCCTGTCTTCTCCGCCCCGCCAACGAGACCTTCCAGCCTTCCTTTGCAAACCGTTCAGCAATCGCCGCTCCAATATCCGAGCAACCACCCAAGACCAACAAAGTTGGCACTTTTAATTTATTCGACATCATGCAGCCTCACCCATTAACACTAATTTCATAATCGACTCCATGTTTGCTTTTTCGTCTTCGACCTTCGCGGTGAACAAGTCGGTAGACATCTCTTCTTTACCCTCAATGATCGCCCATTGCCTTGCGTCCAATGAGTCTATGACCAGGGGAATGATCACCTTCACCTCTCTCTCTTGCCCATTACGCCACGCCCTATCTTCGGACTGAACGAGCGCCCCATGGGTCCACGGCAATGTCAGGAAATACACATAATTGGCCGCCACCAAGGTGATCGACTCGCCGGCCGCCCGCGATGTCCCCACAAAGAATCTGACCTGGGGATCTTCCTCGAACAACCGCTGCGCTTCACTTCTATCGTCCTTATTCGTTTGCCCATAAATCGTTACGTACGAATGGCCCGTTTTCTTGAGATCTTCTTGCAGATCATGGACGGTCGACATGTACTCACAGAAAACGATGACCTTGTCCTCTTTATTGAGGGTCTTGATCCAGTTTAAGAAATGCCGCTTTTTAACCTCCGCCAGCATGGTTCTCATGTCGTGCATCTGAATCGTCGCAGCACCACGGCCCATCGGTCGTTTCAAGAGCTTCTTAAAGGCCGCCTCTTCCCTCTTATTCATTGGAACCATGTCGAACGAACGAACTTTAGGTTTCAGCCTGAGCCAATCAGCCTTCATGCGACGGATAAGCCACCCAGTTCTCAGGACGGCATGGATCTGGTCTTTGAACTCAACATCGTCCATCAGCGACATGTAGGTTTTAACTGGGATGTCGCCAATCGGATGTCCGCTCAACCTGAGCAGAGTATGCAAGTCCAACGGGGTATTCAGGATAGGCGTGCCTGTCACAAGGAACCGGACAGGAACGGTATACGACAATGAAAACGCTCGTTGCGTTCGCATGGATTCTGGGCAGCAGACTTTATGGGCCTCGTCAAAGACAACCACTTCGAACTCTTTCTCATGCCCCGCTAGAATCACGAGCTTTTCGTAGTTCAACACCACCCAATCCGCGTCGTCCTGCCATTCACACATGGCAATTTTGTCGTCAGGGAACGCCGAGGCAACCGTTTCGCGCCAGGTCCTGTCCAGCGCGGCAATGTTGGAGATGATGGCAACCTTCTTGCGGTTTCGTTTAGCCAAGTAGCCGGCCGCCACTACCGCGCAGACGGTCTTCCCCATGCCCATATCATCAGCCAGAAGGCCCGATGTTCTTTTGACTAAGAAATCCATCCCGCTGATCTGGGTCGGAAGGAACTTTTTGAATTTATGCAGGTGCTTGGCGCAGTTCTTCTCAGCCCGTTTCCTGAATAAGTTGAAATCATCAACATCCACATCGACAAATTTCATTCGCTGCGTGATGTCTAAGAATAGTCGCTGCTTCTCGGTCAGCTCCTCTTCTTCGATCTGATCAAACTCATCGGAAACAACCACGCCTCCGTCAGCCTCCATGGCCGCGATCTCTTCAACAATGTCTAAATCATCGAACAGCCCGCCACGCCTGCTTAGTGATACTTCCCAATCCATTCGCTCAGCATCGCTGATCTCTTCAACGCTTTCTTTGCCGTCATCGTCTTTGGTAATCCGGTAGACGCCAGGAACAATAACGATCTGGTCGTCTTCAAACCCCAGTGACTCCATGATCTCGTGCTTGAGTCCCAGCGTAGAGACAAACTTCACTTCCCAGAGACCGACATGCGGGTGATACGTTGTGCCGATCCTGTCCTTGATGAGCATGCTCAAGCCTTTGTGGTACTGGCCACTAAAGAGGACGCTGAAGTTCTCCATTTGCCTAATTTCACAACGAACGCCGTCAATCAGAAGGTCAGGTATGGGGTTCGCTTTAGCGTGATCGAGCATTTGCTGGAAGTCTTCCAGCGTCATATTGGGCGATACACGTTGTAGTGCCAGCCCTGCTACGGCCGTATTGAAGAATGTCTCAACACTGCGCTCCAGAGGATGCCCGAGCACTCGCCAATAGGTGTCTATTTTCGAGCCCATACCAGACTTGTAATAAAAGCCCCATTGCCTGTCCCTCCCGCCGTACTGAATGGTCAGAGCTCCTATGGCCTCATGACAAGGCCTCGAATGAGTAAACCGGATCGCGTAATCAAAGCCATCACACTTAACATCTCTAATGAGCCTTTTACCTTGGTATCCCATACGCAATCCAATCACCACAATTCATTAGACACGAATTAAAGGCGTTTCATTCTGATCAAAGGAAAGTATTATTATAAAGGTAGCATTAAGCATAAAATTACCCAATGGCTTTTTATGTTGCAGGCTAGATAAATAGCCAAACAAAGAAAAACGGAGATCCATAGGATCTCCGTTTAGGTGTGTCAGTTAATACTGACGGTTAATCGACGAACGACTCTTCAAGCAGCTCGAAAACAGCATCAACAACTTCCTCGCCACTGCAAACAGCAGCAACAGGTAAGTCACCGAATATCTGCTTAAGATCTACTTTTCTTCGAGTTGTTCTTTCATTGTCCACCATATCCCTGCACTTAAAGAACAGTGCGCGGACTTCAACCCCCAATTCACGGTAAAAATTTACTGCGTCAAGGAAGCTTTCTTTATCACACAGATCACCATCGGTAATTAGAATCACCAATTTACGATCTGTGTCCTCAGCTGCGATGTGCTGCAGCACGGTTGGTATTACCCCTGATGTGAAAGTACCGCCATACACATCAAGTGTGTTTCTCATCATCTGCGATACTGTTTCATCAAAGCCTTTAACAATGCTGTAGCCATCGTCAAAGGCGATCAATGATGTCGGTACGCTATGACGTTCGCACGCGCTAACGACCCCAACAGCAGCATCGATCATCGATGAAATCAACATCACTCCATCCAGATCAACATCACGAGTAGAGCCCGATACGTCAACCATGATTGACACAGCCGTGCTCAGCCCATCAGATGTAGCGCTTGCCTTGAAGATGTTCGGGTTGAACGCCGACTGCGAAATGCAGCGTCGATCAATCCTAGCACCAGACATTCTTCGACCAGAGACTACTTGAGTCTTTGTCCATAGCAGTTGATCAATGCGTGAATACAGCCGCTCAGCATTGGTCTCTGCTCGTGACGAAGATAGATCTTTAACAAGCCCTTCCATAGTCAATTCCCCAGGCTTAACTTCAGCCTCAGGTATCATTTTCCCATCGTATGAAGAACCGACAAGATCAGAGACTTCACCGCTGAACACCTCTTTTGAAGCAGCGAGAATTTCCTCGCATGCTCGCTTGAGTGCATTCATTGCTTTGGCGGCATCGTTAAGGTTGCCAGTGCCTTTTTCATACTCACCAGCATCGTCACCACCATCTTCGGCAGAAGCATCACTATTGCCATCATCAGACTGGCTACTGGAGTTACCTCCATTTCCGCTTCCGTTGCCATCAGAGCTATCTGCTTCACCCTCAGACTCCCCATCAGACCCGTCATTAGACTGGCCATCCGAATCGCCATCAGATTCACCGGAACCATCGTCTGACCCATCATCCGACTCATCTTCTGAGTCTTCTGAGCCATCACCAGACTGGCCATCAGATTCATCATCAGATTCATCATCAGATTCATCATCGGATTTACCCTGTGACTCATCATCAGACTCGTCCTCCGACTCCTCAGACGATTTAGACTGATCTTCAGGTTGATCTTCAGGCTGCTCTTCAGCATTTGCAGCGTCTACGACCAAGTTAATGATCTTGATAGCGGCTTCACCATTCTTCTCTGACGAATCAGATGCAATGGCCTCCTTAGCGATCTGCTTGATGACATCCCACAAGTCACCGAGCTCATCTTGCATAACCTTCTCAACATCAGAAGATCCCTGCAGCTCCTGCCCAATGATCTCGTTTCGCAACGTCATCATCAGACCAACCATCGCCCGGGTAGCTGGGTTCTGGCCAGCGCTTAACGCCCATAAGCCGGCACGTTCAGCAGCCTGAGAAAACTTCTTCAGACGTGTCGCTAAGCCAGCCTGCTTTTTACTCATCTTGGATTCAATGTAAATGTCCTCCAAGACGTTATGGCACGACCTAATCAGCTCGCCATATTCCAGACCCTCACCAGCCATCTTACAGCTAGTGAAATTCTCGTGACTAATCTCATGGACCATCAGCCCATAAATCACGTCCTCAACATCTTCCTCTTTGAAGATGCCTTTCAAGCCTTCGGGCATGGGGAGGAACATTTCCTTGGTCTTGCGGTTGATACGTGGAGCAAACGAGCGCTCCCATATCACTTTGATGCCAGACTGTTTTGCCAATGCGAATGCGTTGGCGCGTGTTGCGTGGAGAATACTCATAGCGGTTTATCCCTTTTGGTATGCAAAAGGGATACAGCAGCAGCGAATAAGATGATTACAGAGGGATGTTTATCGTGATGTTCTGACGCGTTTTTTCCGTGTGCTTGCACTCTGGGTACTTAGAGCATCCAAAGAATTCATCGCCAGTGCCGCCACGTCGTCTTGCGAGCATGTGGCCTTTCCCGCACTTGCTGCACGGCCAGGCGCCAGAGGGAGGCGCATTGCTCTTTGATCCTCGGTCAGAACCTTTCGCTCCGCCCGTTTGTTTTTGCTCCCTGACATAAGGGGCAACGATCATCTTGTTGATCTTAGCGTGCTCAATGGCTGAAACAATCCAGCGCTTTTGCCCATCAATAAAGCGAGCGGGCTCCATCTTCCCCTCAGCTATGGCGTCTAACGCCTGCTCAAACAACGCCGTCATGATCGGAGACTTGATCTTTTCGGGGAGGTTAAGGATCACCTCTCGACCCAAATCGGTTGAGATCAGGTTCTTGCCCTTCCGATACAGGTATTCCTTATCGATGAGTCCTTTAATCATGTTCCCGCGAGTGGCCTCGGTGCCTATACCGGCGCACTCCTTTAGCCGCTTAATCATTTCCAGCAGCTTGTCAGAAGGGGCGTTGCCTGACGCTTTAAGTCGTCGCTCAATGACACGGTGGACATTGGTCATGTCCAGCACCAGGGTCCCGTCGGTGTAGCGTTTTGGCTTAGAGGTCTTTCTGACATCGATCTCGCGTTTCGTTATATCCAAATGCTCCCCAACAACGACCTTGGGCAAGCTCTGGTTCTCTTCCTCATCCGTTGCCGCATCGAGGTCTACATCAGCCTCTTCTGCCACCCGCCAGCCATCCTTTAGGGGGACTCTGCCAGTAGCCTTGAAGCGCTTCTTATCAGGATCTTCCAGAATGATGGTAGATGCCTCGTACACGAACGGCGGGTAGAAGTGCGACAGGTAGCGACGAACGACCATCTCATAAAGCTTCATTTCATCGTCACTAAGCGCAGCCACTGCCTTCGCATCTGCGATAACCGGCACAATCGCGTGGTGAGCGGTGACTTTCTTATCGTTGAACGCTTTCGACACGATAGAAGGATCGGCACGACTGACTACCTGAGCCAAACTAGGTAAGCAATTAGCGAGCGAGGCCATGACACGAGGCGCGTCCCCGTGTTGAGATTCTGGGAGGAAGTTACAGTCGGATCGCGGGTAGCTCAGCAGCTTGTGCTTGTCATAAAGCGACTGGGCCAGTTCGAGCGTTTTATCAGCGGCAAATCCAAATTTGTTCGAAGCGAATGCCTGTAGAGTTCCCAGCGAAAACAGCTTAGGCGGCCCTTCTTCTTTGATCTCAGCATCAGCGGAAACAACGACTACTTGGTTGTGGGCATTGGCTGGTAGGGCGTTCGAGGCGACGGCCTTGTCGATCAGCCGGCCTTCTGCATCGAGCCCTTCTTCAGACTGCTTTACCCATGTGGCCCAGAACAACCCGTCTATCTTCTCCACCAAGATCCTGGGCACATAGAACGACTTTGCCACGAAGCCTTCAACCAGAAGGTCTCGTTCGACAACCATGGCCAGCACGGGGCTTTGCACACGACCTACCGTTACCAGTCTGGCAGACCCGTCACGGTTGAATGCTTTGGTGTAGCACCGTGATAGGTTGATCCCCACTAACCAGTCGGCCTCAGATCTGGCCTTGCCTGAAGCGAGCAGGCCTGTAAGCAGCGAATTATCGGTCATTCCACCGAGCGCCTTCTTAACCGACGCGCTATCGACCGCGTTTAACCACAACCGCTTAATCGGTTTATGACAGCGAACGTGCTCCAGCACTTCCATAACGAGAAGATGGCCTTCGCGATCCGGGTCGCCGGCATTTACTACCTGATCAACTTGCTGGCACAGCGCCCCGATGACGGATATTTGCTTCTTTGCGCCCGCGTCATTGCGAGGCCTCAAGCTAATGGGTTCAGGAAAGATAGGAAGAGCCTCGATCTTCCAGCTCTTCCACTCTTCGTTGTACTCGAATGCGTCTTTCAGCTCTAAAAGATGGCCGAAACACCACGACACAACATCGTTACCCACACTGAGGTAGCCATCTCCCCTCGAAACCGACCCTCCAAGCCCTTCAGCAATCGCCTTGGCTACAGACGGTTTCTCTGCGACGAAGAGGCGCCTCACGAACGAGACACCCCAACTGCGCTGCCCTGCAGATTGCTATAAACAGCATTCACGTAGGTGGTCATATCCATAAGGATACGAACAAGTTCTTTATCTCCATACTTTGCTTCATGCGCCCGTACAGCATCGCTCCATGCGCGTTGATTAAAGTCGAATTCGTCGGGTCTGTTCACTTTGTCCTTAGCAGAAGAAAAGACGTTTCGGGCTGCCAGATCAAATGCCCGAGCCATTCTCAATGCCTCACGCTCAGCCATAGGGCCAGCAAACAGGTTAGCCAGCGTTTGCACGGCTTGTGGATCACGCTGGACCTTTCTCAGATAGCCAAGAATCGGGATTTCCATGTTGCTTAAAATCTTGATCTCTTCGCCGGTCATGTTTGCTACATCACCACGTAAATAGGCAACCAAGCCTCCGCCTGTATTCTGCTTCTCGGCATCTGATAACTCTGCTTTGGCGACACCAAAAATGAGTTTGTTGACCATGCTTTTCGTGCCTGGGAACACAACATTTAAGTTCAACGCACCCTCGGCCATTTTGTCGCATTCTGAGTCATAGATACCGGCAATATAAGGCGCCCATGCAGGATCATCAGGACTACTAGGCGCGTCCGAATCAATACATGCCGCTACTTTGATATTTGATGGGTTCGCTAAATCACTAACACTGGTGATCGTAGGCTTCATGACCTCTGCGTTCTTAGTGCATTCACCAGCCCCGGAGGTCGGTGCGGTTCCCGCCTCTGGGGTAGTAGCGCCTCCTGGATCTTTAGGCGTCCCCTTACACTTAGTCGAATCCTCGTCCGACAAAACCGGCGTTAGCGATGTGCCTACAATGTTACTCAGCATCAGCATCGCCAAGCCCTCGTTGTGATTTGATGAGCCCGCCCTTGCTGCCCCGAACTGGATCTGGTTAATCGCGTTCCCCATCTGCATGGCTCGCCAGGTCAAATTACCTACGGCTGGGTTGACCTTAGCCATCTCTTTTTCTTGGTCAGTCGCCTTTCGCCAAGCAGATTTAGGGTCAACGTACGCGTTCCTAACACCATCCCAATCCGTAAAAATACCTTTGGCCTTACTAATTTTATCTTCCCAAAATTTACTGGCTTCGGCTCTTTTTTCTGTTGAGCCAAACATGCTCACAAATGACCCTGCCGCCCCAGCCGCTAAATCACAGGAGTTGCGCAACATCTCATTCAATGCCTGAACCTTTGCCGCGAACTCTTTCATGAGTCCACCCAGCATCTGATTCAGCGTTTCTACAGCGATCTGAAATAAAAGCGCCTTAGCTTGCTGGCCAATACGCTTCAACAGCTCAATGAGCTCCTGACCATCAATGAACCCGAAGGCGCCGAAGTTCATATCAATACCGCCACACCCTGCTTCAAAGCTGGGTGGCGTGAAGTTCACAACAGAGATCGATTTATTCGGGATGCGAACCGATATAGATCCCCCGATAATCCCGCCTCGACGCTGTGTGTCATAAATTCTCGCGTCCGTTGTCTGCACCCAGACGTCATCGAAGAAGTCATCAACAAATCCCGCTGCAGCAGGCGCAGAGGCTGTGCCCATCATGACTGCAAGCATCAAGGCCGACGTTTTTTTCTGAAGTGATGTCTTCATCACAGTCTCCCCTCAATTTTATCTTGCAAGAATTTGACCCAGCTCTTCGAGTCAGTCATGTCCACATCCTTACCATCCATGTCCTTAAAGTCCTTGTCCTTGATAAGCCCCTTGTTGTGGTACTCATACTGAGCGACAAGCTCTTCAGGAATGAGCTTCGCAATACGCGCAGCCATGATGGTTTTATTCTCAATCTCGCTGACGGTATTCATGCCATGACTGATGACATAGAAATTCGCAGGAGGCGCGACCAACACGATTGCCGGGGTTAACTTCAGCCCGATTTTTTTGGCCCGACCCTCGTCTGGAAACACCCTGCCCATGCCTTTGAACTTCTTCCCATCCATCGTGATCGAACGAATACGAATGTCTGGGTGCATGCCAGCGAACGTCTGCAAAATGTCGTACTGGTATCCGCAGAATTTGCATTTCGTATCGAAGAAAAACCAAAAGCCTGCTTTCTCAGAAATGACCTTTAAGATGTCTTTCTTCGCGCTCTGCTGGAGCTTCAACAGCTGCTTACCTGCTATCCCGCTCATGGGAACGTAGTTAGACGCATCCAGATAAGGGTCCATCTTTGCGATGTCGTTAGCCGAGTCTGCAAAGTTCTGCGATTTATCCATCACAATCTTCACGGCATACAGGTAGGCTCGAACCTTGTCCTTGTCATCGGGGTTATCAATCGCTTCTTCTTTAATGCGATCGAAATTCTTCTGAATCCACTTCACGCTGAAAGGCTCATCGACCTCAACGGGCTTCTTTGGCTCCTCAGGAACAACGACGGGTGGCGGCTTTACTTTCTTTGGATCCTTGTACCACCAGTACCCCTCTTCCTTCTTACCGTAGTACACGCCCGTAGACTCGGCCGCAATCGCACCCGCTGCACCGAACAGCAAGCCGAAGGTAATAATTGCTGCCTTAAAAAATGACATGTGCCTTACCTACAATTTCGGATTTATCCACTAAGCCCCAGTAACGGCCATCGTATGAATTGTTCTTTGAGCCCAGCATCAGCACTTTGCCCCTCGGTACAACGTAGCTTGAGTCGTAACGTGAAACGGGAGGCGGCACTTGCTTCTTACCAACCAAGCCCAGCTTCCCCCACTCACGGTCGTTCACCCAGATGGTGCCGGCCTCAATGCGTACCCTGTCACCTGGGAGAGCGGCCACGTACTTCGCACCAACCGTCTTCTCACCGTATGTTTTAATAAAGACCTCGTTACGAAAAGCGGCCACGTCCATCCGCTTTAAGTCATCGAGCGAGCCCACATTGCCGCGCTCAACAACCATCAGCCTTCCACCCTCAATGCAGCTATCTTCACGAAGGTTCAGACCGATGAAATAGGTGTCCGAAATGGATTTCCACACACAGAAAAACAGCACCAGCCCAAAGGCTGTCCAAAACGCTTTGTCTCTAAACGCATCGGACTGCCAATTGGGGTGTACCCATTTACTGATTGCGTTCACTGCCTTCAGCCTGCTCGCTGCTTATCCCATCAGCACCGCCAAACAAATCCTTCTTCCCGTAAGACAAATCAATGCCAGCTTTAGCCGCAATGACAGGCGTTAAATCAGCAGAACTAGGGAAGGCCATGGCGTCCGACTTATTGATGACAACGTAACCCTCTTCACGGTACTGCTTCACAGTTGTTCGAATCACCTCACCCAGCTTCTCCGTCTCAACTGGCTCTACTTCACCGCTGGCAGAGGACATGGTTTGAGCAACAGCGGCTCGAACAAGTAGTTCCGGGTCTAGCAGTAGGATCATGGCGCCACGCGCCTTATCAACCGATACCTGACCGCCAAGAGACTCAACGCCCTCGTCGCCTGCATTGCTGATGACCTGGCGATTGCCAAAGACGTTAAAAACGATGAAACCGACAATCAACGCACCAGCCAGAAGAACGAACTTTTTATGCTTCGCATCGATGCCCATCGAGGCCATTAGTTTGTCGATCCCGTCCTCCTTTGCCGCGGCTGGAGCGGCTGCTTCAGCCACCGAAGGGGCTACTGCTGGCTTCGCAGTATCGACAGATGATTCAGAAGCCAACGGCTTGATCGGGTCTTGAGGCTCTTCTGCCATTACAGGCGGTTTATCGTGCTCTGACATGGGTTAGCCCCTCGTTTCGATGTAATTACGGATAGCTTTTGGCAGTGGAACACCGTTGCCAATTTCACGAAGGATTTCGTGCATTTCAGCTCCCTTGGTGGAGTAGAGAACTTGCGTGTAGCGAGGCACGGCAAGCATCATGATTCGCCAGCCGTTATTGGTCATGTGCATAACTTGGGAGTACACAGATGGCTTGGTATGAACGCTCTTTAGGCGCATTCGACCGTACCCATCCAGACTGATTTTCTTTTGATCGACAACGGCATCGATCGATTCACTCTGCTGGCTTAAAATCAGTTTATGCGCCGAGTTTTCGGCGATGGATTCCATGCCAGGGGTGCGGTAGAAGTCCAGAATGTTCTGAAGGACTAGAATCGCTGCACCGTTATATTTTCTGAAGCGACGGTAGCCATGGACCATAAACTTAGCTACGCCGGGGTCAGCAAACATGGCCCAGGATTCGTCACAAATCCAAATCTTCTTAACGCCATCGCCAGACAGGTACATTTCATGCTGGATCTTGGCCATCAGCAGCATCAGAACAACCTGTTGCAGCACAGGCTTGCCGTTGAGCTCTTCCAGCTCTAAGACAACGAAATTCGAGTTGAAATTGAGATTGTTTCGGCCATGGAACCAATGACCAAAAGGCCCGCTAACCGTAAACGCAAAGAGCTGAGTACCAATGTCTCTCATGCGCTCGTCGTCTTTCATCTGCAGGTAAGACGCGACATCCGTAACGGTCATGTCGTTGCCGAGATTCATGAAGACCGCTTTAATCGATTCAAGCAACCGAGACGATTGGTAGTCGTCTAATCCTTCGGTTGGAGCGGCCATCTTCGACAGAATGCTTCCCAACAGATCAAGCTCTTCGTCAATGTTGACCACATTGGTGAAGGGATTGAGGCAGATGTTCGACTCATCGCTGAACTCAATGAATTCACCTTTATAAGCCTCACTGAGCTTCTTATAGCTTCGCCCAATGTCAGTTACCCAGATGGTGGCGCCCTCTGCCAGATAATCGCTGATGATCTGTTGCGTTAAAAAAGACTTACCGGCACCCGATTCAGCAAAGACAATCGCGTTGTAGTTAGTATTGGATTCATAAAGATCCAGCCCGCAAACCTGACCCTTCAGTGTTGAAAACACCATTAGCGGATTACCGCCCGCTGATTCGCCTACCACGGGCGCAAAACAAGCCGCTTGATTCACCGTCATCGTTCTAAATCGACGCATAAACATGGTCGATGTTGGCGACGGAAATAGCGGTAAGTTGTTCGTGAACAACGGCAATAAAATCAGAGAATCAGGCAATAGCTCTAAACGGAATGAGCTCAGGTAGGTAGACATGACAGACGCAGCCTTTTCCACCTCCTCTTTTGATTTAGAGAAAACCGTTAGGTTGAGCTGGGCTTCACACAGCATGCCGCCCTGATCTAATTCGCCCATCAAGACATCAAACCCGGCCTTCTTGAATAAAAGGCGCGGAATCCACCGGCCCAAGTTGCCAGAGGCCTGCTGAACCAAAAGGCCATAACGCCCACGCACCTTCCGACCAACATCAATCTGATCGGGGAAATGCAGTGTGTAGCTAACTAAGTAGTTACCTTTGATTTGGTTGTTGAGACCATCAGGGTCCCCCGTCACCAAATTCATTAAGGCTAAATTGGCACGGCTTGGTAATCGCTTAACCGACAGGATTTTCGCGAAAGTTCCGTTTAAATTAAGCGTTCTTTGATCTGCGCAATCCATGATAAAGCCAGGAGGCAGGATCTGATCACGGATAAAATCGCCATTCTCATAGCCGTAATCCAAGGGCTTATCAGGGGAAATGCAGGCGCGGGTGAGTGCCAAGTAATCACTCTTATCGCCCCTACGCAAGCGCATGCCAACGGTATTGAGACCGTCGTGAACACGTCTGAAGGCCTCTTCTGCATCATCGAAATCCTTATCCGATGGGCTCGTCGGAACAGGCACTTTCATGCTGACGATCAGCACCTGTTTCTTTAGGCGCATATCAACGCCTTTCACCACGTTATCGTCCACGCCGCGTCTGAAAAAAGCGGCTCTCTCACTAACGCCTTCCCACAACGCTTCCTTCTGCTCAGCGCTGAGTCGGTCGCTCCTAGCTAAAGCGACTCGCTTTGAATTCTCATACAGCTCAATGTCATCTAGCACGTCCGAATGGGCCAATAAATTGAATTGGATAATGGTCCCAGCGGGAAAGTTAGTTGAAAGAACTGACTTTAGTCGGTTAACGGTGCCGTCATCAGCGCCGTACAGTGGAAGACCAAAAAACACAGCCCCGAGATAGGCATTTGTTTTTGTATCTTCTAAATAAAAGGTTTTATTTTCGTAGCAAGCAACAGGAGGAAATACGGAAGACCAACGATGTCTTTTTAAATAAGAGGCAAAAAGTTGCAGAAGCATAATGTCGTCCTAAGACTAAGGGCGCTACGCCGAAATGACGTAACGCCCTTGGTTATCACAACGTACCAGTCGTCATTGCACCGACGATGTCTGGACCGTAGTAGGCACCGATGGCAAGGCCAACACCTACACCGAAACCAGCCATGCTGCCGTTTTTGATGCCGGCAACCAGGCCATACAAAATGCCCGCAACACCGATGACCTTACCCACAACGCCTTCCAGCGAAGTTGTCATAAAGTCCAGCAGTGGGGTCATGTAAGTACCGCCAGTACCAGCGGTAGCTTCTGCAGCGGCCACGACGAGCATTGCAGCAATCGCAACGCTTTTAGCTTGCTTTTGAGTAATCTCTTGAGTCTTCAACATGGGAGTCTCCCCCTAAAAGTTCACACCTGCGCGGGTGATCACGCCAACGAAATGTCAGCGGATTATTTGCTAGACGAACCTGCTCCACCGCCAGTTCTACCTAGTTCTCTCGCCGCTTCGGTGTTACTAGCAGCCTGAGCTGCAGCCTCGCCATCAGCAGAGTCATAGGTTCTTACCTGAACCGGAGTGAACACCTTCGTCTTGCCCATCTCTGCCCCTCTCACATTCCAAGTCCGTTGCTGGACTTGCGAATAGACGTAGGTCGGATACACCAGATTCCCCTGCGTATCCGTCCACGGGCCAACCCAAACTCGGATGACCTTAGCGGGCTCCAGTACCGGCATTACCGAATTGGCATTTTCAACCATCGGGCGAATGCCAGTACCACTTAAAAAGTTAGCACTATTTGTATTATGCACAGCTTTTCCTTCATTGCTAATGTTTTTAGTAGCAAAAGGACCGCTAAACTCAGGAACATTTCCATTCACAGCAAATGGATCAGCAACAGGCGCACCCGTTATCTGCCCATCGGTCATCATGTAGACTTCTTTAGTCGACTTACACAGAACGCCTTGGGGCAAGCCCGGGCAACTAAATTCACTTTCGCCAATGCTAAATACAGAACATCCTGAAAAGGTTGTCACTGCTAGGCATAAAAAAGCTAGCCGTTTCATTTATTACTACCTCCGAACGAAAGATTGGTGCCTCTAACCAGCACGATGTTGGCTCTTCTGCCGGCATCCACTTCGAGCAACGGGAAGGTCTGCTTAGCAAGATCTAAGTAAAACGAGGACAACTGCTTCGCTGCGCTGTCTAGGCCTGTAAATGCCCCTGTCTTCGCGGCATCACCTAAGTCCAATGTCTGCGTTTGAGCCTGTCCGTTACTTGCAACAGCCACCTGTGGCACCTGAAACGGCGTTAATGCCTTACCAAACCCACTTAAAATACCCGCCATCAATGATCGGGCTAAAAGGGCGCCTTGCTTAGAAACAAGCCGACCACGCATGCCGACCTTACCGTCCTCACCCGTCACGTAACCCTGTATCTCTGCTTCGATCACGCCACCGTCACGGGTAATACACGACATGGTTTCTGTTCGCAGTTCGACACGCTCCGTGGAGAGTGAGCCCTTTCCTCCAACCAGAACAAAGCACTCCTTCACGTCATGCTTATATTTGTTCGGCAAGATGGCGTCTGCTTTGAGACGAATGAGCGCTGGAACAGGGTTCTCTTCACTAACGCCATTAACCGGCGCATCCATACCCGTTATGAGAATCCCGTCTAGAATAGAGCCCGCTGGAATGTAAGTAGAGAATGCGGGCTGCGAGGTTTTGTTCGCGACCGAAACCCCACCCGAATTGGTGCCTGGCTTACCGTCAATACCCACCTTAGATACGGACCCATCAGGGTTTCGGGCCGGAATCGACATGTCGGAATTGCCGAGAGAAAGTCCGCTACCACCCCCTGCAGATCCAGACCCAATAATTCGCAATGACTTCTTAGGTTTCTTCTCAGGCTCACTAGGCTCACCCGCAACAGGCGCATCAGGCAACGCGCCCTTGCTGTCCTTAACCGGCGACACCGATGGCACCTCTAACTCCAGAGGACTTCGCTTGGAATCTTGGCGCAACTCTGGCAAATCAACAGGCTTACCCGCATCGCCAATGCCTGACTTCAGCACAGAAACTTCCTGCCGCATCGCCTCCATTTCAGCTCGCATAGCTTCCATGTCCGCGGCCTTGCGTTGCAACTCCTCGTTCAGTTCGTTGTTGTCCTTCTGCTGTTTTACGACATCAACAACGACCTTTTCGTTCTCACCAACCTTCCGGCCAATAGCTTCAAGCTCAGCGCCCAATGCTTCGTTCGACACGTCTTTAACACGAGGCTTCACCAACGCGGTTCGGCTCTCTGCGGCAATACGATCCTGTTCTGCGATAACCCTTTTTTCATTCGGCTTATTAAAGGCAAATGCCAACACCAAAATGAAAGCCCCGCCGCCCATGAAAATGGCGCGTCTCTTCTGCTCCGGGGTCATTGCCTGCCATTTGGCTTTAAGATCTTGAGAGTTCATATAGTGCTCCGAATCATTCTTGCTTAGCAGCTAAGATATAGACGGAGGACTCTTCGCCCGGCTCGATATTCACTTTCGGCCAAAACGCAATCCCATGTACGCCTTCCTCATAAAAGCTCTGCTCAGTAAGCTCCTGCTTTGTCGTGCCCACGTTTTTCAGCTTGTACACGAACACGTTTTTGTCTCTGGATGACATGACCGATGTCGGGCGAACAAGCACATTACCTATTCTCGCCATACCGACATTGGTCGCGGCAATATCAAAGCCTTCAGGCGCGTCCCCATTGATCGCTGAAGCTAAAATCGAGCGAACAAACTCAATGTGTGAAGACTCTGGTCCAACTCCTGTCTGGGTCTCCCCCATTTCTCGCTTGTTCTCAAAAACAAGCGATACATTCTGACCAGGGATATTTGCCGGAATCAGTGTTAAAGAAGCCACACGACCTGGCGCATCGTCACCGCTGATAAAGATCCCAATGGGCTCATCCTTATCTGGAACGAAGTACACATCCTGCCCAACGACCTGAAACTCAGTGCCAGACATGTCGATGATTTTTGGCTTTTGAAACGGTGTAGAAATGCGATTCGGCTGCCTGAAGCTGGCATAAATCACTTCGTTGCGACCGGAACCGACAGTCACAACATTCTGGCCAAGAACCTTTGGTCCCTGACTCTGGCTCATGCCTAACTTGGGAAGCCTGATGCCCGACTTTGTTTCCGGTATGAGCGATAAAGCTGAATCAGGGATGTCGTAAGGATTGGCTTTCTTCTCGACCTTAATCGCTGGCTTAGTGACCTTTCTAGGCTTCGGCTTAGCCACCTTCTTAGGTTCTTGCTCTTCCATAACTGACGGCAGTTTGTCAGCTGGAAGAACATTTCTGCCCGGGCCACTCTTGGCCTCTGGTGGTGGCGCAAAGCCTGAGTTAAGCGGTGCGAAATTTGCGCTATAGTTTTCTTGCGCGTAACCCGTCACTGAAAGCGATAACAATACCGCCAGTAAAACCTTATTCATCTTCATAGCTCGCCCTCAGCCCGCTGCTTCTCATTCTCTTCTTCGATTAGACGATCCGTTGCCTCTTCGCCGCCAATGCCCAGAAACTTGTTCTCACGCAACCACGCAACGGTTCTTGCGGGCCCACGATACGAATTAAACGCAGTCACCATGGGCAACCCGTTCTGCATTTCAATGGTGTATTCATAGGTAACAGAGTCACGCGCAGGCTGAACCTGAGATGGCGATACCGATACGAGGTCGCCAGCAACAAACACCTTGTTAGTGGATTTTTCCCATTCGACGGTAGTCCCTTCGAACCAGACCGTTGCCCCTGAAATCTTTCTCAATGGGTCTTTCGCAATCTTAGACAGCTTGATCAGAAGCTCTTTTCTAAGCGCCGGGGTAAAGAACTGCTCAACCGTCTTCTGTGCAAAAGCCAAGTTGTTTTCACTGACCCCGCCGATTACCCCAGAAAGCCATGTCGCGATAGATTTGTTGTAGGAAGGAGATGCCTCATCCCAAGCCACCACCACCCTCTCTGACACATGGGGAGGCATAATAACAATGCGCTCTTTGCTCGAAGTGATGGCTGTTACGCACATAGCCAATGCAATAACTAATGCGACATTCGAAACCACCAGCATCCGATTGTTAGCAATAGTCGACTGCCAAGTCGAATTGAAGTTTTTAAAGTCCATTATTCATGCCACTCGTAAATGAATGCGTTCGTGAAGCGCTTATTCAGAATCCCCATGCCCCAGGCATACATCAGGTGATGGAAATATCCGTCCATGTGGTTCTGCTTAAACCGCGTAAAAAACTTCGTGATCAAGTAGATCGGAATAATCATGTAGGTCAGGGTATTGGTAAGAATCCCCAGACCAAGCAACAGGATCGCTGGTGCAATCTCGTCTGCTTCCCAAAAAAGGAACTGAGGCAAGCAATCCACGAATTCTGGAATCTCTACATCATTCATTGTTCTGCTCCGCAATGTTTACGACGACACGGTAATTTGCTCGACGGTTCTTGTACCGACCTTCACCCGTTTTGTTGGAAGCCACCGGCTCCTTTTCCCCGCGACTTGAAATCACAATCCGATCCCTATCTACACCCTTACCAACCAGCCAGTTTTTTACTGCACTGGCCCGCTTTAGGCCCAAGGCATCGTTATAAGCATCACTTCCCTTGCTGTCGGTATGGCCTACGATCTCGACCTCACACTCTCCGCAGTCCTCGATAGACTTCACCAAGACCTCTAGCCCAGACAAATTCCCAGTGAGTTTTGCGTCATCAAACGCAAAGTTCTTCCGGCCTACGACACCTTCCGAGACCACACTTTTCGATTCCTCTGACTTGACCTGGCTACGTCCAGAAAGACCAAATGGATCAACAAATGGGTCTGGCTCGAAATAAAGCCAAAAGACTTCATGGTCCCCATTTTTCATCGGGCATTTACCGCCCCAACAAACAACATGCTCATCCTTGCCCGATATGTTTGCGAACTCCGAACGATGTTCAACGTCACGAACAAGGCTATCAGGCGCTTTTGCAGGTTTAGACAAGGACACAAGTCTTGCATTCATTTCTTCGCAACTATTGCAAAAGGTAGCACACCCGGGCATGACTAAAATCGCCCCTAATGCACCGATTAACCTCATATTCTTTAGCATAGATCTCTGCTCTTAAATTGCGTCTTTATCTATATCAGTCGCATAAAACTTTGACAACAAAATAATTATTCCCCAATCAGGACTTTACTTGTTAGTGCGTTTAATAACTGAATCAATAATTCTTCATTCCCAGCCACCCCATCAGGGGTTACAAGGAACTGACCTCCTATGCCGATAGCAGGGGTAGCCGTTAGCTGATACTTTGCGGCAACAAGGCCGGCCTCCAGCCCGCTTTGACTCATCGCCCCATTGTTTATCGCATCCCTAAACCGAGCACGATCAACCCCTGCATTTCTCGCCGCATCGAAATACGTCTCGAAACGCGTCGGGTCCATGCGCAACGATTGCACATTCCCGTACACATTCTTCATAAAGCTGTTCAGCTTCTCTGGACTTGCCAACCAGGCGGCATAAAAAGCAACACCCAAAGCTGCGGCAGAATCATCGCCAGGAACAAGCGCAGGAGTTGGCAGAAACTTAATTTCCTTTGGTAGCGTCATGCCCCACTTAAAAAGCAGGTCATGGAAGGACCGTGAATGATTGCAGTTCTGAGAAAAGAACAGCCTCACCTTTCTGTATTCCCCAGCGATAGGCGATAGGGTCTTATACAGAGGAGGCAAGTTACGGACGATAGAGTCTACGCTCTGAGTCGGCATCGCAATGAGGCCAGGGCTCATTAACGCTCCACCCGCCAAGGCTGTAGCCCCACCCACGAACTTACGACGACTGCAACGATAAGCACTCATCGACATCCTCCCTAGAACATAAGCCCATCGACACTAAAATCTCACCCAGAAGCACATGTTCGCCCCTGCTCTTCTTGTCCATCTGGGCCTCAAGCCCTCTATCCAATTGGCGCTGCGTGATCCTTCCTTCCTGAATTAGCACTTCACCGAGCATTCGCTTAGAGGTATCAACATCGATGTTGCTTGCGATATTTCTAACCTGACCGAGCGTAGTCATCCCTTTTCGCGCCAAATATGCACCAGCCTCCGGCAGCGACATGTATTGCACTTGCTTCCTAGCAGCAGCCTTCACAGCCTTAACATCACCCATGGCCATCGCATTTTTTACTTCACGATCCACCATGATGAGCTCCATCACGGGGACTCGCCCGCCCATAGAGCTATCACTCTTTGGCGATGCGACTGGCGACACTAAATCCTCGATGCCATGGCTTGAGAGCCACAGCTTCTCTTGAACTGTTGGCTCCAGAAACTCCTTCTCGCCGTTTATCCCAACAACCAATCTCTGAGCCAACACACCTTTCAAGCAGCTCCCCAAGGTAAAAGCATCAACACCTAAATCCATCATTCGCATGATCGAACTTGAAGCATCGTTCGTGTGCAATGTGCTTAAAACCAAATGGCCGGTAGATGCCGCACTCACAGCAATCTTTGCCGTTTCAGCATCACGAATCTCGCCCACCAAAATGACATCGGGGTCTTGGCGTAAAGCAGCTCTCAGCGCATCCGGGAACCCGTTATTTTGGGTGATCGGGATCTGCTGCAAGCCGTCCACCTGGTATTCAACGGGATCTTCGATGGTCAGAATCTTGCGCGTCGGCGTATTAAGCTCGCCAATGATTGAATAGAGCGTGGACGTTTTACCCGACCCCGTAGGCCCAGTAACTAGGAACAGGCCATTCGGCTCTTCGATCAGTGTTCTTACGCAAGACCTGACCTCAGGGGTCATGTTGATTTCTTCGAAGTCTCGCGTGGCGTTCTTCTGATCTAGAACACGACACACAATCGTTGCTCCACGCTCTGTCGGAACGATGCTTACACGCACATCGATTGCTACGCCTTCGGCCTCATATACAAGGGAAAAACGACCATCCAAAGGAGCGCCACGATCCGCCAGCTCCATGCGCGACTTTGATCTGATCTTAAGGTTGATCTCCATCCCGATTTCAGTCCTGACGCGCTGGACTTCCTCAAGCTCACCTTGCCGTCGAATACGAATGTTCCAGTCGCGAGCTGCGGCCTCGAAGTGGATGTCAGAGATCCCATGAACTGCCGCGTAGAGAAAGATGCTGTTAAGAAAATCGACAGTCATCTTATCCCGACCGCCAGACGCGGTTGAAATGAAAAGATCGGTACTCAATTTTCACCCTTATAAACAGGCTCTTTAAGATCTGATTTGCCGGAGACCGGCTCCGGGCAATTGAAAAACACGCAAGACCCACTTTCATCAGATTCTTCAGCAGGCTCGCCTTTCAGCGACCGCTTACCAACGGCTGTTTGAGCGAATGTCGGAACCCTGAAGTTATCGAAGCCGCAACTGAACTCTTTTTCGTTCTCTTCGATAAAGAACTGCTTTCTCACGTACTTGTTTGTCGCAATACGAAAGCGCACCCAGCCGCTCAAAATATTGAATCGTGTTTCTGGCTCAACCCATGGACGTACCATCACATCCATGGCGACCTGACCCCACTTGATCGGGGCCGTACTTCGTTCTACCCGAACACACCTGTCGTAAGGCTTGAGCACGAAAATAGTGAAGACCAGGATAAAAACCGCCAGCAACGTCTGCAGCAAACCCTTCATTCAATAACCCTCAAACGCCCTTCACTCTGCACAGCAGATACAGGCTCTGGACCAGCGACTGCAAGCTTCGGAGACTCACCCGCAAGTTGGTAGGCAAGACGCAAGTTTTTCTCTACCTTCTTGGCGTAACGAACACGCTTCCATTCGGTTACTGCGTTATAGGCCCCTACTGCACGCCAGTTCTCGCCGTAGGTCTTAAAATTGTGTGCCAGTATCCAAGCACCAACCTCAACGCTCACGCACGGATCAAACAAAGAACTCCTCGTTATCCCGTAACGAGATAGCCTCTTCAGCCAAGTATCATTGATCTGCATCAGTCCAATGTCAGTGGTGCCATTAGTGTTTTTGCCAACAGCTCTTACATTGAAGTCGCTTTCTGTTTTAGCAATCGCCCAAATTAAATAGGGATGAATTGAATACTTCCTAGCAGAAACCTCCATGCACTGCTGAATCTCCTTAGAGGAAGCAGCCGAAACTATGCCTGTTTGGGCAAGCAACACAGACGCAAATAATAGAATCTTTATCATATAGACGCCCTTTCAATACGCGCAGATTATCACTTAAAAGATGAATAATGCTACCAAAAAAAAGAGCCTTTATTCTTCTCACTCCATGCGGCCGTAACCCCACTGCATATCAAAGATCGCATTCCGTGATCTAGGGAGTTATATCTATGAACGCCATCAAATCTGTGGACACCACCCTCCAGGCCGTTTTTGGCTTTGGCGGCAATGAAGCGATACGTCAGTTCCAAGGACGTGCTCGCGTTCCTGCTGTGAACGAGCATTACCGCTTCACCCCAATGCTGCTGAAGGCCTTGATTGTTTGGTACAAGCTCGGCCACGATGCCGGCATTGGCAACTTGTGTCTCTGGGGTCCTCATGGCGCCGGTAAAACTGAAGCTATTCGTCAGTTTGCTGCTCGAATGGGTATTCCAGTTTATGAGGACATCGGTAGTGAAGACCGTGTTTATGCTGATTTCGTGGGCATGTATTTGCCTACTGCTGAAGGTACTCAGTTCCAAGAATCCATGCTTCTACGAAGCATGCGAGATCCTGGAGCGATTTACCTGTTGAATGAGATCGATAAGATGTCTCCAAAGACCTCCTCAGATCTTCACAACATGCTCGATACGGGCACCATTGAAAACTGCTACAACTCAGATGTGATTTCAGCCGCTCCCGGTTGGCGTTTTGCAGCTACTGCAAACACTAACGGATCAGGTGACAAATCGGGTCAGTATGTCGGCACCAAACCGATGAACATGGCCACCGTAAGTCGTCTTCGCTGGTTGAAAACGGATTACGTGTCTGAGCAAGTCGAGAATGAGATTGTCATGGCAGTCGCTGACGTCGAAGCGTCAATTGCTGCAACGATGGTCAAGTTCGCACGCGCAACCCGTGCGATGTATGCAGAACAAGGCATACGTGGCTTGATGACCACTCGCGAGCTGGTAGCGTGGGCTCGGTTAACGAAGGTTATCAAGGGCTCTTCTGCCTTGAATGCCCTGCAAGGCTGCTTAGACATGACGTTTGTGTCTACGCTTAGCGCAAAAGACCGCGAAGCTGTTTCTAAGACGTTCGAAGACATCTACCAACAGCCTTTTACCGGGCTTCCGTCTAACTAACCGTCATTTAATTATGACAATAAAAAACCCCAGCTCTTCGGAGCTGGGGTTTTATTTTAGCTTCTCACGGAGTAACAATTACAGGACTATTTCTATCCACCGTTGTGCCATCACCCAGCTGTCCGAAATTATTTGATCCCCAGCATCTTGCTGTCCCCGCATCTAAGAGTCCGCAATTGAACCCTCCTCCCGATCTAACTAGCTTGAATCCAGAAGTTAACCCAACAACATTCGTAGGAGTCGACGACGGGCCCGCATTGTTACCAGTGCCTCTCGCGCCATAGTAATTATCCCCCCAACACCGTACCCCGCCAGACGATATAACTGCGCACGCTGATATTCGGCCACCACTCAAGAATTTAATCCCTGACCCCAATCCCACAACGTCAACAGGCTTCCTTTTAAAATGATTATCCAACGCAGTATAGTCGCCCCCATCGCCTAACTCACCAACACTATTTCTACCCCAACATTTCACCCCGCCAGCTAACATATTTACACAAGTTGATTCACCGCCACTCGTTCCACCAAAATCCCTAACTCCGGAACTCAATCCAAATACGTCAACGGGTGAGTTGCTACTCGAACTTGTATCATCACCAAGCTGACCTCTGTCATTAACTCCCCAACACTTAACCCCATCAGTGCTCAAAACAGCACAAGAGTGTTCCCCACCCGCATAAATCTTCTTTACTCCAGAGCCTAATCCAACAACGCTAGCAGGCGAGCTCCTGTTATTGCGCGTCCCATCTCCCAGTCCCCCAAACTCATTTTTCCCCCAGCATTTCACGATTCCACTACCTGTTAAGGCGCACGACGAGTCTCCACCACTACTAATATCTACAACTCCACTCTCTAGACCTGCAACATTTGTTGGTAGCAACCTATTAACTAATGTGCCATCCCCAATTTGTCCTGACGTGTTCTCACCCCAGCATTTCACACCACCATTACTCATAAGCGCACAAAAGTGCCTTCCACTACCACCACTAACTTTCGTTACGCCCGAGCCCAAACCAATGACTAACGCCTTACTTGCCCTAGATGTCGTCGTCCCATCCCCAAGCTGACCATAATCATTGGCCCCCCAACATTTAACGCCGCCTCTATCATTCAACGCGCAACTTGCTGAGCCCGAAAGTGCCATATCCACAATCGGTGAGACAGAGCAAGATGAACCACTCGACTGTGTATAAGTGTCAGTTGCCGCATTGCACACGAATGTAGCGCTCCCAGTGTCCCAACTGCTTGAAGTCAGAACTTTGCTTTCTCCTTGCGCACTTACCCCAGTCGTTGCCGAGCATACTGCTGAGCCAGATACCCAAGATTTTGTCTGGCTCGTGCAAGCTGCCGGACTAGGCGCGGCGCAAGTAGGTGTTCCCGAAACAGTGTATGTGTCTGTTGCCGCATTACAGGTATACGTTGCCGATCCTGTATTTGCGTTTAGCGTGTTTGCTACCGTCTTGCTAACCGAGTTATTGGTTGCCCCTGTACTACCAGAACAGCTATTCCCACCTGCCGACCAAGTCTTCGTCTGACTCGTGCAGGATGTAGGTGCTGGCTGTGTGCAAGTCGGCGTACCTGACACCGTGTAAGTATCTGTTGCCGCATTACAGATATAGGTTGCAGACCCAGAGTTCGCGTTTAGCGTGTTTGCTACCGTCTTGCTAACGGAGTTATTGGTTGCCCCTGTTACCGCGCTGCAATTGGCTGGCGCAGTACCCCAAGACTTTGTTTGGCTTGTGCAAGCAGTAGGTGCCGGCTGAGAGCATGTAGGCGTACCTGAAACTGTGTATGTATCTGTCGAAGCGTTACAGACATAGGTTGCACTACCGCTATTCCCATTCGATGCCGTGTTCGAAATAGTCTTAGACGCCCCATTGGTCGTAGTCCCCGTCAAAGCTGCGCAATCGCTCGGCGCCGCACCCCATGTTTTGCTTTGACTGGTGCATGACGATGGTGGCGGAACTGCACAAGTCGGCGTTCCTGTCTGGCTGTATGTGTTAGTAGCGGCATTGCAAGTAAACTGGGCTGACCCGCTATTGCCATTTGTGCTGGCCAGAGTCGTAGTAACGCCATTGTTCACAGAACCCGAATTCGAAGAGCATGACGTGCCACCGACATTCCACCCTAATGTCTGGCTTGTGCATGCCGTAGCGGGCGGAGGCGCACAGGTCGGAGAGCCGACTAAACTATAAGTGTCCGACGACGCTGTGCAGGTAAATGTTGCATTACCTGTGTTCCCGTTAGACGCCGTGTTCGAAACCGTCTTGTTAGCACCGTCATTAGTCACTCCTGACAACGCACTACAAGCATTACCCGCTACCGACCAATTCACTGCCTTATTAGTGCAAGTCGTCGCTGCTGTAGAGCAATTACCGCTGGAATAAACAAACGACGAGTCGTTGCAAGTGAATGTTGCACTCCCCGTGCTTGGCGCCGTGGAGTCTGAAATGCTTGAGTTCTGGCCATGATTACGTGCCGGCGCTGACGCAGTACAAGCGCCCCAATTAACTGCTTGCGCACTGCACGGCCTGTTACCAACAGCAACCGGATCGGTGCAAGAAGATCCACCAGATACAGTGATCGCGTTTGAAGCTGCGTTACAGCTTACTGTTGCCGAGCCTATCTTCCCTGTCGTGTCATTAAGCGTTCTAGTCGAACCGTTCGACATGGCTGGCACCGACGCAGAACAACTGGCACTGCCAGACCACATAATGGTTCTAGACGAACAAGTAGTGGGCGCAGATGTGACAGACCCAACAGACGCATTCAGCTCTATCGGCTTAACCATCTTCAAAACAAAGGTAGAGCCTGGGTCAACGGCGACTGGCGCTGCCATAGACAGCGAAGACAGAAGAACCAGCCCGCCAGCAAAAACTAACTTTTTAATTGCGCCCATGACAGAACCCTCAAAATGACTGCCTATTTTATAATCTATGCCGATACCATTGTCATCAAAAGGTTAGCAAAACAAGAAAAAACCCGCACACAGTAGCTGTGGGCGGGTTCTATTGCTAAGTGGACTTAGCTGGTTAGTTGAACGCCAGCAGAAGCTGACTCCTTAAGAAGTTGCTCGCGAGTCACTTTCGTCCTGAGATGGTTAGTCTTTCGGATCGAAACGCGTATCGACGATTCACCTCTATATTCCTCAAGCTTCTCCGGTGTAATACCGTAATCAGCCAACAGACGGTCATAGTCAACAGATCCTTTGAACGACGCCACTGACAGCTTGGCTACGCCAAAGTCATGTGACATCGGAGACAAAAGATCAATGCCGCCATCTTCGATCAACAGGCGCTGCGCCTCTTTTGCATTCAGCGCGTACTGATCCGCCAGTACCTTTGATTCGCGCCAAGCGATTGCTCTAGCAACAGCAGCATTGCTGACGGGCATACGACCTGACTGCAAGCAATCCCACCAAAGCTTCTCAGCCTTGAAGAGTTTTTCACAGTAGGCCTTATCAAGAAGAACAACAACGACCGCAAGCTCCCGAACTGGATGACCAGGGTAGTAGCTGCAATAGAAGGTTTTCTTGATCCCAGACACCATCATCTGGTGCTGCACCTGCGGCCAATACTTTGGCGGGATTAAACCGTTAACGACAAGAGCATGCTCTTCTTCGATAGCGGCCAAGGCATCAGCTTCTGCCTGCTCCTCATCAACTGCCTCATCAAAAGGATCGGTACCAATAGCACTGGCATGATCTTTCAGATTCGGCGCCTTGATTTCAGCAAGCGCTGTACGGCACATGCTGACACCATCAAACGATGCCTTTAAGAAGGGAAACTTCTTGTGCTCACCGCACATAGCAGCAAATACGAGCCCCGTTTCTTTCTCCAGCAAAGCCCTAGCAACAGGCTCAAGTTGATGACCACGCTGCATCGCTTGGCTCATTTGCTTCGGTGGCAGTAATCCCATCCTTCTCTGCCACAGAGACAGAGGAGAGTCCCACGGGCTCACACCCATGATTGCAGGAGCATCAGAACCACCAATGCCACCTTTGCGCCACTCCAGCCACTCTGGGGTGTTTTGTTCTAATGCAATAATTTTCATTATTTAATCTCCCAAAGCTCACGAGCTTGCTCTTCTAGGGCCACTCCCCTAGCCATGGCTTTACAGGCCTGATTTGCTTGGCAGAGGCGCTTAGCCTTCAAACACCAATCTGAGGCACGATTTAGGGCACGTCTCTCGCGAGAACGCATTTCATTGAAACCTTCGTTATGAACGATTTTCATAGCAGAAACTCCTTTTGTGTGTATATTCGGTACTCCGACATCAACAAATGAAAACCATGATTTCTGCTTACTTCTTAATTGGCGCTGCCGTTCAGCTAATTTGCGAAGCAAAAGACCTCTTTACATCCGACAAACCAAAAAAAATCACTGAAAAAGAGCTGTTCATCAACCTAGTTGTTTGGCCTATTAAGTATCCCTTCGGGAAAACCAAGAAATAAAAAAAGCCAAGCAGAGCTTGGCTTTAGTTGAAGTTAAAACTCCAGGTTAAGAGACGCGCAATACGCCCTGAATTGCTTCAGTGCATCACGAGGCTCGAGCGGAACAATGAGCGAATCAAAAGGAGAAATTCCTTCAATGATCTCCCACTGTTCTGTGCTGTTCGGCATCAGATCGCGCTTCTCAGTAGCAAGAGCGCGTAGATCTGCCGATTTGATGATCTTTTTGTCATAGTCTGAAATAACAATTCCAAACTTCGAAAAGATCGCCTTCTCTATCCGATGTTCAATGAGCTTGAACTCAGGAAAGAAAGCTTTGAGCGGCGAAACAATGTCACCTGTAGCGTACTCTGCCGCATCATGCAGAAGAGCAGCGAGCCTTAGTCTCGAAGGCACAGAATCTGCAACCAGGCAGCTATGCTGTGCAACCGAGTAAAACTCAGTCGTTTGCCCATTAAACCGGGCTGTTCTTGATAATCCCAATGCAATGTCTGACAACTTGATCTCAACAATCAATTCGTCTTCCGATTTTGCCTGCAGATTTATTCGTTGACCTGAGAAGGTCGAAATGTGGTCCATGGTCTTACCCCCTTTAGTGTGTAACAGGGATACGGCGACAGACCAAAAGAAAGAGCCTCTATCAAAAGATAGAGGCTCTAGGTATTACCAATCGCTAATTGACGTCGGCTGAGCAACGCAAATCGAACTGGCAGATGGCTTAGTCGTTACTTCGACCAAGTCGTCATCAACAGATGACGATTTAACACCAACCGAAACAACCGTAGCTTGCGCTTCAATTGCTTCGACCTCTTCTGAGGATTCAGACGATGAATCATCGTCGTCATCGAACAGGCCATCGGTTTCATCGTCTTCAGCAACTTGAGCTTTAGCCCAGGCTGCGTCATCCGCTTTTTCCTCAGGCTCAGCTTCAGCCAAGATTTTAATCCCAGCAATGGCAGAACCATTAACGATGGCGCTGACATTGTTCAGCTGCGCCACAACACCGCTAATGAAGATTTCATCAGCAGCATCGATCTTCGATTTGAACTTCAGCATTGGGATAACAACATCACCCAACACATCGCTCAAACCAGAGACCTCTGGCGAAAGGAACGATAGCCCTTCCAACTTCCGGTGGATCGTCTCGAACATCTTCGTCCAAGTCGACATCCGCAAGCCCTCTCTGGCAATGCCCTCCTTCTTCTCAGCCAAAATCGCCTTGATCTCCGCAGCGATTTGACCGACTAAGCCCGAAGACTCGTGCTCAATCAAAGAATCACCACTTTCCTCCGCGTACGAAATCTTGTACTTGGAATAACGGAACCCCAAAGAGCGTTTAATGCCCTCTGCGCCGCCGTTGTCCACGAACGCATCTTCGATGCGCTTCGCACGTTCATCTTCGCCAACAACCCGAAGACGACTGACCAGGCCAGCAACAGCTTCTGGCCACGCTTCAATTGCAGGCTCTACGTTAGCCATGTACTTACTAGCAATAGCAGCTAATCCGTCCATGACCTCATCGATTCGCTCGTCAGGAACCAAATAGCCCCCGTCGAACTTGACTCCGTGCTGCAACATAAACACACGAGTCTCTTGACGATAACGCACAAAGAAAGTGTCTTTCATGGGTTCCACGAAAGTCGATTTTTTAACCTCCGTTTCGATTGAGCGATCAAGCGTCAATCGAAATGACGGACAGTTCACCTCAATGCTGACCTTCCAGCACTTGTCGAGGATCTCAGCGGTAACAGCATTGCCCGTCTGGGCGTTGATTGATGTGATGGCGTTCATGGTATTGCTCCTGGGCTTTGCCCTTATTGGTCTGCAATACGGATACGCCAACACCTTCTTATAAGAACGACCCGGCCAATCCACTCACCAGCGAAACTTCACTGTCGAGTCCAATGAATAATTTAACAACACTCTCTTGCTCATCAATGACTGCCGATACATGCAGCGCCTCAGAGACCTCTATCCCATGCTCGAACGGGTAGACATCCGTACCATCTGCCACATCACCACGATCAGCGCCCCCTTTGATCATCTGCTCGATGTCCCAAAGTGCCGCCTCAACGACGCGATCAACAACCCCCTTTTGAACGGCCAACCCCTTACACATGCTTGACATAAAGCACTGCTGCCTAAGAACCCCATCCTCATGGCTCTCAGAAACCACAAAAATCCGCTTTTCATCTACTGCTGATTTAAAAGAAATAATTTCATTCGTTTCAAATAGAATTTGTTCGCTCATAATAAAAACCTTAAATTAGATAATCACAAACACAATAAAACATATACCCCAGAAAAAGCAAAAGGCCCCTTAAAAAGAGGCCTTCTGAATTCGCAGGTTTTTAACCTGCTCGTTGATGTCACCAGCATCAGGCAAATCGATAACGCTCGAAATACCTAACTCTAGTAGCTGAGATCGGATGATCTCGGACCAGTGGTTACCAGAATACTCTCTGGCACCCGGGTTCTTTACCATGTCGTTATCCAAACGGATGATGAAATCATCTGCTAGACCTTCTTTTACTAGCTGTTCAAACCAGCTGAACTTGAAGTTATTTGAAGACGGTAGCCCAAGAACGGTTGCATCAGGATCCAAACAGACCTGAGACAACATATCTAAAGCACCTTCCGCAATCACACAACTTCTATTGCTGCCCTTCCAATACCAGGGAGCAGTAGGAGCACCGTAACGAAGCGCCTTTTGTTCACCATTCACTGGATCATGCGAGATGCGAAACTCACAACTCATTCGATCAAAAGCGAAAAACAAAACAGGCCGGTAGGCCCATGACACCATCGTTTTACCCTCTTTGAGCACACCAGCCGCCATAAGGAGATCTTTCCCGCAGATCTCAATCAAAGCGCCACTGGACTCCTTCGGGTCTTCAGGTAAAAAAGACAATAATTTGCGATCAAGTGCCTCGCAAACAACGGACTTTCCTAAGTGTCGCTGGCTAGAGAGATACCTAAACGCCTGCTTATTAACAAACCGACCAACAACTTCGTTGGACAGCATATTAACAGCCACCTTTAAGCTTGCTGCCTTTGCTTCCGACTCCAATCTAGCTTTTACTCCTGCGTCTGCATCAAAGGTTTTCACCCCAGATAGCCCAACACGACCAACAAGATCGGAGGCAACACTGACTATTTCGGATTTGGCTGTGCGCCCGGTTAGGTGTCCAGCAAAATCGATAATCGATCCTTTCGCTTTGCAAGCAAAACAGATCCACTGATTTGAGCCTCTTTTCACCGACATTCTGTGGCTTAGAGCCCCGCCATCACCACACGCAGGACACAAACGCCAGCGCGTTGAGTCACCCACCTGTTTCCCCGGCCCAAAATTGGACTCAACAAAGGAAACCAAGTCGATGGCTTTTGCTTCATCAACAACTGTCATCGTCATCGGTCATCTCCTTATTATGTGCCTACGGGGTACGCGAACACCCACAAATAAAAAAGCCCCTTTACGGGGCAAAGCACTATTCAGTACATAAATCTATGATTAGGGCTATTTATAAAGTTGTCAATAAGAAAAAACCGCACCAGAAGGTGCGGTTTTTATGGCTTAAGCAACGAGTCCGAAAACCTCGGTTAAGCCGCCGTTAGGCATGACAGCCCAAGCAAAGGGCACATGCAGCAGAGTTGCCTCCCCTATGGAGAAGCGATCCCTCGTTTTTCTAATTGCCAAGCGAATAGCTTCTGCTGAAGAGGAACCCTCTTCCACATAGCTAACGGAATACTCCGAGACATCCTCACGGACTTCGGCCGGCAAAATAACATCGATCATGAATTTCATCTCAAGCTCCTACCCCACCATGGGGTTTTCGTGTGCATGAGAGGTACTGAAACAAGCGGGGATGACAATGTGATCATTTTTCAACCATACGAACTCAGCCCTACTCCCGCTTACTAATCCGCTCATAACCAACATCTTTATCCACAATTTCTGTGGATAAAAATCTCACCCCTAGACCCTCAAAAAAGCATACATATACACGCACAGAATTTTCAGTTAATGTCCGCTGTATATACACGCCTAAAGACAGGCTAGCAGTCATGACTGCCAATAGACCTAATGACTTCCTCGGCCACGGAAGTCATAACAAGTTCCGGCAGTCATGACTGCCAGTAAAAAAATTGAGAGAAACCAAAACGGTTCCTCATAAAGCTCGAAGGGAAGGCTATGCCAAAACAAATAAGCACCACAGATACAGGCGTACAAAAGACAAAAAGAGCCAAGACCACTGAGCAAGTACGCGAATCAGAGACTCGGTTTAAGGAGGCAGGAGGAAAGGTTTTGCCTATACGCCTACAGACCGAAGATCAAAGCATCCTCCACGAGCTCGCTCTATCCGAGCCCGATGAAACAAACACGTCCATCATTCGCAAAGCCCTACGCGAATATAAAAAAGCCAAGATCAAACCACCCAAAGAGCCAAAGCTCAAAAAGGAAACCCGTATGCCAATAATTATTGCTGTTGTTAACCAAAAAGGCGGTAGCGGTAAGTCGAGCCTCGTTATGGCTATCGCAGACGACCTGGCTTCTCGCGGATACAAAGTCATCATCCTCGATACCGATGTCCAAGTAACAATAAAGAACTGGATGGCTCGAAGAATGGAAACCAATCCAGATCTCCCCTCCCCTTCACTCTATGTCACGGCTCAACGATTTACACGAGCGAGCCTCCTAAGTGATTTTAATAATGCTGACTTCATCATTATTGACGGCCCAGGCGGTCGCGATGCTGGCGTTGATATGATGACCTCATGCTGCATCGCAGCGAGTGACCTAACCATTATCCCTACAAACACATCGGTTTTAGATTTAGACCAAACTCGGCATACGATAGAACTCGTTAAGCAACGCCAAGCGCTAACTGACGGCATGCCATTGTGTCGATCTATCGTCAGCCGAGCTGTTACAACCAAAATTACCTACCGCGACACGCTCGCATTCTTCCAAGCCTTCGAGATTACCAAGCTATCCAGAGACATGAGCTCCAGAACGCTTTTTGAGTCACTTCCAACCAGCGGTCTATCTCCTATTTACTCTGGCGACAAGCGCATGGTCTCCGAGACCAGAGCCATCACAGACGAAGTTCTGTCCTTATTCCAGGAGTAACGCAGTCATGACTGCCGAAAACAATCCCAAAGCGCCAAAAGTGAACCGCGGCAAAGGAATTTCCATCTCACTGCTTAGCCCAACTAACAGTCCTGGCGGTGGCCATGAGGTCAATCCGAACACCGCGATAGTCCAGCAAGAGGAAAAGGTAATCCAAGAGATTCCCCTTTCTCTCATCACGCCAGACCCGACACAGCCACGCAAGAAATTTGACCCCGTCAAAGTCGAACAGCTTTCTCAAATTATTGAATCAAAAGGCCTCCAGCAACCAGTATCGGTAAGGCCTCATGGAAGTGGCTATTATCTTATTTCAGGCGAAAACCGTTTCCGGGCACATCAGCTGCTTGGCAAGGAAAAAATTCTTTGTATCGTAAGAACTATCTCTGACAAAGGCGAAATTCTACTTCTCCAACTCAGTGAGAACGTACACAGAACCGATCTCACGCCGATTGAAACTGCAGAGGGGATCGCACGACTAGCTGAGATTGAGGGAATCACTTTCAAGGAAGCAGCTCTCCAACTGTACCTCACAAAAAATCAAATTATCGAATACTCCGCTCTCGTCGGCGCCCCAGAGGAAGTGAAAGAGCTTCAAACTTTGGGCATCACAAATGACCGAAGAACTCTTTACGAGGCCGATAAGCTGCATCGAACAAACCCCGAGCTGGCAGAGAAAGTTATCGCTGATCTTAAAGTGGCGGCGAAAAGCGGAGACGCAATCCCCAATGTTAGAAAGGCGTTACAGACAGCCATTAAGCAGACGAAGGAACCGGCGAGCGTCCCAGTACCTGTCACATCTCAGGCGATTCCAACTCAACCTGACCCGACACCCAATCTCCATCTACTGAGATCGTCAGTAAGAGAGGAGGGCGGCAACTACAGACTGACCCTAACAATGAGCGATGGATCCACATTCACTTTCCTTTCTGATGAACGAGCGTCAAAAGACCTTATGGACTCATTCACAGTCATGCTCTTCTAATGGCAGTCATGACTGCCAAACCCTAAAGATTCACCATCGATTCAGGGTAACTAAAACTGGCAGTCATGACTGCCAGCGCCTCTTACAGACTACTCTTAACCAGAAGAGTTAAAACTGGCAGTCATGACTGCCAATACCTCTAACAAAATATCTCTAACAACCACCTCAGAAGCACAAGAACAAAACCGGCAGTCATGACTGCCAATTCAAAGCCAAAAAAAACCAAGCAAGGCATAGCCAAGCTTGGTTTTTAATTGCTCAAGAAGAGCGGTTGGACAACGATTCTCTACTCAGTATTGGAGAGAAAATCGCAATCATCACGGGCGCAATAGCGACCCAGTGACTATCGATGATCACAGCATCGAATTTCATTGCAATGAACGCCCTAACCCACAAGACGCCCAAACCAGCAATCACCGACCAAATTATGGACGATGAATCTCTTCCCACGTTCACAAAGCCGCATGAAACGACAAATAGGAACGCAGCAATGCCGATACTTACTGGGTCAGTAATTGCACCGGCGATCAACAGCGTGAACGCTACTTTTAGCAGCAATACGCCAGAGAAAAGCAATGAAAAGTACAAGGCATAGCCTTGTAAATCCATCCTCTTTTTCTCGCTTTTATATGCTTCAGTTTGAGCTACTGAGGTAGCGCCTGAAGCTTTAAGATCTTCAGCCGTAGGTTTCTCTTCGGTCGAAAAATCATAGATTTCGTTCATGGTAAATCCCCTTTTTAGTGTGCGTAATGGCTACCGCAACAACTGAAAAGGAGATCCGAAGTGATCATAACTACAAAAAAATCAGCCTCGAACTGTGTCTATATGCTTCCATCAAGAAGCCGTAAACCGTCAAATCAAAACCAAAAAAACCATCTGGCAGTCATGACTGCCGTCACAACAGAAAATTCCAAAACATCCAATTACTTTAAATTCAATGACTTATCAAAAAGCTGTTTCATGTGAAACTGACTATGGAACATCTTTGCTCAGCTGATCGATTAGCAATCCTTTTAACGCCCCAATATCTGGTGGAGTGTTCTTGCTACACAGGTCTGTTTTCATTTTGTGCATCCAAGGAAGACTTAACTTCTCTATTGCCCTCGAATAGAAATCCTCTCTTTGCTCAACCGTCAACGACAACCAGTGATCATCGAGCTTGTTTTTCCGCGAAGAAAATTCCTTCATTAGTCCTTCTTCCTTGGCTGCAAAAAGTGCCTCAAGTTTCTTTGCCATAGCGGCACTTCTTGCTGCCTCAGTTTTCTGTTTTTTTATCGCTACCTTTTCAGCGTCTGACAGAATAGTGCCGGTGAACAAAAAGGATCTTAGGTAGCGGTATGGCGTCTTATTTATTGCTTTGTCCTTGATCCTCCGTGCTGTCTCATCCAAAGCAAAACGAATATCCAGAGGATCCCGCGATGCAACAACATCATCCGCCTCCTTCTCGCTAAACCCGAACGCCCTCATTTCAAGTGCTAGGTCCAACTTCTCCCTTTTTTCTACATCGGCAGTCATGACTGCCGTAACAAATTCATCTTTAAGAGCAAACTCGAACTCGACTCCAACGATCTTCTTAGAAGCGAACACAGGGCTCGCCTTTATCCTGATATTGGACTCCTCGGAGATTATCTTTGCAGTTGGCACTATCACCTTCGACAAGAACTGGCCGCCTGTACCTTCCCAGTCCTCATAGAGACCGTAAGTTCTTAGCTCTTCAAAAGACATGCTCCTAGACACCGAGCCCTCATCATGGCCACTGCAGGTGATCTCAAGCGCTGCCAGCTCATAAAGCCTGTTCGCCACAGATGTCTTTAAGCACCTTGTTGCGTCAATATCGAAAAGCCCTCTAGGCCCTGACTTGATGACTTCGCTAAAAAAAGGACTCATCTGATAACGAATCACGCCTTCGTCAGAATCGAAGTTCAAGCCACTGAAAACAGGAAAGGCGAAGTTGTTGCCCAGTCCATCAGGATTCGACAACTTTCCTTTTTCCCTGAAAACAATCGTGATCTTCAGAACCTCCACAATGACTTTCCAAAGTTCACTTCGGCTTCTTACTCGCTCCCTGCCAACCTTGTCGATGATAGTGTCCATTTCGATAACACAAGTTTCGCCAGGAACAACCAGCCCCATTGCGGTCATCTGACTGGCGTACCAAAGAAAGGCGTTCATTACTCTATGCGCGACAATATGAATCTGCCCCGTAGCCTCCACCAGACTACGATGCTTGAAATACATTGAATTCAAATCTGTTCGTAAAGAGGGGAGGGGAGTTTGGGCGCCAACCAAATCGTCAGCTACCAATCCCATGCTTGTACGGCGAGCTAACGACGCGTCCTCTGCGCTAAACGAAACAACCACCTCTTTTGCCATCGCTTTCGGTTTTTGTTTTGCGCCACGTTTTTTTGGCGTTTTTTCTTCTGTATCGAAAAGAGATTCTTGCATTGTTAATCCTTCAATCAATTCAAATCGCTAAAACATTACTACCACACCGAAGATTGCTTATAAAGTTGTCAATAAACTCGACACTACCTTGCTCGCATCCGAATTGTCTCTCTCACCCAGGAAAGTGCTGTAAAAAATTCTCACTTGGCATCGTCACCTCCTGTAAAAAATTCTCACTTAATTCGCGCCAAACCAAAAAAAGTAACAATTTCATAGGCTTAGACCAAAAGCACGTAAAAACGGCCGCGCCATCAAATATCGGCCTTCCACTCGCAGGCGCCCAAAATCTTTAAGTCCTTGATATATATAGACTAAATTTTTACCTGTAAATAATTCTCACTTGTCCGTAAAAAATTCTCACTTGAATAAATATCCATTTAAATCAAATAGTTATAAATAAGCGCCAGAAAGTCACAAAAATGTAAAAAATTCCTACTTCACGATGCTCCTAAAACCTAACAATCCTTTTGTTTATTAGGTACTTAGGTGCAAATAAGTCTAAATCTGCCATCCGTAAAAAATTCTCAGTTGTCCGTAAAAAATTCTCACTTGGTAAATTAAAATTTCATGGAAAACAAATGCTTACAGATTTATCCACAGGCCTCGCGCGCGCGTGGTGCTTGCTTGCTTTTTTTATTTTGATTAGAAAAGCAAGCAGCGCGTGCCTTGCACATCCGAAATCACTCACTTCCCGATGAATCAAAAAGCCATCGAAGAACATCACAAACGGCAAGGATCGCAAAATATGACACCTATGACCGATCTAATATCGACACAGATCGGTCTAAATTGCTTTTTTTCGCGTTTTTATGTTAAACCAATGGGTAGGGAAGGGCCGGCGACACATCGCGTCTTAAATCGCAAAATTACACGTCAAAAACAATTCTCCCGCTGAAAGACCCAAAACAGCACAAAATCACCAAAACAGCAAATAAGCCCCAAATCTGCACATCTACCCCAAAACTGCAAACCGTGTATATTATTGGTTCATTAAAATGTTATCAGTGGCATACCTATGAATGGAAAAGACCTACAAAAAGCCCGTGTTTCTCTGTCCTTTAGTATCCGGCAGTTTGCTGAGCTAACTGGGATCAACAGAAAGATGATCAGCCATCTGGAGCAAACGAACGGCCAGCTAACGCAGGACCAAGAATTCCTTTTAAAGCCATACATAGGCGTTCCATTAACTGACTCCACAAGATCTAGGCTTATTCGCGAAAGAACACACATGACACAAGCTGAGCTCGGGGCTATCCTCGAACGAAGCCCACGGTGGATTGCTAACCTGGAATCAGGCAACGCCACCCCAAGCGAATCAATAAAAGCGGTACTACTAACTCTGGCGGGTGAATAAGATGGATATAGCAGCTCTCACCACATGCCATTCATTGTATCTGCTGAATGTAGCGGAAGATGCCCATTTCCCTATCTCACGCAAATTCGCCGTAACGCCTGACGTTTATCAAGATGCGATACTTTGGACAGAGCATGACTCCGCCCGCACGCAGAACTTTTTGACACAGGAATACAGGTCTAACAGCCTCTATTCACAGGTCTATCCAAGCCTATGCGTTATGAATCTGAACGATTACAAACCGCTCAAGCTCAAAGCGCTTATACACGAGAGATTCCCGCGAACGGCCAGGTGCATGCGTATTGTCTCCTTTTCGCTAACACGCACGGACGACGACCAGATATTTCTTCTCGACTACGACTTCGAAGACAACGACTAAGCACCCCGCTAAATCAAACAGAGAGCTGCCGTGAACAGTCCCTACAAACAACTACTCAAAAATCTTACTACCCAAGAGCTCTTAGCCCTCTCTGACCAAATTCAAAAGGAAGAGTCAAAACGGCTCGTCAAGAAAAAATCCATTTACAACGAACTAGAACGTATCGCCAAAAATGCAGGTATCTCCATCAAGGAGCTTGAGTTCCTGTCTTAATTCTTCAGATAAAAAAATGCCGGATATAAATCCGGCATTTCTTCTTAACTTCTGCTAACTCACTTCAAGATAGCTTCCAAGAGCTTACCAGCCTGGCCTCCAGCCACCTCGACGTAGAACGGGCCATAAGGGTTAACACCAAGATCGTTTCGAGTCGATAGCACCCGAATCACAGGTAGACCTCTTAACAGGGGCTCAATTTTTAGTTTTTTACCAACAGCAGCCTCTTTCGGGATAGAGCTTATCTCCGTAACAAATGGCCGCTTGCCTGCAAGATCGATTCTGTAAGAACGGTTACCTGATCGCGCTTGTTTGCTCATGCGAGCAGATGTCTCTCTTGCTCCATCAGCCCCTTTGTAATCAATGACAGCTTGGTAGCCTTTGTCGGACATCCACGAGAATGAGCAATATCCCATGATATCGAACACACCAACCTTTTCATTTGGCCCAGCAACATGACGCTGCGAGAAAAAATAACCCTTAATGGCATCATAACCACCGCCATTAACACCAGCGCCGCCACCGGCATAAAGTCTTTCGTCGAACGGACCAGGTGCGCCACCACAATTTGCGTGATTGAGGCCCATTACATGGCCAAACTCATGCGCAACGACTTCAGCAAATGGATCCAGCCAAGAAACGCCATCCCGATCATAAGGCTTCAAATCCTCTACCTTAATGTCACGATCGATTTCAATAACACTGCCTGAAACCATTGATCTTCCGCCAACTTCACCGAGTCCGCCGATACCTGCAAACCTAACATTGTTTGGCCAGAATCCAGCACACTTCGCAGATGACGCATTCGACACTGCTCCGGGATAAGTTCGTGCGCAATATGCTGAAATCTCAGACAAAAGATTAGCGACATCCTGAGCAGTACCCATATAACGGCCACTACCATCCTTTGGTCGCGTCACAATCGCTTTGGCTGCCTCAGGAATAAACTGGCCATCTTCAATCAGCTTTGTTTCTGCCATAGGGAAGAGTCTGCTGAATAAAGTCTTGAACTCAGCAATAGACGGATAGAACCCGCTTTGCCCATCAATCACGATTTTCAACAGGTGAACGTCGTCATTTACTGCTTTTGCTACCGGAATACGGCTCTTGAACACCAGACCACTAGCCGACTCGTTTTTCACTGCAGTATTAGGGCTCACCACGAACAATACCGACATGTTTGGCTTGACCAACGAAGCGGGGACCTTAACAAAAACCGATTTCGTCAGAACGCCAGGTGAAACCTCTGTTGGAATGTTACCGCTAGGCACTCCAGTTACAGCTAAGGACTGACAGCTACCTGTTGAGTCGTCGTGAACGCCCAAAAAGTAATCTGACGGGAACGGTGTGCCATTCGTGGAACCAACCAAATCCACTCGCAAGAACGCATCTTTGCCACCTGCAAGACGAGTAGACCCATCAAGACCATTCATTTGCACGGTTTGCAACCAAGAAAGCTCCCTGATTTCAACGCCCGCCAATGAACCATTGGCTTTAGTTTTCTGATTTACCGAGCACGAATCAAGAACGATTGCTGCAGTCTGAACCGTATCACCACCACCAGTGCCGCCACCAGTGCCGCCACCAGTATCACCACCACCAGTGCCGCCACCAGTATCACCACCACCAGTACCGCCGCCAGTATCACCACCACCAGTGCCGCCGCCAGTATCACCGCCACCAGTGCCGCCACCAGTATCACCGCCACCAGTGCCGCCACCAGTATCACCGCCACCAGTGCCGCCACCAGTGTCACCACCACCAGTGCCGCCGCCTGGGAATGACTCAGGCGCATCCATAACAAAGGCCTCTAATGCCTCTGCAGTAAAACCGCCAGCAGCCTTAATTTTTTCGATAAGGAAGTCATGAAAGCTGATATTAGGATCTGGCACGAACGCGGCGTCAAAAAAGCCCTGACCAAACTCATTTGTGTCAGCCCTTAGCTTATACCCAGCAGCATTCAAGAACGCTACAGCGCCTTCACCTGCTGTCTTTTGAGAAAAAGACAAGAGTTTATCTTTCCCTGCACTTGAGAATAAGAAATCACCACCAGAGCCAACATGCTTAACAACAATCATATTGGTAATAGGCGTTACATTTGTATGAACTACACCAGCAACGACAGACGGAGCAGAGATAGAAAACATGCCATCCGTTTTAATTGCGCAAGGCAGGGCGTCACCACCTACACTTAAGATGAACTGTCCAGAATCACTAACCTGCGACCGATAGCCTTTACCATCCGCACAGAAAGCATTAACAGCCTCTCCGCTTGCCACGGGAGCTCCCTTAGCCGCAGTACCAGTAATCCGAACCTCTTTACTTTGCGAACCACCTGAAGTCGATCCATTGGACTGCTCGCCGCCACCACCACAACCAGCCATGCCTACAACCAAAGCCGGCACTACCAAAGCCATTACTCTCATTTTTTTCTTCCTTTTAAGAACACACAGCATTCTTTTTTGCTACCTACAACAATGTCAAACGATTTAACGACATCTGTTTATAAAAACTTCTCAACTTGCGACCACCATTCAAACCTGATAAAAAGGTTGTCAATAACAGAAAAGACAACAAATCAACTACTCGGTAGCGATTTATGAAAAAACTCACTGTAGCAATTCCCATTGCTATACTTTGCTCTGTCACGCCCGTAACAGCAGTCGCATCACACTGGGGGTCATCCGACCAGGCGAAGGCGTCAACCCCAGCCAAAAATTCCCTTGGCTTCTTGGGCCGCCTAGTCACACGATCCCATCAGAAGGCCGTTGAACAAGCCCCTGAGCTTAAGTCCCTTACAGGCGCCGAAACAACACAAGTAACCGTCCCGTTAGCCAATGTGTCAGAACCCGAGGCCGCCCCAATTCCGGCTGCTGAAATCTCGACGCAAACGGCTAAAGAGCAGAATGCGCTTGATAACAAATCAAAGGAGCTGGCCGCCCCTATTGCACCTGTCGAACCCATTTCTACCTTTTCTTCTGACGAGCCTTTGGTTGCCACACTGACCCCTGAAAAGACTCCAGTCATAGAGTCCCCAGCTGTAGAGCCAGTAAAGCAGCCCATTGAGCAGCCCCTAGAGTTAACTACTACAGAGGCGAAACGACCTAATTTTTTCGTCCGAATTCTTGATGCCATCGTGCCAGCTATGACCCCAGAGGATTTTGACAGCAAGCCTCAAGAGCCCGAGCTTAGACCTGCCTCGCTCCCAGTAAAGGACTTCTCACCTGAAATGCCCGCTCCTGAACAGGCCAAGCTGGTTGTCCCACAGCCAGTCATCACCTCGCCTGCTTCTGATTCCACCGCCCCAGCTGCCATCGCGTCAGGCACCACGGCTTTAGTTGCTACGCCTACAGAAACCGCTGCTTCTACAGAACAGCCTATTGATGAAAAGACATTCACGCTTAAGGCAAACACGCCCATACACATCCAGCTTCAAGAATGGGCCAAGGATTCGGGCTGGGCTTTGGACTGGAAGCTAGACACTTCTTGGGCGCCACCTATCGACACCCAATTTAGCGGCACCTTCCAATCAGTGGCCGAAAAAATCATTGATGGTCTTCACTCCGAAGGTAAGCAAATCAAACTAATTGTTTGGGCAAACAACTATGCAGAGGTTGTCGATGTATCCACTCGCTAAAACACTAGCTTCACTGACCATCGGCACTGTTTTGCTAAGCGCCTGCGCGACCCCAAAGATTGCCAACGATTCAATTGCAACCACTGAGCAAAAGACGAACTCGGCTCAGCAGTCCTTTGCGCGGATGAAACAAAGCGGCTCAGTGATTCGCATCAATCAAGCCAAGCTGGCAGGCACAGAAATTTCCATAAAGAAGACAGACCCACTACCTGCCTTCTTTTCGGCTAAGTTCTATTACAACTCCGCCTCGGCAACTAGCGACACGATCCTGCAAGACATTGGTCGCAGAACTGGCCTTAAAGTAGAAATACAGCGCGTATCACAGCAACAGAACAATCAGTCGCAAAATCAAGGTCAAAACCAGACACCTAAGCTCTACGCCAATTCAATCGAATGGAACGGATCGTTATCTGGTCTTATGGATCACATCACGTCCAAAATTGATCGCTCCTGGTCTTACAAAGATGGCGTTATCTCTGTCTTTAGGACCCAGACGAGAACATTCAACGTCTATCTCCCATCGGGGAAGAAGAACCTGAGCTCCAGTATTTCTCTGAGCGGATCTGGCTCATCTACTGGCAATGTTAGCGTTTCGTCTTCTTCTACTGTTGATCCCTACGGCTCATTGCTTCAAAGCATTACAGCAATTGTTTCTGAGGGCTCCGAAGGCACTAGCTCTTCGATAAACAATGTTGTGACAAATGAGGCGCTAGGCCTAGTGACTGTCACAGCAACGCCACCACAGCTGGATCGCATTGCGACCATCATCAACAGCATTAACGATAGGTTTGCTCAAAACGTCTTGATTGGCGTGAAGATCTACAACCTGACCTTGAACAACGAGTTTAATGCTGGCGCTTCTCTTGATCTTGCCTATGCCGGAGTAACGAAGAAGCTATCTGCAGACCTTAATCCAGCAGCTCTCATCACTCCAGATACAGGCACGCCTGGCCAGCTAATCCTTTCTAAAGACCCTTCCGCCAAGTTCGGAGGAAGCACTGCGATCCTCCAAGCTCTCGAAACACTGGGCAAGGTTTCCTTCGTCACGTCTGGACAGGTTATTGCAGCGAATGGTCAGCCAAGCCCATTGCAGGTCGCTAACGAATTCACCTTCCTAGCTTCTTCAACAACGACTCAGACCGCCAATGTTGGTGCAACGACAACGCTTACACCAGGCACAAAGACGGTTGGTTTCACTGCCAACTTTCTTCCGCTGATCTTGGGCGACAACCGGATCTTGCTCCAATACCAAATTAACCTGTCTTCGCTATTGAGCCTGAACTCAATAACCTCCGGCGATTCGAGCATCCAAATCCCAAATATCTCGACCCAATCCCTGCAGCAGCAGGCATTTCTTAAGGATGGTCAATCCATTGTGCTCTTTGGTTTCGAGCAAGAGCGCAGCGCTAATAACGGGAAAACCGGTGTTAGCAGTATTGGCTCCTCATCCTCAACGAATAGAAATCTGATGGTTATTGTTTTGGAGGTCTACGGTGGCAAATAAACTTTTACTAGCAGCCTTTTTTCTATCAGGCCTAGCCAACGCAAACTATGTTGATCAAATTGAGACGATCAATGCTCAAATTCAGCTCGTCAATAAGAACGCCGAGCTGCAAGCCGCTCTACAGAAATCGATGGGCGCTTCAGTCACTCTTCCGAAGGTTTTAACTTTAATCGCCGATACCAAGGGGGCAGAAGCGACCGTCCTCTATTCCTCTGGCCGTACAAGAACGATTAAAAAGGGAGACGTACTCGCCAAGCGGGTCAAAGTAACGTCGATATCTCACGCGGGCGTAGAGGTCTCAACCCCGACCGGCAAGTCCTATCTATCCTTTAACAATCCTGAAGTGACCGACCAAAGCACGGCCAACGACGCTGCAATCGTTCCAAGCGCACCTTCCATCAAGATTCCAACGATACCTGTGCCACGCAACCCAAATGTTCCGTCGCCATCTGCCTCACCCATGGCATCGCAGGGCTAAAACATGGCTCAGATTCACAAGAACCTCGTAATTGGGCTTGATTGGGCGTCTTTTGACTCGATCAAATCTGCTAAGTCATCCGTTCCGCGCCCGAGCCCATGGATCGCTCGCGTATACAATGACAATGAATGCGTCCAAGCCTTTATTGACCCAAAGGAAGGCTCCAAGAGGTACATGGCTGGCGCGGCCATTCTTGCTGCAACTGGAAGCTCTGCCGCCATCTACCAAAAATTGGATGGGGATCTTGTCTGGGTCTGTGCAGCAGCTAACGGACTTCCGCTGATTGGATTCGACCTGGTCCTTTCAAAGAAAGACGCCGATGAACATCTCCAAAGCATCGAGGATTCCCTCGGAAAAATCTCTGTATATGGCGATGGCCCGGGATCGGTAGGTTCTATCGACGACCTAATTGACGTCACAGCAAGCAAGGCATTAAAGGCCAGTCATCTTTTCCAAGAAAGTATTGCCATATACATCATTGGCGGGGGAGTTATTGCAGCCTTACTAACTTTAGGCGGGGCTTACGTCTATGTAGACCATAAAGCTAAACAGAAGGCTGAGGAGGAAATGATCGCCGCCGCCCAGATCGCAGCCATCCAAGCCGCCGAGCAAGCCAAAAAAGCATTAGAGGCCCACCTTCTATCCGCACAAGCATCTTTCAACACCTATAAAGCCATCAAGCCCATGGTGAACGAATGGCTGTCTGTGTTTAAAAGCTTGCCGCTAACTTATGAAGGCTGGTCCCCGACCGAGATTAACTGCCAACCAACCGACTGCAATGTCGTCTGGAAGCGGGAGAAGGGCGCACTCGTGTCTTCTTACACAGCACTGCCAGGGCAGTCACACGCGCTCACTAACAACGACCAGGCTACAACTCTGCTGCCTCTATCAGCCTCACAGCAAGTGAGCATTGGTGTCCCAACAAAAGAGACCGTTAACTACTTAAGAGACTTTTCTCTTCTGACCACTAACGCATTCATCTTTTCATATAGCGAGCCAGCGCCTTACTTTAGTGGCGTACCTGATGGTCAGGATCTTTCACTCCAAAAGGCACTAGGGCTTGAGGGCACATTTAAGATCACTACTTCGAGCTCACTAAACCTTAACTTGGCGATCAACAAGCTGCCCCGCCAAGGCTTTTCAGCGGCAACGATGAAGATTACGGCCATAACGCCATTGCGCGACACCTACTCGATCGAACTGAACGGGAAATACCGTGTCACAGAGTAAAGTCCTTCCTGTTGAGACTATCATTCGAGACGCAGATCAACTTCCGCCCGGGAAAGTGATCTCTGCCCTCGATGATCCATTTCCCATTCCGATAGAACAACAGAGTCAATTCTGTATTATCCGCGGCCCTCTGATTTCTGACATTCTGGTGGTGTCTCAAGATGTCGCTAACAGTAATGCCTGTTTTGCCCTAAAACAGAAGTACGCAACCTTTAAGCCCGGCCCTAACTTCAAAGACTTCAAGCCCAGAAAACTTGAAGTTAGACAAGCTACATCCGAGGTTATACGGATTGCCTATACCCGTGCAGAGATAGGCAAAAACAATTCCTATGGGGAACAAACCTCCATAGAAAAGATGATCACCAAGATCGTGAATGCCGCCGCCGAAGCCAAGGCATCAGACATTCATATTGAGTCCTATGTCACAAACGCAAAAGTCTTTTTCCGTGTTAACGGATCCCGCCAGCTCTATTCGGAAATAACAGCTGACGAAGCAAAAAGCCTGGGCGTTGTCATGTACTCGGTTCATGCGGATGCCGGATCAAAGGATGTATCTTGGAATCCTGCTGACGTACAGGACGGCGCGTTCTTGTGGAATACCGATAACGGAGATCCTTTCCAGTTTCGTTTCTCCTCGTCGCCAATTTTCCCGAACGGCGGATTCCAAATTGTTCTCCGAATGATCTCAATGGCAGTCACGACAGCACTGCCGCTGAAGATTCTTGGCTATACCGAAAGCATGCTGGAGCAAGTCGACACAATGACTTCAGCCTCGTCGGGCATGGTTATTTTGTGCGGCGCCACTAACTCCGGCAAAAGTACATCGATGCAGGCCATCATTCGCCTCATCTATGAAAAGCGTGGGGCGATGATGAAGATCATCACGGTGGAAGACCCCGTAGAGTTCGTCATTCCCAGTGCGTGTCAAATCTCCGTCCCTCGCCGTAAAACGGATGTCACCACCGACCCAAACAACACGCCGTTTACCCGCTACCTACGCGGCACATTGCGTCAGGACCCTGACATTGTGATGGTTGGCGAAATCCGTGATAACGCCTCTGCATCTATCGTTAAAGACAGCGTTCTTGCTGGCCGTAAACTCATTACCACCTTGCACACATACTCTGCTTTTGGTGCATTCCTACGTTTGCGTGAAATTGGTGTGCCATGGGAAATCATGACCATGCCAGGGTTCATATCGGGGCTTATCTACCAGCGCTTGGTTCCTACGCTTTGTCAGTCTTGCTCCGTCCCCATTCAAAAAAGCATGGAGACCAACCCAGAGCTCTACAGCAGAGTCTTCTTGAAGCGACTCGCATGGGTTTGCGATTGGAATGTTCATAACATTCGTGTCAAAGGGCCGGGCTGCCCAAAGTGCAAAAACACAGGCATTTCAGGCCGAACCGTATGCGCCGAGTTCCTGCTGCCGACACGAAAAACACTAGAGCTTCTTGCCGCTAACAAAATTCTTGAAGCAGAAAAACACTGGCTAAGCATCGGCGGCCAAACCGCGCTTATGCACGCTATCGACAAAATGAAAAACGGCATCCTCAGTCCACAAGCGATTGAGGAAAACATCAGCCTTCTTTCAGAAGGTAGAGACGAACAAGCGGAGGAGGGCAACCATGAGTGAATTTAATACAGACGCCATCATGCTCAAGCTGACGTGGACTGCCAGCGCCCGAAAAAGCTTTTATGACATGCTCGCCAACTTCGTAGGGGACGGCGTTCCCATTTACGATGCTATTGAAGCTATTGGTAAGCGTTGGAAATCCCAAAAGATGGCAAAGGCGCTTGTCACAGAGACCTTACTTGCTGACCTCCGTGGCAAATCCGGCCGTGCCATGCGGTTTGGCGAGGCCATGGCCAAATGGGCGCCCAGCATGGAAGCCATGGCTATTGATGCAGGTGAGCAGTCTGGTGACATTGCAGAAGGCTTGCGAATGGCTAATCGACTGACATCCTCTACCGGCAAAATCAAATCGACGATTACCGGAGAGCTCTTCTATCCTGGCTTCCTGGTGCTCATTCTGGTTGGTTTCCTCTTGGCCGTTAAGTCGCGAGTCTTGCCGGTTTTCGAGGAGATCCTTCCGAAAGAAAAGTGGCCGGCACTGCCGTCCGCGTTGGGCAGCATTGCAGGGAACATCGAAGTAATTCTGATGGGCTTTTTCGGCTTTATCGCGGGCGTTCTTATTGCTTACCACATTAGCAAGCCTCGCTGGACCGGCCCTGCCCGTGACTTCTTTGATAAAAACATCATCCCATGGAAAGTTAACAGGCAAGTCAGTAGCGCGATCATCCTTACGTGCTTTGCAGCTCTGACCAAATCGGGGGTTCCCTTTTCAAGCATCATTGAAAAGCTCAGTAGCAACGCATCTAAATGGGAGCTCTATCATCTGAATGGCATTAAGGCCCAAATGAGAAAGGGCGTACCTGATGGTGACGCGTTGGCCTGTGATCTGTTCGACGAAGAGGTGCGCTGGGAAATCACCATTTACGGAAAGCTATCCGGCTTTGCGCGTGCATTGGATGCTCTTTCGGAGCGCGTTATCAATCAATGCTTAACAAGAATCCAAGGCATCATGACCATCATTAGATCTGTTGTGATGATGTCTATTGCTGGCATGGCTGTATTCGTCTACGGGTCTTTCTTTGCGATCACCATGGCTGCAAAAGGAAACATGTAAGGCCTTTGTTGCCTTATTTAAAAGTTAGCAATAACATATAATTGCTCAAAAGTTATCCAGCCATTCCAATGGCCTAAAAAAATCCACGAGAAAAATATGAACACGCAAAGGATCAGCATCAACCGATTCAGAGGCTACTCAGCGATCAGAGACAGAGGTCTGTCGCTGACGGAGACCTTGCTTGTTTTAGGTGTTATCGCCCTTGTTGCCGTCATCGCATACAACGGCTATGGCACCGCAGTTGCGTCTGTTAAGGCGGGTGGAGACACGCAGGCCGTTGTGCTTCTAGCTGGAAACATCAACAGAACTTTTTCCACATCGCCAGACTATAGCGGAGTAACTACGCCAAACCTGATCAATGCGGGCTTGGTTCCAAGAACATTCAAGGTGCGCGGCACGACTAACATCATTCATTCGAATGGTTCTGATGTGATTGTTGGCTCTGCACCAGCAACCAACCCTAGCCAATATTCAATCGCCTATACCAATGTTCCCACCGACCAATGTATTGAAATCGCGCAATCTGTCTCTTCTGCTTTTCAAGAAGTATTTATTAGCAACTCCGCCACGGCGCCCACTCCCGCAACGCTCCAAACAAAGCCGACGACAGGCGTCGTTAAGTCAATTACTGCCCCATTCTTTAATACGGCGGCAGCTATTCCTTTATGCGCCCCTGGCACGACCGCACGACATATCATTGTCTACGGCTCATGATAAAAAATAGCTACTTATAAAGTTAGCTATGGATTTTTTTGCAAATATGTTTTAAAAACACTTTAACGGAATTGCTACCAAAAAAAAGCGACCGTTAAGGCGTAAAAGCCGAGGCATGTTGCCTTCAACAATCGAGGATTCAAAAATGTTCCAGACAACTCTCAAAACAAAATTGATTCAACTGCAAGCAAAGCGCAAAGATCGTGGTCTGTCTCTGACGGAAACCCTCTTGGTGCTCGGTGTTATCGCGCTGGTTGCCGTTATTGCCTATGCCGGCTACAACGCTGCAACGGGTAGTGTTAAGGCCGGTGGTGATGCTCAAGGTCTTGTGCAAATGGCCGGCAACATCAACAAAACCTTTGCAACTGCCGCCGACTACAACTCGGTTACCACTGCCAACCTGATCAACGCTGGTCTCGTACCCAAGGCCTTTAAGGTTCGTGGCACAACCAACATTCTCCATGCTAACGGTTCGGACATCATTCCAAGCTTTGCGCCAGCCACCAACTCCACTCAATACGCCATTGCCTATTTGAACGTCCCTGCTGACCAGTGCATGGAAATTGCTCAATCGATCTCTTCCGCCGTTCAGGAAGTTTTCATTAGCAACTCGGCTACTGCTCCAACAGCAACAACCCTGCAAACCAAGCCAACTGCAGGCGGTGTAAAAACCCTGGCAGCTCCAACCTTCAACGCTGGCGCAGCAATTCCTCTCTGTGCAGCCTCGACAGCTGCTCGTCACATCATTGTCTACGGCTCCTAATTAGCCTATATCCCTGGCCACCCAAAAGGTGGCTAGGGAAATTTAAAGGAATGTCATGCAATCCAAGGCCGCTACAGACCTTTCGAATCTTTCCCGAGACCTCGCATCAGGTCCTCTAGACAAATCATCCCGCAAAATCCGTATTGATCTCCGCGACTTTACTGATGTTCATATTTCAGCAGCTAACATCAATAACAGCCTCGTCTTCCCAGGCCCACGAAATCCCAAGCCAGAAGAGTTAGACCTTTTTACTACCTTCTTGAAACGCGCCGAAGAAAACCTTAATGATGAATTCATGATCCACTATGAAGGCTATTCCTTCCGTGGCCACCGTGAAAAAAACGCTACCGATGGCGTCTGGTACAGAATGCGTCGTCAGCCCCAAGTTCCTCCAACCATTGAGACGTTGCCTACTGCATTACCTCTCTGGCTATCAACCCTCTTGCTCTCGCCAACCTTGAAGGGAGGGGGGCTGCTGTATTTTACGGGCTCGCCCGCTCAAGGCAAAACAACAACCGCATCCGCCACGCTAGTCTCTAGGCTGGCCACTTTCGGCGGCTACGCACAAACCATCGAAGACCCCCCCGAGATGCCTTTAAACGGCTGGCATGGAAAGGGCTTCTGCTCACAAACGTGGGTGGGGCTCAATAAGGCTGACACTTGGGGCGAGGCTATTAAGGGCGCTCTAAGAAGCATGCCCGCAGGCACTCCCTGCATGCTCTACATTGGCGAAGTCAGAGACCAAGAATGCGCCCTAACGATGCTCAGGGCGGCATCCAATGGCTTCCTAGTTATTGCAACAGGTTTCGCGAACGACATTCTTACGGGCCTACAGTCCCTAGCAAAACTCGCTGGCGACACAGAATCAACGCGCCAGTCCCTCGCGAATGCCTTAAGACTCATTTGCTACATGCGAATCTCAGACGGCATGATTCGGCCTCAATGTCTTGTCTCTACCGGAAACCAATCATCCATTGCAGCAAAAATCCGCAGTGGTGATTTCCCACAGATCCAAAACGACATTAACTACCAAGCCCAACAAACCAAACTGGGTAAAATGATCACGTTCGACGGTGACACCTAATGTTCTTCCTGCTGGTGTTCATCTTTGCTGGCACAGCGACATTGGGCGCAATTCAGGACTTCTCAAGGAGTGACTACGGCTCTGCATCGACTGTTACAAACGTTGAGTCCTTCCGCCAAGAGCTATTCACCCTTGCTGCTGAGCGTTACATGGCCAAGTTCCCCTCGACTACAGGGGACCTTGCCTGGTCGCAAATTAAAACAGCTATGCCACCCTCATTTACAACTGGCGCCTATTCCAATCAGTTCAAGTTAAAAGTCATTGCGCCACAAAAATTCATAACCTGTGGCCAACTTAAAAACGACGCCGCGGTCACTGTCGCCATGCAAAGACAAAGCAATCTTGTTACCAAGCCCCTTGGTAATGGATTCTTTGCTTCAGCAACGGACCAGCAAACCCTAAATAATCATGCCAGCACTTGCAGAGGCTAAAGGAAATCGCCATGAGAAAATTTAACCAAAAATCCCAACGAGGCCTCTCGCTTATTGAGGTTCTTCTCTCGCTCGCAGTGTTGGCTTCAATTAGCTATTACCTACTCTTGCAGCAAGCATCAACCGCCAGCGACCTCCGAGCCAAGCGCGTTGCAGACTCCATGAAAGACTTCAGCGATGTTGCTACTAACTACCTGTTAGCCAATAAAGATGGCGTCATGGGTGCCGCAAACACCGGCGCAAATGCCTCAACTTACTGCGTCATCAATGCCAACCCCTCGACAGGGGTAGGAACTGTTGCCAACAACACGACAAAGCATACCTGCGCCGTCGATGTCAGCTTTCTAAAATTCAAGAAGGTAGTTCCAGCCTCCTACTCAGACACAAACGAATATCGTCAAAAATGGACGGCTATCTACAGAACCGTCTACATCGACCACGATAGCAACGCAGGCACTCCTGATCAGCCAGACGGCAGCGTTGAACTTCTCGTTGTTGCATCAACAAACGGTGGAGCAGAAAAGGCACCAAGTAACGAAGAGCTTGTCACCGCTGGAACCATGTCCGGCTTTAATGGCGGCTTTATCCCGTCTGGCACGGTAGGCAACTGCACCTATAACGGCACGACAAAGCAAGCATGTGGCAGTGGTGGCGGTTGGCGGGTGGACCTCAATAACTTCATCAACTAACCATGCTAAAGCCTAAGCACCTCCTTACAGCGGTTCTTATTCTGCCGTTATATTGCGGAGCAGTCGTGCCTATAACACCTGTTCCCGGCACGGCAAAGCTTGTTTATTTCGACGGGCTCAGCACGGCAATGGGCCAAATCAAGCCCCTTGGCGAGCCACCACGAGCAATCCCTCCTCAGCGTTGTATCGGTGGGTTTCAAAGCTGGACCGTATCCGTATCTGTCTGCGAGGGTTTTCTCCCGCAGACAAGCCAGGGCGTCACCAAGCGAGCGACCTCAACAAACGGATCTACCGGCCAAGCTGACTTCACATGCAACCAATCTGGCGCCTATGTCCTACAACCAGGATCGACATGCTCATGATGACTTCACCTTCTAAAATCCTGATCACATCCTTTCTACTTCTCTCCCAAGGGAATGCCTATGCGGATAGCCATTGCGCTGCAGTGAGCCCTCTATCAATGCTTTCGTACGTTGTTTCCAAACAAACCGCCAGCACAGCGAGCGAACCTTTTGCGCTCAGGGCTCGCGAACTACTCAATAACGCGAAGAAAAGGTCGGAAGAGTGCGGCTGCGACCGTCTATCTCAAAGTCTTGCCAAGGTAACTGACTATGTGGATTCCGCGTCCGATGAACTCCTTTTCGTCACACTCAAAAATACATTACCCAGACTTCGCCAGGAGGCAATGTCATGCCCATCCCCATGACGGAAGAGCTCACCAACCTTAGTTTTACCCTTGTTGATGGATCCCCCAGACCAGGCAAACAATCCATTACGAACGAACAAGGCAAGATCATTTGCACGTTCCGAGAGAATGCCCCAATCGAGCACCGACGCCTGATGGCCATCTCGCCTCGGCTACTCGCTTACTCAGTCATGCTGAGTCAGTCCTACGAGGCAGCGCTTCATTCACTCGGAACTGAAGCCTCGGTGATCGAATCACTCCCTAGCAGCATTCAGCTAAGACAAATTCTTTCAGAGATCACAGCAGTCATCGACATGAACAGCTCGTTCCTAATGCTCACAGAGAATAGCCACACATGAATTGGCGCAGCAGCCTTGGGATAACCCCAAACAGGAAATCTATGCCTATAGCGCCGATTGCGTTTGTTATTTCAACGGTAGGCTTTCTGACATTTTTAGCGTGGAATTACATCGACCACAGACTTTCAGAAGATCTTTCGCTTACCGCTTCTGACCAGGCTATCGTTACAGCGCTTTCGTTCTTTTCTGCGATAGCCGTCCCTTTAGGCTTGTTGGCCACATCGTTCCCGCGCAACACGTTTTTACGGCCCCTGACCATTCCCGGACTTTTCCTCATGGGCCTGACATCGTCTTTACTTGTGCTGACCATCGCCAGAGACTTCGCCCTTTCAATATACTTTTCTGTCTCCAGCGCACCGGCCGTCTACATGCTCACGTGGTCAGCGCAGTGGACAATTATCTTGTCTCTGATCTTCTCTTTCCTCGGTCTATACAACGCAAAATCGACACCTAAGCTAAAGACCATCGAGATCCCAATCAAAGGACTCCGGCAGGCAGTCAGAGGCTTCCGAATAGCTCACCTAACGGATGTGCATATTGGCCCGACGATCGGCGCCAAAGACCTAACCAAGATGGTCAGCCTCATCAACGCCACCAATCCTGATGTCATCGTCATAACGGGCGATCTGGTGGATGGACGCCTTGCAGACCTAGAGAAAGAAATCAGACCGCTCTTTGATCTTAGAAGCGTATACGGCGTCTTTTTCGTTACCGGCAATCACGAATACTACAGTGGTTGCCAAGACTGGATAGACCACCTATCCAGCAACGGAATTACCGTTTTGCTCAATGAGCACAAAATCATTACTCACATGGGCGCACGTATTGCTATTGCTGGGGTGACAGACCACAAGGCGCACAACTTCATCCCACACCACCAGTGCGACCCTGAGAAAGCCTTGTCTGGGATTCCCTCAAACACGCCTACGATCCTTCTGGCTCATCAGCCCATAACCGCGGGCTATGTCCCCTCAGAGAAAGTGTCTTTACAACTCTCAGGGCACACCCATGGCGGTCAATTCTTCCCTTGGCGATATGCCGTGCCGCTGCAGCAGCCAGTTATCTCGGGCTTATCAAACAAGTATGGCCACCTTATGTATGTCAGCAGAGGAGCAGGGTACTGGGGGCCTCCGAAGCGTATCGCCGCTGCATCCGAAATCACACTCGTTACCCTGATCCCTCATGAATAGCGCACTTGCTTGGTCTCAGTTTGCTCAGTGGGCCTCATTGCCGGCCATAAGGTCACGTCTGATTGAAGCAGCGATGAAACAACCAGACGACCACCTAGAGGGCTATATGCTCCGGTACTGGTTGAGACGCCCGACAACCATTGACTCTCCACACCTTCCGGCATCACCGGCTGACCTTGCCTCTAATGCGATGCGTATACATCACATACTGACCAAGGATAACGATAGGCACTTGCACGATCACCCGTGGCAATTCAGAAGCATCATCCTATCGGGCTGGTACCGAGAGGAGCGACTACTCCCTTCTGGCGAACTGCAAATGTTTAAACGCAGTGCAGGTGACACCTACACCTGCAGCAGAGGCGACTACCATCGAATTTTGGAGATAAGCGAAGACCCGCTCTATACGCTGTGCATTATTGGAAAAAAAGAGTCGTCTTGGGGCTTCCTGGTCAACGGCCAGCACATCGACTCACACGAGTACCTTGATTACTGACATGTTTTACGTTTCAGCCTACCTCATCTCGCTTGCCATCTCCGCATTCCTCCTATTGCGGACTAACGCGATGATGCGCAATTCCGTTCTTGAGCAATCGGCAGAGTTATCGCTGTTGCATCACCCTGACGGCAGCCAGCTCGAGTCGGACATTGAAAGAACAACCATCGCCCTCGACTCGACCTATCCATACAACCAGAAGCCATCCTTTGACCTGATCATTGCCTTTCAATCGGCGGTCAGTCTGATGTTCTTTCTCGCGGCCTACCGCTACATCGGATCTGCCTCAGGCGTATTTCTCGCGTCTGCCATCAGCATATTCGCTTCATTAGCGATCCTCGACCTCAAGACCACATGGCTACCGAGAAAGCATTCAATTTGGCTTTCTCTTTTCATGTTCCTCGGGTTCTCATTCGGAGTGAATCCACTCCCGCTTACGCTAATGGATCTCGTCTTTGGCTGCGCCATAATTGGGTCGCTGTGCTTGCTCGCAAACTTCATCAGCGAGAACATGAAAGGCCTTCCGTGCATTACACAGGGAGACACTTTTTATTTGATCGCAATGGCCGCACTGATTGGCCCTGACGCAATCTATATTCTCTTGATAGCGGTTGTAGCCCAAGCCATTGCAGTCAAATTGAAGCTCTATTCACAGGTGAGCGATGCACCAAACCACGCACCATTCGGACCCGCTCTTTTTATTGGTCTACTGACAGTCATAGCAGCTACATTCTGAAATGTCGGGGGATTTTCCATCCTTAATTCAATCATTTATTGACAGATCACTACGCCTCAAAAAAAGATGAAATCTCACACCGATTGAGATTTATCATGCTTAACCAGCTCGCCACCATCAGCCATGAAAGCTCCGAAGCATTAAGCCTCGTTGAAGAAATGTTTCCGCCGACAGATTATGACTTTATCGAAGTCCTCATATCTGAATATGAAACCCTGAAGCATCAGATGCTTTCACTGGCGAACTTTGTTAAGAAAATGGATTCTCAGGCAGCGATTAGTCATTTCATCGAAGCCAACCGCGACGAGTACGCCCGTGGGATCTTTAGTCCTGAACGCCTCTTTAACCTTCCTCCCGCCTTAAAGAGCCTAGATGCCAAATTTTGGCAGTCGGCGATGAATAAAACAGGTATCTACGACCTAATGCCGGAGTCCAGGCGTGAAGGGTGGCGAAAATCAATCGATGATCGCCAGACACCAGAATTCACCGAACAAATCGTTCGCATGACCATCGAAGACCTGATGGCCTCACGCCCACTCTTCTTGGCCGAACGTGTGGACTACTTGTTCAAGAATCTGTCTAGGAACCACAAAACCAACAAAGCATTCGGCTTCTCAGCCCGCATGATTTTGGAGTATGTCGTAGATCCTAAATGGGGAACCACCTCTTACACACGCTGCGGCATCATCCACGACCTTAGATCCGTCATATCGATGTTTATAGGCCGAGAGCCACCAACCTATGGGATGGCCGACGTACTCGTCTCCACGGCCCGCAAATCAACGGGAGAATGGTTCGACGTAGACGGCGGAGCCATGCGCATTCGCGTCTACAAGAAGGGCACAGCTCATATCGAAATACACCCCGATATAGCCTGGCGCCTGAATGCCATCTTGGCGATGCTGCATCCCAACCTCATACCCTCTGAGCTCAGGACGCCGACAAAACGGAAGTTAAAAAAGACACACAATCTGTTTTCACACCTAATTCCGACTGCCGTTCTCGATGAACTGGCAAAGCTCCGATTTATCCAAAATCGGGAAGGCATGTACTTTGACATCCTGCGGATCGAAGGCAAGTCCATACGCCAATCGCTTGAAGACATCATTATTCAGTTAGGCGGGACGCTAACAAACAACACCGTCTCCTTTTCATTTAATCCTAACGACGCGATCAACGAAGTGGCGCTCTCTGGCTTGATTCCTAGCTATCGCTCATATCAGTTCTACCCAACACCCGCCGATCTCGCTGCAGAGTGTGTTCGCATCGCCGAAATCGACCCGTCTGGTAAAACGCTGGAGCCTTCTGCTGGCCATGGGGCACTTGCCCAACTGCTTCCAGATGATGCGGATCTTGTCGAAATTTCCGAGCTACATTGCCTAGTGCTCAAGTCAAAAGGCTTTAAAAACGTACTCGCGATGGACTTCCTCGAATTTGAGAAAAAAACACTTAGCACCAGCGTTCGATACCGCAACATCGTGATGAACCCGCCATTTTCGGAGGGTAGATACATGAGCCACTTACAAGCAGCGGCCTCCCTGCTGGCGCCAGGCGGTCGAATCACGGCTATCCTGCCATCCTCGGTCCAAGGCAAGAACCTGCTGCCCGGTCTTGTCCATAAAACCCATGGCCCTTACACAAACCAATTTGCTAACACCGGCATCGATGTCGTGATCATGACCTTTGATGATCCAATATGACGCTAATAGAGCTTTCGTTGTATCCTAATGACGCACATCAAAGAGCTCTTAACCGCTCACGTCGATTTATCGACTGGCTTCAAGCCATAATTGCTGACTCGCTCAGCATAAGACGACAGTTCGCTGTCGTCTTCTTTTAACTGGCCCAAACTAATGCGGCCTCTCGAATCTCTTTTAAGATCTCCATGACCCCATAGCCGTCTTGGTTAACCTGTTTTGCCGTAAATCGAAACACCCGCCAGCCCGCCAGCATGAGCAATCGGTCTCTCTCCCTGTCCTTAGTAAAGCCTTTTTTCGATAAACCGTGATGAGAATAGCCATCGAGCTCGAAACACAGCTTTAGTCGCTCAATAGCAACATCAACACGAAAGCGCCTACCTGTCGTCTCTTTAAGCGGCATTAGCCCTTTAACCACAGTTTCTTCTTTGAAAACGCGCTCAACAAAACAGCCAAGCTTGTGCTCAGGATGGTCGATCGACCCCGTATTTTGATCCTTTAGACTCTGCGCACGACGTGACGCCTGTAACTTCCCAGCCGAATTTTTCTGATCGACCAACAAGGCTCGATACTCGGACAAGCTCATGGCTTCAGACATAAACGAATCTCCTCATTGCAATCAAACGAATTACCATTAAAAATGGTAGCAATATTTGTTTAGGCCATTCAAAAATGAATTCTAACAATTTCCAATCCGTGATGTTGAAACTCGGGTCTGATCTTAAGCAAGGTCTACAAAGCCTCGTCTCAAGAAATGAAGTTACCCTGGATGACATTTCAACACAGCTGCTTCGGCATGGCGGCCGAGTTTTAAAACGGGAAACTACTTTTTATACCTTTGAGGATAAGGACGCATTTAGGTTTCGGATTTACCGTGCCCCGCCCATGGTTGACCAAGATAAACCTAAGCAACCAGCTGCCGCCCGCACCAAAGGCACCAATGACCCCGACAGCAACCAAACCGAAACACTAATCTACCTTCTTTTCGTTCGAGACGAAGGAGGGGACCCAATAGGCTATGTTGGCAACACAACGTCTCTTAACAAGCGCCTCATCTCTCATCAGCGAGACGATGTGCTGCCTGGCGCAAAGAACGGGGCTGAAATTTACGCATCCGCTAAAGCCAAGGATCTGCCTATCTACCTATCCGCCTTAGACCTTACTTATGACAAGCGCCTAGTGCCGCTACTTCGCGCATCATGGCACCAGCATTTGACTTCCTTGGGGGTGAAGATCCCATCGATCAAACGAATGCCAAAGGTAGCGTATACCTATGACGGGCCGGAGATCGTGACGCCCATCTATGCGGCTCAAGTGAAGGATGCCTTTCTTTCAGCGCCACTCCCTATAGGGGATGCAATTCAGTCTGATCTTAATGTAAGCGACCTTTACCAACGTCTAATTGCAACGCTACCTAATAAATGAGCACCCTCATTTGACAGCTTTTTGATGACTAAATGACCACGCTGATTTATAAATTAGCGACGGCCAACAGGGTACACCCTTATGAACAAGACAAAATCCATCTTACTGCTGCTTTCCTTATCGCTTATAGGGCAGGCTCAGTCAGCGCCAGTCACGGTAACACCCAGCTCTACCGTGCTGATGAAACGGATTACTCCCGCACAGCTCAGTGGCGGCTCTTCAGGCATCACATCCTATAGCGATCAATGTTCGGGAAGAACTGCAACTTGGTCAGCTGGGGGCACATGTTCTTCTCCGACGACAGCCCTATCTAACGGTGCCTCTCAGACGGTTTCATCAACCAATGGCAATACGGGGTCGGCGACATTCGTATGCGATGGTTCTGGTAATCGACTGATTTTGCAGCCCGGCAGCACCTGCTCGAATGCGGTAGCCGGCGCAAACGATCCGTGCTCATCCCAAACGGTCACATGGGGAAGTTGCTCTGCAACAGCGGCCGGACGTAACCACAACCAAACCGTCACTGTTACTGACTCGACATCACCAGCGACTGGCAATGCCACCTTTACCTGCAATGACACAAGCTATGTCTTTAGCTCAGGCTCCTGCTCTGAGCCATCGACAACATGTACGAGTAAAACTCTGAACTGGAGTGCGTCAGGCAATAACTGCGCATCCGTGTCAGGGGTAACAAACGATGGCGCCAATAAAACCCTTTCCAACACATTAGCTAATGGAAACACCGGTAGCGCCACATTCTCGTGCTCGGCAGGATCGGATAGCTACAGCATTGTTGGATCTCCAACCTGTGCTCCTCCAGCGCCTACAGCTTGCACAAGCAAAGCATTGAACTGGTCGTCCGGTGGAAACTCGTGTTCTGCTCTTTCAGGCACGACTAACGATGGCGCAGCAAAGACAGTCTCCAACACTGCCTCCAACGGCAATACAGGCTCTGCAACCTATGTCTGCAATGCAGCAACCGACAGTTACACAATGTCAGGCACCCCTACTTGTAACCCTCCGGCCCCAACCACATGCAGTAGTCAAACCCTTACTTGGACCGTGGGCAGCCTAACTTGTTCAGCACAAAGTGGGGTTTCTAACGACCAGAATGCTAATAGATACCTTTCGACCAACTCGAATGCTGGTAGAGCACGATTTGTATGTAACGCGGCCTCAAATACATACTCTCCAACAACCGCTTTTGGTCAAGCTACTTGTTACTCCCGCCTGAAATTTACTAACGTTGATCGGGCAGATTCCAGGGTTTGCGGCATAACAACTGCTGGGTCGGTCATGTGTTGGGGTCATGGAGAAAACATCCCTGTTTTAGTCCCTGGACTTGAGTCTGGTGTCACTGATATTTCTACAACATCTAAGACAACCTGTGTTATTCAAAACGGAGCGGCAAAATGCTGGGGAGATAACAGCAGCGGCGAATTAGGTGACGGTACGAATACCAATAGACAGTCACCAACCCAAGTAGCAGGATTGACCACAGGCGTCACAAAAATCACAACAGCTCTTGCCCATACATGCGCAATTCACAACGGAGCAGCAAAATGTTGGGGGCTAAATCAAAATGATCCGACTCGTGGTGCCGGCCGCCTTGGGGATGGCACACAAAATAACAGCAATGTTCCGCGGCAAGTTGTCGGCCTAACATCAAATGTAACCGACATCAGCGCAGATTCTGTCAACACGTGTGCAATTCATAACGCAGAAGTAAAGTGCTGGGGCGATAACGACTCTCGCCAATTAGGCGTTGCATCACCATCAGCTAGCACCACCCCAGTCACTGTGCCCTCTCTCCCGGATACTCCATCTAAGATTGTTGTTGGCGCGGCTTCCGCGTGTGCAATGTTCAATAATGGAAGTGTAAGTTGTTGGGGATCTAACTTCTTTGGTGCGTTAGGAGCCGGCCTTCCTTCAGGCAATTACCCACCAACCGCAGTTACAGGTCTTGGCGCCAATGCAACCTTTCTATCCGGTAACAATTACTCTTACTGTGCAATTATAAGTGGCGGCAAAGCAAAGTGTTGGGGATACAATGGTGAGTACCAACTCAACGACCTCACTATAGCCGATAAAAATACACCGACAGACAGCGTAGGACTGAACTCTGGGGTATCGTTTATCTCAGCAGGATCTCATATTAAAACTTACAACGGCCCAGACGGTTTGGGAGGTGGATGCTTTATTCACAATACTCTCCTTAAATGTTTAGGTTCTGGGGTTGACGGCGCGAACGGAAATGGCGCGTCCCCAAATTCTCAAGTATCGACACTTCAAGAAGTATATGGCCAATGAAAAAACCCAGCCGAAAGGCTGGGTTTTTTGTTTAAGCGAAGCAATCATATTGATAGCCAGGCTTAGGATGGCGTCGTGTAGCTACGCGAGCGATTTCCTTGTTCAAGGAAATTCTTGCTGATAGCGACATTTTGCCAGGCTTTTCGGATCGTGAGATCTGAGAAACCAACTTATACGTCTTCGCATCAGCGCACGTATATTTTTCTAAGTCACGGACGAAGCAACGAACATGGTCGCCTACAAACCCGCGGTAATACTCAATGATGCGAGTTGCCTCGCTGACTGAGCTTTCAACAGATTCCCCGTTTTCGAGAACAATCTCATCCACGTTGAAATCTTTCTGGACGCCTGCGATCAAATCGCCAAGACAAGTAGCTTTCATGAGCGTAACTCCTTTGGTATGCAAAGGAGGTACGCAAACAGCTACAAATAACTTTTACCCTTTACAGCTCCCAAGCTGCAGGCTTTTCATTCTCAACACTGGTCGCCCTAAATGCTTCAGTTTCGATGAGTAAGTCCAGGCCCTCCTGCCTCAAAAGAGACGCACCGAGAACATAGAGCTCATCCACCGTAAGCTCCGGCTTGATGATCTTTAAGCATTCCATTTTGCATTTCTTTGTCAGGCGCTTTTCCAGGGTTCTAATAACCGAAATCAGCGACCGAGACGTACCAATACGCTTTGCCATTTGTTCGTCTGAATCAGCGCCTTTAACGCGATCCAAGATCTTAATCCAAGCCTCTCTTTCCCTGCCGGCCCGAATGTCTTCAATAATGTAGCCTTGAATAAACTTAGACGTATCGCGATCTTCTTTAAGTACCACGACACTCATTAGCTCATCAAAATCTTCCTCAAGGGTTAGCTTAAGAATGCTCATTTTAGAGCGATAGGCATTCATGTCGGAGAGCCTAATCTTGCACGACGTAGGCAACTCAACTCGCCCACCAATGTAACTGCCCAAATTCCCCGGGCTGGTCCCAATGGCATCTGCCATTTCAGCTTTCCCAAGATCAAACCGATCAATGGTCGAGAGGATCCTTTCCCCCCATGAATTAGTCGTCATGATATTCATCTCCTTTTCGCAATTCACAAAGGCCTTGCGAGTATCTGCAGGGGCAATGATACAGGCTTCATTGGCTTCAATCATGTTTTCATCTATCGCGCAGATAAGAGGGGATTCCATCTTTTACCTCTGATTAAAGCCAAAATGCTTATCAAAAAAATGCCAAATGACGGCCCAAATACAAACAGCGACCAACGCTGCAAGCCACGAACCCGCCACTGAGGCCATTAACGCGCCAGCACAAGATCCGCCGACAATAAACACCCTATCAGACGCTGTTTCCTTCCTTTTGTTACAACTATTTTTGTTCATAACCTTATTGCCTGCTTCAGTACCCCACATGCACAACAATAGGGGATCTCCTGATGCTTAAATTCAATGTCGCAAAACCGTCCTCGAACTGGATGCTGGTTCAAACAAATGATCCTAGCGCCTGCGTACAAGTGGCCTGCTTCAACGAACATCACTCGTATTGGCTCCGTGAAAATTGGGCCGACTACGACGATGATCTAAACTATGCCGTACCTATTGAGACGCCTCAAAAACTTTCAATTTATGTTGAAAGTCAGGGCGAAATCGAACAGGTGTCGGTTTTCAATACAGCGCTTGTAGATCTTCAAACAATCGCTGATTCCATCAACTCGCTTATTGACCGGATAGGTGACACTGCCACCATTTCGATTCAATAGCACTAAGGCCACAGACTCTCGTCTGCTGGCCTTTTTTCATGCTAACATTTTAATTAAATCAAGAGGTAACAGCCGATGAAGATTTGTAGTCAATTTGAAATAACCGACATTCACGTCCTTCTAGCCCTTGCCGGCCTCATATCCCTGGCCATTCTTTCACTGGTATGACCCCGAAATAAATATAAAAACAGGTTGCACTTTATAGAGGTAGCAAAAAACAATGCCTTACTCAATTGGATAAAGGCTATGAAAACAAACAATACGCAAGACACAGAAACCCAGTCGTTTATCGACATCGCTAAGGCCCTGGAAGAGTTTGATAGTCTCCGGGCTCGATCTAGTCATCACTATGTCATTGCCCAGGGGCTAAACGGCAACTATTACGTGATGCTCAAAGATGAGGCTGAAGGGCTAAAAAACATTCTCGTTGATAGACCGACATTTACCGACAGCCTGGCAGCCGAGGAGGAGAGGGCTCACCTGGAAGAAACCTACAAAGCACGCTTTGCTATTCGCTATAACCATGACGGATCTATGTATGTATGTCGCACTTAACAGAAAGGGGGCAATAGCCCCCTTTCTTTAACCCATCGATGCTTACTCAGTAGAGGGTGTGAATCGCAACCTAACGGCGCTTCCAGACCCATCCCTTAGCAACAGATGCAAAACGCTGTCAGAGATCTGCGATGGCGCAGGATTGCGAATCGATGTTGCTACGCCATTGAATGCAAAATTAACCCCGTCGTCACACCTGAGCGTCAAATTCTGCACGGGCGCGATGTTCTTCGATTCAACGGATCCACCGGCTAATGCACCAATGATCGAGCAGTCCTGGTAGAGCCGGCCCTCATGAGGAAAGTCGATCTTGCCCTGAATGGCACCCGAGGTATCGATAGTCAGCTGAAGGATGTCACAACTGACAGGCTTCCCATCGGGACCCATCACTGGGGCGCCAGTCTCATCAACCGTCGTCACGCAGAAATCCTTATTGAGCACTTCAGAGAAGGTTTCGCCTGGCCCGGTCGCGAGCCGCTTGAACAAGTCAAAGTCTGCGTTAAGGCCCGTCCCATTGGGCTCAGAAACGCTCAATGCAATGCTTGAGCCGTCAGCGGTTGTTGAACCTTCGCCCGATGCAGCCTCCGCAAGACGCGTGAACTTCTGAATCATGCCACCAAACACGCCAGCACCTGATGCGGAATAGACATCGCCGCTTCCGAGGGAGAGACCCCCATTCGCATCCTCTGACAAACGACCAAACAACATGGAGTCCTCGCCTAAACGGCCGGCCAGATTGGTGGCCAACACAGCATCCTTTTGATCCGTCACGAAGGCATCAAGCGGATTGTTAGTCGTGGTGCTGATAAACGCGCCGGACAAGCTCGTCGCCGCGCCGATGGGTGCTCGCTTAAAGATGAAGACACGGGCATCACGGTTTCCTGCTTCACGAGCGTAGATAACCAGCTTCTCAGAAGCGTTCACCGCCGCTTCAGTCCCCGTTGCCACTCTGAGTACAGCTGCAGTGCCCAGATAGTTCCTGACGATTTGGGATGCGCCAGGGCATGTAACCGAGAATGCCGCATCAAATACGCCGACCCCGCCCACATCACCCAACGAGCCATCGATAACGCACTGATCGATCTTCTTGCTGTTACATACGCCTAAGTCTGAGCAGGGCGCGTAGCGCATTGTTCCCTGGATGGTCGTCGAGGACACCGACACTGAGGTTCCTATGTCACAGGCTGCTGCCTTTCCATCACCCGCACAGAACGAACCAGACATTGAGCCCGCATCGATCCCACCGGCATCGAAAGCAGGTTTCAGGCTCAATGAAACCGAAAGCGACTCGCCATTAACGGTATCTGTTTTACTGATGTCTACGATTCTCGGCTTTCCGCCGTACGAACCGGAAAATCCACCAGATCCTTTAGGGACGAAAATTCTATCGCTGATCGATGAGCCCGCGCCCTGATACGAAAAGCCAAGGCTGTTGTTGATCCCCGTAAATCGCCCACCGTTCATGTTGAACGAAGAGAAGACCAGTCTGTCGTTCTCCTTGCTGATCCCGTCCGCATCGCGCTCCAAATCGATCAGTGTCGGCGCAACAGAAGAGCTAGAGCCTGAAAGCATGGCCAAGTGGCCACGAGAGCCAGACCCTGCAACAAAGAGGCCGGATGATTGATCATTGGCGGTAGGCGCAGCAGGCCGCACGCCCGCGAGCAAAACGCCTGAGCCCGCTACAGGCATATCCTTGATTGCGAAAAGAAGGGTTGATCCGTTCAGGCCAATAACGGCTGTTTTGAAGCTCTGATCGCCACTGCAGGTGACCGACAGGCCTCCACCAGCAGTCGAACTGTTGAAGCTCAATACGTTGCGGAATGGCACAGCATCCGCGTTCGTATCGCTCACTTCATACAGGCCAAAAACATTGCAGGTCGCATTCGATTTATCCGTATAGGAGCCGGATACCACAAAGCCTTTAGATCCGTTCTTTGTGATGGCCACCTTAAACGGCAGAGACCCATTGGAAGACCATTGACCCAGAATCATTGACTCGGCAGCTTCGTTGTTCAACGCGTCTGGGGCGAAAACGAAATCCCGCTTTCGTGATCCAGCAACAAAAGACGCTCTTAATAGCTTCCCATCGAACGAGCCAGAAACCTTCGATGCCGCGCCGCCATCAAAGAGGCGAACACTGCCGCCCGATAGCGATTCCGAAATAACATATTCAGTCCCCGCGCTATCTTTGAAGCTACTGGTTGTCGCGTTATCTGTTGCCTTCCTCGGCGCTAAGAACGAAAACGAGGCAATGCCAGACTCCGCTGCGTTGATAGCGAAAGTGACGCCATCACGTCCAACAAGCCCAATAAACCGGCCGGTGTTATCGACATAGTGGCCACTCAAGTCCTCTGCAGATACAGGGGCAGATGTCGTTGTATCTTTGGGCGCAGCGATAACTAAGCCAACGGAGGAGGAGCCGGAATTGTTCCCGCTACTGAAGGCAGGTTCTCCACCGCCGCCACCGCCGCAAGATGCAAGCCCCATGGATAGAATGGAAATGGATAAAGCTAAGACGTTTTTATTCATTCTTAAAGTCTCTTGAGCATTTGGACATTCGCAGAGAAGAACTTTTCACCTTCCTCGCCGCCAAATAGGCTGGATGTGTAGTATTCAGCCATACCCCGAACAAATAGCGATGCACCAATCTTTCGCTCAGCGCCGAGACCAAGGCCGTAATAATTCAGCTTTTCAGAACGCGTTTCACGAATGTCGGTTCTGGGGCCGGGATCGGTGAAGGGTGTTGTGCTGCTTTGTCCTGTCCGCTCAATGTCTTGATTCATTTTGATGACATCGATACGCCCCAACACATTTACCTTGGGCGATAACGGCAAGTAGCCAATCAGGCCAACACCAAAGCCATCGAGCTTTAATTCGGTCTTTTGGAAATAATTACCCGTACAGGTGCTTGGGTTGCTTACCTGGTCGCAAGAGGTTGGTGCGCCCTTATCTTGTGAGAACTTGCCCGCATCCACACGGTTTAGCTCAATGGCCACATAGCGACCCATCTTCACGCCAGCCCCGAGCTTGAAGAAGCTCACCGAGTCTTTAGAGTCAACGCCGGATGCGACCCCCAAGGCTCCTACCACATAAGGTCTAAATTCCTTTAGGCGCTGATCTAATGGTTTCCATTCATCTGCAACAACACTGGTTGAGAAAATACAGGCAGCGAAAAGTCCGCATGCTTTAAAAGGTGTCATATAGGCCTCGTTCTTTGTTGTATCAACACGTCTAGAAACATATAAGCACAATTTAAAATTTCAGACAATAAAGACCCTTAAAAGGTTAGCGATTTATTGTATATACATTCGAATTAAACAATAATTTGTCGACCAACATCAGGAGTATCAGCATGCGAATTGAGTTTCCTATCAACCCCAAAGCCACCCGGTACCGAATCATTTTTTGGTTAAGTGCATTCAGCGCAGCTGCAGGCCTGTACGCGGCAAATAGCTTGCTCCACATGACGCACGAGCCCATTTTTTGGACAACACTGCTTCAGGCCGCGATGAGTGGCGCAGCCATGGTGCTTACGAAATCAAAGATGATCAACTTGGACGGCGGGGGAGTGTTTGGCGTTAGGATTCGCCGAGATCATTCCTGATCAAGTTTCGACGGATATTTATCCATGCCTCGGTGTCGTGCTGCTCGTACCGAGGCTGATCCTCAATGCGTCTTGCTTCAGCGATAAGCTGATCAATGATCAAAGCGACTTCCACAAAAATCTCATACACCTGCTTCACGGGCACAGCCTTGTAGATGCCTACAACCTTGCCGTTCTGACGATCAAGTTTATTGCCGACAACAAAAACACCGGACTCCCGCCGAGTCACTGACGTCTCGACATAGGTATTCCGATGCTGGAATACCACTAATGGGATGTTCGATGTTTCTGTTGTCAGCATAAGATTAGGCCGCCTGAACTTCTGAGCAGTGACGCCACATCAACACATGTGACGTTAAATCAACTGGCTCATCATCATCTAAAATCCAAGCAACTTCAATCTCGCCATTCATGCGCCACGTGTGAGCACGCTGAATGCTTCCATCAACCAGCTTTACTTCAACCACGATCGACATCGTCTCGCCACCAGCAAAGACTCTGTCTGTCTTTGGTAGCGTCTCTGTTGGAGACCAATCCAAAGTTTCCATCCCTATTATTGTTGTCATTTTATCCCTCCGCGACTTCCGGTATCGCATTTTTGCTACAAAAAAACCTACAACTGATTAAAACACCACCAGCTGCAGGCATTCTTGCAGCAGCCACATGCCTTTTGCAACTTGAAAAAAGCACGAAAATTTCTAAGGTTTTTTGGTCAAATTCTGTAAACAAGGCCAAATCTCTGGTTTGTCCTACAAACGATCTACACAAAATGAAAAGCCTCCCCCAACAACTGGGGGAGGCTCTTATGCCGCAAAAACTTCATTGCGTCGGTTAGTGAGCAGTCTATGACCTTCATCAAGCGTCATGTCGCCGCGGTTGATTTGTGACATCAGACCTAATGCAAAGGATCCAATGCGCCATTCAGCGGTTTTCGACAGCCTATCTAGCGCACCGAAGTCCGCCAGCAAGCAATCTGCACCAAACAAGTCGTTACACGCCTCGTCTAATGTTCTGTAAGACTCATGTGAGTCGAACCCGCCAGCGCGAAACCACTGGACACGATAGTTGTAACCAGGTGAAGACATTTCCTTCAGGATACATCCCCAACGATGACCGTTAGAGAATTCCTTACCCAAAATATCGCCATCGGTTAGCGCCATCGCATAAGTCACTGACAGCATTTTCGCAATGCCAACTCTCATGCACTCCTGAATCAGAAGTTCACCAGCCTTGGCTTCGTAGAGGTCAAACAGCAAGGTTTCCATTCTCATAATGGCCACCTACCAGGTCGCTTCAACGCAATAGTTAGGGTCCTTGGTAAAGAGCTCACCATTGACACCAACTGATTCGTCTGTGCGAACCGACCTAGCTGCTTTAGCCTTAGCCTTTTCTTCTTCATCAACGCGCCTAATTGACCATCCATAGCGATTTAGCTGGATTGCCGATAAACGCCCGCGAACATGCCCGACTTTGAACAACTTGCGTTTCCAATCAATCACCTCAATCTGAGTGAATGTTCCACCATCAACCAGATTGATCGGGCGCTTCAAAACAAGCACATCACCATCCTGAACCAATCGGTTCAATTTGGTTTTCTCGTTTTTGTACGCAGCATTGGCCTCGCATTTCTCGCGCCACTCTCTGGCGTAGTCATTGCTAGGAGGCCCCATCAGCTTTAGCAGCTTTGCCGGGCATTCAGCGTCAACCGGACCGGCTTCCTCCCCGATGGTCTTCCAGCAGATCTCACCTCGTTCAATCGAGAACTTGATGAGATAGAGACGCCTTTCAACCACTCCTGTTTCTTTGTTGGTCTCATCCGCAACCATGTAGAACACGTTGCCAACCTTGGACTTCGCCACGGTCTTCCAACTGTGCCCATCGTTTTCGCCTTCGAAGTAACTCCTTGCTTCGAAAAACTCTTCTGGCGTCATTCCGCGTGGCATTTCAGTGCTTAAACTTCCCATAGGATTCCCCTTCGTTAATGTGCGAAAGGGGGTACTCCTTCATCCAATAAGAAAGGCTGCTTGAAAAGATGAGAAAAAACAGATAACAAGAGGACAAATTATAAGGTTAGCAAAATGAATATGATGTTATCGATGGATTACACGGAGGACGCCCAGGGCTTTTGGCTTGAGAAGCTAAAAGGGTTTATATCCGGCCTTTCCAATACCTCGATGGCAGCAGCGTCCCTGATGGTGCCAGAGAGCTATATCAATCAATGCTTACAAGACGAAGGTCAGATCACAGGCCCAACGAAATTAAAGCTACTGATTTCCTCTGGATACACGCTAGACATTCAGACGCTCATTACCAGTATGGTCCCAGCAAAGCGAGAACCTTGGCTTCCATTGCTTCACAACCATTACCCAGAAAAAACCCTCACTAACACGGAGCTGGTTAACGCCTATCTCAAGCTTAAACGCGACTGCAAAGATAAGACCTTTGCTGATCTCAATAAACGCCTGGGACTGCCGTCATCCTATCGATACACCCAAACTCGGATACCGCCAGCCGGTGTTGTCTCTATCTATGCTTTGCTGCTCCTAAAGCCCAGCATTAACACCTTGATCGACTCGCTTCCGACCGCAGACAGAGACGGCTATGTTCGCGCTGTGCATTGGTCAACAGCGTTTATCGAGGGCACGCACGACCTCTTGATACCGGATCCACAAAAGCGCGTGATTAAGGGGCGTCTAACTTCCTCCATTCGTCTCACACGGGAACAGCATGACGCGGTATCTGAGAGGGCTCATTCCCTTGGGCTAACCAAGATAGAATTCATGTCTCGGGCGATTGCTTACGCCATCCACCACGATGTTCAGCTCACTCCTTAAGGAAATCTCATCTATTTCGCTACATCAGGTCTAGTGTCTGCTTAAAGCTACGATTCTGCCCTCGAGCGCAATCAGGGCTGCAGAAATATGAATAGCCTTCGATTCGCCAGGATCTATGTTGTTGATGATTCGAAGGCAGTTGTCGACATCAGACACGAGATCAGGACGCTCATTTCTGAACTCATGAAGGTGTGCCACCAAGACGGCGAGCGCATTCACCGCTTCGAATGAATTGTTCTCGCAATCACCAACCTCTTGCTTAGCAGCCGCCATTGCACTCATCAGCTCGTCCACGTCAAAGCTCCTGTCTGATTGCTTACCCGCGCTTGTGCTTTAAGGCCTCAAGCCCATCAAAAAGGCGGCTATCAAAGCCAGATCGTGTGCAAAGTAAAAGCTCATGATCGACCTTGGGAACCCCCGCCATCGTGAGGCCAATAACAATGCCTTCTACATAGGCCATGTTTTCTTCACGCGTTCTTTCTTCAGCGACTTTCATTTGCACCTCGAAGAGCGGCATAAATTTTCGATGCAGTGGTGGCGCCAATGCCATCTACCGCTTTCAATTGCTCAACCGTCGCAGTAAAGACCGCAATCGGCGACCCGAAATGCTCCAGAAGTCGCATAGCCGTTTGAGGCCCGACGCCTGGCAGTCCTTCAACCAGGTAACGATCTAAGACGGCCTTTAGCTTTGGTTTCTCGGAGCGGAACGGGGGGATGTATCCCAGCCCATATTTCTCGTGAACCGCCATTCGGTGTATGAGGCCAACAGAACGCCTTGCGTCCGAGGAAAACACCACCTGAACGCCCGCCAGCACCGCGAGCCAGCTCAATGCCCCATCGAGCGCCACCGAATCAATGGCACTCACCGTGGCATACGGGTCCCCCTCAATGAGATAGATGGGCTTATCGCATAGGGCTCGCATTTTCTCCGTCTGAGAGAACAAGCGGCCGTCTAAGATGCTTGCGGCAAAGTCTCCACCGGATTTCCGCTCGACGAGGACTTGACCAAAACAAAAATCACCCGCATCGAGAGCCCTGACATCAAGTGTCACCCCAGGCGTCCTTAAAAGACCATTGCGTATCCCCTCATGGCCGGCACTTGGTCGTTCCCGAGAGTCGATCGTAATGGAGACCGTCTTAATTGCTTCGTTCATCATGCACCCATCCCTTCGCTTGCCAGTTCCCCGTAACGGTTCACATCATTCCACGCCGCATCGTTTGGGCAGGCAATATCAAAATGATCTCGCGTAACCCACGCGTTGTTTTCAATGAATCGGTCCATCTCAACCAGCAGAGGGTGTTCATTCATCAAATTCAGTGTCTCCAAGACGCGATCACCGTCCTCTGGGTCGCCTTCTTTCAACATCTCGTACCACCCCATCAGATGAATCAGTGATTCGTAGCAGAGGTCTACTCCATCGTGGCTACAGGCATCGAAAGTTGTGCTTCCCATGAATCGTTGCGACAACCGGTGTGCGCCTACCCACCGGCCACTTAACCAGTTCTTGTCGACGAATGTGGTGTAAGTAACCCAACAAAAACCCTTTTCATCCCGCTCGGCAAATCCAACGAATAACCCGGTTTTCGTCACAGCCCAGACCTGCTTCATGTCTCGGCGTACCAGCGCGGTTGCGTTTGCCAGCAAGAAACCATTTGTACTTTCTCGAATCTCTCGCTCGAAGTCTGACTGCTTGGTTGTGCCGGCCCGCTTAAAGAAACGCTCAATCGCATGCCGGGTGATGTAACCCATGACCTCTGTGCTTTTAATGTTCCTTTCGTGGGGCAATTGAAACAGATAGGTACTGTGCATAATTTTGACCAAGGTAAGCCCTTCGCTATCGGCAACAACCTTGCGCATGCTCTGCAGAGAGACGCTTCCACTGGCATCGGCATTGGCCTTGGCGATGTACGGAGAAGTCTTAATCAGCTTAAAAAGCTTCACGCCGACAAAGGTCTCTGGGATCGATTCAACTTTTGCCAAGATGGTTTTCGGACGGGCAGCGATAGCGACTTTTTCAGCAATCTTTTTCGCGCTTTTGATGCAGGATGCCTTGCTTTGCAGATAACGACCAAGAAGCTCACCCATCGATAGCAAAGGGCCATTTGAAAGGGTATTAACCGAAAAGTTATCGACCGCCCGCACAGCGACCTTGAACGCCACCCGATCATCAAGACGCATGGCCAACCACCTCATGAATGGCCATGCTAACGGCCGCATTGATGACCTTGCTTCTTTCAATAGGGACCAGCGAACAGCTAGAACGGGCCTTCTCCAGAAGCTTGCGAGCATGACGCGCATCGGAAAGCAATTGAGGGAACTCTGCCAGGTGTTTTGCCAAGGTATTAGAGGCATCGGCAGAGGCCCCAGCGAAACGACCAATCTCTCTCCCATCCCGGTCAAGGACCATGGCGCCACTGGTCGTCCAGCCTTCTGCCTGATACCCATTCGGAACGCAGCGCCGTATGGCGAGGTCGCACTTGAAGATGGCGGCATCAATTTCTCGTCTACAGACGCTGCTCCCTCGATGAAGCGCAACAGCTTCAGCCACGGCCGATTCGAGCATGCCGCCAAACTGCAAGATGTGTTTAATGACCACCGAAGCCCTGTCGCAGTGACCTAGCGGTATGAGAAATCGCGACTCGACGCCATTGCGACGAATAACCACAAGCGGGTTTTGCTTGTATCTGCAGGTAGCCATAGTTCTGTCATCCATTTAATTAACGATGGATACATTGTTCGTTGAGGCATAGTAACTATTCAATCAAAAAACTATTTTAGCTACCTTTTTAATGAATTATTTTCTCAGGTGCTTGAACAGGCCCGCCAGCCGTCCCAGAAATCCACAAGCTTTCTTTTATGCTCACCATTGAGGGCGCCACCGAATGCTGCGATCCGAGGCACGGCAAGCCAGATTGTTGGCTCTGATATAGTGATCTCTTTTCCTTCGAATACAACGAGAATAGTCGCCCAGAAGTTCGGATCAATCCGCATTCGAACGCAACGACCGGAATCCGCTTCGCAAGGAGTCGCCACCTCGTAGGTAAGGTCATCGCCCACCTTACCGCCGGGCCAATACGATGCGATAAAGAGCTCTCGTGATGTCTTGGTCATGTACCGCCCCTAGCGTCTGGCAAGTTGCCAACGACAATGAATTCATCCCCGTAGAGCGAAATCCCTAAGCCACCCGATTCCTTATAGGCAACCCCATCAAGCACCAGATCCCCACCACCACAGTTCATGACAAGCTCACGGATGGCGTAGGTGTTTGTCCGCGTAGGCAACGATAGAGCTCCAGAGAAAGTGCAGCCAAAATTGTCTGTCCCCGTGATTAGCCCGGCCCGAGAAACATTCAGTCGCCAAAAAGCACCGCCATCAATGCCCTCGTAGGAGCCCTCAACAGCTGCTAACGATCCGCCCAACGCAGATTTATTCGTATCGAACGCAAGATCTAATCGAGCCACGCCAGATCCAGCGGAGACAAAGCCGGAAAAGCCCTGGCGCGTGACACCAGCGCCTTCAAAGGCTGATGCCCCAGAAGCTCGTTCACCATAGACGGCGAATCGTGTTCGTTCTTCAGTGACCTCGGCGTACGCGGCGAATAGGCCATCGACCTCACCGGAGTTAGTGCCGTCTAACACTCCCCCGTAAAAAAACTCACCGCTCGATGAATAAAAAACCGCATCGCCCTCGTCGGAAACAACGCCCTCAATGCCCAAGCCAATCCCACTGCTCGTGAGCACCCCGTCGTAATGCCCGTGCAAGACCAATTCGCCGGTTTTAAGGTCTTCTTGCCCACAAGCCATAAGCCCGCAGCAGGCAACCAATAATCCTAAAGTTCTCATGCCATGCCCCTAAAAAATTACACTCATCATCATGGTGGAACGATAAACACTTAAATTGCAAACACCTGCCCATGTTTCAATATTTGAAATTCCTCTGATACTATCTTGCTAACTATTTAAAGTGGCCCATGATCATGAAAAAGCTTTTTATTTCCCTCGCCTTCACATGCCTAGCCATTCCAGCGTATGCCCAGCACAACACGCCAGCTCAAGCAAACGCGGATTACCCCGTGTTTTATGTTCTCGGCGGAGCAGGGCAGTCTTCGCTGAAAGGCCTTCCTGCCGACATCAAGGGCGCATCGTTTCAAGCTGGCGGCGGGTTCGTGCTTGGCAAAAACTGGTCGGTTGAAACCACTTATACGCACTATGGCGACATTCAGACTTCACCAACGACCGAAACATCACTCTCCGGCATTTCGTTTGGCTTTGTCGGGTACGCCAATGTGGGGCCTAAGACCGCGCTTTTTGTTAGAGCCGACGCCATTAGCATCAAACAAGAAAAGGTTAAGGGTGAAATAGCACCGGCAGTTGGTCTTGGCATCCAGCATGGCTTTACCCATGGCTTCGCAGCGCGACTCCAGTATCAACATGCGTTCTACTCGAACAAATCCCTAAGCAAAGACGACCTGGACATCAGCTCCCTAACGCTCCAAGGGATCAAGTCCTTCTAAGCGATCCCAATTTTGTCTGGACGTAAAAAAGCCAGCACAAGTGCTGGCTTTAGGTGATCCGAAGATCGGTTAACTACCAAGTTGGCTCAAGAAATTTTTCCATCGCCTTTGCCAGTCCTACATGTTCCAGCTTTCTTTCCGCGCAACGAACCCAGCGTGTAGCCTGAGTCAGCTTATTTACGGCTATTTTCGCGTCCCGCCCATTCACATAAACGGTTGCATCACTAAAAGATCCCCAGGCGAATTCACCGGCCAAGAAGCTCCCATCATTCGCCTTATAAACTTCTAGCAACTCGATACCCGCCACGAATGTCTCGAATTCAACAAACATTCGCTTCCTATCGCCCTCCGAAAGCATTGCGTATGCTTCAAAAAGGGCAAACGAGAGCTTTCCGTTCCACTGGCCAAGACATCGGCTGTACCAACTGTCGTGTGTAGGCTCAGGCCTTCCAGCATCAGGACATAAAACATCCAACATGCCATCCGCCACGACATCTGCCCGCCAACCCGTTGTGCTGCCGAAGTCCTCTCCACTCATTCGCAATACAATGTCACCTGGATTTAGCCTAACCATCACTGCCTCCAAGCGAGATCTGCGACTCGCATAAAACTACGACGGGAACCCGATACCATCCGCTCTAACTTAGCCTTCAAGTCATCGCGAGAAACCGCGTCAAACACCGACACGATCCGTTTGCAGGTAATGGCATCAATCAGCAGTGGTGCAGTCTCACCATCGCTCAGCGACAGATCTTCTTCGTCTTCAGTGCGATCAATGCAGGTTGCATCAATCTGTTCAGATGGCCAGAAGCCGTACACGAACGCATTATTTTCAGCGTGTTCGCGCAAAGCAGCCATCGAGATGTGTTTAATCGACATGGTATTTCTCCTGTTGGTGTGCAGGAGAGATACCGACTCATCCAATAAGAAGAACGCCCCAATTATTCGTCGTAAAAGAAACCTTGGTTCTCGCACTGCTCCGAGGCCTTTAATTCTTCATAGACCGCATTCGGATCAAACGAAAACTTCAGCGGGTACTTCAGCACAAACGGAGACTTTTTCACCAACTCGCCACGAGCAACCAGGTCATTCGGTATGCCACCCAATTTGGGGCAAAAAACACCATAGTTACTCGTGAAAGTCTTAATTTGCGTTAAGGCTGGCGTTGTATGGCCTGCAAAAGCCCAGTAGTCGCCATGCTCAGGCCTGAAGTTAATCGGGTCGCAATTCAAAACAAGCCCGAACACCCGCATGTCATCTTCATTCTTCAAGTCCAAGCCGTTACACGCCAAGTTATGCCGAGCAACCCACTCGCTTGTATCGATGCCGCCGAACACGCCATAGCCATCATAGGAAGGCTCTAAAATCGGCGCAGCCCCGTTTGGCTGAAGCAGATAGACAGGCTTTGACCGTCCGGTGTGGGCATTGGCAATAGACTCGTTCGTGTCCGCTGTTTTCCAGCTAAAAAATCCCATGATCCCTCTCCCTTAACCTACTGCACATAACTGAGTGAGGCCGGGCGACTTCACGAAATAACGGCCACGCTCTGGCAGCACGACGACGACATCCGCATCTACCCATTCGACACCAGCAGCAGCGGCAGCATCACGGGCTTTCTTCATGGCGGACTTTTGCCAGAAACGCGAAGGGGTTGGGTTAAGCGTAAGGTTGATTTTCATACATCCTCCAAGCCCCATTCGATCACCATGAACGAACGGGGCGTTAGGGTTAAGCCGCGGCCTTCACCACGAGTTGAGCTTCATTTGCCGCCTCTGCGTCCAGATCGGTACGCTCACGCGCAAACACCGGCTGAAACAGCGAACCCTCCTCACTGGCACGGTACAGGTAGATCACATCGATCAACGCACCGGCATCAGGAATGTTCTTATTCGGCGGAATCGTGACATTGCCGACATCGATCCAATCGCCTTGGGCATTAACGACTTCGATCCCCACACTACGCTTCCCTGCATTCACGCCGGTTACGCGCACCGTCGCGTGTTTAACGAACTTGAACTTCAAGGCATAGCCGCCAGAGTTAGGACGGCCAACGCTGTAGGCGGCATCAAAGCGCAGCACAACGCCTTCCTTGTTCTGGGATTTAATGGTGTTGAACATCTCCATCATCTGGCCACCGGAGTAGGCCTTAACGAGCGAGACAGGGCAGGGCGCATCAGAAAGGGAGGCCAACCACTCGACTCGCTCCTCTAGGTGGGCGTAACGGGCAGAGAAGGGCTTTGCCGTAAGGTCGGTATCGGTGATACGCAAAATGTCGAAGGCATGGAACTGCTCACCGATCATTTCACCATCAAGCAGCAAAGAGTGGCCAGCAGAGGACGCCAACGCAGCCAACTGGCCAAGACACTCAGGGACGGGGACAGACAGCCCCTTACGGTTGGACAGCGTCACCGTGCCATCGACGCCGATCATCAACATCGCACGCTCGCCATCCATCTTCTCTTGCAAGAACCAGCCTGAGCGACCCATTAAGGCCATCGCTTCGCTGTACTCAACGGCATTGAGCAGCTGGGGCAGAATGCCGGTATAGCGACCCGCATTCTCTGTATTCAAGAACGCCTTTCCAGACTCGCCCTCGGTATAGCCCTTGCCGGTCTTTTCCGCATAAACCTTAGCGTAAATCTTTTCAGCTGCGGCCAAATCAAGCGGAGCCGCCGTTTTCGAGCCGTGCTTCAAAACACCGCCACGCGCACCGTAGCTGAAGTTAACCAGATAGCCCGCGTCAGACTGCACGAGAGAGAGATTATAAACTTTATCAGATTTAGCATCTGTGAAATAAAGCGTTGCAGATTTAATGCTCATATTAACTTTCCTTTTCTTTTGTTTAATTGATTCAACAAAACAATAATTGTTTAAGGCGGAGTAGATGGTCAACACTTAAGCTGGATTTATTTCACCTGTTGCCATGTGCGCGATAGAACCAATAAAATCTTCTTCATCTTCTGATTCGTGCCAAATGGAAATCGCATCCTCTAAACGAAGGCCATATTCCAACGCTTTCATTTTCACAAATTCACTATCGATAGCTTTCATAATTATTCTCATTCTAATCAAACTAAAATCACCAATCAGAAACACCGCCGAGACTGGCGATAATCTGGTCATAAACAGGGACATGATTAGACCCTTTGCTTTTCTTAGCCGACACAAGGGAGCATCCTAGCTCTGGCACAGGCCCCACAAAATCAACGATCTCATAGCCTTTTTTCAGCTTACTCTGAATAATCTTGTCAAATTCATAGTGGGACTTGCCTCGCCTCATATAATCAACAGATTTTCCGCGAGCCCGATGGGGCGAAGTACAAGGCCCATACGACGATGACACCGTGTAAATCTCCACGCCGTCCGGGTCTCTATGTGAATGCAAATAAACCGTATAGCTTTTATTTGAACGCCCATCAGTGCAATGCAGAGTGACATTTCCGATAAAATTGCTCATACATTATCCCTCGCTCTTGATAATTTATAATTGTCTGAGGGGAATAACTTTCACAAGCTTTTTTTAATATTATTAACGGACGAGGGATGCCTTACTTATATTTCCTTTGAGTCGAATGGAATCACCACTCGGAAATCCCGCCGAGACTAGCAACAATTTGTGAATATACCGTAGGGCGAGCAAGACTAGATTTTGAATGCCGCTTCTGAAGAAAAGCACCATGCCCAGAGCACGGCCAAGATGTATCGACATAAAAACCATTTTTTATTTTGCGCGTAATGACGCTAGTAAATTCGTTATTAGCACTGTCCAGGCATGTAAAAAACTTAGCCTTGCTGCTCTTCTGTAGTCGGTTAGAAGCCAGCCCATACATGGAAGTCACCCTATAGCCAGCCACTCCGTCGTTGTCGAACTCCGATACATACAAGCAGTAGACTTTTTGTGTGCGGCCATCATCAAACAATAAGCCTATTTCACTGATTATGCTCATCACTACACACCCCAAGCGCGATAACCCATCGTTGTCCAAGGGGAATAACTTTCACAAGGGCTTAAAAGGCCTTATCGGCAGGAGAGAGGCTTACTTATATTTCGTTCGAGTCGAATGGAATCACCACTCGGAAACACCGCCGAGACTAGCGATAATTTTATCGTAAACACTCGCCGCCTGCCCACCAGAGCCCAGTCGCCGCGGTCGCCGCCTCGCGCCTATGGAAAAGCCGAGCTTCGGCGCTTCGCCAATGCAATCATTAACAACAAAGCCCTGTTTAATCTTCCTCTGAACAGTGCGATCAAACTCCAAGGCCGCATCGTGGTATCTCTCACCAAAACTAACGATCACGGACTCTCGCGCAAATGAGTTTCTAACAGTCCCAGACGCCGTGCTAACCGAATACACGGCCCTATCATTCGATACGCCATCGTGTAGAAAAACTCGGTAAACCCGCTGATCGAGGGGGTCTCTCATCCTTAATTCAACACAAGCAGATAGTTTGCCCATATCTCTTCCCATTCGAAACGAACCAAACCCAACCAGCCTCAGTAAGACACGGCAGTCATGACTGCCGTTACATGACACCCAGACTCGCCCTAGATACCTTTGAAACGCGAGTGAGCATCCAGAATTTGAACATTCGCTAGGGTCATGGCATTGCGATACAAGCCTTCAAGGAAAGCCGACTCAGCCGCCAGGTCACGCTCATCGATCTCCACGCCCCAATGCTTGTTTGCACCCACCGTACCATCGTGCCAGCGATACCCACGACCCTTAAGCTCGTCCTTCACATCGAATGGAGCCCCAAACGCAGCGATTTTTGCTGTCCGCGCAGCTGCACCCTCAAGCAGTGCTGCACACGACTCCGGCACGCAATGCAGCAGCCAAATCACGGCAAGGCAGTCGGTCACGGCGCGATGGCCTTCGTAGAAATAACCGAGACGCATCAGCAGGTATTCCAGCTTCTTTGACTCGAACCCGAGGCTCTGCCAGTCAATCCCACTGGCAGAACAGGCCCACGCATGATGGGCGAGGCTTGGAAAGCGCTTATCAAAAAATGGGCGATCAAACCCCGCGTTGTGGGCGCAAATGAGATCCACATCCGCCAGCAGTGAAATCACCGTGTCGTCATCAATCCGCTTGCCAGCCACCATGTCATCGCTAATCCCTGTCAGGCTCGTAATGAGCTCAGGGATGGGCTTTGTGGGCTCTTCATACATGCTGACCATACCCAACAGGGCGGTTAACCGTTTGGCTGATGGGCTATACGAAACCTTCACCAAGCCCAGCTCAATAATGTCGCAAGAAGCCCACTCAAGGCCCGTTGTCTCGAAGTCTAGGATGGCCATGACTTTCTCGTCCCCCACAGGCTCAGCCAGCACTAACGGCAGCGTTTTGCACGCATCCGTTAGCGTCAGTGGAATACGCTCAATTAAGCGAAAGTCTTGTGGGCGCTGGGGGATTTCCGACAACTTGTTTAGGGGAAAGGGAAGGGCTGCGCGAAACATAATAATCTCCTGGGCATCATTGCCTGATTGAGACCATCATGAAATGAGGGGGAGTAAATCGACAAGAAAAAAGAAACCCTCAAGCGCAAAAAGCGCAAGAGGGCTGTGGGTGAGCAATTAAGCTCGGTTAATGTGTCCCGTTAATGTCGCCAGGGCTTCTTCACTCAAATGAGCAGCAAAAGCTTCTGGGTTAGACACGAACAGATCCTTGATAAGCGCGGTGCAATCAAAAGCAAAGTCATGACCTCGCTCCAAACAAATTGCCATACGCTTTCCTTGACCCAGCGAGTAACGACCATCACCCAATGCACGGGTAAGTCGCTCGCCAAAATCCGACCCACGAGCATCCGCAAGCACGATTTCGACGTCATTTACGGCATCATCCCAATAGCTTTTGCCATCGTCGTCGTTAAACGACATTAGCAGCGCGGCAACGTCTTCAGCCTCTGAATTCAACGGAATAACAATTGAGAAGGACTCCCCATCGCTATCCGCAGCAAAAATCAAAGGCATGTCATTAACCTCAATGACCTGGCCGTTGTATTCGAACGAGTAGCCTTCACAAGCAACCATGCGTTCCACTACATAGTGCGTATCCAACGGCAGTGATACATCCACCTCACGAATGTTCAGTGTGGCTTCAAGTGCTGCGTTGAAGTCTTCATCCGCCAAATCAACAAGATAGCTGTTGACCCAGTGGTTTTCGTTTAGGCATCTATCGTCAATGATCACCCACTTCTGACGGGCAGCCAGCATGCTGGCTATCCAGCCGGTGCTGACTTGATAGTTTGCAAAGTTCTTGCAAACAATCACCTTTCCTTCCTCAACATCCTGCCGAGACACATTCCCGGGCCGGATCAGGCGCGGACCATCATAGTAGTCGTTTGCGCTAACGGGGCATCCATATTCAACTACGGAAAGAATCTCGCTATACAAGCAATCGAGATGATTCCACACCTCTTTGTAGCTTCGAGAACGCACAGCCGATCCAAACAGACGCAAAAACTCCGCCTCACCATGCTTCGCAATTAAGCGAATAAAGTGAGCCGCAGCCTCTTCACTAACCGCCTTCTCGATCTTTTCAAGGGCTTCCGTCTCATTGAGCAGCACATCACGATCAGGCATCCGCGCCATGAACAAGCTCGGATCGACATCGACGACGACCAGGCTGTCGTAATGAATTTCACGCTTTTTACCAACAACGGAACCATTAAGAATGGTGACCTGACCATAGTGCCAGCATCGCTCGAAGAAGCCATTATTGAACGCAATGCGCCCAATATCAGCCCGCTCAACCGCATGAAACGGTTTTTCTAGGATCGATCGAATCTTCCGATCAACCGCTTCTCCATTCACGAACACCGGAATCGGAAAAGCGCACGCCTCCATCTTCAATGTCTCCAAAACCCCTTTAAAGCCATCCTTGTTCTGAATGGTAATGTGGGTTCCTTCAACATCGCCGAACGGATCTACAACCACATGGAGATCTTCGAAGTTTGTTGCTTTTGCGGTGTCGATTTTCAACACCTTGCCTTTGCTAAAGATCTTGACGCTCTCGCCAGCAAACAACGCTGAGAAGAAACCCATCCCGAAAGGCTTTTCGACGACAACCCCCTGTTCAGTCCACCCGCTTTCAGCAAGCGTTAGGAGCGATTGGAAATCATCGATACCACAGCCGTTATCCCTGATAACAAACGCGTTATCGGTAACGGTGACATGAATTTCCGTTGCGCCCGAACGACGAGCGTTCTGAAGCAGTTCACGAACGAAGGTCTTGTCCGTGGAAAACACAGACTTTAGGTTCTTGATCAAACCCTTTTCCGATACCGCAATTTTAACGATGGCGTTCATAGTTAAAGCTCCAGCACCCGCGATATGCGGTTTTAGTGTGCAAGAGAGTTACGCCAACAGTTAGAAATGAGACGGCTAGTTGCTATTCGCCGATTGCGTTGTTGCTGCTTTTGCCAACACGGTCAGATAGACCTCGCCCAGCGACTCAATGATACTCACGGCCGCATCCGGCCGAGTCATGTCAGTCTGACTAAGAACCAAGAACATGTGTTCGTTATCTTCTTTGCCATGCCACTCTTTGATGTACGTCCCATGCTGATACCCATGACGCTGCCTGAAGATATTCAACGCATTCTTGCCAATGTACTGCCTGGCCAGATCATCCCAGGTCATCTGGCATCGACCCATGATTTCGCCAAACAACGCGATGTCAGAACGCTTGCACGCGAACAGGCCCACTTGAAGCTGCAGCAGGGAAAGCAAATCCATGTCATCGAAATGATAGGTGAGCTCATCAAGACGAAGGCTTGTTGCCCGGGATCTGTTCGAGAGGAGGAGGGCAGATAAGGCCTCGAAGTCCTTAGTCGGATGGGCAATGATCCAGTCAGACAGGAGGAAGTGCCAAATATCCACCAGCTCAAGCTGAAGCTGGGGCAAATCAATCGAGTGCTTCTTCCACCACTTCCAACCATGATGATCGAGGGCTTCAGCAGCTTCCATCATGGCTGCACGCAGGAACGGATTTCCAGAAGCCCGCCAGCAGGGATCAATGAGTCGATTCACATCGTCCTGCAGGGTAAGCATCGAAACTAGCGTGCTCTGGCTCAACATGATTGTCCCCTCAAAAAGTATTACCCACGGACCATTCGCTCGAACCAAAGGGCCGGCACATCCAATTCCGCCCCAGAAATAGCCTTCACCACGAAAGATCGCTCAGCGAGGCAGTGTCTGTTATCAACGACGCGAATGACTTGAACCTTGCCAGCTAAATGACGCTCAGTAGGTTCTGTCTCGTTCCAAACAGGCTTAGGCTCAAGGACAGTCCCAGGCTCAACAAAATATCGCCAATCAATCATGACGCAGCACCATTACGGTTATTCAATTCGTTCAACATCCTCAGCAAGATCATCGGGGTATTGGGCCGCGGCAATATCCCGTGCGTGCTCATCATCACGGGCCACGCAATAAAACGGCGTCTCTTCTTCTGACCCTCGCCTTAGAATCCAGACCCTATGCGTTGGCTTCTCACGGGCAAGCGAAACACTTGGCACGGCGTTCATGCTCACCCTCATTTGTCTCTAACCAATTGGACGGGGATTTTTAGCGCCTCATCTTTGAGATCACTAAAGCGCTCGAATCGATCAATGCGATTTCTAATCTCCAAAACCCACTCATCGTTGGCTGTGGAGAAGAAGGCATTTCCAACTACCGCCTTTGAAGTCCTATCTAACGCTAGGTAACGTCCGCTCATTGTTATCTGGCCTCTGTTGTAATCGGGCTCAGCATGCAACAAGCCCATAATTCTGCTCGCGGTCTGCTCGTGCGTGACGGCGTTTTGAATGCTTGCTTAAAGCCGTGTAGGCAATGCTTAAGTCATGGAAGAGCGCCGCAATCTTGATCCGTGTCTTCAGCGACACATCGGGGAAATAGGTTTTCAGGAACGCGACAATGCTGATGTTTATCTCTGAGTCCATGTAATGACTAAACGGCAACCAGCCGACAACGCTTAGGTCATTGCTAGACATATCAAATCGGAGGAGGCCGTCATCGTGGAAATACAGACGCATGGTGCCACCGGCATCAGCGACGACACATTCGTAACGAACCGCTGTGTTACGGGAAAGGCGCTTAACCCGACGGAAGCTAATGCAGTTCCCGGTACCGAATAAGCCAGGCAGGGCGAACCGCAGCTCATCAAGAGATAAAAACAACAACCGATCGACTTCTTGCCAAGTATGAATATCCGGCCGCATAAGGACCTCTTTCGCGACTAATGATTAAGTTGTCATTTTGCACGAAAAAAAGACAAACAAAAACACTCAGTAACGAATACGGTAAATTTTTACCTTTTCTTTATGGGAGAAAGGTTAAGCGACCTTCGAATGCTCTATTCGTTGGCTTTCTGCATAAGCGACCAACTTACCCCACACGGCCTCATCCACAATGGACTCACCTGGCACGAAGCTATTCCCTTCAGAAAGCACCTTGCAGGCGCCCATGGCCTCAAACAAAGCGTCTGATTCTGTCGTAATTGGCGTTTCAGTCGCTATTTCGATGGCTCGACAGGCTATGTAACGCTCTGCCACCAGTGGAAGCAGCGCAGAAGCCCACCGCTTCACGTCTTCAGTGACAACGACCACGCTTGGCATGTCAGGCCCATGAGAAGCAAATGCTGCGTCTGGATGCGTTTCAATAAAACGAATAGCCATAACGTTCTCCAAGAAACTCTTTCTCATATTTGAGGCTTCATTCTTAGATGTGACGGCTACAAAAGGCAAATACCCCTCATTAAAGAGGTAGCGTGACGAATCCCTTAAATCAGCTTGTAGCGCCCAAAAGCCTCCGCACCAAACTTTTCAAGCAAATACTGGTCAGTTTTGGTAAAGCCAGGATCAATTATCCCCAGTACATGGCCGCGGAAGTATTGGTTCTTGATGATCTTGTCCAGCTGCTCCTTGTCGAAGCTCCCATCAGGACGTAGTCCTTCTCGAATGACAGCAGACAACTCATTCTTTTTGGTCGGGAATCCATACGACTTCATCGTGGCAGCCCCAGCCATGTTTACCACTTCGGCCTCGCTCAAGTTATTTAGATATTCATCTACCATCCGTTTTTGAAATTGCTTCTTTTCGACGCCAATCTGCTTAATTGCGACTTCTTTTTTCGCTGAAACACGAGCAGCTTTATTTTCAAGTTCTTGCTGCTTTTCTAACTCGCGCTGGATTCCCGACTTCACCTGTATGTACTCGCGCAACATTTTTGCTGCCCAAGCCCCCGGGTTCTTAACAACCCCTGCCCTGAACTGTCTTTCCGCCTCTGCAGCCACCTCGCTTGCGTGTAGTGGGTCTCGAATAACCGCTTCTGCCGCCAAAGCGTTTGTCACCCCGATGTGTTTGAGCGCCTTAAATGCGGGGCTGTTTCGAATTTCAATGGCATCAAGCACGCCCATTTCATTGGAAGACAAACGCTCTATTTGCAAGCAGAACGCGACAACCTTTCGTCCGAGGGTTTTTTCGACCTGAGTTAACCTGATCTTCCCAACCTTCAGCACCTCCTCCATTGCCGGCTTCAGTATCTTCGACTTAAAGAAACGGTAATCCGCATAGGTAGAGCTGTTCAGAACACCGAGGTCCCTTCGCCAGATCTCCACGGGCCACATGGGCGTAACGCCCTCCGCAAGATAACTTAGGGCGGTTTCCCACAAAGAAATTGAGTGACGGCCCTCGATGCTGGCCTGCATGCGAAGATCTATCTGAGCGGCGTATGATGCGTCAGCAATCAGCGCGTTTGTGATTTTTGAGAAGCCATAGATCACCAGGCCATCCGATCCACGGTACTGAAAGTCGGAAAGGATACCCGTTTGTGTTACGTCATTTTCCCGGCCTTCACTGTCGTAATGAAGGTTAATTTGAATGTTTTTCAATACCTGCAATACATCGATCAGGTAGCCACGATAGCTCCCACCTACTGACTTATCCGAGCCCATTAGCGAAATGATGTCTACGATCCGAATTTTGTGCATCTGCCTCGTATCAAGCTCTGGCAGTGCATTCCAAATAAGGATATTCATCACTTTGCGCTGAACCTCACTAAGCGCACCTAGAGAACGAATGAGGCCCCTGTTTTTTTTGAATTCGTATGTTATTTCAGTCAGCGCATCATCAATCGGAATGAGAGATCCAGTGCTCCGAGCAAGGGCACGATCCAACATCTTTTCTTCAATGAGTACATCCACGCGCTGAGAAGAGACTACCGGAAACATTTCTTCGGTATTCATCATATCCACAGTGCTGTTTTTGAGGATCAGATCCCCCTCCAAAGCCTTTTTCTTAACAGAAGGAGCTTTTCTCTTAGGCTTGGCCGGAGTGATGGTTGTTTCATCTTTTTTCGTTTTCATAATGTTACTGGCCGATGCTATCCGCGGTAACAATAAACGCCAACATACCCCATTGCAACCGCAATTAAGCCAGATCCGACGAGGGCATAAACGGTAACAATAGGCGCTGCTTCGTTGTCCTGTAACGGCTCATATCTCAGAAACTGAGGGCATAAACGGTAACAATAGGCTGCTTCGTTGACCTCTAGCGGCCTAGATCTCTGAATCAGAGGGCATAAACGGTAACAATAGGCTGCTTCGTTGGCCTCTAGCGGCCTAGATCTCTGAATCAGAGGGCATAAACGGTAACAATAGGCCGCTTCATTGCCCTCCAGCGGCCCAGATCTCTGGATCAGAGGGCATAGACGGTAACAATAGGCCGTTCATTGGTCTCTAACGGCCCAGATCTCAAAAACTGAGGGCATAAACGGTAACAATAAGCTGCTTCGTTGGTCTCTAACGGCCCAGATCTCAAAAACTGAGGGCATAAACGGTAACAATAAGCTGCTTCGTTGGTCTCTAACGGCCCAGATCTCAAAAACTGAGGGCATAAACGGTAACAATAGGCTGTTTCTCTGCGCCTCAACGACTCAAATCTTAGGCAATAAAGCCATGTGCGGGAACAATTCGCGCCTCACTGCATCCCATCTGCCAATACCTCAGATTCTGAGGGCATAAACGGTAACAATAGACGGCATCGTGGCGCTTAACGGCCGATCTCTCTGGAAACGAGGGCATAGACGGTAACAATAGGGGAGTTTCGATGAGCCATATCAGCCCAGATCTCAGATTCTGAGGGCATAAACGGTAACAATAGGGGAGTTTCAATGAGCCATATCAGCCCAGATCTCAGATTCTGAGGGCATAAACGGTAACAATAGGCCTTTCATGATTAAACATCCCCCCCATATCAGCGACATCGTCAGCTGCCATCAATGTTCAGGGCATAAACGGTAACAATAGATTCGGATAGTTCGATAAGACATTGAAAAGAATAGTTTTTTTCATATAAGGCATAAACGGTAACATCTCAGGGCACTGGCGGTAACATTAGGGGGCATAGACGGTAACAATACCCACGAAAAACGCCCAGAAGCTGCGCCGTTGCTGGCGCTCAGCAATCGAGGGCATAGACGGTAACAATAGAGGGCATTCACGGTAACATATAAAAGCTAAGTGATTGAAATAAAAGAATTATCTCAAATTTTGTCCACAGCTATTGTTGTATGTTGTATTTACATAATAAACAACAACAAGAGCACTGCATCGAGCTCACCCTGCCTTTTTCGCTCAAAACGACCACCAAAACATCTCAATCAAAAGTTGGGGGCTTGCAATCACCTAAAAACGGGATATTCTACTGATATCAACATTAGGGAGATATCAAATGTCTGGCACCAAACCCAAGCAAGGCGCATTCATTCGCCTTAGCGACACATACCACCAAACGCTGTCTCGCCTGACCGCACAGATCTCTAACCTCAAAGGCAAGCCCAGCACCCAAGGCGACGTAATCAGCCTCGCCATGGACTCCCTTGAAGAAAAACTCCGACAAGACGGCAACCTACCGTTGCTCCGTTGCGATGGCATTGAAGCAGCACTGACAGCACTCAAACATAGCCAGGATCTTACTCAATCAGCACTGATGTCCCTCTGGAGCGAATGTCGATATTCGCTCCATTCGCAATCAACGCTTTTCGCCTCTCATCGTCAGAGATCGATGATGGCAGCACAAATGGCTTGCTGGAAGATCCTGCTCCCACTGACCAACCAAGACACAGAAGCGTTGGCCAGTTACGCAAAGAGCTGCTTGCCAGGTGAGCGGGGCGCCGATGTTGATAAATCCGCTGAACACCGGATGCAGTCGTATTTGAACGAGTACGACGCAAGCCCGTTTTCATTCATCACAAACGAGATCCCCTTCAGGCCTCTCGAGCATTTGCTTCAAGACCCCATCCCCAATTTTCCAGCAAGAGAAATCACGGCATCGATCAAGCCTTACCTGCCAGAGCTGCTGCAGCTCGCAATTCACCATCGAGTGAAAAGTACAGGGGAGGGCTACAACATAACCCCTATTGGAGAGCTACTGGACCAAGATGGGCTGTCGCTTAATTATGAGTCCGAGAATGGCCTCATTCGATTCAAACTGTTGACGAGAAGCCAGAGAGCCTGCCTAACAGTGCTGGCGGGCACTCAGCAGATCAATCTTACGGCTTGGCCACAAATCCAAGCCTTTGTAGCGATGGCCTGTGCATCCGACGCTAAAAATGCAAAAGGAGGCCCATTTACCCGAGAGGGCATTTCATTCGTACACAATGACAGAAACAACATTGCACTCAGAGTTTCGCCAGCCGAACACACCGGAATGATCAGTGGGCTTTTTCTGGCAATGGAGGAGGCGACAGAACTGGCCGTTTTATCCCGAAAGATGAATGCCGATCCTGCGTTTAAGGATTTAAGAGATCAATTAAGCGATCACTGGGGCGGTATCTAGCCCAGACAGGCTTCCTGATGGCCCTTGTGGGCAGCCATTGGGCTTAACGAAGGCTGGGCCTCAAAAAAATGAGGCCACGCCATTGTCAGTCACCACCGCCGCACGAACCACCGCCGCATGAACCTCCGCCACTGTCGCTACTGCAGATTGAAGAACTTCCTCTGTCGCATTTGCTACAAAGGTCGTAAAAGGCGTTTACCTGACTTTTCAGCATTCGCCCGCTCTGGGCTTCAAACACCGCCTCAAGGTCAGATATGTGAAACCGTCCTTTCTCGCTACTCAGCAGCATCGAGCGGCAAGCACGAATGTCCTCGATCGAGGCTTCATCATCTGCCAACAGCAGGCCGATCAAGCAGAAAAGCGGGATAAGCAATACCCAAGGCCCAGCAGCACCAAAAACACAAACAACCAAGGAGAAAACAAAAAGGATCGAAGCCCCAAGCGCCAACACCCTCTTGTGCGCCAGGCATTCAGAAATAACGCGATCGATGTTTTCCACAGCTAAAGTGCCTGTTTTCACAATACTCACCCTAAAATTGGCACGCCTGGCAGGGCTCGAACCTGCGACCGTCGGCTTAGAAGGCCGATGCTCTATCCAACTGAGCTACAAGCGTAAAATTCATTTAAGTCGCACGAATAACCATGCCGACCAAATCCACAAGGACCAAATGTTCGGTACCATCTTCTTTTCTGAGCACCAAAAAATCTAAGCTACCGTTCTTCATGGAGACCTCTTTAGTCCCAACGAACTCGCGAACCAGTGGCGTGTCTAGCGGCCACCTTCCGCCACTAAAGACATAGATTTCCCCAGCGACTAATTCTGAAATCTTTAAAGCGGTTTCCGTAAACTCCACAGCTTCAGCGTTCAACGTCACCACTCCCATCCATCACCCTGCTTTTCTTTGACTTGCCAATGATCTCTTTGCGCAGGACAAGAACATCACGGGGCGCATCAATGAGCACGCGCACCTGTCCCTTCACAATAGAACCAATGGTCACTTTGATGTCATTATCAATAACGATGGTCTCACCAACTTGGCGGGTTAAAACAAGCATAGTTCTTCCTTAAATGATCAAACCAACAATATAAAGGTACATTGAGACAGCTGTAAGAATCAATTAAATTGTTAGCAATAATACGACTTTGAAGCATTATTCATTAAAAATTCATAGAAATATGAGCAATCCGCTCACCCGAACCCCAAGTCGCCCTAATAGTTAGAGATCGCGGCGTCTCTTTCGGCCAGCAGATTAGCTCGATGTAACTCGCCTTCTTTGCCCGAATCCGCCTCACATTCCAAATCATCAAGATCAATAATGACGACATCAATATCAGGTAGCGTTGAATGAACACCGATAACAATGCCGCCTTCGACAGTAATAAAAAGGCGAACAGCGGGGGATTCTTTTTTATCGGAACCGCTAACAGACAAGCTCATGGTATTTCTCTTCGGTTATTTGATAGAGAAAAATTAACTTGAAGGGAAGTGAATCAACAACAATTAAATTAAAAATTATTCCGAAAAATAATTAGTTCCGGCGATGACGCTTTTACGCGGTTAGCTTTATCTCTTTGCCAACTAACTAACTCATTCCTGAGTGAATCTCTTCGACCAAAACATAACAATCTTCATAAAACCAATCTTTAAAGGTTCTAGCCTATTACTAGGCCCATGAGCGCTGCAACTTTTGCACGAACTTGACTCAAAACAGCAGCCGGGGCTTCCCCTTTATGCGTTGCATTCCTCATGCGCCAGTCAAGCGAACTTATCTGGTCGGCGAGAACCGCCGACTCAACTTGTGACACGTCCGTCAACAGCACCTCAAAGGGATAACCCTTCACTTGGGTTGTTAGCGGGCAGCACAACATCAACCCGGTAGCATTGTTGTAGGAGAAAGGGCTCAAAACCAGAGCCGGCCTGTGTCCCGCCTGTTCACGCCCGGCTTGAGGGTCAAAGTCAACCCAAACGATGTTTCCGGCATCCGGCACAAAGCGTCGAACCATTACAGCAGCTCCCCACCAACAGGACTGCCGAAATCAAATTTTCCATGCAGATTCTCTGGAGTGATGCCAGCTATCAGTTGAGCCAGGTCATAAGAAACGACCTCTGCTTTGCGAGAGAGAGTTATCGTAATAGACTTTTCGCTTGCCTCTATCTCTACTGGGTCACCCAGCTTCATTCCAGTGGCTTTCATGATGTTCGCTGGCAGCCGAAGGGCGGAGCTATTCCCGGCGCGAATGATTTTTCCTTCATTCCGAATAACTTTGTCGTAACTGCTGCTGATCGCTTGCATGCGTCCCCCGAGCTATGGCCAATGTAGATACTATGTGAGCACATTAGCGTAGATTCCAGCCGTTAGCAATGTCTTTGTGAGTACGGCGTGACTACGGCCAATCACCATCCGCTTTTTTCATACCTTATTGCCGCTCTCAAGCCACGCCAACACAATAGCCTCAGGGCTCAACCTCTCAAGCATGCACCTGTTCTGATCACACCAAGCCAATACACGATCTTTTTGTGACGCTTCAGCACCTAATTGGTAGGAATGCGAAGGGCGCTCTTGTCCGCCTTCGGGGTAAAAATCTTCCCTAGCCATGAACGATGGGCTCTTTTGACCCGTATGCTGATTTTCGCCCTGGTATTCGTCCAAATCAGCATTATTCGAGGCGTCTAAAAAATAGCCCTGGCTAAACTTCAAAAGAGCCTGCTCCTTCAATAGCGCTTTCGCCAGTAAAAAACCACTATTGGTAGGCTCAAAATGCTCTTTGATAAGAACCACGGAATTATCCTTCAGCCCATCTTTCCTCCAATAGAACATAATAAAAACATACCCGCGCCTACCTTTCACATCCTTCAAGGCATCACGAACGCACATGTAGATTCTTGGTGTTAAAACCGGGTTATCCGTTACGAATTGAGCTGTCGCAAATCCCGGTAAAATTTCATAGCTAGACATTACTTTTCTTTGGCATAAGTTATTGATAGTCGAACAAGTCACCTTGCTTGGTGTAGATCCGAACATCGACGATTTCATGCAGCTGCTCTGCCAGAATAGCCAAGGTATTGCTTGGCCAGTCTGTACTGCTGACAGTCCACGACATCTCGGCGCGGAACCCGTCCTTCACAACGAAGCTGAACGCCTTCACCGTGCAGTCACGCAGCTCCAGGCCACAAATTTCTGTGTTGGCATGCTCTAGCAGACGATCAAAGCGTACCGAACCTAGACCCATGATCTTCTTGATCCCGTCGGCATCCCAGAACGAGTCTTTTACTCTTCCGGCCTCCTCTGGATGACACATCAACTTGTCGACCAGATCTGCATCCATGCTGCCCGCTAGCCTCAAATCAAACGCCGTCTCCTTGGCATCCACAGCGCCTTCTTTGCGGACACTGATATTTTTCAGTATTGCGTTCGTTTTGATTTCAGTGGCCATAAAAGAGATCCTAGTGTCATCTACCGGCAAACGCCGCCAACGATTCGATCCTATGAGTAGGAAACACCTGCCGCAATAGATTTGCTACCAAAATAAAGTTTAATTCGTTGCGAACGAATTATTGAACACGATCCAGCCTGCAGCGACCCGAGATAAGCCAGCCTCCTTGAGTGATAAATAATCCCTCAAGCCGCTTCCTGTCGCTCGAAGTTATTCCGGCGCATCAGCGAGCTAAGCTTTTGATGCAGCTCAAGTGAAGCACGCTCCTCGGGCGCATAGGTATCGACAAATTTCTTCTCGGGGAAAGACTTTTGCCCTGCCGGACTTCTACTTGGCACGCCTATTTTCTTTCGCCAAGCCTTGATCGCAGTCAGTCCAGGCTCGGTTTGGAATAGGGCAAAACAGTGCTTCTGGATCACACTAGATGGCGCACCATTCAGTAGCAATAGCTCGCAGGCTGCATAGCACTTGCCTGACTCGGTTCGTTTCATGCTTCATTCTCGATGGCGGTCACAGCCTCCGCCTGGTTGGCACTGACAAGGGAGCCCGCGGCGAGCAGCATTTTCTCTGTTCATGGGGCTGGCTCCTGCGCCTCTCGCTGGGACAGGGCTTCGTGCGCAGCGATGAGGGCGCGGGCAAAAGCAAGACTCACCACTGTTATCGGGTGGCCGGTTGTCATAATTGAAATATGGTTCACCTCGAAGTCTTCCAACTTCGTCGGCGTAGATTGCTTCTCGTCGAGTGCTTCAGCAAATCCGATCAGCTTTTCAGAAAGCTCGCCATGGCCATGTGCAGCAAGAATCCCTGCTGCTTCGGATAACGCCTTCGACTTGTTCGATTCTTTCATTATGTTTTCCTATAAATCGCGCAATCAGCGCAAAAGAGTTTTCCTCAAAAATCAATCTTACCGCCAGCGATCAATATGCGACACCAGCAGCCTGTCGAATACGCATGGCAACCATTTGAAGCGATACATGGTCAATGCCGGAGTCCGCTCCATGCCTCATTCTCTATCGCGGTCACAGCCTCACCATCGGCTGGCTGGCTGGCTTCGAGCAAATCCTCACCTTGCTGCGAAATCTCCCAGACTGCCGGGCTTCGCTTAATGCGATTGAGCAAGCCAAAGCGAGTCAAAATATCAAGCCAGTGGCGGCCAATGTCTGTGCCACTCGCTTCTGAATCCTCAGCTTGCTCCGCAAATCTTTGCAGCTTCTGGATTACGGTCTTGGCAAAGCACGGTAGCTCCTGCGCCTCGCGCTGGGATAGGGCCTCGCAAACAAGGTCATAATGATTGTTTGGGTCATCTATACGAAGGTCTGCCTTTAGGCGCTCCAACGTCTCTCGCATTTTCTGTTCGCTCATTACACACTTATCCTCATGCACATAGCACAGATCGTTAGATGTACGTTTATATCATTCGATAAGCTATTAAAAGTTGATACTTATAAAGTTGGCAATAAGAATTTTTTCTATCTTCGAAAAGAGACGTAAGTGGTGCGGCATATCAAAAACGCTTGGGCGGATCGCAAATAAAACTCTCCCCCATGAAAAAACAGCATGGCCGTTTTTGAGGCACCAAATTAAATTCTATTTAGTTGCGAACGAATGAAAGACGTCATTTCCGATCATTATTATTTTAGGTCAGCACCCGGATCATCTCTTCATCGCCACGGTATGCCGCCACGTAGTCATCTTCCCAGATGAACCTAACATCAAAGGCCATTCGCGGCTTTTCCAGACCGTCCGGCCCGAACAGTCCGACATTGAGGCCTGCACAACGCGCTGAGTTGTACAGAATCCCAGTTGCTCCTTTGGCGCGAAGTCGGGATGCGATCCCCTGAGCATGCGTCCAGTCATTCGGGTCTGAAAACTCTTCTGCCGCTCGTTTTGGCTTGGTCATGTCCACCAGCATCCGATCCATATCCAGCGCGTAGACACGCCTGTCCATTCGACCCGGCTTTTTCCCATCGAGACGATCCGCCAGGAACTGCTTAACCGTGTAGTGCATGGACTCCGCAATCGTTGTCATCTGCTCGAGCGCCCCGTACCACACACCATATCGGCCCGTGGATAGTCTGCTTTCCCCGATGTTGTCGAACGGATAGCCAATAAGACCGTACCAGTCCGCCTGATCGAATGGGCGATGAATGATCGGTGAGCCGAGAGACACCTGGCCCGGCTTGGTATCCATTTCCAGTTTCATCGCAATGATTTGCGCTTGCTCATCGCCAATATCATCGAACAGATGCTCGCTGACTGCGATGGTTGGAATGGCGCGATATACCGAACAGTGGAGGAGGCGAGTTGTTGTTTCAGACACGATTACCTCCCCCGTGCAAAGTCGAGATAGGCACGAACTCGCAGTAGTCCAGCGAATCGGTACTCGAGCATTACGTCCAATGGGCTTTTGCCATTAAATGCCCGATTCGGGCAAGTGACCCATGAGTAAGCCAGATCACGGTCGTAGGGAAACAGAATGCGCAAACTCTTGTGGATCGACAGAAGATGCCCAACACGCTCCAACAGGTCGGGTGTGTTAGCCAGCGCCTTCCCATTTTTATAGCCAGACAGTGACGCCCGACTGGTGGTGGCCAACCCCAGCAATGAAGCCTGCGCCGCGCCCGGCAAACCCCAGAGATCGAACAGCCTAGTCACCATCTTGGCCAACGCAGCGCGACCCTCTTCGGAGGTCACGTCAACGCCATTTTCTTCGTGGTCATTGCTGAGCTTTGTGGTGCCGCTGAATTGAGTGGTCATGATCATCAGTCTCCCTGAATGCAATCTATGTTCATATTATACATCAACGCAGAATAATTAGAACAGATGCGTCGGTGGGGATTCTAGATCATCACCCTAGCTATCCATTCACTCGACGTAAGTCGGACAGGATGAACAAAATCCTCAAACATGCTCGCGACAACCTCTCCCCATGAAAAAACGCTTCATGCTTTTTGTCTTGCCATTTAATGCCGGCACAAGGCACGGCATTGTCGCCAAAGTAAAGCTCAACTCATTGCAAACGAATGACCGGACACGATCCAGCATACAACGGTCTGAGAGAAGCCATCTCTTAAGCTGCCTCCTGTTGCTCGAAGGTATTTCGGCGCATCAAGGAATTGCGCTTTTGATGCAGCTCAAGTGAGGCACGCTCCTCGGGGGCGTAGGTATCGACAAATTTCTTCTTGGGGAAAGACTTTTGGCCTGCTGGGCGCAATTTCTATCCCGGTGCTGGCCCCGCCGCCTCCCGCAAAATTGTCGATAACCATCTCACCAAAGTTGATGGCTGACTGCGCTGCACCTCGAAACATGCTTGTCATGGCTTGGGCTCCGGGTGTGCCTTGTCATACTGCTCAATGCCCCAGGTCAACGCGTAGCAGCACCACACGAACCTCGTATCCCATTCGGTGCTATCCATTTCCCAGCAGTCGTAAAAGCGGAATCCGTTATGCTCAAACTCGTAGAGGGCATCCATCACGCGGACGCCTGTCGGGTCATCAAGAAGGCTGAACACGCGCTCGCGGACCTCGCGCAGCAACGCTGACCGACCATCGCTGCCAGACTCACGAATCCATCTCACGACGTTTTCCTTGAAGCAGTCCGCGCTGAATATCCTTACACCTTCGACATGACGACCATGACAGCTTTGCGCAATCAGCTTTTCTGCCCAGTAGCCCTTGTTGATTTTCAACTCGCCCGGCTCGCGCTGGTCGGGGCGGAAGAACTCGAACATGTCATCGAGCCGCTCAAACACATAGGTGCCCATGTCCCCGGTGTAGATCAGCTTGCCTGGAACGGTGATGAGATCGAAGTGCATGCACATTGTCTCGGGCCGTTTGAATCGAATGTGCCGGTAAAGGCCTTCGCTCTGTAAAACCGAGATGTTGTGAGCCGATACATCGCTCAAGAAGGATTCTTTGGTCACGTCATGCGGCATGGGACGCCCCCATACGCAGCGCTGCAGCGAGTTGTGGCGGGATATCAACATTGGCGCCCATTCTGCTCATCACATAGCACCGTAGGCCGGCAGCCAACATCGTGTCACCAACGCACATGAAGGCGCTTTCATCGTTCAGGTCGTAGATGCAAGCCGTCCACCAACCGTCATGCTTGGCTTGAAGTGAAATCCGGGAGGCATCCAAAATTGGCATGCCCTGATTCCACCGGTCAGAAGGGTTGAAGCAAATCCCGTTTTGACGAAATCCTTCATTCAAATAGATCGTAGCGCCTGCAGCATTCTGGTGCGGACGAATGACAGGGCTGTTTTTCTTGTCACAGATCGCAACCGCCCAATTCAATGCAGCGCCGCTTAATGTTTCTGTTTTAACCTTCATGATTACCCCTCCCGCAGATAGCGCTTTCGCTACCTTTTATAGGGGCATTACATGTTGTTACTCAGTACATTGGCAATGAGATTTTACAAAAAACGCGCTGATAGAAATTGCTTGTTATTCGGCAAGCAGTTCTGCTTCGTCTCTCCTTACTTTCTCGATGATTCCGCGAATATGCTTGTAGGCTTTCGGTGCTCGGCCGCTTTTAGTCATCCAGTCAGGATTCTCTTCGTTTACGAGCGCAACGATCATCCCCCAGTCCGCAACAAGACGCGTCCATACCGGGCCAAGATCAGCCATACGGGCGAGCTCTTTGCGCAGCTCAGGGCATTGTATGAGCAGTTTTTCACACCGCATAAAGTCAGATGAGTCATGGGGGTGATCTCGAAAGCTTCCCGCCTCAACTCCGGTCAGGTGCGTGAAAATTGTCTCACTGCTTGCACCGCGTTGCCCGTTAGCAAGCCAATCAATCATGCCGTTTGTGATGACCATCATGTCCTTCCTTTTCTGTTTTCTTGGCACACCTTCGAGCAGAACGCCTGATCGCCAAAAAACAGCCATCCATTATTCAAACAATCCTGCTTTAGCTCTTTTCTTGGAAGCCTGGATCCAGAAACAAACTGCCCACCAATGGGCCCTGCGCATTCATCGCAAACAATCTCACACCACACATAAGTTGCCATTACGATGGGTCCGAATTGGCAGGGCATAGCGCCTCAAGGAAGGGGAATAGAATCCCTGCATCTGAGCGGTAGACATAATGGCCCGCGCTAGTCTTCTTTTCCGTGACCAGAATCGCTTCGTCGCCATCAATGCAGCGCTGATGCTCAAGTGTCCACCGACCCGCCCATACATCACGTTCTTCAGCTTTGGCGCTGGCAGCCACTGCGTTAGCGATTGAGGTAACTACGTTTTCCTGATGGTCAGCAGCAGAGCGCTCTTCAACACCGAGCGTCCGCACCAATGCCAGGTAGTCTTTCGTATCTACAGATTTATAGGGCTGATCAAGGCAAAGGGGAGTCCAGGCTCCAGACTGTTTTCTTGATGCTTCCATTGCATCGTTGTGCTTGGGGCCTTCATAGCCCCCGTCCGATCGCAGTCGCACCCAGAACATCGGCTCGGGCAGGGCTGGCGGGCTTTGCATGGCAGCTTCGTACTCAGCACGAGTGATTCTCACCGAGGACACCTCTACAGCATTCCCGCTGGAAAACTTCTGACGTAACAGCTCATTCAAGTTCAATTTTGGATGCTCCATTTGATTCAAACACCGGCGTCTCGTGGACTTCGGCCGACCAGATCACGATCCCAAGGTTCACCATTGCGAAGCGCAGTCAGCCTGCCGTTGTCATTCGTGATGGTGTACTTTCCATCTCCAACTGTTACCGATTCAATTTTCATTATTATCTACCTTCATTTTTAGGGCAGTAACCAAGTCGATGCACTCACGCTTTGTAAGTGAGTAAGGGCTTTGGTTTAGTAACTGTATGACTTCCAACAGGGTACTGCGCTTAACATCCTTCACGGCGGCTTCGGCTACGGCGCGGGCGAAATCAAACACGCCACCGGGATAGCTGGCGTACTGAATCCACATTTGGCGTAGCTTTTCATCGCTCATGATCACGCTCTTATCGGTTGTCATAGCGAGCCTCCTGACCCTCCATCCAGCCCTTTGCGAACGCCTCTCGCATCCAGCGCGGCCAGAGAACTCGCTTCTCGCGGCCAGCAAGCGGCGACAAGCCAGAAATCGCTTGGAAGTAGCCCGTCCGCCAGAAAAACAGCTTGGTCTTGCTCACGCTGCACCCCCTTGCTTGGCTCGGTATGTTTGAATCAGTTTTGTGGCAAAATCAAAAATCGTGAGCCTCCAAACATCCTCAAAATGACGGAAAAGGTCGCAACTAATGCTTTCGCTCGCTTCCCAATTTTTCAGTGCAGCCTCAGTTTCTACGCTCATGGTGTGCCTGCTGTAACGCTTGTAAAATCTTCGATGTTTGCTTTGCCGAAATGCTTTTCTAGGCAATCTTTGTGACCATACGCTCCGCCGTTAGAGGGTGATGAGTACACCTCTCCGTTATGTCGCTTGAACATGCGGCGAGTCTCAAAAACAAAACACTCAGACATGTGCTTTCCGCACTGATCACAATTTCCATAAAGGTCGCTTCCGCGTCCTGTGCTTCGGATTTTTTTCACCAGCCCTATGTATTCACCCATCACGCACCCCCTTGCTTGTCATTTTCAGAAGCAAGCGCAGCATCAAGAGCGCGACCGGCCTGATCCAGCTTCTTGCGAGTGCGATGAGCAAACTCACCATCAAGCGCATCAACTGGCATAGTCACCATGTCCACGGTTGCAGTGATTGGCGTGACGGCAACGGCAATGGTTGCCTTGGTCAGATTCTTTAGCATGTCGAACATGTTATTTCACCTCCGGCTGGCTGGCGGAGAGCGACATCAGGAAAGCGCGCACGATTTGCATTTCCTTGTTTCGGTATGCGCTTTCGACCGTGACCCGATAATCCGGCGCGCCACTGCACCTAGACAGCGCAGCGCGCTCAGTCAGATATGCATCGATGTGTTCCCATTCCTCGCAGTAGCCGGTTCGCGTGTAGTCATCAGGCACTTGTCCCGTATCTTGGTATGCAGCCTCAAGTGCTGAAGATTCCTCAGCGTCGAGGATTTCACCCTCAGAAACCCACGCAATGTTGTCTGTGTATTCAGTATCAATACCAGTAACGATGCGGCGCTTTTGCACAATAAAAACCGGGTGCGCAGTGCAATGATCGTTTTCTTTGGATTCCTCGACCATTCGGCGCGCTATCGAAAGAATTCCCTCCGGCACTGCGGCGCTGGCCTGCGGGCGTGCGTAAAATACATCTTGAACGCTTCCAGAGCCATCACAGCCCCCGCATGGTGTCCTACCAGATGCCGAATCTCCACTGCCGCAGCACCTCGGACATGTAACGGCGCGCAGCTCAGCAACCACCCCACCCACCGCATCCTTCACGGCGGCTTCAAGAGTAGTAGACGCCATTTCTTGCAGCATCATGAGTTGACGCCCTTGCTCGCTTGTGAGCGGGCCGATGATTACCAGTTTCTGCACAAGCTCCGCAAACTCGCGCAAGGCCATCGGCCTGTTTCGGTTTTCACGCTCATCCTTCAGGGCGGCTTCGGCTACGGCGCGGAGGCCAGTCAGTCCCGCATCGGCTACGCTGTTTTTATCGTGCATCGCTTTATTGAACGCTTCGACATAAATCGGGCGCAGTAATTCATCACTCAGCATGGCTTTATCTCCTTTCCGCAGTGCATCTCAGCCAGCATGTCGGCCAACATCAGCGACTCGCCTTTAGTCAGGCCGGTAATCGTCAGGTAGACGCTATGCGAGCCGTCGGCTTCCTGCTTCGGTAGGATTGAAATAGTGCGACTCTGCTTGCGGTTCTCATCACTCAGCATGTCCTTTCTCCTGATTGTCATTGAGCTTTTCAATGGTTGTTAAGCCCAAGAAAAGCTGAAACCTTTCCCATAGTGTCAGCCAATGAGGGTGGCCGCTGCTGCACACCAGCAGAGGGCCGTCAACATGATTCCACTGAATGAATGGTTTACCTCCCTTCCGATACGCACCAATTGTTATTCTGTTCTTAAAGCTCACGCCACACCCCCTGATTGCTTGGCGATATGGGCGGCGATGGCTTTGCGGCACACCCGAATCACATTGGCTTTTTCGTGGCCGCGTAGGCTCTGCTGCATCTCAAGCTCGTATTCGGCGATGATCTCCGCATCCGTCAGCTCCACCACAGCGGCGGGCTGGCTGGCGGCGCTGGCCTGCGGACTTGTCAAAGTTAAGATGCCTTTGCTTGTAAGTATTTCGACCATGCGAACAGTGGCATCCGCTAGGACTGAATCTCCTTCAACATCCACCCAAGCCACAATTCCCGCTTCAGCAGCAGCGCATCTAATTTCATAGTCTTTTGGTTTCATTATTTTTAACTCCCCTTGTTCTTAGGCCAAGCTGAATGCTCATCAATGCAAGAAATGTCATGATCGTCGCACTTAAACTCTCTCGCCTTTACCCTAGTAATCCCAGCGGATGACAAAAGCTCCGATGCAAAAGTTGCACAGTCAGCAGCGATAATCGCGGCGCTATACACAACGCCTTGGTTAAATCCTTTGGCATTTTCATGCTTAGCGATTTCACCCCCACCCACCGCACACAGAGCTTGCTCTGCAACCTTCACGGCGGCTTCGGCTACGGCGCGGAGGCCGACAAGTCCTGCATCGGCGATATTATTTGTGTCCTGCATCGCCTTGTTAAACGCCTCGACATAAATCGGGCGCAGCTTCTTATCACTCAGCATGTCCTTTCTCCTGATTTGCCAGTTCAATAGCCTTGATCCGCGCTTCGGCAAAACTCACTGCGCCAAGATTTACTCGCTCAATTCGCTCAAGCCAAAACTCGTGCCGAGCATCAACCGTGCTGTGGTAAACCACGCGAACATTGTCGTGAAGATAGGCGATTCGCCCCGGCCACTGAATCAAATGGCCATTCTTGTCCCGTGGCGATGGCATGTATGGTTCGCTCACGCTGCACCCCCTTGCTTGGCCATAAGGCTATTTGCTGCTTTGATTGCTTTGTCGCAAACCACATCACTGGCATAGCTCAAGGTTGAGAATCCACCTACTGAGTACCCAATGAGTTGAGCAAATTGCTCACGATCTTCTTGGCTAAAATCCATACAAGCCAACTTATTCATGTCGTACTCACCATGATCCAGCAAATGACAGACGATCTCGTTCTTTTTGAAGCGAGCTATGTTTCTCACCATAACGACCGGCTGCATCGGGTGCGTATCTTTCATCTCGATTTCAGCTGCTGAGCGATTGTTTAGGGCTTCGGCTAATCCGATCAGTTTTTCAGAAAGCTCACGATGCCCGTGGGCAGCGACAATCCCTGCAGCGTCGGATAACGCTTTCCACGTACTTGATTCATTCAGCATGGCCTTTGTCCTATAAGTCGCGCAATCAGCGCAAAAGGGCTTCCCCAAAAAATCAGTCTTACCGCCAGCGATCAATCTGCGACATCGGCAGCCTGTCGAATACGCAGGGCAACCACCTGAAGCGACACATGGTCAATGCCAGAGTCCGTCCCATTTTCAAAACGGGATAGCAGCGCCTTTTCATCCTCATCGACAATCGGCAGTTTTTTCGCTGCGCGGAGTGCTTGTCCGAAGAACGCCTCGCCCATGGCAATCATTTCGAGCTGTTGCGCCAGACGCCGAGGGGTGAACGATTGATCGCCTTCAATAGACACAGAAATCTCCTTGTCAGCCTTAGCTAAGCCGTCGACGGACTCACCAGATAGACGACTAATCAGCTGGCGGGCCGACTCTTCCCACACGATCGCATCTGCCTCGGTCGAGAAGACAGCCCACTCGGTTGTGTCAAAAGAATCCGATCCATACGAGATTGGGCGGGGCTCAATCAATCGCAGTTTGTGGCGGTAAATCGTCTTTAAATGAGCGTCCTTCCACATCGTCCGCATCAATTCGACCGGAACGCAAATGGTTGACTTAAAACCCAGCGAAGTAACCGCCATGAGGCTGCCCTTTGTTTAATTCGATAAGCCATTAAAAGTTGATACTTATAAAGTTGGCAATAAGAATTTTATCTTTTTTTGCGAAGAGGGACGTAAGTGGTGCGGCATATCAAAAACGCTTGGGCATATCCCAAATAAAACTCTCCCCATGAAAAAACAGCATAGCCGTTTTTGATAAGCCTTAAAAAGGTATTGCCGAAAAAAAACCCATCACAAGGATGGGTTTTAGTGTCATTTATGAGATGACAATTGAATGCTCAAATTCAATGTGAAGCTCGTAACCTAGTAAGCCTCATCACCGAAAACGGCATCATAAGCAAAGCACAAGGCAATGGTTAAAGACATTGCCAACAGTCCTTTCATCATAATGGTGAAAAAGGTTGCCTTCTCTGGTGAAACACTAAACATGCTCATCGAAAAAGCAATCGACACCACGCCAATTAAAAATGTTCTCATGATACTTCCTCGCATCAAACACGTTGGACCGGAATTGATCGCAATCGTTTTAATATGCAAAAGGGATACCGAAACAGCTAACGATAAGAATTAGGTCCAATTTCCCTTTGCTTCGAACGGCAGAACTCGATGACTCGCTCACAGGTTTCAACATCGAAATTGCCAATGTGCGTCTTCGCCACCGGCAGCCCTAAGCACAAGGAGAGCCAGCCATACGCCTTTGCACGGCGCATCGCACCGGATTGCCATAAGGTGTCAAAAGCGGCATGTGCCCGGCGCTTAGCGTCACGCAGGGAGGCATTAGCGAGCCTGCCCAGCGGTTTGTCTCCGCCACCTTGTCCGTGGCCAGGCTTATGACATCCGACATAGGCGTCACACGGCGCACACAGCCAAAACCTGAGATCAATCAAATCGGGTCGGTGTGGATAAATGACATCCCCAGAAACGAGTTTTGCTTTCTTTCGGCAATAGGGACAAACAACTGGCTTACTCGGCATTTCATATCCTCCAGCACGAAGCATGGGAATTGACTGACGAGGCTAAGTAAATGTTGATAATGACAAAGTTGGCAATACTATTTGATAGTTTTTCAAAGAGTAAATTCCCGATTACTGCCAACTGTCCACGGAGTCCATAATGCCAACCCCACGATCCAAATCTACGCCATTCGCATCAAAGCGATACAGCACAGGATTCATACTGCGAAGTGCCATGACGTGATCAACGAACTCTTTTAAGCCTTTTTGATTCAAGCAAACGGTGCCTTCGCCCACTTGACCCGTCGTAGAGGGGCGGCAATACGGATGAACCAGATTCGTGAGCTCGCTTCTAAGTTGTGAACGAAGATAACTGGCCTTTTCAGGGCTAATGCCTCGGGCCAAGTACGCTTTCATCACGGCGGGCATGTCTATGTTGATCGGAAACGCATTTCCAGACGACTTAATCAGTTCAATAACAGGGGCAATCATGTCTTCGAACGTCAAACTATTCCCCCGTTCGCATCGAACAATTAAACCAGACTCCCGCGGTTGAATTGGCCATCCATCCGGGCTCATCAAAAGACTGCGATGAAACATCTCAACGCGCTTCAACTTATCCATTCGTTCCGCACGGAGCAGGTGTGCTTTCGCATTCGCCTTTGACTTATTGGGTCCGTCCCCTGGAAGTTGGCGCTCTTCATCCTCTGCACGCTGCCTATTAACTGAGGCCAGCTCAACCGCCGACGCGAGAGAGTCGTGGGCTAAAAGCTCTCGATAGCCCGGGTTAAACGATGCAATCGCGCTGGTTGCCTCGCCAGTAAAATCACCATGGACCTTGCGAGGAAAGCGGATACAAAACGAGGTCTCTTCTTGCGTTACCTGATAGCCCGCGATGACAGACCCAATGTCATCCAGCGAAACATAAATCATTCGATACGAAGGGTTTCCAGCCATGTAGCTCTCCATTCAATACACATCGAGGCTTGCATCGTGCGCATCATGCGGCCCTGGATCTCGTCACAAGGTCCAAAAATCTTTTCGGGGGTTACGGGTTGACTTTCTAGTCGATTTAGCGGTCTAGCCCCGCGCAGTCTGGAGCCGCTTAAACTCGCGATAAATGTTCTGCTCTGTAGGGCAGGGTATGGCCATATCGCGGGGCTTGAGATGATTTCTCAGCATGCCCTCGCTCAACCACTGGAGTCGCTGCTTGAACTCTTCACGGTTGCCGCAGGCCATGAGAGGAATTGCTCCCACCAACCAATACTCAGCAGGCTTCAACTTCATGCCGCCAGCTCCGGCGCTAGATCATCAGGAACATCGACGCATTCCCCGAGTTTGCTCAAGACATAGCAACGCATGGACGACTCCAGGTGGGTGCGGCCACGAACGCGCACTACCATCGCATCGCCTTCATCCAAATCAATGGTGGCTACCCACACAGGCGCATAGCCATCGCCAGATCCACTCACACAGGGAAGGCGCAGAGGGCCACCTCTGGTGATTTCGATCCCTTCACGATCAATGATCGGTCCAGCCAAATCCCAGTTCGACGAATAGTTCGTTGCGGGGTACTCGTTGCCAATCCCGTCGTAAGTGCTAACAGGGCTGTAGTCTTCCCCTTCGCAGGTAGCCACGGCCCAATCAAGTTCCGCATCGGTCAGTTCAGTAGTTTGAATTTTCATAACAACCCCTCTGGAATATCGACTTCATCGCCGAGTTTGCTTGTAACGAAACAAATCATGGCTGCGACCAACTCAGTGGTTCCCCTTCCATGCGTAGCAGGTTCGTTTTCATCCGTGCAAATCATCGCCCGCCAATAGTCGACAGGGAGTGCGTGTTTCTCTTTGCCGATACGACGGACAATAGGGGCCATAATGGATATGCGTTCTCTCCGAATGATCGGGCCTGACAACGCCCAGTCTGTGGAGTAGTTAGGCGCTGGCTGTCCGTATCCAATCCTGTGAACCAATAGCCCACGATCCAGGCACCCTTCGCAACCAAGCTCAGCCATAGCCACCGCGTAGTCCAGTGCGCCATTCGTAAGTTCGCTGGTTTTGATTTTCATGCTGTGACCCCCATGGCAGCCTTGAGCTTCGACAGGGCAGCAGGGCTTAGGTAGCTCGTAATACGGCCACGAAGACCAAACCGATCCTTCTCGGCCGGATTAAGGTAGTTGTGCTCGCTAAACGCATGGGCATGGGAAATGTGATCAATAAAGAACTCAACGCACGCGTCCAGACCGCCAGCCGCAGCAGCAGCCTTTAGCGCAGGAGCGAAGTCGCCCCTCAGTACGAAGAAAGCATCATCATTCATCACAATGGCCGTGGTGTCGCAGCCATAGGCGGACGAACGCGGGTCATAGCTAATGTGATACTTACCGAAATCAGTTACTCGATTAACTTGCGCGGTCATCAACATGGTAAATCCCTCTCGTTTGATTCAATAAACAATCATTTTCTGAGGGGGAGTAAATTGGCAACAAAATAATGAATTTATTTAATTGCCAATTCACTTGACGTAAGTCCGAGAGATAAAAAAACAACATGCCAAAAAGAGCTTATAAAAACTCCCGCTCATGAAAAAACATTTAGAACGAACGAACGGAATGTAAAGCTAACGACTCGTTGCGATTTAAGCGTTTGTTTCAATCCAATGGCGTGCTGCACGATTGGCTGCAAGATCAAGCTGCTCAACAAAGGAGGGATTCATGTCTCCTGTTTTAATTTCGGGATAGGATTCTGCAATCGAAGCCCAAAACGCTTGTAGAGCGCACTCAACAGCCATAGAGAAATCAGTTTCACGAAGCAGTGAAGGCTCACTCATTTTAATCACCTATTTGATAAGCCGGTTAAAAAAGAAAAAGCATCAATAAACCATCATGCCGTTTCAGCAAATACGGAGGTCGCGTAACAATCGGGAATCTCCACCGAGGCTCCTGCATGCTTAACCACATACGCACGCATAGCGGCCAGCATGGGCGTCTCACCGAAGGAGGGTTCTGTTCCAACACCGCAGCGATGGTAGCAAGCACGCCACGAGCTCACCCAGCCCGCATTCTTTTCTGCGACAGACCGGGGGACGTTGCACCACAGGTCAATGCCGTCTTCTTCAACAATAATGAATGCCTGCTCATGCGAAGTAGAAGGGGAGTACACAACGCCATCATCCATCGTCAGTAAGCTAAAAAGATCACAGCCCTTCATATAGCCATTGTCGAACCACTCAGGATTACGGATACGCGCAACCTCGCAATCCAGTAACAGTCCTGACAACTCATTGGTATTCATCTTCATGATGACTTTCTCCGCCTTGATTAGAAGACCCATGGTTTTCTGAGGGGGAGCGATAGGGCAAGTTAATTACCAAATAAAATCCATTCCCACCGCGTAAGTCGGACAACACGCAAAACAGTTGAGGCAAGTTGGCAAATGACACTCTCCCACCTGAAAGAAGAGGCTTTTTTGTGACGAAAACAGCGCGAATCAGGAAGAAAGCGAAATCCATTCGTTACGAATGTGACATTGTCACAACTTGGCAGTCATCTTGCCAGCTGGCGGATTTGCCCAAAACATAAAAAATCACCACACCTAAACCCAGCAATAGCGAGGGCTGCAAGGCATTCTGATTGTTTCAGCCAACCCGTGACCACGGAGGAGGAAAGCGCGGCGACCCATCAGGAAACAATGATTTCCATTCGTAACGAATGAATTGGTCACAAAATCCGGTCACATGTCACAAAACAGGGTTTTTGGGGAAAACCAAAAAACACACTACACATTTCGGCAGCCACATCAGGCCCACAGAAGCCTTACATGCTCCGTGGCCACGATCCGCTCCGCGACATCATCGGGCATGTCGGGATCTTCCTCAGCCAAGTCCAAGACCTCATTGGCAAACTCTTCAGCGGCATGGACACTTAAGACGCAGGGTTCATAACGATCCTCGCAAGCCAGCGAAGGGCGGCCATCGAAAATCGTGACTGTTTCTTCGTGCTCATTCACGACAACGACAATGCCAGGGCGGATGCGGTCTACATAGCGCGGATCAAGGCTCTCGCCCGACGGACCTAAGTGGTAATTCATGGCAATCTCCTATGCCTTAGCCCAAGCAGCTGAATGGTCTGGCAGGTCTTCAATTAAGTCGCCGTCTTGATCGAATCGGATCCACGTTTCGTCGTCGCCATAGACTTTACGGAACCATGTGGCCACGGCCTCCATGTCTGGGTATTCCTTCCAAACTTCAGGATGATCAAAACCAAGAAAGAAAAAGATGCCGCAATCATATTTGGCATTGCCTCCCATCGACTCAAGGTGTTTCAAGGTCGCTGGCAGAATATGCGCTGTGCTAATAACAGGGATGGTTGAAACCCAATTTGCTTTCATGACAATTTCGACCTCATCGTGAGTTTTATTAAGTGATTCGATAAGGAAATAGTCAGTCGTTACGGAGTGATTGGGCAAGGAAAACTTCGATTAAATAAAAAAGAAATCACACAGATAGCAAATTCAATTCCATTCACCCAACGCAAGTGGCCAGAATTAAAAAACCTTATTGCGACAAGCCGAAAAACTAACTCTCCCACCTGAAAGATCTTCGTTCTATCGCCATGAAATAGCGTCATGCTGGCGGCAAGCCGATGGCATCAAGAGCTCTTCAGCGATACCACGCCATTTTCAGCGTTATTCAAGTCCAGCCATGGAAGGATTTTGACGAGGCTAGAGAGAGTCTTGTGGCCATAGGAGGCGACCGAAAAAGACGGGCACACCTCTCTTAACCGAGTGCCCATTTTTGACAGGCTCATCTGGCGGCACGGAGGAGACAGCGCGAACGACTGCATCACCAAGGCTTCCAGCGCCAAACACAAAGCTTCTGCTGACGGGACGGGAGGGGACTCAATCACGGTAAAGCCGTTGCAGGATGCCCGCAGCGCGGAGGAGGCGACACACGACCCGATTCCCTGAACATCTTTGCCTGCAAGCCGCAATTTAACCGCCAGGCTGGTGAAGTCACCATCTGAGCTCACAATCACAAAGCCATCGACGTGGCCCTCATGGAGAATATCGAGGGCATTAAACATGAGTGCGTAATCAGATGAGTTTTTCTGTCGTGAGTGCGTCAAGGGGCTACAGCATTCTATCCCGTGCTGTTTCGCAACCTTCTCCCATCCAACGAGACACGGATTGCCCCAATCACCAAACACGCGCTGAATGACCGTGTTGCCGAACCTATTCGTGCGCCGGAGTATCGCCTCGGCGTATTTATGGCTGATGTTCTCTGCATCAATGAGCACTGCATAGTTCTTACGCATGGCCTTCTCGGGTTCTACCCATTAGTGTCGTTGCTTTCTCGAAAAACGATCACCCGTTACGGAGTAAACCTGCAACACCCTCAGCGAATGCAATCACTACCCATTCAGGCCGCGTAAGTGGGCGGCATAAACGAACCAACTTGGGAGATCGGGCTAATAGATCTCTCCCCCGTGAAAAATCAGAGTCTTTTAGTCGCGATTTTTCCCAAACGGATGCCAGCAGCAGGGCGCAGGGGGATCGGCCCGGGCTGATTGCGAAGCATCCGTGTTGTGCGCAGCGAGGAGTGGGTCATCACCGGCCCTCTACGACGACGCAAGCACCTTGCTTCTGCTTTACCGCCTTGATTGGCCTCGCCAGGGCCACGAGAGCAAAGCGCTTCTCAAAAAAGAAAGGTGGCGACGGTGTATTCGAATCGAACAGAGTGTTCGTGCCAAAGAAACGCCCGCAAACCTCACAGGAAGCGATAGGAAGCGAAAACACGGCTAATTCGTGGCGAACAAAGGACTCAGCCATAAAACGCGTCTAACGAAGCCGCAGGAGCTTTCTGTTGCATCAATGGCGTGCCGAACCCTCTCCGAAGGGTCATCGAAGCCTCGTGAGCATTCACCGACAGCTCATCGAAGGGTCTCCGAAGCCCCTTGCAAGCCCCTTCCGCACATAACAACAACGTAACGGTAACAAGAACATTAACCACAACACGACAGAACGTAACGGCAGGGGATCCCTGTGTAACGGTGCGCCTGGAAGCAGCGATGCCATCTGCCGGCCGAGACAAAAACGGCTCAAAAACCACTGAAGTGTCGAAAAACACGGGTTTTGACCGCCGAAACCGGCCAAACGAGGCGGAATTAGGGCGAGAGAGAGGGGTAAAAGGTCCTGAAAACCGGCACCAGATTCGTTAAGGCGTGTCTCTATGCGCAAAAAAACAAACGGGCTGGCGGATTAAGCCGCATCGTCATCCGTTGGGCGCTGAGCTTTGCCTTTTCGCATCGCTTCAAAGCCCACGAAAGCAATGACCGATATCAGTAAGCAGTTAACGGCGATGTGAAGGTGCTTGCTCATGCCGGTGAGGGTGGCAGGGCCGCTGTACTTGCGTGATGTCTCGATGCTTTCGGCAGGAATGTGCATCAGGTAGTAAGACAGGGCGAAGGAGCTGACGACCACCAAGATCAGCCCGACCCACCAAAGACCAGATCGACGCATTAAAATCTCCTTACGAACGAATGGGTTTCAGGATAGCGCCGAGCCAACAACGTGGGTAGTCACCACCTAAGACGCACCACCGGAGCCATAGCGCCGAGCTACCCAGCCCGTGGGCACATCATCCACACAGGTGAGCTTGGCCAACTCACTGCGAGCCCGCACGGGATCTTCAAAGCAGAAGCGGTACTCGAACCCGAACGCATCCAGCCCTGTGTGTAGCGCCGTGGTGAACAAGAGCTGATGCAGCGCAGCAAACGACCCGTCTTCGAGGATACGAATGTCGGTGTAACCATTGTCCTCCAGAAACCCAACGAATGACTCGGGATCGGATGGATCTATTCTCGTCAGGGCATCGCTCATGTCGTATCACCTCGCATAGCCCAACACGTTTGACCGTAATAGCCCGAGGGAATTCGCTCCCCATCACGGGGATTACCAAGCATAAACCAGCCGTCCACGCCGAATTTCAAGTCCAAAACAGCAGCGACCAAATCAACATCATCGGCTGAGCAGGGCAGGAGGCCGTACTCTCCTAACCCTTCGCCTGGCTTAGAGAAGCAGATACCACGCGCTGAATTCTCCGTAATGATGCGCTTGAGCTCACGGGCGTGGAGAAGCCCAGTAATCACGATGTCTAGGCTAAAGCCAAGATCCATGAACGAGAGCTTCATCGGGGCAAGACGGCTAATGTATTGCTTGAGTTCGCCCATCACGGCTTCATCAACATCGCAATACAGCAGGCATTCATTCCGATACTTAAACCTAGCGTGACAAGCCATCTCGCCATCGAAATAGACAGGGCACAGCGGACCGCCATTTTCCAAGCTGTCGTCTCTCGAGAAAAGCTCACCCATAGAAATGCGAGATTCCGTGAAGGGATTGAAGAGATAGTGAGAAGTCGTAATAGCCATGATGTCCTCTCAAGCAGCATCAGCTTTATAGTATTCGGGCGGAATAACAACGCCATCGCGGGGGTTGGCCAGCATCAGCCATTGGCCGGAGCCGTACTTTGTGTTGAACGCGGCAATTTTTGCATCCACTTGGCTGGCGAGACAAGGAATATGCAGATAGCTGCCATATTCGGTATCGGGAAGCGATAGGCATAACGATTTCTTGTGAGCGCGGGTCAGCGTCTTACGGATGTTATCCAATTGAACTAGCTCACCAATAGCGATGTCGAGGGTGATATCCAGATCGAAGCCATTGAAGGGCATCTTTGGGAACGCAGACAGGTAGGCAAGAATTCGGCTGTCAATCTCAGCAGAGACGGGCATTAGATGTACGGGACCGCCATCAGCATAGTCAAAAGCTTCACCGGCAAAGACGCCATCGAAATAGACCTTGCACTCAAAGCCATAGCCTTCGGAGCCACGAAGCTTTTTGATGGACTTCAGGATCAGGCGCGATTCCGACACGGGATTGAAGGCGGCTGAGGTGGCTACAGGGGTTGAAGCAATTGCGGTGGCCATGATCATGCCTCCTTGTTTGAGTGAAGCCATGGTTGTTTGAGGGGGAGCGATCGATCAAGCAAAAACATGGGCTCATCAAGAAGCAGTGATCTGAGAGCAACTTAGGCAGATCCACAGATCAAACCCGGACATCATTTCCATTCGTTCCCAACGGAACCCACCAAAATCACGGCGCCAGGGGGACAAGAGAGCTCATAGAGAGCCCATAGACAGCGCAAAGAGGGCCCATAAACCGCCAGAAACCCGCCTAAACCAGCCCATGCCGAACGAATGCAAGCAATTCGCACACACCAGGCACGCCACCGGGATCAAATCCCTCGAACAGCTCTTCATTCGCATCAAATGGGAAGCCTCCCGCAACACCCATTCGTTCTAAACGATTCCAGCTCGAGCAATCCGAACTCACGGGGAAACTCTGACATCACCTGCGAGAAGATACTGTCTGCATGGACACGTGGTTTCACCCACCGAAGAGTCGTGTCAGTCGAACGAGAGCCCCAATCGCGCACGCACCTGATCTCCAGTCAGCCCACGAGACGGATTGGCCTTGAGAGCGTCATAGGCCGGCAGCACATGGGCTTGAATCCAGCCTTCAGTTGCCTGTTCAGTCGCCATGAGCGCGTGTAATCCTGCTTGGATGACCTCAGTTTCACTGGCGTACTCACCTGAAGCCACGCGCTGCTTGATTTCGTGAGCAAGATCGACAGGAAGCGATAGGGTTATCTGCTGGGTTGTAGGCATAGCGCGGTCCATTCGTCACGAAGAAAGCTCGATCCTATCACGCACAAGGCCAGCTCCCGGATCAGCTCCCGGATCACAGCTGCATACAGCTCCCCGTTCGTTTCAAACGAGCCTTGTTTCGTGACTTCAGCCTGGCTCCAGCTCAATCACCTGGCAGCCGGCCGGCCGACATCAACACGCATTCGAGCAGAACGAAAGGAAGCTCAAGGGAAATACACCAGGTGAGCCGCCGGGATGGATAGAGACACCAGGAGGCACGTTGTTTCACCCACCATACTGAACGCATGGACACGTGGTTTCACCCACCAAGTAGCACCCGGAAGACATCGAGCGATCGTCTCGTTCGTGTCGAACCAATGAGCCCCAAGACCGATTTCTTTGAGAGGCAAACCGAGGCGGCCAAGGGCGGCCAAGGATCACCCAATCCATTTCCCTCAAACGACCCAGTCGCAACCTAGTAACGACCCAGTAACGACCCAGTCAAGACCCGGTTACAGCTCAGCGTCAGCATCCATTGCACACGAATGGCAAAGACACCCAGATCTCAACGATGCCACAGGGATCTGACCGGGAAACTGACCTGGAAGCTATGACAGCGCCCGCAACCTGCAAGAAGATACTGTCTGGATAGACACGTTGTTTCACCCACCAACCTCCCGTTCGCCTCAAACCAGCCTCAATGGAGATCCCGGGATCGATCGCCAGGCCAGATCCCGGATCACGCCCCGGATCAAACCCGCATACATCTCCCCATTCGTTCCGAACGACGCACGCACTGGGTGCTTCAGCCTGGGATTTCCCCTGGAGTTTTTCCCTGGAACTGTACCTGGTAGTGCCCGCCCGGTAGCAACACTTCATTCACCTCGAACGAAACACCATTCAGTCAATTCAACCCGGAGCAGCTCCCGGATCAGACATCTCCAGTCACCTCGATCGACATCCATTCGTCTGGAATAAACCGCCAGCCCGATTCTCATGCGGTGTCATCGTGTCTCATCGCGTGTCACGATTTTCCGTTGATCGACAGGGCGCCATGTGCCCATTGAATCGGCTTTCTTCTTGGGTAGCCTAAACCCACCTGAATGACGGACGCCCACCATGAAGACAACTCGTTACACCCTAAGAGAGCGCATCAGCCTGAGATGTCACACCCCGGAAGACCTAACCTACTTCCGCCTGGCAACACTCTCCAGTGTAGCCGTCGTGGCCATTTGGTTCGTATCGAATGGAATGCCCGACTGGATAAAAATAGCGATGGGAATTGGCGCTGGACTGCAGTGGGTATTATTTGCCTGGAGAGACCCAAGACAGTCGCGTCAGATCAACAACGCGCTGTCTCAGGCAAAACACAATGAAACCATTCAGCAGAAACGAGAAGAGCGACTTAGGCGGAGAGGGCGGTAGATCCGTTGTCATACACATACGGATTGCCAAACTGCCGGTATCGGCTCACCGCGCTTTTCTCATGCCAGCCATGCGTGACGAAAACGACATTGGCTTCAGGAATAAGCATCAAGCACTCCTGAATGGCGTCGGACTCACACCAATGGCGAAAGAACAGCGCCATAGGCGGCTCGCTTTCACGCATGCCATCGAGGTAATACAGCACGGTGAATTGCATAGGTGTCTGTTGGATACTGCGAATAATGCGGTTGTGCGTCTTGAATGCTTTGTTTGCGATAAGCCATGACGCAACATTGCGTATCTCTTCCAGAGAGACCTCTGTCAGTCCATCGCAGGGCATCAACTGGCTTCCCATCCCCGCATGATCAAGCGCCCCTTTTAGTGTGACCTGGCTGCGCTGGCTCTCATAACGCAGAGGCGCAGTGAAGAGATCGCCATCACGGTCTAAGAAGTATGTTTCATCTTCCCCGATCAAAAAACTGATCATGTTTTCCTTTTCCACATAGACGCTCGTAGAACAATTCATCGCACCACCTCACTTCGTTGTGTATTCACGGACATCCTCCTCCCAGAAAAATAACAAGTCCAGCGAAATGACAACTAAATAACGAGTCGATTCATTCGGTCGATAGGAGAATAAGAAAAACACAGGATAACAAAGCGAAATCGCTCAGGCGCCGGCTGCCGTATGTGCCTTTTGGCATTCCTTGCAGTAGATCTGGCCGCCAAAGAGAGCTTTGTTGAAGCGACAGAACTTCACCACCGGGTAGGGAACACTCGTTCGACACGAATGGCATACCGATTTGGATCCAGACACACCAGGAGCTGGAGAAAGCTCCGCCGGGCCGTCAGCCGCCGGGGCTGAGCCGGGCACATCGGTACCAGGAGCATTGGCGCCAGGGGCATCTGCATCAGGAACAGGTTTCTTCGTTCGAGTCGAACGCAACTTCCCTTCATCCGCCTGTCGAGGGGACGGATCTTTCGAGAGACCGAACTTCGCATGCCAATCAAAGGAAATGGGTTTGTGCTGGCCGGCAATACGGCCGGCAAAGTCTGCCAGCCCTTCAGTCCCGATGAGACGGGCCGCAAGTTTGAAATCAATGGCTGGATCAGAATGCTCACCCACAAACGCAGAGAACTGGTCTGCCTTCACGATGTCACCGAACTGATCGGTACCACCCTTCGGTCGGGAGATTCGGGCTTGCTTAGACACCAGCACAAGACTGCGGATCTCGGTCTTCATGGAAAAGCCCAGTCGCCGTGGCAGCACGATGGCGTTATCGGCAAAGGCGCTACTCAGGACAGCACAGTGCTTCTTGTTCTGTTCGAATGGAGAGGGCATCCCGTGGGGTTTACCGCCAAAGAACGCCGAGCATTCACCATGCTCATTGATGGCGATCCCTTCAGAGAAACGCTTGCTCTCGCAGACCCAGATGTTGAGGAACCGATCCATCAGGATGTGATCGATCTGGGCTACACGGCCGGCATGCTCCAGGCGCAGATCATGAATGACCGCGTAATTCTTAGAACTACCGAAATGAAAGTCGATCTCGTAGGCAGCCTCTTGCTCCCCCTTAATCCCGGAGAGCATGAAGCGGATCTCTTGATCAATGCGCTTACGGATCTCAGCCGAGACATCAGGATGGTCAAGGAGCAGCCGAAGGGTGTCGAGATCACCTGATCGGTCATCAGCCGTTTTAACGATCATGCTACCCATCCTACTCAGAAAGGTAGCAATCTCATCACCGCTAAATCACAAATGCAAGCGGCTAAATCAAGCCGCCAAAGGATGCGTTGTGTATTCCGCGGGGGTAGGGTCGATACCCAAGGTCTTTCTCGCCATGTCGTAAATATCGATCAGCGACAGCGAAACATGGCTCCCATCCGCTTTCATCGCCAGCGCATGACCTGAGACATAGCAAAGCTTCTCAGCACCAGCGTCCATCGCCACAAGGCACTCGTCTTCAGCCAGTACATGGCAAATGGTATCCCACCATGCGCTCACCTCATCGCCTTCCTCGTCCTCATAGTTGAAGTTGAAATCACCAGCTTCACTTTCCCCACTCACCATAAAGCACAGCGGCACACCGCCATGCGTGTGCAAGACATTGCCCGTCTTCTCGCACCACGCTTCCAGCTCATCAGCAGCCGCCTGATCCACCACCTGAAAAAAGTTCGTACGCGCCGTACCTGTGTAATTAGCCATGATGACCTCCGAGATCCTTGGATTCTTCTTCGTGTGAATCGAATGGCATGCCCAGCGCCTCCAGTAGCTCGTCATCCGACAAATCATGAATGCGTTTCAGGAGAGCAGCACGCAGCACAGGTGCTTTCATGTCATCGCCGGTTGGGTGATGGCTGCCACGCACCGCAAAAGCGATGTCATAAGCGTGGTTGTAGGTTTTCTTCATGATCGCCCCCTCAAGCCTCTAGCCTAAAATCTGAAAAGTAGGTCGTACGCATGCCGTTATGAGCATCTGTGCGCGATACGCGAATCAGGTCCTCATCGAGCGAGATAGACAGACTGTAATCACGAACGCCAGCGTTCCAGCCCGTCGCCGACTGAATGGCCTCAATGTGCATCTCGGCCGAGTCATGGCTGTTGTTGATATGGGCAGAGCTTGGGTCAAACACAATTTCCAGTCCGCCAAATGTCCACACCACATCGGTGATGCCTTCAACAACAAGGTCAGGGTGCGCCGCGGCAAGCGCATCGTCGCTTTGCATCTCTTCGAGCGACCGATCCACAGCGTCCCTGCCGAAGTACAAGTGCATTTTCATGGCATCACCTTCTTGCTCATTACTTTCACATCAGCACACAGAACGTCCTCGTCATGGCTTCGCAGCCACGCAATCAGTTTTTCTATGTTTTCTGGGGTTTCCTCAGTCAGATCGCTGACATCACAGAGAGCGTCCTCGCCCTCCATCATGAGCAGTGCCTCCTCAATCGAGGTTGGCTCCGCACCGCCCGGCAGTTCCCTGTCAATCTCACCCCACATCAAGTGAGAGAAGTCATCGAGAAAGTAGATGCCGCTATGGGTACGAAGAAAGTGTTTAAGTCCGAGAATCATTGAGCCATCTCCTGTGTGTGTAGGAGCATCGTTAAATGAGGGGGAGTAACTCGTCCAGCAATTTCTAAGCAATTGCCCTACGCGTCCACAAGGCTCGTTGTATCCCTACCGACTGGCCCAGAAAGCAAAAACCCGCCAAGGGTTACCAAGGCGGGTTCAGGGCTGTCTTTCCAGCAGTCAGCACACAATCGGGAGCGATTGTTTGGTTACGCCACCAGATCAGATCCAGGGCAAATGAGGTAGGGGAGGGAAGTAGCGCCTCAACCGATGAGCAAAGATTAAGTCGAGGCTTCTACAAAAAACAAGCGGCTTTTCAAAAAAGAATTCAGGGATTCCCAGATCTCCTTCACGCGATCATTCATTCGTTGCGAAGGGGCTATCCATGCAAATGATCAGTCACAGCTCCCCGTTCCGAACGAACGATTCACGCACCGTCTTCAGGCTCACCAGGTCTTACTGCCCAGAGCGAATACCAGCCACCATCACCCATTCGTCACAAATAAGAATCGCACGCTCAGCTTCTCCAGCAGATCGACACCTGGACATCAGCACGGACATCAGCGCCCGGATCTACCTGAACCCAGCTCTCGTTCGAACGCAACGAACCCTTCCTGATCCTTCAGCCCGGACACTCAGCCTGAACCCTCAGCCTGGCATCGTCTTACACCCGGTCCGCATGACATCCATTCACATCGCATGCACACCCAAACCAGACCCAGCCTCATTCGTCCCTAACCAATCCTCAAAAACCCCCTCAACACGCACGCCCAGCTCCACCCGGCGGCCGACTCCCGCATACAGCTCCCCATTCGCTCCGAACGAAACACCATCGGTGACTTCAGCCTGGAGTAGATCCCGGATCAAGCCCAGCTCCACCCTGGCAGCCATCTCACACCAACCTCACATCAGCTCCCGTTCGCAACAAACGGCTGGCGGACGTCATGTCAATCGAATGGCAGCACCTCAATCACCCTAATACCCGCCCGCAGACATCCTCTTGGCGCATCAGCTCCCATTCACTCCTAACGAAGCCCGCATCGGTGACTTCAGCCCGGAGCAGATCCCGGATCAGATCCCGGAGAAGACATCTCCAGTCCTTCATCCGCCTCATTCGACCCTAACCAGCGTCCGACGTGGCGCCTACCAGGTAAAGCACTCACATTCACTCCGAACCAATGCCCGTTCAGGCAAGTTCGAGGGTGAGTAGGGCACACAGAAACCCCTTTGCTTCGAACAGCTCCTTGAGAACATCCCATTCGCTTGCAACGACCCATCAGATCTCCTCAGTTCAGAACGAACGTATCTCGGCGTGATTTCCCTCTCCCAACCCATTCTTTTGAAAAGCCAAAAAGAAACGACCCACCCGTGGAAGGATGAGTCGTTAGGGATGTGATATTTACGCGGCGAGAAGTTCATTCTCAACGCCAATCACCTGTTGGTACAGATCGCGATGATCCGTAAAACTGAGTTCACTTTTGGCAATTGCAATCGCCAAGGAAGCTTGCTCGACTTTGACATAACGACCGTTTTCGAGGTCTTTAACAACTTCACGCACGTAACCAGTGCATGATTCGATGTGCGGCAATGCCGACTTAAGAACTTCATAGAGCTTCATGATATTCACCTTTATTGATAATCCGTGATTCCGTGTTGTGCCTTTGCTTCCTCCGTTAACAACTCGGGATGCTCGTCCAACATGTCCTTCACAGAATTTGAAATGAGCTTGAACTGGCCATGGAGGCGCAGCAGTAGCTCGATCAGTAGATCGTTAATCATTGGGCACCTCCGTTAGCGATAAGCTCACCAGTGGCCGTTTGAAACGAGTTAACGCGATGGTCTTTGCAGGAGAACCGGAAGACTCCAACCTCTGTCTTCAGATGCCTTGCTTGAGCACGGACTTTTTCAAATCCAAGCTCTTCGAGATCAACCGCTTTCCCTTCAAGTGCCGCACGCGCTAAGGCGATAAAGCACTTGCTGTCTGTTGCCACGTAGATCTCTCTAACGAGGCGTTTTCCGGGTGAGTGATCCATAAACCACCCCCGCTAAAAGAACTGCATCACAAGCGCGACTACCGAGAGGTAACCTGCCAGATGAGCAATCTCTGATTTATTGAACGGGATGAAAGACGATAAGTTCATCATTTTGAATCTCCATTAGTGTGCAATGGAGGTACGACAACAGCCGGCAATGAAGATCATTCAACCGTTAGCATTTCAATAAGCAAAGAACAGCGATCGTCAATCAGCGCTGCAGTCACTTAATCCAAAGACGATAGTGAGCCCATCGCAAGCGTGCGATAGGGCGGGCATAGCGCAGGTATAAACCGGCAAGCGATAGCGCAGCCGCTATTGATTAAATCTCTCTCATGAAAAAACGAATACACCGATGGCCTATCCGAGGCTGTAGGCTGAAGGCGAATAGCCGTAAGCCGAAAGCCGAGCCACTGGTTTCGTGGTAATGTGATAACCACTTAATGTCTGAAGCCCATCCAAATGAAAAGTTCTTTAGTTGATTGGATAGCACTGCTGAATCAAGTAAAAACAAACCACCAATGCAAAACAGATGTACAACTGTCTAATCTAATTGGGATCAGTCCATCTATGCTTGCCCATGTCAGGGTGGGTCTTCGTGAACCACCTTTAAGGCGTAGACTCACGTTATTCCATTTGCTTAACAAAGAAATGAATCTAGAGAATTTATTGTTTTGTTTGACTGATGCTGAGCGAGAAACATTCCTTGAATTACAGCAAGAGCAACAATCAAAGCTTCCACTTTGACTCTAGCATTCGGTACGAATCAGCCTGAATGTCGGTAATCACGCTTTCTGCTTCACAAATCTTAGTGTCGGCATGCGATAAGCTGTCGAGAATCCTGTTGATGTTAGTCAGATGCTCAATCAGGTTTTTTCTCGTCAGAAACAAAATATTCAGTTCAGTCATGATTCGAATGACGTATTTGTAGCTGCCGTCAAACGGAGGGGCAGATTTAGCCTTTCTCGTTAGCATGTTGTTGCCGATGTTTTTACACAGCCATTTACCGCCGTTGGTTCTATACCATTCAACCAATCTGGGATAACCCGCAATACCATCCCGTGTGGGCTTGTCCCTTCTGATGCCCAGCTTACCTGTCCGTGGTGGCTGACAGGCGTTGAGGGCGTCGTTGCACGCATCGATCTGTGAGTCCAGTCGGTCCAGCAAGTCAAACATCGAGTGGAACTTCTCAGCGATCTCCGAAGGCATTCCTGGGCGACTCAAAAACCGCGCACGAACCGGGGCTACTTTTAGCTCCTCTTCGGGGGTCAAATCATCTTCCAGATCGGGGGTCATGTCGTCCCTATAAATACGAGGGTGATTTTGGGGGGGGTGGCCGTACTTATAAGGGGGTAAATGAGGTCTGGCAAGACATTTCTTTGGCGCCCATTGGGTGTTCTTTTGGTTCTCATTAGAAGCCAAACCAACACCAAACTAACACCAGTTTGGCACCAAAGCGGCCTATCTAACACTCTCTTAACCTCTCACCAGAACTAACCGACTTGGCCCGACCAGGGGCAGAACAGGCCTCACAAGCACCCAAAGCCCTGCTCTACGCCTCGTTAGACTGGCCTCGATGGTCGCTGCGAGCCGGCCAAGATGGGTTCACAATATGTAATTAAACAGTTGTCATTAACACGCCTCGACGGTATAAAAGCTAATCAAATAACGAGCTTGAATCATGACTGCAATCGGAATGGACATTGGCCACAGCGCCGTAAAACTCTCTTTTCAATCACCTAACAATCCAGAAGGCGAGATAACCCATATTTCATTTCCCGCCACGGCTATACCGTCTTTTATGATTCAAGACGACGCCGAACGAAAACTCTCGTTGCTGGATCATGTTTTGGTGCCAAATACCAATCAGCACAGCGAGGGCAGCTTCTTTACCGGCGATACAGCAATCACGCATGGATCTCAATCCGTCACCGGCCTCCATTTCGATTGGATTAAAACGGCAGAACATTCAGCCTTAATCATGGCCGCTAAGAAGAAGCTCGATCAGTATGGCGTCAGGCAGGAAAATAGAACGGTCGTTTTGGGACTCCCTGTTTCCAGTTTCGGATCGCAAAAGGAAATTCTCCGTCAAATCGCCCAAGTCTTAATGCCGGCCTCCACAATTAAGGTTGTCATTCAGCCGATTGCAGCCCTGCACACCGAGCTCCTTGATGCCTCGGGCAGAAACATCCCTGGCCGCTCTTTTATTGAAGAGTCGTGGGCAGTCGTCGACATCGGCCATTTCACTACCGATGTAGTCGCAATCGAAAACGGTCGCTATCAACCGCGTAAATCAGATTCTTGCCGTGGCGTATTCAAGGCTTGTGAGGCGCTAACCCAAATCCTCTCTTTATCTGGCATCCCTGATGTGACGATGGTTGAGGCTGAAAAATGCTTACACACCAATACGATTAAGAATTGGGGCGTAGTTACCGACATTAAGAATCAATGCGCTGAAGCCAAACAAACCATCATCAATGAAATATCGGATATGTCTACGCGACTTCTATCTGATGGCGCCCGTCAACGCACAGGCACTTTATTGACAGGTGGTGGCGCACCCATTCTCTTTGACCACATAAAGGCAATTTGGCCAAATACGAAGACATCCCCATTGGGCCGCTATGCGGTATCAGAAGGGATGAGACGCATGGCCTGTCACGTCATCAACGGGACTGCCTAATGAAAAGGGGAGTGAAGGAGCGCCTTTCTCTGACCCTCGACGCGGCTGCTCATGGCGAGATCCTTCGCGCCATCGAGCCGTACTCGAGTCGTCAGAAGACTCTCATCTTGATTGAGCTCATTCGACTTGGCCTCGAAGCATCATCAAAAGGCCATCGGCCCGGCATGCTCCCCTTCAGTGGTGCCATACCTTCTATTCTGCCCGATCAGCCCGAAGACAGATTCGTAGCGCCTCCTGTCCAGCCGCAGCAGAAGATCAAAAAGCCACCTCAGCCACGGCCCGAAGTTAGCCGGGAGGTCGCACCGACTTCAGTGGAGATTACTCAGCCCATGCCTCAGCCAGAACCTAAACGAGAGCCTACTGCCCCCATCAAAGCAGACCCACAACCAATGACAGAAGACTTTAATGCCGTGAAAAGCTTTCTCGACATGTAATTCCCTTTTATGCAAATCCCTAAATTAAATGCTAACCTTTCAAGTAGTAACGGAGATAACACCCATGCGTATCCTGAATAAACTAACTCTGGCAATTGCTGTAGCTGCACTCAGCCCACATTCCTACGCGCTAAGCCCTGAAAGGCAAGCGGCTAACCCCGCTGCTTTTGCCTCTTATGAACTCAAAACCAAACTGAAAGAAGCCTACCCTGATACGGATATTGTCTCCGTACAGCCATCCCCGATGAAAGGCATCTTCGAAGTTGTCATGGGCAAGAACATTGCCTACACCGACGAAGCCGGTGAGAAGTTTATGGTTGGCCGCATGTTCGACATGAAGAGCCAAACCGACCTCACCGAACCTCGCTTAGCCGAGTTGAATAAGGCTGACTTAACCCTTCTCGACAAGTCCCGCGCCATCAAAACGGTCCGAGGCAACGGCAAAAACGTCCTGTATGTCTTCAGCGATCCTGACTGCCCATACTGCAAACGCCTTGAGCAGACACTCCGCGATGTCGATAACGTCACGATCTACACGTTCCTGTTTCCCATCGACACTCTTCACCCAGAAGCTCGCGCCATCTCCGAGTCTATCTGGTGTGCCAAGGACAAGCGCAAGGCATGGGATGACTACATGCTCCGCGAGATCAAGCCTGCAGCCGCTAAGTGCGCCAACCCAGTCGACATGAACGTACAGATTGCCAAGAAACTCGGCATCAACGGCACGCCTACGCTGATCAATGCGAAAGGTGTCCTCAAGGCCGGCGCACTTCCGATCACTCAGATCATCGACTTTGTGAAGTGACCCATGAATAGGGCATCAGCTTACGTTGCGATCCTCTCCTTAATCACCGGCATGACTCATGCCGGTGACCTCGGTCAGATAGGCAGATCTTGGCCTGTGATCGAGCCCGATTTCGAAGAGGTCATCAAAAATAAGCTGGCCCAAATGGAAAAGAACGGCTCGCTTCTCAAGCATCAGCAGGAAATTGAAAAGCGAGCCCGTGCATCCCTTGAAAGGCCAACGCCTGTTAAGGGCCTCACGACCGTAGACAAAGAAGCAGTCCGCTACTTCGATCCCAGCATTGTGACGACGCGTGATATGGCCGACCACAAGGGAGCCATCTTCTCGCTAAAAGGCACAAAGCTGAATCCACTGACATACATTTCCCTGTCAAAGCCCATCTTTCTCTTCGATGGTGAAGATCCAAAACAGGTTCAATTGGCCCGTACTCAATTGACCCTAGATGCCAAAACCGTCCTCATCATGACCAATGGCAACTACATCGAGGTCACGAAGGCGGTAAAGAACAAAGTCTTCTTTGACCAGCAATCTCAGTTCGTTAACCGATTCGGACTAACCAAAGTGCCCGTTCGCATCACGCAGGCCGGCATGACCCTCAAGATTCATGAGCTCAAGCCGTAACGCTGATTAGAGGACAACATGATTGCATTCAAACGAACTGCTCACCTCGCCATTTTCGCCATCTCTCTCGCCGTATCGGTTGTAGCAGAGGCGACTTGCCGACCCAAATTCCTAAATCCAGTAAGCGACGTATGCTGGTCTTGCATGTTTCCGATTACGATTTTCAATCAGGACTTGGGCCCAGGCACACAAACCCAGTCTGATTACCGACAAGACCCTGTCTGCGTCTGCCCAACGCGTGTCGGCATCCCTGTTGGTTTCTACGAACCCATTCGCAGCATGGATGTTGTTAAGGAGCCTTACTGCTTCTTAAACCTCGGGTTCCAAATTGATTCAAGCGTCCTTCCTTATGATGTCGATGGCACCGTCCAAAACCGCGATAGGGCGTCGGGCAACCACTCAGGTAAGCGCAGCTTCTATCACGTCCACTACTACACCAACCCCATGTTGTACTGGCTTGAATTGCTTCTTGAAGATGTTTGCATCGAGCGTGGTGGATTTGACCTTGCCTATCTCACCGAGGCCGACCCCACCTGGTCAGACCCCCAACTGGCCGGCATCCTTAACCCAGACGCCTTCCTATATGGCAACGTCATTGCGGTCGCTGCATGCACCGCCGACTGTATTGCCGCGACGACATTGGGCCTCCCCATTGACGCTATGCACTGGTGCTCCGGCTGTCAGGGCACGGTCTATCCTTTGACGGGCGTTATGGCCGAACACTCCTCTGGTGTTGCGACTTCGAGTGTCCTCGCTCAGCGACTGGCGACCAAAATGCACCGAATGGGGCTTCTTTTTGGCACCACAGGTGAAGAAGCTCTCTGCGGCTATTACCCTCAATTCATGATCCGTAAGTCAGCCTACAAGTTCCAGCTGACTCACCCATTCCCGCAAGACAAGCGCTTAACAGGGAAGTGCTGCCAGCCTTTCGGCTTTTCTACCGCCCTCTACGAAGCAGGTAAAAACCTCCCTGTCGTGGGTGAAGACTTTGGCTACTTATTCTTCCGTAAGCGTGACTGCTGTAACGGTGTCATCACGGCTCCACCAGGCGCAGCTCCATGAGGTCAAAAACAATGCAAGTACGTTACCCAAGCCTCATTACGCTCACTACGGCGCTCTCTATTTTGATAGCGCCCGTAGCTCTCTACGCCATCGATCAGCAGCTCGTAGCTGAACGAGCCAAGATGCCATCTGATGAAAGCATAAAGCTCAAAGCAGAAGAGCTCCGCCCGGAGATCGAGGCCGCTCTTAAAGCTAAGCCCATCGCGCCTACGGTGCTGCCAGAAACCGGCTATGCTCGACAGACCATAGACGTTACACCTCAAGATTCGGTTAAGGAAAAGCGTGCTGTCCGCGACGTGATGGCCGCCATTCAACAACTTCAGAAAAAGACCAACGATCCCGAAGAGCATGCCAAGGGTGACACCGAAGAGCTTCTGGTTTTCTTGTCGTTTTCCATGCCTGACCAAATGATTAAGCAGTACATCGAGCAAGCAGCAAGACACAAGGCGAGGGTGGTATTCCGTGGCTCCGTGACAGGGGATCTTAAAATCTCCGAAAACCAAAAGCGCATACATGCCATGAACCCAAGGCGCATGGCTTCTGTCGAAATCAACCCAACACTTTTTACGCGGTACGCCGTGACAAAGGTGCCGACCTTTGCAGTCGGCAAATACTCCGTAACCCCAGGCTACGACGCGAACGGCTGCTTACCGCCGATAAACTTCGCTACCATCACGGGTGATATTTCGATACCTTACGCTTTAAAGGAAATTCAAAACAAAGGCCCAGATCAAATTAAGCCATTAGCAACCAGATACCTTAATGAGGTCCTCTGATGTTTAAGCCACGCCTTGTAATGCTAACTTTTGCATTAGCCTCACTGCCTGCAGCGATACTTTCTGCAAATCAAGCATTCGATCAAGGCAAAAGCTTTGGAAATACCCAGAAGCAATCTCAGAAGTCCACCATCACTAAGGAAAAGGCTCAGGAGTTCGTTCCCTATTACAACGAAAATCCCAGCCAGACTTCTACCTACGGATCAAAGCCGCCAAGGGCTCAAGGTGATCAGCGTATTGATGAGTGCCGCAGCAAGAACATGGCGGAAATGTCCCCTACGGATCAAGAAGAATGCCGCGCCATTAACTACCTAGTAGACCAGCACGACCGTCAGCTTCCATACACCTTCGACGAAAACGCAGACCCGATGTTCACCAACTTCGCCCGGGCTAAGCGTTCGGCTGGAGCCTACGATCAAGAAACCTGTAAGTACGAAACTAAGGTCGTCACCGAGGCTAATAGCACCGAAGAAATCTGTTCGGAGCCTGTTGGCACAACGACTAACGAATGCGAAGAAGAGTTAACCTTCCTGCCGGCCGAAGAAAGCCAAAAAACAGCCGTTTCTGGGATGTATTTCTCCCTTAACCACGGCTTTATGAACACGAGCTTTTATTCCAATACTACGGATGCTGACTCGCGTAACACCTCTCAGCCCATCGATGTTTTGCTTTCCTACCAGATGGGTGCTTCCGAAGCAGATGTCGTTAAGTACGCCGTTAGAGCCAAGTCATCACGGGGAGGGATTTTCTTCGCAAGCCCATTCCCTACGCGCTATACGGCATTTACTGGCGCCGCTCGAGATCCAGCCTACAAGATCTACGACTTCCCCTCGACAACCCGTGCTGTCACAAAAGTAGCCATTGCTGGGGCATCACAAATTCCATTTCACGAAGGTTGGCAGTTAATCTTCTGGAACAACGGTAAAGACCCATATTTTGGGAACCGATATGTCGATGGCTTCACCCTTAAAGCGCCCAATCAAGCTTGCGATGCGGATAAATGCTTCAAGCGAGAAGACAAGCCATCGAGTGAGCCAGTAACAACGGAGTCAGGCTACATCGTGGGTTACGGTGAATTTAACCCTGACCTTATGTATCAAAGCACCCCCTTGCCACCTGATGAGCAGCTGAACTTTACGGGCACCAAAGGCCTGCGAATTACCGGATCTCGTTATGGCCAACCCATGGAGTCACGAGAAACCTATCTTCGCGTTCCATTCTATGCGGGCATAAAGTCAGCCAATGCGATTGTCGACACACGAACAAAAGAGGTGCTTGCCTACCTAGAAGGGAGCATTGACGGCACAGGGGTCATTACTGCGACCGTCTACGACTCTGCTTCTGGTGACGTTCTCTGCACCCAAAATCTCGGGCGTATCAATCAGCCTGGCGATGTTCGCGACGAGAAAAATGAATTCGTTGTGGTCTCCGATCTTTTAACCAACAACTGGTTCGAAGAAACCTGCAAAGACCAGCGATCCGAACAAATTCGCCAAGTCATGCGAAGCGCCGGAAACCAAATCGCCTACATACCTGCGACCAATAACAGTCGCATCTATGTGTATGCCCGCATCAATGGCCACTTAACCAGCTTTGATGGCACCTACCAATCTTGCCCAACATACATCCCCAGCGGTTCTCCACTTCGATCGTCAAATGTACAAGGCGAAACCCCTGAGGAGACGCTCAAGCTCCGCGAAGATGCACTGACAGCAAACTGCACGGGCGGCCGAACCAATCCAGAACAAATACCCAGCACCAGACTAAACAACAGAGAGGACTACGCATTCCTGTTTGCTCAAGTCGTGCCTGGCGGCGTGACCGAACAATACAGAGGCAATTGCGAAGCCTTTAAGAGGCAAACCAAATGAAATCAGCAGCCCTCTCACTGGTTATCCTTCTGCTATTCCCGCAAATCACTTACGCATTCTGTGAGGAGACGGGGCGCCAATGTGTCGACTCTGGAGGCACTCGCAGCGTCAACGGCAAAACCGTCACACGAGACTGCTTCAAGTACAAGGTTGAATACAGCTGCGACAATGGTTCTGGCACTGACACATCTCAATGCGATGCGCTCAGAGAGAAGGGCTGCTCAGAAAAAGAAGTGGTTTGCTCTGACACCGATGAGTCCACCGGACGCTGCACGGTCTACTCACGCACTTTTCAATGCCCGACTGGTAATCAACAGCAGACAAATGACTGCTCTGTGGCCCTGTATTGCCAAGATGGCCAGTGTTTCGACACGAGTTATGACGCGAACCAAGACATGGGTCTGGCGGTTGCTTATATGGAAGCCGCCAGAGAAGTCGCTGCGTATATGGACGCTGACGGTAAGATCTTCAAAGGCGATGCTCACTTCTGCCGAGAAGGCTATGGCGGTATCAGAAAGTGCTGCAACAAACGACCAGCGGCTGAAGCATTTGATCTCAGCAATCAGGTGATTTCACAAACGGCAATGTCTCCGCTCATTGGTGCCGCATCCTACGGATTCCAGTACGCCACAGCTCTCGCTACGCCTCACGTTTATGATGCCATCATCGGATCCTTTGGCCCGGGCTTTGCCAGCTTTCTAGGCATCAACTCACCCGCGATTGCCGACGCAGCCCAGAACAGCTATGACCACACAACTGGGGCACAATCTTTTACTCCGTCCATCTCTTATGCAGGCTTTGGTGTTTCTTATGGCGCAACCCCAGCAGCAGCGATAGGCACCAACACAACCCTCGGAACAGCAGGAAACTTTAACTTTTTCTTCAACCCCGCTGCTTTTGCCATTTTTGCCGTTTTTGCACTCTACCAATCACTTTCGTCATGCAAACAAAGCGAGCACATGCTCGCTCTTTATAGAGGCTCTGAATCCTGCGTAGCTGTTCCACAGGCCAACACCTGCAAGAAAAAAATCTTTGGCCGTTGTATGGAAACCCTTAACGCCTTCTGCTGCTACAACTCACCCATTGGCCGAATCCTAAACGTCGCGGTCAAGCAACAATTCAAGTACCCCAAAACCAAAGGTAAGGGCAAGCCAAACTGCGACGCCATCTCTTTGACTGACTTGCAGCGTCTCAATTTCACAATTATCGATTTCTCGGACTTTATCCAGTCGATTGCTCCAGGTGGCCGCGGTGCCGCTTACTGGGACCAACAATATCGCAAGGCCGACCAAAGACGCCAAGAGTCCAAAGTCTATTGCGCAAACCAGCCAACACCCGCTGAACGTCAAGCCTGCGAGGACAATGTCATGTATCGCGAAGACGGTCGCGATAGAAACTTCTCAGACAACGATGGCACCAATGTTTCCCCTGACAAGGGTAGCGAGTTCTGGGAAGAGAGAGCCAGAGACAGGGTAGACATGGCTAAGGAACAAAACCGAGCTGAAGTCGAGCGTCCACCCGAAGGGGAGCCCGACTATGGCAACAAACCTTACTACCAATCAGAAGATAACAAGGGGTCTGAATAATGACTAAGGCCAATCTACTGATAGCCATGCTCTTCTTGTCGATATCGACTCACGCTGCCGAGAGAAAGACTGACGACATCATCCCAACCCTGATACCACTCATTTCAGGGGATAAAGAGATCATCAAGCCTGTTCGACTCATTGGCGACTCGGCGACGAACATCACGAACTTCTCTCAGTCCCTCGGCCCTGTTTATTACACAGCGAAATTCGTCACTAAGCTGGCCGATGGCTGCGCACTTCTGGCGGTAAAAATGGACGTACACAACACCCTCACAACCACGGGTAAGCGTGTCACCTATACGCAGATGCTCCCTATGCCGTTATGCCGAGACGGGAAGCCGCCTCGTTTCAAGCTCAATCCTCAGCAACTCGCAATGGCATCCGAGCTGGCGCGTTCATTTCAAAACACCATTAACACTAGCCCGGTACGCTAAGGGAGACCCTCATGGAATTCACGATTATCACTCTCGGCGACCTAGAAACCTTTAGAGCAACGCTAACCGCCATTGCGATGCTGTTTAACCCCAGCAACACCACTGACTTTGTTGGCACATCCGATGTGGGACTTGGCGGCTTTGCTGCGATCGGGTTGCTCATTGCGCTGACTGTTGCGCTTTTCAAAGGTGTAACAACGCTTAAATTTGAACTGGGCGAGCTCATCATTGTTGTAATCCTCTACTCAGCACTGTTTGTCCCTAAGTTCGATGTCGTCTTAGAGGATTACTACACGGGTCAAGCTGCAGCGGTAGATGATGTCCCGCTTGGCATTGCCCTGCCTGGCGCATTCATTTCTGGCTTTACTACCCAAATCAGCGAAACGCTTTCGACCGCATTCAAAACCGCGAGCAGTCCAGCGTTTGCTATGCAAGAGAACGGGTTTGTTTATCCGCTCAAGCTCCTTAACGGACTCCGTAACGGATCTCAGACGTTCGCTAAGAAGCAGCCGAAAATCTCCGCCAGCGTCATCAATGTCTACAAAGACTGCGCATTTGGACGTGCTGGCTTTGACTCAGGAGAATTGGCCAGATCCAACAACCCATGGGAGTTTCTGAAGGGCTATATCCAAAACTCTAGCGTGACCGGAATCACCGAGATCTACACGAGAGCTGCACCCTCCGGCACAATCGTGACCTGTCAGGAAGCTGCAGACTTGGTATCCACTGACCTAGATCTTCTGTTCGAGCCAGGTGCTAATCCAAACATCGCACCTAGCACCCAGAACCCCAATGGCGTCTCTCAGTTTGAAGAGCTCGTCTGCGCCAACATGAAAAACGTCCGCACGAAAAACAGCGGATGCCCTGATTACGAAACGTATGAAACTTCCTTCCATGCGATTTCAGCGGCTTCTGGTGAAAGTGCCAAGAACTTCGCCATGACGACGATGTTGGCCAGCTCCCTAAAGAACGCAGAACTCTGCGCGTCTGGCGCTGTCGATGCCTCCAAAATGGCGACCTGCATGCCCATGGTCACCGCACTTGAGCAGTTCAAAGAAGATGCTGTAGGCGGTGCCACCCTGTTCCAGAAAACGATGCTTAACTCGATGAGCGTCATGCTTTTCCTGTTCTACGCATTTGCGCCTCTTGTATCCGTTTTGATGATCGCGCTTGGCGCCAAGGGCCTCAAACTATTGGGCTCTTACTTCATGTTCGGGATATGGACCCAAAGCTGGCTACCATTCGCGACGATCCTCAACTTCTACATCCAACAGAAGGTTGCTTACGACTCAGCACGATTCGGGGTGAATAGCCCCGAACTCACAGCGGCGGGCTACCAGGCCTTCTACGAGTCCGTATCACTCAATTTAGGTATTGCATCCGACCTGATGGCCGCAACCCCACTGATCACGCTTGCACTGCTCTCAGGCAGTGTTTTCGCGCTAACAGGTGTTGCCAATAGGCTCAGTGGCCGTGATTACTATGACGAAAAGGTCAACGCGCCTACCGCTATATCGAATGGTGCGGTAGCGATGAATACGCCAGCATTTACAGGCTCCACAGGTAAGTTCTCCGCGCTTCCTGGTGATACTGCAGCACCATCTATTACTCTGGCTAAAACATCTGCCGCAGCAGCCTCCTACGCAACACAAGTATCACGCAGCAATTCCATTCAAGCCGAACAATCCATTACAAAGAGCTTTTTAGAGTCCTACTCCAAAGACAAGAGCTTCGACAAAATGGAGTCTATTGCCCGAGAAACTGGAGCACTGCACTCAAAAGGCTACCAAGCCGCTCTTGCTTCTATCGCAAACAATGAAAGTGGAAAGTCTACCGATCAAGAAAGAGCAGAAGCCCAGTCCCGCATTGATGCCCAAAGCAATTCAACTACTTTTGGTCTATCAGCCAACCTCACAGGCGGTTTAGGTATTCCCGGCGCTAAAGGAGCGGGTGTAGGCGGCGGAGTCAACATAGGCAATACAACGACTGGGACAGACACCAATCAAACGACACTGGCAAATACTAATAAAGATAGAACATCAGTCGGGAACAACGTAAATATGTCCGGCGGAGGAAGTAAAACATCTTCTGCCTCTATTAACGAATCACTGGCAGCACGCGAGCAAATTGCTCTTGCCCAGAGGGTTGCTCAAAAGGTTGATTCTTCAACTTCAAAGGCCGAGTCTGAGCGCCTAACTCAAATGGCAACTAGACAAGAAGCTGCTATCAGCACTCTAACCCGCACAGACACTATCGGCTATCAAGCCAATTTAGATGCAAAGGGTCTTTTATCCTTAACAGAAAGATCTCCAGAATTTGATAAAACTATTGATGACGCAAGATTCAATCAGATGTCGGATGACGGCTTCCGTAAAGCTTACCTAGCTCAATATAATGCGCTTCGAAGCACCGACGCTTACTCCACTATGGATTCTCGCGGTAATAATATTGCAGATGACTATGCGTTCCTTTTAACGCTACAGGATCGCGACCCGGCTGAATTCGTCAGAGTAATGTCACAAGCTTTCCCTGGAGTTGCATCATCCGAGATGGCCGACCCTGCTGCCAAGATGAGAGAAGTAAATGAAGGCGTAGAAAAGTCTCTAGGCGCTGAACCAATAAAATCCCCAGCCCCGACTGCAGCCTCCATCGATGGTCAGTTCAAGACCTTCCCTGGACTAGCAGCTGCTGTTCAGGCTGAAACTGCCCCTGCCGACCCAGAAAGACAGATTGCAGCAAGCCTAGGAACAACTACAAATCCTGAAAAAACCGTCCCAAAAGTACAGAATGTTGGCGAGCAAAACATAGCCAAAGTTAAGGCAGATGCCCAACAAAATATGCAATCAACACGAGCGGCTGTTGGCGCCAACCAAAGATTTGCACAAAATCAAGGCATGCTCTACCAATCAGAGGCTGTTACAGCCATAAATCTCATCAACAATGCTAAAGACCAAGACGCATTCCCTAAGCAAACACAGCAAGTAATGTCCTTTCTAAACTCTGTCGCCAGCAATCCAGGAAGCATTATCACTGATACCGGTCAATTAGAGCTTTCCAATGTCATAAAAACACTGGATGCCCAGCAAGCCGCCGCGACAAAGGCACAATCAACCTACACTCAAGGATCCAGAGAGTATGACGCCCTTGGCCAATACCTTACTACCAGCCAAGCACTTGAGAAAACGCTGAAAGATGACAGGATAAATAACACATCCAATGCTCCAACTAGCCCTTCCCTAAAGCCAAACCCTGATGCTGCGGAAGCTATTGCCGACAGCAAGAAGCAAGCAGCAAAGGCGAAACAAACGGCAGCAGATGTTAGAAGAGTCTCAGAATGACGCACAGCTAAAAACAAGCCTTTCGACTATGCCATTCACTACGAATGGCATAATCTCTCGAGCATGTCTCCCGGATCAGGGGGAGCCTTTTGACTCATGTAGTCATTGCGCTCTAATATGAAATTGCGCTGGACCCACCAGTAAATATTAGACATGAACGTAACGGAAGGTGAATCATGGGAATCAGAGTTTTAGGCTTGTTGATTATTGCATTTTCTCTGCTCTTCATCGAAGCAGAACTAGAATTCGTCGCATTTACTGCGACAGCACTCGTTTGCCTTATTATTCACAGCTCATCCCTGTCCGGCATCGATCGCTTTTCTTTCAAGTCCATGCCATCCACACAAGCACAACCAGCAGAATCGCACGATGATGCCGAAGACATTCGGTTCAGAGATCAGTTCAGAGGCGCACCTATCACGGCCTACGACCTCGAAATTGACCGAATTAACAACCCGGCATACGCATATCTCTCTGACAACATTCACCACGATCACTCAAACGGTCACTAAAATTTAACCCTACCTAAGCCCCATTCAGATCGAATGGGGTTTAACTTGCTTTCTCAACAACCGCTTTGGTGTAGTCGATCACCGGCATAACGGTTTGATTACCGTTGAGCCAAATGCCAATGCTCTCATCAACGGCGTCACTCGCTTCCTTCGTTAGCATCAGCTCCCCGAGTCCAGCCTGTGACCGTTTCTCGAATTCCGTTCCTTTAGCATTGGGATTCTGAGCCAAGATTCTTAGCCAAAATGCAGTCTGAAAGGGGTCTGGCTTGCTACCGATCCCGTATCTGGCCATGTCAGCCAATGTCCATTGGGCTTCTGGCCACCAGACTTTTGCTGCCTGGTTCAACGAAACCTTAATTTCACCGAAATTCTTCTGGTTGGATACACGACCACGGATCTGCATCATGGCCACGCGGGTTCTTGCAATTGGATGCTCCGCAAATCCGAAGGCGCCCTGATAGCACTTAATGGCGTTTGCCCATTCCTTTCTATTCTCATAGAAAATACCGCAAGCAACGGCAGAGAAGGGGATGCGTCTAATAGCATTTTGCTCCAGCAGCGCTACCCCTGATTTATCGTTTTGAACCGCGCCGCGACCCAGAATGAGAGAAACGCCATAGTTGTGCTTTGCGTATAGATCGCCACGTTTCGCGCCTTCGTAGAAATACTTGGCAGCAGCTTCATCATCCTTAACGACTAGAAACCCGTTCGAAAGCATGTATCCCACATAATTTAAGGCGGCAGGTAGGCCGGCCTTGGCTAAGCCATACATCACTTTTACGGCAGCTCTTCTATCGCCATCCCGAGCCCCGCCTTCAATGACGCTACGTGCATCTTGATACTGCTTGAATGTTTTTGATGCCGACCCCGCATCCTTAAAGCCAATCTGGTCCTTAGTTTTATCCTTCAAAAAACTAAGTTTTTCCTCGAAATCACTGGTCTTTACTTTCCCGCTGGACCGGCCATCGGGATCAGGGATGTCAATTGCAGATAACCCTACTAATGGAAAAGATAGCAAAAAGGCAGACAACACAAATTTAAGCATGGTAACTTCTCACTCAATCTATGCCGTATGTTTACCATAAAAAAGAGTTTTTCAGGAATACAAATATACACGGATGTAGCCGTACCCCCATTGCATACCAATCGTGGTAGCACCAACAAAGTGAGAAAAATCATGGGTGACATCAATGTTTGCGTCTTCTCCGGCAACATCGGCAAAGACTGCGTGGTAAGACCGTTCAACAACGGTAAGGGTGCTGTTTCATTCTCTCTGGCTGTAACCGAGAGCTGGACAGATTCAAATAAGGTTCGTCAGGAAACGACGGATTGGCTCGAGTGTGAGCGTATTGGTAGCGAGGCCTTCATGGCCTACGCCCGCCAGTATTATGTCAAAGGCCAGACTGTCGTGATCAAGGCTAAAGCGAAGACCAAAGAATGGGTTTCCGACGGTGTTACTCATCGAAAGGTTGTCTTCGCGCTTGAAGACATTCAACTCAAAGGCGACATTAAAGGTCGAGCACAGGGCCAGGCACAACAGCCTCAAGCCCAGTCTCAGCCTCATGCACAGCCTGCTCAACAACAGCCTCAACAGGCTGCGCAACGCCCCTACGGAGCAGCCGCTCCTGGTGTTCCTTCGTTTTCGTATGCTGACGAAGAGGACATTGGCTTTTAACCGCATACAAACTAAACCCAGCAAGCCTCGTGCTTGTTGGGTTTTTTTATAACCGTCTGTAGTATTTAATCTGTTGTCAATTCCCTTGCCCTTATTCTCGAGTGCAGGTATAAAAGCATTGAAATAAACACTCATAAAGAGGTTAGCATGACGATTCCTTTATCTGAACGTAGCGACATCCAACGCAACGCCCACTTAAATGGCTACTACAATGTTGGATTCATTACGGGGATCCTGCACAGAACCATTCCTAATCAGCCGCCGATGAAAGACGTCATCTGGATTCAGCAGTTTGGCTACCCAAATCTAAATCTTTGCCTACCCGTCCGACTCAATCCCAAGGCTGGTGTAGTCCTTAATGGCGATATGCAAGACGGCACTGCCGTTCATGTTCGAGTCAGAATCGAGGCAGGCCAAATCTCTTCTGATGTAAAATCTTGCATCCCCCGTGCAATCATTATTTCTCGCCCGAATGTACTCAATTCGGATGCTGAAGTTGTTTTCAAGGCATCTCTTAAAGATTACAGCCAACCACCTGCCCAGCCCATACCAAGCGAAAACTTCGTTGAGAGCATGAATGTCGATGGCAACGAGAACACCGTCATCATTGCAGGATTCCTCACTGCCAAAATCATTGAGCAGACTAAATCAGGCCGTCATTGCTTATCCCTTCTGATTCAGCAAGGCCCATCACCAGACGACGCGATTCACTGCCGTATTTACGCTAAGACAGACAGCGCTAAATCAAAATTGGCGCTCTATTACAAAAAGATCACGCTAGGCCATCCGTATCAAATGACGGGAACCTATCGCGTTAACCCGAAGAATCACCCAGAAGGCCATACAAATGAGAAGGGCGAGCCGATCCCCGTCAAGTTTGGCTATCTCCATTGCGACACCATTAGTCCAGTTAAGCAGGGCGACATTCCGTACCCGTACGAAGCCTGGGTTGTTCAGTTTCAGAAGATGCTGCTAGAGGGCAGGGCAGCTATTGCAAAAAACGAGGGGTCTAAGCCAAAGCAACCGGCCGCCAGCACAGAAACCGAATCCTAATAGGTTGATGTCCTCGCCATGAGAAGTGAAAGACTCTTAACATCCGTAATATGGTTGACTATCTCCACCTGGCTGGTATCAACCATATACGGACTTTTAAGTAACGCGATCCAGCTAGACGCAACCAACTACTTCCCGGCGACGGCGTTCTATCTTACCAACCTCACTTTGATACTCCTGGCCTCCCTCGTGGCCACGCTGGGGGTTATCAAGTGGACTCGTTACGAAACAAAGAAACACCTCGGTGAACACCGAATCCCCGGCGCTAAATCCTCTCTCGGACCATTTCCCCAACAGTGGGAAAGGACTCCAATACCGGCCCAATGGCATCCAATAGATCGCGACAAGTTCCCTAAATTCGCCGCCTATATTGATGGCATCGAGAGCTTAAAAAACGCTAATTCGAAAGACCTTGACCCCACTCGTTCCAAGATCATCGATGCCACGTTCGAGGTCATGAGAGCGCTCAACGGTAAACCAGGTCTACCGGCCTCCAGTCGTATCGGCGCACATGGCGATGTCACCTTGCCTGAGCACTGTTACCAAGTCGCAGAGTCAGGCTTTGAAGTTCATGGCTCTTTTCATTACGAAGGCTACACGCCGCAAGCCAAAACCCTAAAGCCAATTAGCCCGAATGATCCGAAGAACCACGGAAGAGCCCTTTTTCAAGAGGGACCCCTTACCTTAGAGGCATTCATCCTTACCTGCTTGGCTCACGACATTGGCAAGCTGAAAACTTTTCAAACTGAAAAACCAAAAGGGACAATCTTTACCCTGCGGAAGAAAAGCCAGCAAAAATACATCGTAAAAAAGGTTATTGGCGACCATGGCCCCGTAGGCGCCCGTTTGCTTGCCAAGCTCCCAAAGTTCAGTGCGCTTCCCTATTCACTGAGAAGCTACATCTACGCCGCACTGTCTCACTACCACACGCCTGATAAGCTCCCACAGGCCATAGACGAGCACTCAAACTACATTGTTAAGTGCGACCCCACACAAGCCCTCATGCTTGCGCTCATACAGGCAGACAAAGCCGCCTGTGCTGCAGAAAAAATGACGCCAGAGGATTACCCTGAGAGCCTTGTTTACTACAACCCAATGAATCACAGACCTCTGTATGAGGCGATTCTAAACAGCATTCTCCCGGGTCAAGGGACAGTTCCATACAACCATGCCGCCAGCCCCAATCACATTGGGCACGTTCACGGGAATGCGATTTATGTAGACTTCAAGAAGCTCTACGAACGCGTTATCAACCACCTCGACATCCAGGCTGAAGTCGCAACCTATGGCTCGTCAAAGGACAACGAAATCCACAAAGCCATACTCCAGCTGCTCTTTGCCGAGGGCATTCTAGCGACTCACTTTTCAGGAAAGATCTACCCATCATCAAAGGCTGTGTTTGAGTCTGTGGTCGTTCCTCCTCCAAAAATGAACAAGGAACAGTACGAGCTCTTCAAGAAAGGAAAGCCCGTAATTTTTACAGAAGATCAATTCGAGCAAGCAAAGGCTCATAGGATCACGGTCAAACGAACGATCGTCCTCCAGAAAACCGCAGCTATATTCGCCGCCCACAAATTTAATGACAGCCCATCTCAAGTCAGCCTTGCTGGCTGTGTCTACGGTGAAGGCACCGCAATTACTGTTGAGCAGGAAGAAAATCAGCGCACACGCCTGAAGAAGAAAAAGCTCCTCGAAATTGCATTCGATCAGGCATACCAGGCGGACAGATCCGAAGGAAAGAAGAAATTCGACCTGCCAGCTGCGCTAAAAAAGATCGACGAGCAATATCCGTTCGACGTAGAGGGCGATCCACGAATCATAGAAGAGAGAAGATCACAGGCCGCATCTGAAGAAGGCTCCGACAGCTCCTTTGACTCGGCCACAGAAAAGCAGTCTCCTGAATCCGAACTGCCTTCCGATAGCCAAGGCCCTAAGCCTTCAGCAACCCAAGCAAGCAAGCCGACACCCAAGCAGGGGCAAACAAAAACTGGCAAGAAAGGTCACATGGTCACCCTCGGAGCTGCCGAGGCCGCTCCAGGCATAGACAACCCCTTTAGCTCACCACAGCCCATTAAGGCGCCTAAACCAGAGTCAGCCCCAATCGCTCCATCACAGCCTGAATTGGTCGTACCCGTAACCGTAGAGCCAGAACGAGATCTGGTCACAGACGATGGCCACACAACCCCTGAAGAGCAACAACACCTGGTTAACGCGTCCAACGACACCCAACCAAGCCTCTCGACAGAAATCGACGATTACAGCTTCCTTGAAGATGAAGACCTTTTCGCGCTCGCGCCATCAAGCCAGACTAATGAGGCGCAGCCTATAAGCTCACCACCGCTTGAACAGCCCGTGATAGAAGATCCTGAATCTGTGACTGACTCTTCGATCGATGATGTAGAGCAAGGCCAACGGATCCCCCCTGAGCTGTTGACCGACTCTGCCAACCTTACTGGTCACGCGATAACAGTGGAGATTGACGCGCCGGATGACGTTACGCAGGCCTTTGCCCAACAGCAAACCGATGCAGATCGGATTCAAGCAGAGGCCTCCGCTCGTGCGTTCGACTCGTTCGAAATCGGGGATCATTCGTTTAGATCGGGTGAAGACAGGCCCAGTCAATCAGCCAGAAAGAAAGGCAAGAACAAATCAAACGTACAAGCGCCCATCGAGAGAAGTCCAGTATCCGAGGCCGTGACGCTCTCTGAGACACCGGCTGGCTCATTCCAGGCAACGACCAAGCCCACGCATCAACAGCAGCCAAAGCAGCACACCAATAAAAACCCATCTGTACCGAAGCAGCTTGCCCAATCTGGCGCAGCGTCCATGTTTACTGTTCCTACCAGAAGTAAGCAGCCTGCCCCTGGAGTGGCAATTGCCAGAAAGCCAGACATAAGCAGCAAACCGATTGAAAAGGCGCCGGCACTACCCACGCACCAAGAGCAGGCCCTAGCAGCGACCCCAGTGCCGACATTCACTGACCCTGAGCCAGTTCCTAAGCTCATGGAAACTGAAACTCAGGCTCCTCTAGGCACTCAGCAATCCCAGCCTGTAGTTAAGCCGGCCATGCCATTTCTAGACATGTCTCTTGCTCCAGTGTCTCCCGAGCCACAGGCCGTGGCGGCCCCTACGATTCCTTTCATGCCAAAGCAGGAAGAGTTAGCGCCGGTATCGTTACGGGCGAACAGTCTGATTAACGATGACCCTCTCGAAGCTGCAAGGGCGAATCCTGTGGCTTTCATGGTCTCTAATCGCGAGCCAATCTTTAACTATGTCTCAGGGCTGAAGGATAAGCACGGGTTCCCCTTATTCTCCAAAATGAGTCCTCAGCAAGACGGGTTCCTCGTCTACCTGACTATCCCAGTCGATCAAATTGTCATGCCACACATATCTGAACTTCTGGCCGACAAAGAGTTCTGCAAGCGCCTCCGTAGAACCCCCAAGACCACCAGCCAATCGATCTATCTGTTTCTCAATTCAGAAGGCATTGAGTGCCTGGCAGTCAAAGAATGACCGATAACACTCTTCCTGAAAATGTAACGGATAAGCCTTCGTTTAGAGCGAACGATGAGCTGTCCCTGCTCTATAACGACTATCAGAAAGGCAAGGTCAACGACAGGGTAATGCACAAAGCATTCAAAACCCTTGTAGCTAAAATTGCATACCACGTAGCCCACAAGTTTCAAGATCGACGCATCCCTGAGCGGACACAAGCGCTGCAGGAGGACATAAGCCAGGAAATCTGGATGCTCCTGATCACCAAAGTCAAAGCGGGTTATGACATAGAAAAATCTACCATCGCCAAATACCTGTACGCCTCGACCTTTAACAAAACAGTGGATTCTCGGGATCTCAATATCGCTTTCTTGTTTGACGAGCACGACCCAAGTGCTGAACTGAGCGAAGAGTCACTTTACGAGCCTTATCACCCCGACTTCGAGGCCGATGCAGACAAAGACAGGGCATTCTCCAAGATCCGCGATGCGCTCGCACTAAGGGCCAAGCGTGGCATACCAAAGGATCAGTTCGGCGACGAGCCTAAGCCCGTCAAACCAAAGTCCGACCGCGGCCCCGGCAGCGGTGTCCATGGATCCCCACAGTACACGCTGACCCAAGACCAAGAAGACCTCCGAGAAATCC
>Ga0255097_1000013_pt1 | contig 172482 bp, 151 predicted proteins | sample Colum_Atlam_RepB_2_FD_188436 | JGI IMG/M metagenome (GOLD analysis project Ga0255097, IMG submission 188436) | Freshwater microbial communities from Columbia River, Oregon, United States - Colum_Atlam_RepB_8d | ecosystem: Environmental > Aquatic > Freshwater > River | place: USA: Oregon...
AATCTCGGCGCGGATCGCGCGCGCGGTTTCTGTCGCGGTCGCAAAGCCGCGCCGGTTGGCGGTGACGTCCAGATAGGCTTCGTCCAGCGACAGCGGCTCCACCAGCTCGGTATAGCTGCGAAAAATAGCGCCAATCTGCGCCGAGACCGCACGGTAGCGGGCAAAGTCAGGTGGCACAAAAATGGCCTGCGGACAGAGCTGCCGCGCACGGGCCACCGGCATCGCCGAGCGCACCCCGAAGCGCCGGGCTTCGTAGGACGCCGCACACACCACGCCGCGTTTGGCGTTCCAGCCAACGACCAGCGGCTGGTCGCGCAAGCTGGGGTCGTCGCGCTGCTCGACGGAGGCGTAGAACGCGTCCATGTCCAGATGAATAATTTTGCGCACGCGCGGCCTCGTCGGCCTAGGGCCGCCCGTCGGGGGCGGCCGGGGCAGGGGACTTTAATGGCATATAAGGCTCCGCATCCGGGCATGATACGCAAGCCTCCAGCACCCGTAAGCCACGCACAACGCATGACGACGCCGCAAGCACTCGACCGTGATTTCTACGCCCGCGACACCGTAGCGGTGGCCCGCGCGCTGCTGGGTTGCGAACTCGTGCATGCGCTGGACGACGGCCTGCGGATTGGACGGATAGTGGAAGTCGAGGCTTATCTCGGCGCCCACGATCTGGCCGCCCACAGCAGCAAGGGCCTGACCCCGCGCACGGCGACCATGTTTGGCCCGCCGGGTCATGCGTACGTCTATCTGATTTACGGCATGCACCACTGCATGAACGTGGTGACCGAGCCGCAGGGGCACGGCGCGGCGGTGCTGATTCGCGCGCTCGCGCCGGTTGGCCCGCTGCCCGGCCGCACCGCAGGGCCCGGCCTGCTGTGCAAGGCGATGGGCATCGACCGCCGGCATAACGGGCTCGACCTGCTGGGCGAGACGCTGTATCTGCGCGCCGGGCCGGCGGTGCGGCCGTCACAGGTTGTGAGCAGACCACGAATTGGTGTGGACTACGCGGGCGCCTGGGCACGCCGGCTGCTCCGCTTCTATCTGAAAGGCGAGCCGGACGTCTCGCGGCCGTGAGCCGACCGCGCAGGCGTGCCATGATCGGCCGTGGGCGGCGCCATCGGTCCCGCGCCGGCAGAAGCAAAAAAAGCCCGTTCGAGCGGGCCTCTACGCAAGGGGAGCCAGAACATGAAAAAAGCAGGCTTGGTCGCGGTATTGCTCGTCTTTCTCGGCATGGGCAGCGTCTGGTGGCGCGGCCAGCAGTGCACCAGCGATCCGGCGCCGCAGGCGGCGGTAAAGGCTTATCTGCAGGCGATGAAGGACAAGCGCTTCAGTGACGCCTTCGATTTTGTCACTGCGCGCATGACCGACGGCAAGCCGCGCGCCGACTGGGCCGCGCTCCAGCAGAAAATGTTCGAGATGGGCGGCGTTTCGATTGGCGAATTGGACGTGCGCCCCGCGCAGCGCGAGCGATTAAGCGCATTGGAATGCGCGGCTAGCGCCAAAGTGCCTAACGTGTTGCACGCGGCCGACGTGCTGAACAACCAGGGCAGCACCGAGTTCGAGGTGTATACCGTCGTGTTGGCCGACGGCCGCTGGCGGATTGACGAACAGGAAAGCCTGTACGGCGAAAAGGCCATCCGGCCGTGGTTTCCGACTGATGAAATCCCGGCCTTGAAAGACACCTTGCCCAGCGACCCGTAAGCCACAGCGGACTGGTCGCCGCGCCGGCCGGCGTGCGACCATCCGGCTTTCAGGCGACGTCGAATGGGTCCCGCGCGACCGGTCGTCACCACACTTGATTACGGGCGACCGATCCCGGGGCCGTCCGTTGGGCGTAACGATGACTGAGCAATCCGGCCGGATACTTTCTGCGGTGACTATTCAGGCGGCGTGGGTGGATGCGAGCGACCAGTTGCGTCCGGCTTTCTACACCGCCGCGTTCGACGGTTCGATCGACGACCTGAAGGCCGCCTTCGGGCTTGATGCCGCATGGCGCGCCGCGCGACGGCAGTCGACGGTGGCGCTGGAGGCGCGGCTTAGCCTGCTGGGGTCTGCGCGACGCGGCGAAGTGCTGCGCGTGGAGACCCGGCTTTTCGAGGTAGACGCCAAACGGCTGCATATCGCGCAGGTGCTGGCCCGGGGCGACGACTGGGTCGCCACCCGCGAAAGCATGGCCATCAGTTTTGATCTGGACGCCCGGCGCAGTTGCCCGTTCGCGCCGGAAATTGCGACCCGCATCGCCGCGCTGCATGCCGCGCACCGGTCGCTCGAACCCTGGGACTGGGTTGGACAACAGGCCTGCTGGTTGTCCGAGCTTGACCCGCCATCAAACTAAAACGAGAACCAGCGGCGCACGTGCGGCGCCCGACGAGGAGAGCAAGTGATGATTTCGACCATGATGGATGTGCCGCTATCGCTCAACCAGTTTCTGGAGCGGGCCGGCAAACTGTTCGCCGATCAGGAGATCGTCTCCCGGCTGCCGGATAAATCCCTGCGCACGCACACCTATGGCGAGTACTACCGGCGCACCCGCGCGCTGGCGTCGGCCCTGCAGCAGCTTGGGATTCAGAAGGGCGACCGGGTGGCCACGCTGTGCTGGAACCATCACGCGCACCTCGAATGCTATTTCGGCATTCCGGCGGCGGGCGCGGTGATGCACACGCTAAACCTGCGGCTCTCGCCGGCGGAACTGGGCTTTATCGCGCAGGATGCCGCCGACCGGGTGTTGATCATCGACGACATCCTGCTGCCGCTCTACCGCCAGATTGAAGGCCTGCATCGCTTTGAACACGTGATCGTTTTTCCGTTTTCGGGCGCGCCGGTTGAAGCCGAGTTCCTCGACTACGAAGCGCTGCTCGCCGGGGCCGACCCCGAGGGTTTCCAGTACCCCGAGCACGCCGAAACCGACCCGACTTCGATGTGCTACACCTCCGGCACCACCGGCAAGGCGAAAGGCGTGGTCTATTCGCATCGCTCGACCGTCATCCACACGCTGGTCGGCTGCGCGGGCGATTTGTGGGGCCTGCGGAGTCAGGACGTGGTGCTGCCGGTAACGCCGATGTTTCACGCCAACAGCTGGGGCGTGCCCTATGGCGTGGTGATGACCGGCGCCAAGATTGTGTTCCCCGGACCGCATCTGCACCCGGAGGACTTGCTGGATCTGATGACGCTCCAGCCGCCGACCTTGTCGCTGGGCGTGCCGACCATCTGGATGACCATGATCCAGACCTACGACGCGGCGGTCGCGGCCAATTCCTCACGCTGGCGCTTGCCGGTGGGTATGCGCTCGATGGTCGGCGGATCCGCCGTGCCGGAAGCGCTGATCCGCGCGTTTGCCAAACACAACATCTGGCTCTTGCAGGGCTGGGGTATGACTGAAACCTCGCCCGTCGCGGCGGTGTCGTTTCTCAAAGGCAAGCTGCTGCAGGCCGACGAGACCGAGCGCTTCCGGCGCGCGGCGATGGCCGGCGTGCCGGTGCCGCTGGTCGACATTCGCATCCGGACGGACGAGGGCACGGATGCGCCCTGGGACGGCAAGACGGTTGGCGAAATTCAGGTCCGCGGCCCCTACATCACCGGCAGCTATCACCAGGTGCCGGTGACCGAAGATAAGTTCACCGCCGACGGCTGGCTGCGTACCGGCGACGTCGCCACCATGGACGAACTGGGTTTCGTGCGCATCACCGACCGCACCAAGGACCTCATCAAGTCCGGCGGCGAATGGATCAGCTCGGTGGATCTGGAAAACGCCATCATGGGTCACCCGGCGGTGGCGGAGGCGGCGGTGATTGCCATTCCCGATCCCAAGTGGGACGAACGCCCGCTGGCCTGCGTGGTGCTGAAGGCCGGGCACAGCGCGACGCCTGCCGAACTCGGCGCGCACCTGTTGGCCAACGGGTTTGCGAAGTGGCAGCTGCCGGATCGGGTGGAGTTCATCGACGCCGTGCCGCGCACCTCGACCGGCAAGTTCTACAAGCTGAAACTGCGCGAGATGTTCGCGGCCAGCTAGGCCGCGGGAAGCACCCGTTTGCGGCTAGGCGTTATCTCCGACACCCACGGGCTGTTGCGCCCGGAAGCCCTGCACGCGCTGCGCGGCGTGGACCACATTCTCCACGCGGGGGACATCGGCCACGCTGACGTGCTGGAGGGGCTGCGCACACTGGCCCCGCTCACCGTCGTGCGCGGCAACAACGACCGCGGTCTCTGGGTGGCGGGCGTGGCGCACAGCGAATGGGTGGAACTCGGCGGGCACGCGGTCTACCTGCTGCACGATCTGACAGACCTCGACATTGATCCGGCTGGCGCGGGGGTGTCGATCGTCATCACCGGGCACACCCATCGCCCGGCGATCAAGCGGCGCGACGGGGTGCTGTTCCTGAACCCCGGCAGCGCCGGCCCCCGGCGGTTCAAGCTGCCGGTGACGCTGGCGCTGCTGGACTTGAGTCCGGGCCTGCCGGTCGAGATCAGACCCCTGCTGGGCGAGGCGCCGGCTACAGCGTAATGCCGGTGCCGGCGGAGAACTGCTGCAGGTCGAAGTAGTCGTTCCAGACCGTAATCAAGCCGTTCTGCACGCGGAACGAGCCCGCCACCGGCAGCCCGTAGGCCTTGCCGCCCGGCGGGTTGAAATGGTCGAGCCGTTCGTTCATTACCCATTCGCCTTCGGCGACCTGCCGGATGGTCTCGATCCGGATACAGCCCAGCAGTTGGATAAACCCGGCCAGCGTCGCGCGGATGGCGTCGGCGCCCTGCATCGGCGGCATGGGAATGTTGTGATACACGCAGTCGGGCGCGACGAGGCGCATGGCACCGTCCAGATCGTTGGCCGCAAGGGCGTCGCAAAAGGCAGTCACGGTAGCGCTGGGACTCATGGCGGTATTCCTTGATTGAGGACGAGGGGCCCTGACGCTAGCAGCCGGTTGGCGGCGCGGCAACGCCGGACCAGCTGACTTCAGTCGAGGCGGGTCCAGCGCGGGAAGGTCGCGGCTTGACCACAGAACCGGCCCTCGGCGTCCAGCACGTTCCAAATCACGGTGTCTTCAATCCGGAACCGCCGGCCGCTGCGGGCAATCCGCACGCCGCTGTAGTCGGCCATATAGCCTTTGCTTTCCACCGCGTGCATGACCTTGGCCCGGGCCTCCTGATTGGCCGGCTCGGCCGATTCGCGCGACGGCGTGGCGGTGAACTGCGCCCAGTCCATTTCGAACAGGGCGAGTCCTGCTGCGTTGGCGTAGTTGAACAGCGGATCGGACTCCAGCCCGTGCGAGACCAGCACCGCCGGCATCTCCCACAGCGCGGCGGCCAGCGCCGCGCCGCGTAAGGGTGTTGCCAGCAGGGGCCGACCCACTACCCGCGCGTAGCTGTCGAACAGCAACAGCGCCTGCGCCTCGGTGGCCTGCGCGTTCGGCATCGCCAGCGCCGGGCCTAGTCGTTCAGCAAACCGACCTGCCGCAGCACGGTCGCCTGATCCCAGTAGATGCGCTCGCAGGCGAGCTTGTCGCCCTCGAACTGCACCACCACCACCAGATCAATTTCAACCCGCTTATGGGTTGCCGGCACGTTCGGTAGAAACCACGGCATTTCGCGGTCATGCGTGAATACAAGGTGCAGTTCGTCCACCAGTTGGCCGGTGCCAATGACCCGGTTGATGGGCGTCATCTGCAGATCGTCCGGCCAGGACGGGATGAAATCTTCGGCGTAAAAACGCCGCAATTCGGACTTGCCGCGACCGCCGGTGTTGACCGGCATATGGTTGACGTAAGCGTGCTCCACCATGGTCTCGAGGGTCGCCTCGACGTCCTTGGTGGTGAACTCGCCCTCCACATGTTTGCCCCACAGGGCTTCGAGTTCGGCGGGTGATAGCGCAGCGGTCATGCGGGTGGTCCTTTGGGTTGTGGGAGAGGGGAGGCGGGCACGGCCTTATCGCCGCGCCCAACGCTTAGTACGTCGCCAAGCTTATTCCGGGAGCAGGGTGCCCGAACCGCCCATCTCTGCCGGCACGTCCTGCTGCTTCGGCACGCCGTCCTTGATGCGCAGGCAGGTCTCGCCGTAGAACACGTGCAGGCCCGGCTCAAACTTGAGGCTGGGCAGAATCGCGGCATAGACGTCGACCAGACCCATGCTCGGATGGTCGGTCATCAGGTGTCCGCCGCAGCGGGTGCACCACTTGCGCGAGCTACCGGGCGTCTTGTTGTAGGTGCCGATGAGCTCGCTGCCCTGGGTCACTTTGACGTGGGTCGGCGGCCACAGGCTGAACGCATTGACCGGGCCGGCCGACCAGTGCCGGCAGGACTCGCAATGGCAGTAGCCCATCGCCACCGGCGCGCCGGTGGTTTCAAGTTTGACCGCGCCGCAAAAACATTCCCCGTGATGGACGTCGCTCATGATGCTCCCCCAGATGTAATTGTTTGACTGAAGGGCCGATGGTAGCCGTCGCTCGCAGGCCTCACAATCGGCCGGTGCTGCCCACCTGCGCGCAAGCCGGTGGCGGTCGTCACGACAACGAGCGAGAGGAGAAATCATGCGTCTGGCAAACAAGGTTGCCCTGATCACGGGCGGCGCCGCGGGGATTGGTCTGGCCACAGCAAAACTGTTCGTCGCGGAAGGCGCGAAAGTCATGCTGATCGACATGCAGGAGGCCGCGCTGACGGCCGCGGTCGAGGCTTTGGGTAGCGACAAGGCGGCGGCCATCAAGGCCGATGTGACCGACCCGGAAGCGACCGCGCGCTACGTGGCAGCGACGGTGGAGCGCTTTGGCCGCATCGACGTCTTTTTCGCTAACGCCGGCATTGAAGGCGAAGTCGCCGCGATACCCGACTACAGCCTTGAGATGTACGAGCGGGTGATGGCGGTCAATGTGCGCGGTGTCTGGCTGGGCTTGCGCGCCGTCATGCCCGTGATGGCCAAAGGCGGTGGCGGCAGTATCGTCATTACCTCTTCGCTGGCCGGCTTGCGCGGCACGCCCAAACTGTCGGCCTACACCGCCTCCAAACACGCCGTGGTGGGCTTGATGAAATCTGCCGCGCTCGAAGGTGCCGCCCAGAAAATCCGCGTTAACACGATCAATCCAGCCCCCATTGCCACGCGCATGATTGAGTCGCTGGAAAACCAGTGGGCGCCGGGTGCGAGCGAGCGCATGAAGGCCAGAATTGAGCACGCCGTGCCGCTACGCCGCTACGGCCAGCCGGAAGAAGTCGCCAATCTGGTGTTGTTCCTCGCCAGCGACGAGAGCAGCTACATCACGGGCAATACCTATCCGGTCGACGGCGGCATGTGCGCCGCTTGAAGCCGGTGAGGCGGGCGAGATGACATGCGGCCTGTTCTGCGAGCAGCAGATCCCCAAGCCATGGACCGCAGACAGCGAGCATCGCCCGTTGCACGAGTTGTTGGCCCAAATCTAAGTCGCCGAATATAAAAATGCCCCGCCGAGGCGGGGCATCACAAGCAGACCCTGTGCGGGGAGCCCGCACAGGGGATACAGGGTGGGTCGATTAGCCCGCCAGGCTATGACCCAGCCAGCACACCAGCACACCGCCGGCGACAGCCACCCAAGGCAGCACGCCAGCTTTGAGGGTGACGTTTTCCTCGCCTGGCCCCATGTGCATGTCTTCGGTCATGGAGGCCGGGAACTGGCCTTTGTCCTGAATGTAATGCCGGAAGTAGAACACCGGCACGATCAGCGACGCCAGCACCAGACCCGAGAACAGCGTGCCCGCGCCCCAGATGTCGGCGCCCATGCCCATGATGAACATGTTCACGAAGCCCAGCACGCCGCCCAGCCCCAGCAACCAGGTGGGCGCTTTCCACGGACGCTCCCAGTTGGCCCGGTCAATGCGATGGATCCAGCCGGCATTCAGATTGAGGAAGTTGAAGATGATGTAGCCGACGTTGGACACCGCCAGCACAAACACGTAGTCCGACATCATCAACAGCAGCAGGTTGAAAACCAGATCCGTCCACATGGCATTAGTCGGTGCGCCGTGTTCGTTGACCTTGGACAGGTAACGCGGGAACCAGCCGTCGATCGAAGCCTGATAGAGGGTGCGCGAGGAACCCGCCATCGCCGTCATGATGGCCAGAAGGAGCGCGAGCACCATCATCACGATCATAATTTTTTCGACCAGCGCGCCGCCGCCCAGGAACTTGGACATGGCCGCCGCCACCCCCATGCCGCTGTAGATATCTGGCGCCAGCATGCCCTGCAGTCCCAACTCAGCCTGAAACGCCAGCGGGATCAGCACGAAGGCCGCGATGGAGAACAGGCCGGAGTAGAGGATGGCCTTGAAGGTGTCGACCTGCGGATTCTCGAACTCGCGCGTGTAGCAGACCGCGGTTTCAAACGCGTAGGTTGACCACGCGGCGATGAACAAGCCACCGGCCATCAAGGTCCAGCCCGCCGTATTCCACGCGCCGTCAATCGCATTACCGGCCTCGTCCTTGCCGCCCAGCGGCAGCATCGGCGAGAAGTGGGCCGCCGGCAGGTCACCCGTCAGCAGCGGCACGATGCCGACCAGCATGAGCGGAATGAGCGCCGCCACACCGAGAATCATCGTCGCTTTTGCCGAACGCATGATGCCGCCGTGCTGGATGGCGAAGGTTGCCAGCATGGCGACCGCGCCCACGATGAAGGTGGCGTTGATGCGCAGCGTCAAACCTTCTTTCAGCCCGCCGAGGTCGGCCAGCGTGATTTGCCAGGTGTTGATGGCGGCCTGCGGGTCGGGGAAGAGCAGGCTGAGGATGTAGCCCGCCGTAAGGCCCGATCCAATCGCCAGCACCGGCGACCATGCGAACCAGTTACACCACACCGAGACCGGTGCGAAGAACTTGCTGTAGCGCACCCAGGCAATCGCCCCGTACACCGAGGCGCCGCCGGACTTGCTGGGGAAAAGACCGGCAATTTCGGCGTAGGTAAAGGCCTGAATAAATCCGAAGGCGATCGACACGGTCCAGACCATCCAGGCCGGCTTGCCGACGGTTGCCGCAATCGCGCCAATTGAAAACAGCACCAGCGCAGGCACGCCGCTGGCGACCCAAAAGGCCCCTTTCCAGTCAATTTTTCTCTGCAAGGTATTGGCCGAGGTCGTTGCTCCCGCAACGGCAGCCGCAGTGGTATTCATTCCCGGATCCTCCTCACGTCATGGTTGTCATTGGCCCGCCGTGCGCATGGCACAGCGGCGTTTTGCAAAGATCGGGCCGCGCGTCCCCGGCGGGCCCGAACCGCAAGCTGTCCGCGAGATTTCGCGGTTTTGCACCGATGACAGCGCCTCCCCGGGCGAGGCTGCCGCACCATCTGCTGGCGCGCGTGTGAGCCGCTGCACCAGTGTCGTGAATGCTGTAGCGAGATTTTCCGCGCTAGGCGCGAACCCTCGATTTGTCAGGGTCATAGTGAGGAAAGCGCACGACCTCTGCGGGCAGGCGCTTTTGCTGACCGTCGAGCTTGCCGATCTCCAGCCGCGTCCCCATCTCCGCGTGCGCCACATCGACCCGGGCGAGCGCGATTTGCGCCTTGAGCAGCGGGGAGTGGGTGGCGCTGGTCACCACCCCGATTTGCGCGCGTCCCACGTGTACACAGTCGCCGTGGCCCACGCACTCGTTGCTGTGGATGAGCAGCCCCACCAGCTTGCGTTGAGGATTCGCACGCCGCCGGGCCAAGGCCTCGGCGCCCACGAAATCTTCCGTCTTGGCTGCCGGGCAGGTGAACCCGATGCCCGCCTCGAAGGGGTCGGTCTGGTCACAGAAGTCGTAGCCGGCAAACACCAGACCTGCCTCGATGCGCAGCATGTCGAGCGCGCCGAGACCCAGCGGCATGATGCCGAACGGCGCGCCCGCCGCCATGACGGCGTCCCAGATCTGCGCCGCCTGTGTTGGATGGCACCAGATTTCATAGCCCAGTTCGCCGGTGTAGCCGGTGCGCGAAACCAGCACCGGGCAGCCGGCGAGTTTGCCGACCGTGAAGCGAAACCAGCCAAGTTCAGCAAGGGTCGGTTGATGCGGCGGCGTGACGACCAACTCGCGCAGAATCTCGCGCGAGCGGGGTCCTTGCACCGCCAGGTTGTGCAGTTGATCGGTAGAGGACTTCACGCGGACGTCGAGCCCGTTGGTCGCCGCCAGTTCCCGGAGCCACACCCCGACGTAATCATCCCCCGCCACCAGACGCCAATTGGCGGTGCCAAGGCGGAAGACCGTGCAGTCGTCCAGCATGCCGCCGTGGGGGTAGCACATCGCCGAATAGACCACCTGGCCCACCGCCAGCTTGCGCACGTCGCGCGTCACCGCGAGCTGCGCGAGCAGTTCGGCATCCGGACCCAGCAGTTCAAATTTCCGCAGCGGCGAGAGGTCGGTAACGATGGCGCGCTCCCGACAGGCCCAGTATTCGGCCACCGGTCCCTCGTTGGTAAAACAGGTCGGCAGCCAGAACCCGCGGTATTCCGTGAAGTTGCGCGTCAGCGCGGCGGTGCGCGGATGAAAACCCGTTTCACGGGTCATTTGCGGCGGAGCGTCGGGGGTCATGCGGTGGGCGATTCCCTTGGAAAAGACGTTGGAAGCGGCGTAAACGCGCACGTGGATATCGGTCGGCACCCAGGCGTTGGCCGGATCGATATCGTCGCTACACGATGAGCTGGCACAGACCAGATCGGTCAGCGCGCGCAACAGCACGTAGTCGCCCGGGCGCGACCAGGGCTCGTCCATGGTGATGCTGCCGTCGGGGTTGACGCTGGTATTGTAGAAGAAATTGATCGCGGGCCAGCCGGCGCGTGGCGCGATGCCATGCTCGGCCAGCGCCGCATTGAAGTTGTCGGTGCAGTTCGCGTGTCCGGGATAGCCCGCGTCGTCGTAATACTTGGCGGCACAGGCCAGCAGGAAGGTGTCGTGCCGGCCTACCGTGTCGCGAACCACCTCGACCAGCGGTTGCAGTCGGTCGTCAAAATATTTCGCATGCAGACCGGGCGCGGCAAAGGCGCTGCCCAACAGCGTTCGGGTGGCGGTGGCGTCGATGCCGTGTTCCTGGCCGGCTGCGAGCGCGGTGGCGTCGAAGGCGACGAAGTCCGAACACTGCCGCCCGTCTACATCAATAATCTGGATGTATTCGCCGGCTTTGACCGCAAAGGCCCGCGCGCTGGCCGCCGGCACGCGAATGTCCTGGATCGGCACCGCGAGTGGCGGCGGGGTGCTGCCTGCCTCGCCGCCGGCATGGGTGATGTCGATCCAGAGCGGCGTGGGCGGCGTTTGTTCATCCGGCGCCATGGCGACGCCGGGCGCGCCCAGCAGCACGGTGGTGTCGCTCGCTGCGTGCGCGGTGAAGACTGGGCCCGGCACCTGTGGCCCGGGTAGCGTGATGCACGTAAGCGTCGTCGAGTCCCGCAAGGTCGCGCCGATCGCGGCGAATACTTCAGACTCGGCCAGCGGAAATTCGGCGCGCAGGGCATCCGGCGTGATGGACACCCCGGCACCAAGCCCCAGCGCGGCGAGTTGCGGTGCACCCAGCCAGCAGGCCTGTCCGCCTTCCGGATCCTCGATGCTGATGTGGTCTCCGGCCTGCAGTTGCAACAGCAGCAACTGCCCGCCTGACAGTTGCAGGCGGCGGCGCATCACGGCGCGCAGGCTTCGCGGCGGCAGGTCGAACTGCGGGGCCCGCAGGCCGTCCCGGACAGACGGCGCACGGACCGCCGCTGGTTCGCTGGCGCTGGTCACGCGCGAGCGACCTAGGCCGTCTTACCGGTGTTCAGAAAGGTGACCAGCGAGTCATCGAGCGCCTCTACCCACTTCGTGTGGTGCGCGGGCGACATCGTGCCGGTAATAACCGACGGATAGGCCCGGTCGCGATAGGTCAGGATACCCTCGACCTTGTGGTGCTCCCACTCTTTGAAGAGCTCAGCAACCCGGTCGACGTCGAGCGGCGGGTAGTCGGTCGCCTGCAGCAGGTCGCGGGTGTATTCGGTCTGGTAGTCGATGGCCTCGAAGGCGTCTGCGACTTCTTCTTCCTGCGCGCGCCAGCGCAGCAAGTCCGCTTCGCGGGCCGCAAAATCGGGCAGGGCGATCCGGCCCAGAATGACGTCGCGCGCGTACCAGGCCTGCGCGTCGAACATGTTGAAGGTGTAGTACTGGTCCTGCGCCCCGAGGTACATGAACTGCGGACAGTCCTGCCAGAAAATGCCTTTGTACAAGCCCAGCGGGAACAGCCGGTTATTGCTTTTCAGACGGAGTTCGTCGGGCAGATAGGGATAGTGATGGAGGAAGCCGGTGCAGAGCACAATCGCGTCGACGTCCTTGGTGCTGCCGTCCTTGAAATGCGCCGTCTTGCCGACGACTTTGGTCAGCAGCGGACGCTCGGTGAAGTTCTCGGGCCAGTTGAAGCCCATGGGCTTGGTGCGGTAGCTGAAAGTCACCGACTTGGCACCGTACTTGTAGCACTGGATGCCGATGTCTTCGGCCGAGTAGCTGCCGCCGATAATCAGCAAGTCCTTGCCGGCAAATTCGACCGCATCGCGAAAATCGTGAGAGTGCATGACCCGGCCCGGAAACTTGTTCAGGCCCTCAAAAGCAGGCACGTTGGGCGTGGAGAAATGTCCGGTGGCGTTAATCACATAGTCGAAGGATTCGCTGGCAGTCGTGTCGGCAACCAAATCCTTGGTGGCGACGGTGAACTTGCCGGTAGTCTTGTCGAACTCTACCCAGCGCACCGAGGTATTGAAGCGCATGTACTTGCGCACACCGGAGCGCTCGACGCGCCCGGCGATGTAATCGTGCAGGACTTCACGCGGCGGGTAAGAGGGGATGGCCCGGCCGAAGTGTTCCTCAAACGTGTAGTCCGCGAACTCGAGACATTCTTTGGGTCCATTGGACCAGAGGTAGCGATACATGCTGCCGTGAACGGGCTCACCGAATTCGTCGGTGCCGGTGCGCCAGGTGTAGTTCCACAGACCGCCCCAGTTGCTTTGGCGCTCGTAGCACACCAGTTCGGGGATCTCGGCACCTTTGAGGCGGGCGGATTCAAATGCGCGCAGGGCGGCAAGGCCGCTCGGGCCCGCGCCAATGATGGCTACTCTGGTCATAGGAAGCGGGCTCCTTGGGCGATGGCGGTGTCGCTGAAACTAGCGCAGGCCCCTTGCGCGTGTAAACAGGCCTTTTAATATGCCGCAACTTTCTTTACTTTCATGAAACATGAACACCGCATCAAAACATTGGAACGTCGGGTCGCTGGATGAGGTTCGCACCTTGTTCGAGCGGGAACGCATTGAAATCGTGCACATCGGCCTCTTTGATACAGAGGGAGTCTTCCGCGAAAAGCGGATCCCCGCGCCGCTGGCCCTGCACTACCTCGAGCACGGCTGGTCGTTCATCGATGCCTTGCCCTACTGGGGCCCCAATGACGCAGTGCGTAAAGACTTGCCTTATGGCAGCGAAGACTGCGCGCTCGACGCGACCAGCCTGCGCCCCTATCCCTTCGAGCCCAACGCCGCCCTGCTGGTCGCCGACTACACCGGACCCAACGCCGCGCTCTCGCCGCGAACGCTGCTGGCCCAGCAGATTGCGCGGGCCACGGAGATGGGGTTTGCCGCCTGCGGCTCGGCCGAGTTCGAGTTCATCATCCTCGCCGAAACGCCAGATTCACTGACCCGCAAAGCCTATGAAGGCATCGAGACGCACGCGCAGGAAAACCGCTGCTGGAGCGGTCTGTATCCGGCCACCGGAGCGCCCTTCATGCGAGCCTACGACGAATGCCTCAAGGGCGCCGATATTCCGCTACATCACATGTGTGCGGAACTGGGGCCGGGCTGTCTGGAAGCCGCGATGCCCATTCGGGATCTGGCGACCGCCGCGGATGACACCGCCTTGTTCAAGCTCTTTACGAAAGCGTTCTGTATCCAGCAGGGACTGACGGCCTCGTTCATGGCGCAGCTGTCTGACGCCCATCCGGGACTTGGTGGCCATCCGATCATTTCGCTGCACTCGCTCGCCAGCGGCTTACCCGTTTTCCACGATGCGAAACATCCCAGCGGCCTGTCCGTCACGGGGCGTCAGTTTGTAGCCGGCGTGCTGCAACTACTGCCCGAGCTGATGCCGATGTTTGCCGGCACGGTCAATTCCTATCGCCGCTATGTGCCCGGTAACTGGGCGCCGCGCACCGCCACCTGGGGTTTGCGCAACTACACCTGCGGCCTGCGCGTCGTGGCCGGTGCGCCCGAAGATACCCGCCTCGAGTTTCGCTTGCCGGGTGCCGACACCAACCCGCATCTCGCCTTTGCCATGATGCTGGGCGCCGGTCTGTACGGCATCGCCAATAAACTCAAACCGCCGCCGATGACCACCGACATCGGCCGCGAATTTGTGCACCCCTCGATCGGCCCGCTGCCGCGCACCTTGCTGGAGGCGGCCGAACGCATGCGCGCCAGCAAGCTCGCCCGCGAGCTTTTCGGGGATCGTTTTGTGGATCACTACACGGAAAGCTGCATCCAGGAAGACCACTTGATGCGGCGCCATATTTCGGCGTTTGAACGACGCCGTTACCTGCATCACGTCTGAGCAAGACAACACCGCCACGGCCACAGCGAAGGAGAAATTGATGACCCCCTTGGAAGCCTATGTAAAGGACCCCGCCCGTGTCGACGGGGTAAAGAAGGTTCGCTCGATGATCAACGCGCTGGGCGTTGAGTACATTTACTACCAGTTCGTGTCGGTGACCGGCCGCATCGTGGGCAAGGGCGCACCGGCCGACCACTGGGAGCGGATTTCGACCAAGGGCTTTCAGCTCGTTTATGGGTCGACGGCCAATCTCTTCATCAGCCGCAAAGGGCGCTATCTGGGCTATGGTCCGGAAGCGAGCGAACTGGTCGGCATTGCCGATCCGGAAACCTTCTGCCAGCTGCCGTGGGAACCCAAAGTCGCCCGCGTGTTCTGCACCCTGTTCCGCAACCGCGAAGAGCCGGTCGATCCGGGTGGCTTTCTCTCCTCTGACTGTCGCGGCAACCTGAAGCGCGCCCATGCCGCCTTCGAGAAAAAGCACGGCCTGCGGCTGCGGCTGGGCACCGAGCCCGAAATGATGTGGCTGAAAAAAGGCGCCGACGGCAAGCCGGATGGCGGCGTGACGCGGCCCTTCTGCTACCACATCGACCAGTTCGAAGAGCTCCGTCCGATTACGCTGAAGGTCACCGAGTACTGCCGCAAGATGGGCATCGACTGTATTCAGGGTGACCACGAAGACGCGCCGGGCCAGCTGGAACTCAACTGGACCTACGACGACGTCGAACGCACTTCCGATCGCCTCACCACCTACCGGCAGATTTGTGCGCAGGTGGCGCGTGAGTTCAACGTGATTGCCTGCTTCATGACCAAGCCCTTCATGCGGGTCTCGGCCAACGGCTGCCACCACAACTTCTCGCTGTGGAAGGGGGGCAAGGATGCGGTGGTGAAACTGGGCGATGACGGCAAGACGGCGATGCCCGATGTCTTCAAGTACGTCAGCGGCGGCGACAACAAGTTTGATCCGGAAGGCGATGACCAGCGCATGCCCGGTCAGGTCGGCGTGTGGGCGGCGGGCGGCATCATCAAGCACCTCCCGGCCTTGACCGCCATCGGCGCGTCGACCGTCAACTCCTATCGGCGTCTGATGGATCAGGGCTACTGGGCGCCGGTGTACAACAACTGGGGCTATCAGAATCGCACCTGCGCGCTCCGCGTGTCCGCACCGGGCCGTTTCGAGTACCGCGCTGTCGACTCGATGGTCAATCCCTACCTGCTGAACTCCGCGCTCCTTGCGGTGATGGACGAAGGCATCAGCAAGAAGATGGACCCGGGCCCGCTGGAACAGCGCAACATCTACGAGCTGGAACTGGCCGGCAAGAAAGTGGTCAAGCTGCCCAATAACCTCGGCACGGCGCTGGACGCCATCGAGGCCGACCCCTTGGTTCGCTCGTCCATGCCGGGCGAGATGTGGGATGTATTCATCGACTACAAGCGCGACGAGTGGGACAAGTTCCTGGCCACCGTCACCGCCTGGGACCACGAGACCTATATGGACTGCCTGCCGTAATCAGCGCGAACCGGAGCAGACGTCATGAAAGACTTCACCGTCACCGATGCACAGGTGGCCGATTTCAAGCGAGATGGCTTTATCACCGTCGATCGCATCATCAGCGATGAAGAAGTGGCGCTGCTCCGCGATCGTTACGACGAGTTGTTCAAGGGCAAGTTCGAGACCGGTCTGGTCCCGGACGAGGTTAACTGGCAGGAAGGGCGCGACGCGCCCGACCGCACGCGGCAGATTTGCAACGGGTGGAAATCCGACCGTTATGTGGCCAGCGTGATCCTGCAGGAGTCGATCGGGCGGGCCTGCGCGAAGCTCGGCGCCTGGCCCGGCACCCGCATCAGTCAGGACAATATTCTATGGAAGCCGCCGGGCGGGAAGCCGCTGGGTTTCCATCAGGACTCGTCCTACGAACAGTGGACGACTATCCCCGATTGGGTCAGCTGCTGGATTGCGCTGGACGACACCACGGCGGAGGGCGGCACGGTGGAATACGTGCGCGGCTCTCACCTGTGGGGCCGCTCGGGCATGATCGAACAGTTCCACGCGCCGGACGACCCGACCAAGGACATGATGAAAGCCGCCGAGGTTGCCGGCATTGAAAAACCCGAACGGGTGCCGATTGTGGTGAAGGCCGGCGGTGGCGCTTTCCACGGCGGCTGGACCTGGCACGGCTCCGACATCAACCGCAAGAACGTGCCGCGTCGGTCCATCGTGGCGCACTGCATGTCTTCCGAAACGCGCTTCCATCCCAACTACGTCGGCTACATTTACAGCCGCTACAAGCGCTTTGGCGACGACAGCATGGACGAATCCTTTTTCCCCATCCTGTGGCGCGACGACGGCTATCGCTCGATCTTCATCGAGCCCTACACCGAGCGCAGGATCACCTGGGGAGAAGCTGTTCCGACGTGAGCCTGCCGCGTCTGGGCATTTTGAGCTGCGACACCATCTGGGAGCCCTTGCGCTCCCGGCATGGCGACTACCCGGATATGTATGCGGCGCTCCTGCGCGAGGCGGGGGCCGCATTTGAAGCGCGTGCCTATGCGCTCCATGAAGGCGACTTTCCCGCCCTGCCTACCGACTGCGACGCCTGGCTCATTTCCGGGTCGCGGGCCACTGTGTTTGAAGACGTTCCCTGGATTGCCGACGCCCTGACGCTGGTGCGCGAGATTCATCAGGCCGGACGCCCGCAGGTCGGGATCTGTTTTGGCCATCAGTTGCTGGCCCAGGCGCTGGGTGGTCAAGTGGCGCGCGCGCCGGGTGGCTGGGGCTACGGAAATATCAAAACCCGGGTTGAGAAAACGCCGGACGGGGGCGTACCTGAAGGGCAGGCGCTGCGCTTGTTCATGGCGCATCAGGATCAGGTCATGCACCTGCCGCCGGGCGCCGAGGCGCTCGCCAGCGCCGCGCATTGTCCGAATGCGATGTTTGTGCTGCCCGGGCGCAGCCTGGGCATTCAGGCCCACCCCGAGTTTTCCTTCGCGTTCATGCAGGAAATGACGCTCGAAGAGTCCACCTTCCTCACCCCGGCGCAACGGGAGCGGGCGCTGACGGATCTGGCGGAGCCGGTAGACAGCGCCCTGGTGGGGCGCTGGATGGCGGCGTTTCTGCGGCTCATTTAGCCCTCTTGCGCGCTGTGCCCGGCGTCAGGGCGGCCGGGCTTATGCATATTCCATATCGGTCTTGAGTCGTTCGCCTCAAAGCGCGGTCTACCTGCGCGCGGCCGGTATCAAGCGAAAACGCAAACCGCTACATTCGCAGCCGCTCGCGCACCGCAATAAAACCCGAGATTTATCTGGCAACTCCCGATGACTGCATTGACCCATCTCCAGCGACTGGAAGCTGAAAGCATCCATATCCTGCGCGAGGTTGTTTCCGAAGCCGAGCGCCCCGTGATGCTGTATTCGATCGGCAAGGACTCGGCCGTGATGCTGCATCTCGCGCGCAAGGCGTTTTATCCGGCGCCGCCGCCGTTCCCGCTGCTGCACATCGACACGACCTGGAAGTTCCGCGCCATGTACGACATGCGTGCGCGGATGGCGCAGGAATCTGGCATGGAACTGCTGGTCTACCAAAACCCCGAGGCCAAGGCGCGCGGCATCAATCCGTTTGACCATGGCCCGCTGCACACCGACATGTGGAAAACCGAAGGCTTGAAGCAAGCGCTGGACCTGTACGGTTTCGACGCCGCCTTTGGTGGTGCGCGGCGCGATGAGGAAAAAAGCCGCGCGAAAGAGCGCATTTTTTCCTTCCGCTCTGCGAACCATCGCTGGGATCCCAAGAACCAGCGCCCGGAACTCTGGCGGCTCTATAACGCCCGCAAGGCGAAGGGCGAGAGCATCCGGGTCTTCCCCATTTCAAACTGGACCGAACTCGACATCTGGCAGTACATCCATCTGGAAGACATTCCTATCGTGCCGCTTTATTTCGCCGCCAAAAGACCCACGGTGGCGCGCGACGGCCTGCTGTTGATGGTGGATGACGAGCGTTTTCCCCTGCGCGAAGGTGAAGTACCGGTCGAGCGATCGGTGCGTTTCAGAACGCTCGGGTGCTACCCATTGTCTGGCGCGGTCGAAAGCCATGCGACCACGCTGCCTGAAGTCATTCAGGAAATGCTGCTCACCACCACCTCCGAACGGCAGGGCCGGGCCATCGACCACGATCAGGCGGCCAGCATGGAGAAGAAAAAGCAGGAGGGGTATTTCTGAGGCGCATCCCCGCGTTTGCAGAACCAAAGCGATGACCAATATCACCCGCGAATCGTCCTACAAGGCACAGGATCTGATCGCCGAAGACATCGACGCCTATCTCGAACAGCACCAGCATAAGTCGCTGCTGCGTTTCATCACCTGCGGCTCGGTGGATGACGGCAAGTCGACGCTAATCGGTCGCCTGCTCTACGACTCGAAAATGATTTTTGAAGACCAGCTGGCCGCGCTGGAAGCGGACTCAAAGCGCGTCGGCACACAGGGGCAGGACATTGATTTTGCGCTGCTGGTCGACGGGCTGGCGGCGGAGCGGGAGCAGGGCATCACGATCGACGTGGCCTATCGCTTCTTCGCCACCGACAAGCGCAAGTTCATCGTGGCCGACACCCCGGGCCACGAGCAGTACACCCGTAATATGGTCACCGGTGCGTCCACCGCAGATCTCGCGGTGATTCTGATCGACGCCCGCAAAGGCGTGCTGACGCAGACCCGTCGCCACAGCTATCTGGCGAAGTTGATCGGGATCCGCAGCGTGGTGCTGGCGGTGAATAAAATGGATCTGGTCGAGTATTCGCAAGCGCGGTTCGACGAGATCGTGGCGGACTATCGCGCGTTCGCGAAGTCGATAGGGATCGACGAGTTTCTGGCTATTCCGCTGTCCGGCTTCAAGGGCGACAACGTCACCACCCGCTCGCACCACACGCCCTGGTATCACGGCCCGGTGCTGCTTGAGCACTTGGAGTCGGTTGAACTCGATCTCACGGCAGCGCAGGCCGCGCCCTTTCGGCTGCCCGTGCAGTGGGTCAATCGGCCGAATCTCGATTTTCGCGGCTTCGCCGGGCTGATCGCCACCGGGCGGGTGCGTCCCGGCGACGCCGTGCGCGTGCTGCCTTCCGGCAAGACCTCGGTCGTGCAGCGCATCGTCAGTTTTGATGGCGATTTGCCGGAAGCCGTGGCCGGGCAGTCGGTAACGCTGACGCTGGCCGACGAAGTCGACTGCTCGCGGGGTGACGTGCTGGCGGTGGCGGACAACCCGCCGCAGGTGGCTGACCAGTTCGAAGCCACGCTGGTATGGATGGCCGACGAGGCCATGCTGCCGGGGCGCAGCTACTGGCTGAAGCTCGCCACTCAGCAAGTGTCGGTGCAGATTCAGGCGCCGAAATACCAGATCAACGTCAACACGCTGGAGCATCTGGCGGCCAAGCGGCTTGAGCTCAACGCCATCGGCGTGACGACGCTGAGCACCGACAAGCCGATTGTTTTCGAGCCCTATAGCGCCAATCGCGATTTGGGCGGCTTCATCCTGATCGACAAGTTCACCAACGCCACGGTGGCCGCCGGCATGCTGCACTTCGCGCTCCGGCGCAGCCAGAACGTGCACTGGCAGGCGGTGGATATCACGCGCGAAGCGCATGCCGCGCAGAAGCAGCAGCAGCCGCGCGTGCTGTGGTTTACCGGGCTCTCCGGCGCGGGTAAATCGACCATCGCCAACCTGGTCGAGAAAAAACTGCACGCACTCGGCAAGCACACGTTTCTGCTGGACGGCGACAATGTGCGCCACGGGCTGAACAAGGATCTGGGCTTTACCGAGGCCGACCGCATCGAGAACATCCGTCGCGTCGGCGAAGTTGCCAAGCTGATGACCGACGCCGGCCTCATTGTGCTAACGGCGTTCATTTCCCCGTTCCGCGCCGAGCGCGATATGGTGCGCGCGATGCTGCCGGCCGGGGAGTTTGTCGAGATTTTTGTCGATACCGCGCTGGCCGAAGCCGAACGGCGCGATGTGAAGGGGCTCTACAAGAAAGCCCGCGCCGGGCAGTTGAAGAACTTTACCGGCATTGATTCGCCCTACGAGCCGCCGCCGTCGCCGGAGCTCCGGATCGACACCGCCAGCACCACGCCCGAGGACGCCGCAGAGGCGATAGTCGCGACCCTATTGGCCAGCTGACCCCAAATTGCGGATTACTGGCCTTTGAACTCCGGCTGACGCTTCTCGAAGAAGGCGTTCACCGCTTCCATGTGGTCGTCCGTGCGCTGCACCAGCACCTGCATGGCGGCCGACATTTCCATGATGGCATCGAAGCTCGCCATCTGGCCTTCGCGCATCAGGCGTTTGGTCATACGCAGCACCTGCGGCGGCTGCTGGATGATGCGGCCGGCAAGTTTTTCGGCCTCAGCCATCAGCTGGTCGTCCGGATAAACCTCCGAGACCAAGCCCCAGTCACGCGCGGTCTGCGCGTCGACCACATCGCCCGTAAAGTACAGCTGCGCGGCGCGCGACCAGCCAATGGCGCGCGGTAGCAGCCAGGCCCCGCCGTCGCCCGGGATGAGGCCAATCTTCAGGAAGGTAGCGCCGAATTTGGCGCTGGCCGCCGACAGGCGGATATCGCAGGTGGTGGCGACATCGCCACCCAGACCAATCGCCGGGCCGTTGATGGCCGCGATCATCGGCACCTCGATGTTCCACATCGACTTGATGATCATGTGGATCGACTCGCGATAGTGGTCGCGTAGCTGCAGGTTGTTGCCACCGAACTCGCCGGTGCGATCGCGCATGGCTTTCAGGTCGCCGCCGGCGGAGAAGGCCGAGCCGGCGCCGGTCATGATGACGCAGCGCAGGTCGATGTCCGCGTTGATCATTTTGGCCGCCGCTGCGAACGCTTCGCCATCCCCGGTCAGCCCCAGCGGGTTGCGCTTTTCGGGGCGGTTCAGCGTGAGATAGCCAATGTGGCCGCGTTTTTCGAAGAGAAGAAGATCGGTGCTGCTCATGGGTCCTGCCTTGTCAGATAAAAATTACGGTGGCGCTCGCAATCTGGTGCGGCCTAGGCCGTGACCAGCGCCCACAGGCGATCGCCGCCGGTCGCGGTCGCGATGCGTCCGAGATACTCACCCCATTCACCGCTGGTGCCGAACTCCGCGCGCCAGGACCACAGCCGGCGGGTCAGGAACTGCAGGTCGTATTCGTAGGTGAAGCCAATCGCGCCGTGCACCTGGTGCGACAGGCGGGTGAGCAGTTCCACGGCGTCGCTGGCGCGGCACTTCGCGGCGGCAATTTCGAAGCTTGCATCGCTGGCGTCGGCCAGACCGCGCGCGTCCAGCGCAAGGAAAGCCGTCCGCGCCATGGTGTCGACCGAGGCCATCGCGCCGCCCAGTTCTGCCAAGTGGTTTTGAATCGCCTGGAATTGAGACAAGGCGCGGCCAAACTGCACGCGGTCAGAGGTGTATTTCACGCTCAGTTCCAGACAGGCCGCAGCGGTGCCCGCAATTTGACCCGCGCGGAGCAGGGCGCCCAGCCAGCGAATGGCGTCGGGCTTCAGCGTGCTAGCCGCCCGCGCCAGCGGCTTGGCGTCTTTCAGGCTCACGGTATCGCGCGGCTCGCGGGCCAGATTCTGACCCTGCGTCAGGCTGGCCTGTGCCGCCTCAAACAGCACCAGATCGCCGACCGAATCGAGACCCACAAAGTGGCTGGCCTGCCGCCCCCAGGGCACGCGGGCCACCTCGGCGGTGACGGTCGCGCCGGCGTTGAGCACGGTCGGCAACAGGGCGATGAAGCCTTCGGGCGCCGGCAGGCCGGCCCGTTCCAGCAACCACAGCGCCAGCATTTGCTCGCCCACGGGTAGCGGCACCGCATAGCGCCCGCAGGCCCGCACCACCACGAAGGTATCGGCCCAGGTGGCGCCCATGCCGCCGTTGGCTTCGCTGGACAGCACCTGCGTCAGCCCTTGTTCGCTGACCAGATCCCAGAGTTCGCTGGACCAGCCCTGTTCTTCCACCTTGGCAAGAAAGCCGCGGTCGATCTGTTCGGAAAAAAGCCGGGTGACGCTTTCTTCCAGCATGTTCTGTAATTCGTTCATCGGACCCCCAGGCCACGCGCGATGATGCCGCGCAGGATTTCCAAAGTGCCGCCGCGCAGCGAGAAAGAAGGTGCCAGCAACATGAGGTTGCCCAGCACCTGCTGAAAGTCGGTGCCGGCGTCGGCCAGCGTGGGCTCGAGCCCCACCAGTTCCTGCGCCAGCCCCGGCAGCCGTTGTTCAAACTGGCAGCCCAGATCTTTGACGATCGAGGCCTGCAGGCCGGGGTCGATGCCTTCATTCAGCATGCCCGCGACCGACAGCGACATGTTCCGCAGCGTCACCGCCCAGGCGAGTTCGGCGCCGACCTTGGCCAGCGCGGCGGGGCTCGCGTCCTTGCCCAGCGCGTCGACCAGCCGGCTCAGCAGGAGGAAGCAGGACAGATAGCGCTCCGGACCGCTGCGCTCAAAGGCAAGCTCGGCCACCACCTGTTTCCAGCCGTCGCCTTCTTTGCCCAGCAGCGCGTCGGCCGGGAGCAGGGCGTCGACAAAGGACACTTCGTTGAAATGCCCGCGGCCGGCCAGATCTTTGATCGGGCGGGCGGTAATGCCCTTGGTAGCTTTCAGGTCGATCAAAAACTGCGACAGCCCGCGGTGCTTGCTGTCGGCGCTGCTGTCGGTGCGCAGCAGCGCGATCATGTAGTCCGCGCGGTGCGCGTTAGTGGTCCAGATCTTGGTGCCGTTGACCAGCCAGCCGTCGGCTACCTTGTCGGCGCGGGTTTTGACCGACGCCAGATCCGAACCCGAGTTGGGTTCGCTCATGCCGATGCAAAAGCACACCTCGCCGCGCGTGATGCCGGGGATGATTTTTTGCTTCTGCGCCTCGGTGCCGTAGCGGGCGATGACCGGTCCGCTCTGGCGGTCGGCAATCCAGTGGAAGCCCACCGGTGCGCCGGCGGCCAGCGTTTCTTCCACGATCACATAGCGCTCCAGCGCCGAGCGTTCATGGCCGCCGTAGGCTTTCGGCAGGGTCATGCCCATCCAGCCTTTGGCGCCCAGCTTGCGGCTGAAATCCGGGTCGAAGCCGTCCCAGGTATTGCTGCGCACCAGCGGTGAGTAGGCTTTCAGCGATTCATCCAGAAACGCGCGGACTTCCTCACGCAGCGGCGCCAGTGAGGCCGGCTGTTCGTAGCGTGGAAAACGCAAACTTTCGATGTTCAACATGCGATGTGCTCCTTGAAGCCTCAGGCCGGGGCGCCGGCGCGGCGCGCATAAGCCCAGGCCATGTCGGCCAGTTCACGGACGAGATCGGTGGTGGTCTGCGCGTGTTCGCTGGCGGCCGTGCCTTCTTCCACGCGCTTGATGATGCCCTGATAAATCGCCGCCACCCGCCACACCGTATACGCGCGGTAGTAGTCGAGATGGTCAATGCCTTTACGGCCGGTCAGTTCGCAGTAGCGCGCGATGTAGGCCGCCTCGTCCGGAATACCCAGCGCGGCCAGATCGAGTCCGCCCAGATTGCTCACCCGGTCGCCCATCTGCGGCAAGAGCCACGGCAGCAGGTGATAGGTGAAGTCGCCAAAGGGATGGCCAATCGTCGAGAGCTCCCAATCCAGCACCGCCACCACGCGGGGCTCGGTCGGGTGGAAGATCATGTTGTCCATACGGTAGTCGCCGTGGACGATCGACACCGAGTCTTCCACCGGCACATTGGCCGGCAGCCAGGCGTTCAAGCGGTCCATGAGCGGGATTTTGTCGGTTTCGGAGGCGACGTAGTTCTTGGTCCAGCGGTTTAGCTGGCGCGCGAAGTAGTCGGTCGGCTTGCCAAAGTCGGCGAGACCGATCTGCCGGTAGTCGATGGCCTGCAGGCGGGTCAGGGTGCTCAGCATGGCGTCGTAAATTGCCGCACGCTCGGCCTTGGGCAGTTCCGGCAGCGTCATTTCCCACAGCACGCGGCCTTCGATCATTTCCATCACATAGAACATGGTGCCAAGGATGGATTCGTCCGTGCACAGCACGAAAGGGCGCGGCACCGGGAATCCCGTGCCGTGCAGCGCCTTGATGACGGTGTATTCGCGGTCTACCGCGTGCGCCGAGGGCAGCAGCGGGCCCGGCGGCTTGCGCCGCAGGACGTAGCGGCGGCCCGGGGTAATCAGCTGATAGGTCGGGTTGGACTGCCCGCCTTTGAAGCGACGGACTTCCAGCGGCCCGCGAAAATCCGGGATTTCCCGCTGCAAATAGGCGGCAAGACGCTCCTCGTCCAGCTGCAGATGAGGCTCGACCGTTTTGGTGCCGCCAAATTTTTCTTGTCGTGAGTTCGTCGTCATGAAGGATCTCGTGGCGCGTTAGCGCGTAGGGCCGGCGACGATGCCGGCATCGTGAAGGCGGCCGATTTCGCCGCTGGAAAGACCGAGCAGGTCGGCCAGAATTTCATCCGTATGTTCGCCCAGACGCGGCGCGCGCCGGGCCGGCTCGCGGGTCACGGCGCCAAAGTGCATGGCCTGCCCGGCGACCGGGTAGGTGCCGATGTCCGGCTGCTCCACGAGGTGGTAGATCGGATTGGCCGGCGAACAGTCGGGGTCGTGGTCGATGAGGTCGGTCATGCTCTGGTACTTGCCCCAGCACACGCCCTGCGCGTCGAAGGCCTTGGCCAGCGCAGCGAGCGGCTGGCTGCCAATGAAGCTTGCCAGCAGGTCGGCGATTTCGCGGCGGGCGGTGTAGCGCGCGCCTTCCTGATCGAGGTCCATCCCCAGCCGCGCGCCCAGCGCGGCCATCGCGTCTTTGAGCCCGGTGGCGGCCAGCAGCCCGCTCCACATTTTGGGGCTGATCGCCATCACCATCACGCGCTCACCGTCGGCGGTGGTGAAGTCGCGACCAAACGCGCCGTACAGATAGTTGCCGCCGCGGGTGCGGGCCGTGCCGTTGATTTTCCGCTCACCGACAAAGCCCAGATGGCCGACGGTGGCCAGCGCCACATCGGCCAGCGCCAGATCAATCCGCTGACCTTTGCCCGTCTGGTCGCGGAAGCGCAGCGCCGCCAGCAGGCTGGTCGAGGCCAGCAGCGCGGCGGTGATGTCCCAGGCCGGCAGCACGTGGTTGATCGGCCGGTCGTCGTCTTCCGGACCCGTCAGGAACGGGTAGCCGACTTTGGCGTTCACGGTGTAATCGACAGCCGTGCCGCCGTGACGGTCGCCCACGATCGCTAGCTGGATCACATCCGCGCGGTGCTGGCACAGGCTTTCATGCGAGAGCCAGCCCTTGGCCGGCAGGTTGGTCGACATGATCCCGCCGTTCGGACCGGGCAGGGCGATGAGGCGGATGATGAGTTCGCGCGCTTCAGGATTTTTAAGGTCCACCGCCAGCGAACGCTTGCCCTTGTTGAGCTCCGCCCAGTAGATGCTGTGGTCGTCTTTGGTCACCGGCCAGCGGTGATAGTCGATGCCGCCGCCGATCTGGTCGAAGCGAATAACGTCCGCGCCCAGTTGCGCCAGCGTCATGCCGCACATCGGGGCGGCCACGAAAGCAGAGGCTTCGACAATGCGCAGCGCGTTCAGCATGTTCTGCAAGGAAGTGCTCCTGGTTGGGGACGACGCGGCGGGCTTGCCCGCCGGATCAGGCCTGACGCGCCGCGGCGTTGGTTAGCAGTTCGCGCGCCACCACTTTGAGCGCGAGGGTTTCCTCGGCGCCTTCAAAAATTGACAGCACCCGCGCATCGACGAAGTAGCGGCTGACCGGGGTTTCTTCGGAATAGCCCATGCCGCCGTGGATCTGCAGCGCTTCGCGAGTCAGGTTTTCCGCCGCCCGGCAGGCATAGAGCTTGACCAGACTCGCTTCCATCTGGCCCTTGCCCTGGTCCATCAACTCGGCCACGTGGTAGGTCATTTCCTGGCAGGCACGCAGCGAGGCGCCCAGCAGTCCGAGCTTCGCCAGCGTCAGCTGGTAGTCGGCCAGCGCCTTGCCGAACACTTTCCGTTCGCGGGCGTAGCGGGCGCCGGCATCGTACGCCGCGCGCATCAGGCCGCAGGCACGGGCCGCTGTTTGCAGGCGTCCGCCGGCGAAGCCGGCCATGGTCAGGTAGAACCCTTTACCTTCCGCCTGCGGGCCGCCGATGAGGTTTTCGGCCGGGACGAAGACCTTGTCGAAAAACAGCGTAAACGAGTGCATGCCGCGATAGCCCAGCGTGGGGATGGCCTTGCCGGACAGCTGCCCGCCGCCGGGCATGGCGAACTCGAAGGCGTGGCCGTCGGTCGCGGGTTTCTCGAGCAGGAACAGCGACAGGCCGCGGTGCCCCGCCGCCGGGTCGGGGTTGGTACGCGCCAGCACCAGCATCAGCTCGGCCTTGCCGGCAAAGGTGCACCAGGTCTTGGCGCCGTTCAGTTCATAGCCGCCCTCGACCGGCGTCGCGCGCAGGCGCACCGCAGCCACGTCGGAGCCGCAGTCGGGTTCGGTCACGGCAATGGCGCACAGCGGTTTGCCGGCGGCGATGCCGGGCAGCCAGCGCGCCTGCTGGGGTTCGTAGCCGCCGGCCATCAGCGCGCGGGCCACAATTTCCGGCCGGGTCAGCGGGCTGCCGGCGGCGGCGAGCGACCCGCGCGAGAGTTCTTCGGTCACCACCACCATGGACAGATTGTCGTGGCCGCTTTCCGGTGCCGTGCCGCCGAAGCGTTCGGGGATCGACAGCGCGAAGCAGCCCATGTCGGCCAGCGCGGTGAGGATTTCATCGGGAATGGTCAGGTCTTCGCGATGAATCCGCTCGGCGATCGGCGCCACGACTTCTTCGCTGAGGCGCGCGAAGCTGTCAGCAATGATTTGCTTATCTTCGGCCAGCAGTGAGCGGCCGCAGTAGCCGGCGTCGAGAATCGCGCTCCCGACGCGGGCCAGCGTGGCCGGTGCCAGCCAGTCCCGGCAAAAAGCCCGCAGGGCGGGCGCTTCGAATAGATCAATGAGCGCAGCGCCGGGGAGTTCGGCGGCGTCCCGCACGCGGTCAAAGCGCGGGCGGACCTTGGTGATCACGTCGGCCGCGAAGGCCAACGCCATCTCTTCTTCCAGCACCGCGGAACCGTGGGCGGCGCAGCGCACCGCGTAGTCCAGCATCGCGCGCATGGCGTGCAGCTCCGCGCTGACGAAGGCGAGTTCATAGGAGGCGACCTGACCGTCGTCGATGGTCTCGGCCAGCGGTCCTTTGGTTTCCAGCGCGGCGCGCAGCCGTGACCAGGTGTCGGTCAGCAGGGCCTGCAACTGGCCGTGGAGTTGGAGCCCCGTAGCGAGGGCGGGCGAAGCGATGGGTGCGTTCATCAGGCTGTTCTCAACACGTTGGCTTATGCGGGATACGTCGCGGGCAGCGTTCCGGGCCAGCAGGCTTGCCTTCTGGTAGTCGCCTCTGGAAACTGCCCCGCGCGGGGTGCAAGGTCCGGCGCATTTCGAGGCGGGCCGCCTCGTAAACAGCCGGATGGTACTGTAGTTCTCGGGCTGCGTGGAGTAGCACCGGCCGCGCCAGAATCCGTTTTTTTTTCGCTTGCGGCGTCGCTGCCGACCTCAGGAGTGTCTAGCGTCCATGAACCTGCCCGCTTCCCTGCAATTCCATGTCCTGCCTGACCTGCCGATGGTCGAGGCGGGGGACGATTTGGCCGCCCTGCTTGAGCTCGCGCTGCGCCGCTTGCCGGTCACGCTGGACGACGGCGACGTGCTGGTGCTGGCCCAGAAAATTGTCTCCAAGGCCGAGGCCCGCCTGATCCCGCTGGCCAGCGTCACGCCCGGCGAGCGCGCCATCGCACTGGCCAAGGAGACCGACAAAGACCCGCGCCTCGTGCAACTGGTGCTCGATGAGTCGACCGAAGTTATGCGCACCCGGCCGGGCGTGCTGCTGGTCCGCCATCGGCTGGGCAATGTCGGCGCCCATGCGGGCATCGACCAGTCCAACGTGGACCACGCGGGCGGCGAATGCGCGTTGCTGCTGCCGGAAGACCCCGACCGTTCGGCTGCCGCGCTGCGCAGCGCGCTGGCCGAGCGCACCGGTGCCCGGCTTGGCATCATCATCGCCGACAGCATGAACCGGGCCTGGCGCCTCGGCACCGTGGGCGGCGCGATTGGCTGCGCCGGCCTGACCGTGCTGGATGACCTGCGCGGCACCAGCGACCTGTACGGCCGGGAATTGAAAGTCACCCTCATCAACCGGGCGGATTCACTCGCCGCCACCGCCTGCCTGCTGATGGGAGAAAGCGTGCAGCGCACGCCGGCCGTGCTGATCAAGGGCATGCCGGCGGAAGATTCCGCCCAAACGGCGCGGGAGATTATTCGCCCGCTGGCCGAAGACATGTTCCGATGAGCGCGGCGCCCAAATATCTCGCGCTGACCGGCGGCGTGGGCGGCGCCAAGCTGGCGCTGGGGCTGGCGCAAATCCTGCCGCCGGCGCAGCTGGCGTTTCTGGTGAACACCGGGGATGACTTCAGCCATCTCGGGCTGCACGTCAGCCCCGATCTCGACACGTTGATGTATGCGCTGTCCGGGGAATCGAATCCGGATACCGGCTGGGGGCGACGCGACGAATCCTGGCGCTTCATCGAGACGCTGCGCGCGCTGGGCGGGGAGAGCTGGTTCAACCTCGGCGACCGCGATCTGGCGGTGCATGTGCTGCGCACCGAGCGGCTGCGGGCCGGGGCGACTTTAAGCGAGGTGACCCGCGAACTTAACGCCGCGCTGGGCACGCAGCACCCGATCTGGCCCATGAGCGATTCGCCGGTGCCGACCATCGTGCAGACCCCGGACGGGCCGCTCGCGTTTCAGCATTACTTTGTGCGTGACCGCTGCGCGCCGCCCGTCACGGGTTTTGAGTTTCGGGGCGTGGCCGAGGCCAGCCCGCCGCCGGCAGTGCTGGACTGGCTGGCCGACCCCGCGCTGGCCGGGATATTCATTTGTCCCAGCAATCCCTTCGTGAGCGTGGATCCCATCCTGGCCGTGCCCGGCCTGCGCGCCGCGCTGCGGCGCTGTGCGGCGCCGGTGATTGCCGTGTCACCGATTGTGGCCGGGCTTGCGATCAAGGGACCGACCGCCAAGATGATGGCCGAACTCGCAGTGCCGTCGACGGCGGTGGCCGTGGCCGAACACTATCGGGATCTGCTGGACGGCTATGTGATTGACGAGGCGGATGCGGCCCTGCTGGAACCGCTCAAAGCGGCCGGCTTCGCGGCTATCGCGGCCCCGACTGTCATGCTAACTTTGGCCGACAAGGTGCGGCTTGCAGAGCTTGTTTGCGAGTTCGCCCGGCAACGCCACGCAGCAGCAAATTGAACAGGGCAGGGCGCTAAAGCCCCGACAGAGAGGCGCGACGACAGTGTGGGTGGTAGTGCCGGTCAAACCCTTTGCGCTCGCCAAACGGCGGCTCGCCGGCGTGCTCGCCGATCGCGAACGCGCGCAGCTGGCTCGCGCCATGTTGACCGATCTGCTCACCACCCTGTCGGCCTGTACCCGCCTCAGCGGCGTCCTCATCGTGACCCGCGAAAAAGCCGCAGCAGCGCTGGCCAAGCCCTTTGGTGCCACCCTGTTGCCGGAAGCCGAACCGGGATTGTCCAAGTCGGTTCTGCAGGCCGGGCGGGATCTGGCGGCCCAGGGCGCGAGCGGCCTGCTGATGCTGCCCACCGACGTGCCGCTGGCCACCGCCACCGAAATCGACCAGCTGATTGCCCGCCACGGCTGGGCGCCGGCGGTCACGCTGGTGTCAGACGAGGAGGGCTACGGCACCAACGCCATTGCGGTTTCCCCGCCCGATTTGATGCCGTTTCGCTTCGGCCGGCGCAGCTTTGAAGCGCACCGGGCGGCCGCCACCGCGCTCGGCGTGCGGGTGCAGACCCTGCGCTCGGCAGGGCTCGCGCTCGACATTGACCGCCCGGACGATCTCCGTCGCCTGCTGGCATACGAGCGTCCGCTCGCTACCATTGCACTGCTGAACGAACTTGACGTGCTGTCCCGCCTCGCGCCGCAACCGGTCGTGAGCGCGGGCGGCCAGTGGAACCTCTGAAACCGCAGCCCCCTGGACTGCTTCAAGGACAGCCTGAAGGATGATTCACACCCTGTTAGCCCGTGCCCGCGACGGCGTGCTGCCCGATTCCGCCGCCGCCCCGACTCTCGCCGCCGCCACCGACTTGCCCGCCCTGATGGCCGTTGCCGGCGAACTCCGCGACCGCGGCTTTGGCAACGTCGTCACGTACTCCAAGAAAGTCTTTCTGCCGCTCACGCACTTGTGCCGCGACGTATGCCACTACTGCACCTTCGCCAAGGCACCGAAGCGACTGGGCAATCCCTATATGCCGCTGGACGAGGTGCTGGCCGTGGCCCGCGCCGGCGCGGCGATGGGCTGTAAAGAGGCGCTGTTCACGCTGGGCGAACGCCCGGAGAGCCGCTACAAAACCGCCCGCGACGCGCTCGCCAAACTGGGTTACGCGACGACGCTGGACTATCTGGCCGCCGTGGCCGAGGCGGTGTTCAAAGAGACCGGCCTGCTGCCGCATCTCAATCCCGGCACGCTGTCTGACGAGGAATTGGTGACCCTGCGCGGCGTGTCCGCCAGCATGGGCATCATGCTGGAGTCGGCGGCTGAACGCCTGACCGCCAAAGGCATGCCGCATCACGGCTCGCCTGACAAAATCCCGGCGGTGCGCCTGGCGACGCTGGAAGCCGCCGGCCGGGCGCGGGTGCCGTTCACCACCGGCATCCTGATTGGCATAGGCGAGACCCGACTGGAGCGGGTGGAATCGCTGCTCGCGATTCGCGCGCTGCACCAGCGTTATGGCCATATTCAGGAAATCATCGTCCAGAACTTCCGCGCCAAGCCGGACACCCGCATGCACAGCGCGCCGGAGCCGGATCTGAACGAAATGCTGTGGACGCTGGCGGTCACACGGATCCTCTTTGGCGCCGGCATGAGCGTGCAGGCGCCGCCTAACTTAAGCCCGGGCGTGTTGCCGCAGCTGGTGGCGGCGGGCATCAACGACTGGGGCGGGGTGTCACCGCTGACGCCAGACTTCGTCAACCCCGAGGCGCCCTGGCCGCACCTGACCGAACTGGCCGAGGCCACGCGCAACGCCGGCAAATACCTGCACGAGCGCCTGACGGTCTACCCCGCTTATGCCCATGACGGCGAGAAGTGGCTGGATGCGCGGTTCCGCACGCCGGTGCTGCAGGCGATCGACGGCGCGGGCCTGCCTCGCAGCAACGACTGGAGTCCGGGTGAGGCCGCCGTGCCGGCAGCGGAAGAACTGGCGCTGATCACGCGCGCCCCTGTGCGGATCTCGGCCGAAGTGCAGGCCATCTGCGCCCGCGCCAGCGCGGGCGAGACGCTGACCGAGGGCGAAGTCGCGCGGCTCTTTGCCGCCCGCGGCGACGACTTCAGCCATATCTGCCAGACCGCCGACGCGCTGCGGCGGGCGACAGTAGGCGACGCGGTCAGCTATGTCGTTAACCGCAACATCAACTACACCAACGTCTGCTACTTCAAATGCCAGTTCTGCGCTTTTTCCAAGGGCAAGCATTCTGAAGATCTGCGCGGCAAGCCCTACGATCTCGACCCGGCCGAAATCACGCGTCGCGTGAAAGAAGCCTGGGCGCGCGGCGCGACCGAGGTGTGCATGCAGGGCGGTATTCATCCGCAGTACACCGGCCAGACCTATCTCGACATTCTCGACATCGTGAAGGCCGCCGAGCCGGAGATGCATGTGCATGCCTTCTCGCCGCTCGAAGTCTGGCAAGGGGCGGCGACGGCGGGGATTCCGCTGCGCCAGTTCCTGAGCGAATTGCGCGCCGCCGGGCTGGGCACGCTGCCGGGTACGGCGGCCGAAGTGCTGGATGACGAAGTCCGCAAGATTCTGTGCCCGGACAAGATCAACACCGCGCAGTGGTTTGAGGTCATGCGCACGGCGCATGAGGTCGGCTTCCGCACCACCTCTACCATCATGTACGGCCACGTGGACCGCTACGAACACTGGGCGCGCCACCTGCTGCGCATTCGGGCGCTACAGGCGGAAACCGGCGGTTTTACCGAGTTTGTCCCGCTGCCCTTCGTGCACATGGAAGCGCCGCTCTACCTGAAAGGCCGCGCGCGGCGCGGGCCGACTTTCCGCGAAGCGGTGCTGATGCACGCGGTGGCACGGCTCACGCTGTATCCGCTAATCACGAACATCCAGGCCTCGTGGGTGAAGATGGGACACGAAGGCGTGGTCGCCTGTCTGGCCGCCGGGGTGAACGATCTGGGCGGCACGCTGATGAACGAAAGCATTACGCGCGCGGCGGGTTCTGCCCACGGGCAGGAAACCAGCCCGGAGGAAATGCTGGCGATGATCGCCGCCGCCGGTCGCGAGGCCGTTCAGCGCAGCACCACCTATGGGCCGGTCGCCGAGGAGCGGATTGCCGCTGGTAAAAACGCGCCGGCGCTGACCGAAATCATCAACACGCCCGCCCCCAAATACGAACGTCACGCCCGCCGCGAGCTTGTGCGCTCCAGCGTCGGCTGACCCTAATAAGCGCCGGCAGGGGAGAACCTTCGATGAACCTCAAACACATTCTTGACGGCTACAAGGTGCTGGATTTCACCCACGCGCTGGCGGGCCCGACCACCACCCGCCTGATGGCCGAAATGGGCGCGGACATCGTGAAAGTCGAACTGCCGCCGGTGGGCGATATGTCCCGCCTGCTGCCGATCAAAATGAACGGGCGCACCTCGTATTTCGTGCAGCAGAACCGGGGCAAGAAAAGCATCTGCGTAAATCTCAAGACGCCTGAAGGCCGGGCCATCATCCACGACCTGATCAAGCAGGTGGATGTGGTGGTCGAGAACTTCTCGCCCGGCGTGGCCGAGCGTCTGGGCATTGGCTGGGAGACGGTGAAAACCCTCAACCCGCGCGCGGTGATGTGCTCCATTTCCGCGCTGGGGCAGCAGGGACCGCTGTCGGAACTGCCGGGCTTTGATTACATCGCGCAGGCCTATTCCGGCATCACCGGCATGATCGGCGAACCCGACGGCGCGCCCAGCCTGCCCATGATCGGCCTGGGCGATGTGAACACCGGCGTGCACGCTGCCTGCGCGATTGGCTTTGCGCTGCTGCATCGGGAGCGCACCGGCGAAGGCCAGTATCTGGATATCTCGCTGCTCGACTCCTACTTCCACTGCCACGAAATCAACGTGGCGATGTACAGCCTGACCGGCAAGTCGCCGACGCGCGCCGGGCATCACCATTTCGCAGTCTGTCCGCTGGGCCTCTACAAGGCGGGCGACGGCTATGTCTGCATCATCGCGCTCGATCACCAGTGGCCCAGCCTCTGCGAGGCGATGGGGCGGCCGGATCTGGTGACGGATGAGCGCTACAAGACCAACGCGCTCCGCTGCACGCGGGTGCCCGAGGTGGTGGCGATCGTGCAGGCCTGGGTGGATTCGCTGGGCGATACCGAGACCGTGCTCGCGGCGCTGGAAAAACACCGCGTGCCCTGTGCGCCGGTGCTGACGATCGAACAGGTCTGCAATCACCCGCATATGCTGGAGCGCGGCACGGTGCGCAAGATTAACGACCCCAAGCTGGGCGAATTCAGCACGCCCGGCATGCCGCTGCGGTTTTCGGGTTTCCCGAACAACATCCCGCTGGAAGCGGCGTATACCGGCCAGCATAACGATGTGGTGCTGAGCGAGATGCTGGGCTACGACGCGGCGCGCATCAAAGCGCTGCGCGAGGCTGGCATCCTGCACGAGAACGAAGACACCTGAGCGCAGCAGCGATGCCCGGCACCGAGTCGGCCATCGCTGCTGGCTGTTTATCTAGCCGCGACGGCGCCGTCCGACGCCCAATCCCATCAGCCCCACGCCCAACATGGCCAGCGTGGCGGGTTCCGGGATGGGTTCGATGATCGTGCCACCCACGCCCTTGAAGCCGAAGATATAGGTCGCCGGCGCGCCCGATATCCAGCTTGAACCGCCACTGCCGTCACCCCCGGACGACTGCCCCAGCGAGTAGAGCTCCAGCCCTTCCGCCGCGATCGCCGCAATGGCGTCGCGCTCGGTGGCGGCTGCGCCGTAGAAAATATCGAACTCATAGATCGCCGCATCGGCCAGCGAGCCGAAGTTGAAGCGGAAGTAGGCGCCGTGGTCGAGTGCGCCAGCGTCGGTGCAATCAACGTTGTGGCACAGGCCGAAACGGTCGGAAAAGCCGGCCAGCGGATCCGCCGTGTTGAAGCCGTTATCGCCGGATTCCTCCAGCAGCGTGGTCGTCACCGCGCCCTTGATCGTCACGTATTCGTTGAACTCGGTCGGTGGCACATCCCAGTCCATTACCCGCACGTACTTGAGGTCAGTGACCGTGGCGCCGGTGAGGTTGGTGATGGTGACATGGTCGCGATAGAGCGCGCTGCTCGCGTTGGTGGCAGGCTGATAGGCCTGGGTGACGGTTAGCCCCGGCATGCTGGTCAGGGAAGTGGTCGCGGTGGCAGTGGAGGCGGTGGTGACCAGCGGCCCGTAGCTCAGGTTATGTCCACCGCCGTCGGTGGTCACATTGGCATAGCCACTGGTGGTGCCGTTAACCGACACGCCCCAGCCCTCGCACAAACAGCCGGGCGAGGTTGCATCGCGAAAACTGCCGTCGGCAAATTTGAAGCCGATACCGGCCGAGCCAGCGCCACCGCCGGAACCGTCGGCGGCGATATCGCTGCCACCATTGGTGGTGACACCGCTCCCGAAGTTAAGCGAACCATTGTCGTTGATGCCCATGACCAGCGTGCCGGCCGGGTTGTAGATCACGGCGCCCGCGTAGGCATTGCCAGCGAAGGCCAGCGCCAGCGCGGTGCCCAGCGTAGTTAAGCGAAAGATATTCATCGGATTCTCCTGGATAGGGGTAAACGCGCGCCGCGTTGACAGGCCGGCGTCAACGGGGGCATTGCCAGAGTCGTGCCAGCGCCAGCCGCCCGGAATTGGCGGGGTGGCGCGGGCGGCATGTAAAAAAGGCCGGAAAAACCGGGCTTTTGAGGCGCTGCTCTGTCAAGAAAACTGACGCGGCCAAAGCAGCTTCGCCCCCTAAATAGATGATTCTTTTCCGGCCGCAGACGCGAAGAATTACCTGCCGCAAAAGAATCACCCGCCGCGCCTTGAACTTTGCCGGTTCGGCTCTTAGCCTGCGGTAGCCGCAACACCTGACGAGGATTCGCCATGCAACTGGGTTACTTCATGATGCCGCTGCATCACATCGACCGGGATTACCACGAGACGCTGGACGAGGATATCGAAGCCGTGGTGCTCGCCGATGAACTTGGCTACAGCGAAGCCTGGGTCGGCGAACACTATTCCTCCAAGGTGGAGCAAATCACGTCCCCCTTGATCTTCCACGCCAACCTGATCGCGCGCACGAAGCAGATCAAGCTCGCGACCGGCGTGATGAATCTGCCGCAGTACCACCCGGCGGTGACGGCCGGGCAGGCCGCGATGTTCGACCATCTCTCGAACGGCCGTTTCATCATGGGCGTGGGCCCCGGCGGCCTGCTGTCCGACTTCGAGCTGTTCGGCACGATGGACAAGGACCGCATGGAGATGATGAAAGAGTCGCTCGACCAGATGCTGACGATGTGGAACACCGAACCGCCTTACCACATCCAGGGCAAGTACTGGACGATCGACATGAAGGAATGGACGCATCACGACATCAAGCTGGGCTATGTGCCGAAGCCCCTGCAGCTGCCGCATCCGCCGATCGGCATCTCGGCCATGAGCCCGCACTCGAGCTCGCTGGCTTTTGCCGGTTCCCGCGGCTATCTGCCGGTGTCGGCCAACTTCATCTCGACCTGGTCGCTGAAGACGCACTGGCCAACGTATGCGGCGGCGGCGACTGCCGCCGGGCGTGAAGCGAATCCCGAAGACTGGCATGTGGCGCGCAGCGTCTACGTTGCCAGCACCGACGCCGAAGCCGAGCGCTTTGTGAAGGCAGAAAACGGCGCTTACGACTATTACTACCGGTATCTCTTTGCAATCTTCGATCGCTCCAACTACCGCGCGCCCTTCGTGGCACAGGCCGGCGACGACCCGGCGCAGCTGCAGCCCGAAGCCCTGCGTGACGCCTGCGTGATCCACGGCAGCCCGGACACCGTGGCGCGCAAGCTGCTGGAACTGCGCGAGGAGATCGGTCATTTCGGCACCTTGCTCTACGCGGCGCACGACTGGCAGCAGAAGAGCGAAATGCGGAACTCGATGCGCCTGATGGCGCAGGAAGTCATGCCGCGGGTCAATCAGGCCCTGCGGGCCAAGGCCGCCTGAACGGCGCGTCTGACGGCATCAAAAAGAAAGCAGAGGGGAGAGACGTGGTGAAAACAAAAGGAAGCGTAACGCTGGGCTTGCTGGCTTGCCTCGTGTGGCAGGGCGCGGCGCAGGCAGAGGGCGCACAGGGACGCGAGGCGATCGAAGCCTGGCTGGCGAGTGCGCCGGCCGCGCTGCCGGAGCCCGGCACCACCGTTGGCAACGAGGGGCTGGAGGCGCTGCGTAGCCTGCTGCCCCCGGGCTTTTACGATGCGGCCAATGCGCCCGGCGTGCAGTTCGAGATTGTGGCCACCGGCGATTACGCGCCGCCGCAGGTCTATCAGGACGCCACCGCGGCCAATGCGGGCAAGACGGTGCTGGGCGCCGATGGCGGCGTGGAGCAGTACACCGCCGGCACGCCTTTCGACCCGGAACGTTTCGACGACGTCACGCCGCAAGAGGCCGGCCTGATGCTGGCCTGGAATCACGTCTACCGCTGGCAGTACTACGGTTATCGCGTGAAGACGCTGGATATGGTTTACGTACAGCCGACGGCCAATGGTGCGCCCGGTGGCACGCAGGCCGGTGGCATGGAAGGTGGCGGCGACGCCGAGCGCCAACTGGTGCAGTTCTACCACCGGGTGTATCTCAACCATCTCGCGATGCTGCCCGAGCAGCAGTATCGCGTGAATGCCAACGACAGCGCCGGACGATATTTCAAGGATCTGATTTCCTTTGTAGAGCCTTTCGATGTGGCCGGCACCACCTTCGTGGTGGAGCGCGCGCTGCAGGCCAATGAAGAAGATCAGGTCAACTCCTATCTGCCTTCGCAACGACGGGTGCGCCGCCTCTCGGCCAAGGAACGGGCCGACAACTTCATGGGCTCCAACTACACGCTGGATGACTTTGAAGGCTTCTCTGGCCGCGTGATGGACTACGAGTGGATTTATCGCGGGCAGAAGACGGTGCTGCACGTGTCCAACTCGCGCGAGAAGACGCTCCGCTTCGGTGGTCCTTTGAGCAACGTCGCGGTCGACCAGTGGGAGGTGCGTCCCTGCTTTGTGGTCGAGCTCAAGCCGCGCTGGGACGGGCATCCGATGTCGGCCAAGTTCCTGCTGATCGACCAGCAGACCTATACCCCGACCATGGCCTTGATGCTCGACCGTAAGAGCGCCCTGTGGCGGGTACTGGTCACGCATTACCAGCGGCCGACGCCGGATAACAGCACGCCGGCACGCGCGCTGGAAACCTCGGTCAGCGGTTGGCGCGGCAGCATCGCCTTCGACGTGAGCAATCAGACCACCACCATCGCGCGTGCGACCTCGGCGACCGAGTTTCCCACCATGAGCGAGCGCGAAATCAACCGCACGTTCAGCTTGTCCCGCCTGACCGAAGGCCGCTGAACGGTGCCCGCATCACAGGGAGTTTTTATGTCCTTACCTAGCCTCAAACAAACCGCCTGCGCGCTCTTGCTGAGCGCGCTTGCGCAGGGCGCGTTCGCCACCACCCGCGACGACGTGCTGAACTGGGTGGGCCAGCCCTCGCCGGAAGTGTTGCCGGACGCCGGGCGCGTGTTGCGCGCCGACGACGCGGCGGTCATTTCCAGCCTGCAACCGCCGGGTTACGCCGAGGAGTTCCTGTTTCCCGAAGTGGATATGGAAATTCAGGCCACGGCCAACATCGAACCGCACGTGAGCTACACGGAAGCGACCCAGGAGTTCCTCGGCAAAGCCACTATCGACGGCGATGGCGCCCTGCAGAACTACACCGCCGGGCGGCCGTTCTCGGATGAGCAACTCAAGGCCGCCACGCCGGAGCAGGCGGGGCTGATGCTGGCGTGGAACCGCATCCACCGCTGGCAGTACTACGGCTGGCGCAATGACGAACTGACCATGAACTACATTCGGGCGGCGGCGCCCGGGACCCGCGGCAAGCTGAACGAGGGCCTCGAAGGCGGCGGGCACGTCGAGCGCTTTCTGGTGCAGAACTACCAGCGGGTGTATCTCAATCATCTGGCGTGGATGAAAGATCACGGCTACAAGGCCGACGCCGAAGACGTCGAAACCCGTCTCTACAAGGACTATGTGGAGTTCCTCGAGCCTTTCGACGTGAAGGGCACCAAGTTTGTCGTGGAGCGCCCGATGGACGCGACCGAGGAAGATCAGGTCAATTCCTATCTGCCCTCCCAGCGCCGGGTGCGCCGACTGTCGGCGCAGGAACGCGCCGACGTCTACATGGGCTCGGACATGACCATCGACGATTTCGAAGCATTTTCCGGCCGGGTGCTCGACTTCGACTGGAAGTTGCTGGGCGAGAAAGACGTGCTCTTCGTGATCGATGCCCGCAAGCCCTTGCCGACCTACTTCGGTCCGCAGAGCCGGGTGCCGCACGACCGTTGGCAGGTGCGGCGTTGCTGGGCGGTAGAGGCCACCCCGAAGTGGAAGGGCCACCCCTACGCCAGCAAGATAATTTTCTTTGACAAGCAGACCATGTCCTCGCCGGTGGCGCTGGCGTTCAATCGCGAGGGCAAGCTGTGGCGTATTTTCGGCGTGCTATATCACTTGCAGGCGCCGGGCACCACGCCGCAGGAGCAGCTGGAGCGCTCGGTGCCGCTGTGGGAAGGCACGATCGCGATCGACGTGCTGGCCAATACCTCGACGATTTCGGTGGCCAACAAGGTCACTACCATGCCGACGATGAGCAAGCAGCAGATCAAGCGGCGCTTTGACGTGTCCTCGCTGACCGAGGGACGCTAAGTCTACGGTCTCAAGATGCGGCGAACAGGCGCGCTGTGGCTGTGTGGGCTGCTGGCAATCGCCGGCTGCGGCACACAGTCGCCGCCGGATTATTTCGCCGAGGGCCGCTACGCGGCGGCCCTGACGCATCTGCCCGCCCGCGCCGCCGCGGGTGAAGCCAAGGCCTGGAACCAGTTAGGCATTCTTCACTATCTGGGCCTCGGCACGGCGGTGGACTACCGCGAGGCCGCGCGCTGCTTCAAGGCGGGCGCGCTGGCCGGTGATGCGCACGCCATGCGCAATCTGGGCAGCATGTTCCGGCAGGGGCTGGGCGTGCCGCACGACGACATCCGGGCCTTTGGCTGGTATGACGCCGCGCGACGGCACGGCAACGACGGCGCAACCGGCTACATGCAGCTGATGGCGCAGTTTGTCGGCTGGAACCAGCAGGCTTACGCCCGGCGCATCGTCGCCGGCGATCTGGAAAAGAAAGCGGTTTCTGATTGCGGCGCCGGGCTGTTGATGTCGGCCTGTCCCACCGAGACGCCGAACTGAATTTATTGGAGGAGCAAACGCGCATGAACACCACCCGTCCCTTGAGCTTTGGCCTGTGGTACGACTTCCGCAATCCGCCGCAGTGGCCGCGAAGCAACGTCGAGATTTATCAGGCGACGATTGACCAGACCGTGCGCGCCGAAGAACTGGGCTTCGACGACGTCTGGTTGTCCGAGCATCACTTCTGCGACGACAGCTATTCGCCCTCGATGCTCGCCATCGGCTGTGCGATTGCCGCGCGGACCAAGCGCATCCGCATTGGCACCAGCGTGCTGTTGTTGCCGCTGCACGACCCGGTCCGGGTGGCCGAAGACGCCGCCACCCTCGACGTCATTTCCAACGGGCGGCTCGAACTCGGGCTTGGCATTGGCTACAAGGTGGAGGAGTTCATCGGCTTCAATGTAGACCTGAAGGAACGCGCCCAGCGCATGGAAGAGGGCATTGAGATCATCAAGCGCCTGTTTGCCGGCGAGCGCTTCAGCTTCAAGGGCAAGCACTACACCTACAACGACATCGCGCTGTATCCCGGTCCGGTGCAGCAGGAGCCCAAGCTGTGGATTGCCGGCTTCAGCAACGTGGCGGTGCGGCGCGCGGCGCGGGTGGGCTACGGCTATATCGCCACCGGCCCCATCAGCCCGTTTGCCAAGCTCTTCTGGGACGAAGTGAAAAACCAGGGCAAGGATCCCAACCAGCATGAAATTGCCGGCGGCTATATGTGGCTGCAGGTGACCAAGGATCCGGAGAAGCGCTGGCACGAGGCGAAAGAACACATCGCCTATCAGCAGAACTGCTACGCCAAATGGTTCAAGGACGCCGGCATGGGCTATATCCAGCCGGTGGAGGCCAATCAGGCGGCGCTGGAAGAAAAAGGCTGCTACATCGTTGAGCCCGCCAAGGCGGTGGAGATGATCCGCAACTATTGTGCGGAAACCGGCACCACGCGCTGGTATACCTGGGCGGTGCCGGCAGGCCTGCATCCGTCCTGGGCTAACGAGCACCTGGAGTTGATGGCTAAGGAAGTCATTCCCGCTTTCCGTTAATCGTCCCGTCTACGGCCGGCGTTGCACGCGCCGGCCATTTGTTTGAGGAGTTATTGATGTCGCGTCTGGGCTTGCTGCAATTTACCGAAGGCGTCGACGGACGCACCCTCACCGAACACGCGCAAAAGCTGGAAGCGCTGGGCTATGACACGCTGTGGCTGCCGGAGGTGTTCGGGCGCGAACCCGCCGCCGCCTGCGGCTGGCTGCTGGCGCGCACCTCGCGTCTGCGACTGGGCAGCGGCATTTTCAACGTGTATGCGCGGGATCCGCACGCCGCGGCGCAAATCGGCAACACCCTGTCGGAGTTGTCCGGGGGGCGCTTTACGTTGGGGCTGGGCGTGTCGCATCCGGTGTTGGTGGAACCGCGCGGACATCGCTTCGATCCGCCGGCACGCAAGATGCGCGCTTACGTGAACGCCGTGCGCGCGGTGCAGATCGACGGCTGTCAGGCACCGGTGCGGGCGCCGCTGATTCTGGCCGGACATGGGCCGAAGCTGATGCAGGTGGCGGCGGATCTGGCCGATGGGCTGTTCCTCTATCTCCAGCCGGTGGAGCAGATTGCCCATGCGCGGCAACTGATGGGCCCGGACAAGGAGATTCACGCCGTGGTGCGTACCGTGCGCTCGACGGTGGCCAGCGAGGCGCGCCGGGTGGCGCGTGCGGCACTTGGCTTCTACATGCAGCTGCCGGCCTATCACCGGGCCTGGCAGACCGCTGGCTTCACCGAAGCCGATTACGCCAACGGCGGCAGCGACCGCCTGATCGACACCGTCGCCCCGTGGGGTGACGAGACGCGGCTACGTGCGGTTGTGCAAAGCTACTTCGACGCCGGTGCAACGCACGTCAGCCTGTATCCCATTCATCCGGATGACGACTACCAGCCCGGTAAGGCCGGTGGCTTGCTATGGGACTGGCCGACGCTGGAAATGCTGGCGCCGCGCTAAGGCGGCGCGACAGCGGGGAGGATTCCGATGGCAGTTACCGGTGGATGTCTGTGTGGAGCGGTGAAGTTCAGCTTCCCCGGCGAGCCGCTGGGCAGTCGCGTGTGCTGGTGCCGGCTTTGCCAGTATCTGGGCGCTGGCAGCGGCACGGTCAACGTCATTTTTCACCGCGAAGGCATGACCGTCAGCGGCGAGCTGCGCGACTACGTCAGCACCGCTGACAGCGGCAACCGGATGCATCGGCATTTCTGCCCGACCTGCGGCACGCCGATATTCAGCGCGGCTGAAATCAGGCCCATGGTGGTTATCGTGCGGGCCGGGGCGCTGGACGATCCGGAAATTGCCCGGCCCGGCAGCACCATCTGGACCAGTGCGGCGCCAAGTTGGGCCTGCGTGGACGCCGCGCTACCGCAGCTGACGGGTCAACCACCGCCGGTGCTCTGAAGCCGGCGTTTCATCCTCCACGGCGCTCGCGCTGCTCCCACAGGGCGAGGCGATTGGCCATCCCTGTGGGAGCGGCCGGTCGGCCGCGACAAATTTGGCGCATAAGCCGGCGATCACCGCGCCCCGTCGACGCTTATTTCCGCAGTTCCCGCCGCATGATCTTCCCGCTGGCGGTCTTCGGCAGTTCGTTGACGATTTCTACTTCGCGCGGACGCTTGTAGGCCGCCATCAGGTCCTTGCACCAGGCGACGATGTCTTCGCCCGTCACGCTGGCGCCGGCTTTCAGACTGACGAAGGCTTTGACCGATTCCCCGCGATACGCATCGACCACGCCAACCACCGCGCATTCGCGCACCGCTGGATGCGTGTAGAGCACGTCTTCTACTTCGCGCGGCCACACCTTGTAGCCCGAGGCAATGATGAGGTCCTTCTTGCGGTCGACGATGTAGAACCAGCCCTGTTCGTCCATGAAGCCGACGTCGCCGGTGTGGATGCCGCGGGCTTCAAAGGCTTTGGCGCTTTCTTCCGGCTTGTCCCAGTAGCCGGGCGCGACCATCGGACCGCCGGAGACGATTTCACCCACTTCACCCGCCGGCAGCGCGTTGCCTTCATCGTCCACCACATAGACCACCGCACCGCAGACCGGCACGCCCACCGACAGCGCGCCGGTGTTGGGGTCGACCGGCGCATTGCCACCCAGCGGCACGGCGTGGGTCGGACTGGTGGTTTCGGTCATGCCGTAGATGTTGTGGATGTAGGCGCCGAACTGCGCGCGGAAGGCATCGACCTGCGCCGGCGAGACCGGCGCACCGCCGCTGTAGACCTTCTTCAGCGTGGAGAAATTGCGTTTTTTGGCTTCCTCGTTGTTCATCAGCGCGATGAACACCGTGATCGAGGCGACCACAAAGGTCACGCCGTGGGTTTCCACGAGTTCGGCAGTTACCGCCGGATCGAAGCGGTAGTACAGCACCAGCGGGCAGGGCAGCAGCATGGCGGTGGTGATGCAGGCGATGAGCCCCGTGATGTGGAACAGCGGCGCCACGCCGAGGATGACGTCCTGCGGGGACAGCTGCATCCACTCGCGATAGACGGTGCTGTTGTAGACCACGTTGCGATGCAGGTTCATCGCGCCCTTCGGCGGCCCGGTGGTGCCCGAGGTGTAGGTCAGGAGCGCGACGTCGTCGCCGCTCAAATCGACCGACGGCGGCGTTTGGCCTGCCAGCGAATTGATGACCGTCAGCAGGTCCTCAGCGCCGGGGCAGGCCATGCGCTGTGAGTCTTTCAGCAGCGCAGGGCGGGTGTCGCCCAGAAACTCGAGCTCGGAGGTGGTCAGGACAAATTCGACCTTGCTCTCGCCCACCACCGCGCTCGCCACCTCGTGATACAGCGACTCCAGGGTGATGAGGCCCTTGGCGCCGGAGTCTTTGAGGATCAGGCTGACTTCCTTATGCCGCAGCATCGGGTTGACCGAGACCATGATCGCGCCGCATTTCCAGGCCGCCAGCATGGCGAGCACAAACTGCGGCACGTTTTGCAGGTAGACCGCGACGCGGTCGCCGCGGCCGATACCGCGGGCGCGAAGGGCCACCGCCAGCTGGTCGCTCAGGCGGTCGACTTCAGCGACACTGATGCCGTGGTCGAAATAGAAAATCTGGGTCCGGGAAGGGTCTTGCGCGCGGGCCGCGCGAAACATTTCCAGCGCGTTGGTGAAACCGGGCGTTGCGGCGGCCGGCACCCCGGCGGTGTATTGCGCCAGCCAGGGCTTTTGTTCGTAGGCGTTCATGCTGCTCCTCTCGACCTCGATGCAGGGGCGACACCTTACACAAGCGCGCGCCCGGTCACAAAACCGGCTGCGGCTACAGCACCGAGAGACGTCGTTCGCCGTCGCGCAGACAGATGTCGGCGACCTGTGCGTCGAAGCGGCCGTGCTGAAACGTAGCCACCACAATCAGCCAGATCCGCACAATGCGCGCCGGCGGCTTGCCGATGGCGACGGCCACATCGGCGTGGACCGCCCGCGATTCACTCACCCAGCGGCCGAAATCCTGCGTGCCGCTGCGCGCCACCCAGTGGGTTTCGCGCGCCGACCAGGCTTTGATGGGACACGCAAAGTGATGGCCGACGGGCAGACTGCTGCTCCAGATCCAGGTGAGGTCCCGGCCGTCTTCAAATTCGGCGGCGACCGACAGGTAGTCGTGCGTGTAGGGCGTGTCTTCCGCCACGGTGCTGGGGTGGGTATCGACCCGCCAGCGCCAGTCGAGCCGGGTGGTAGGACTCAAAGGGAAATCGACTTCGCGCACGAGGATGCCCTGGTCGTCTGCGCCGCAGAGGTGGATAGCAGGTGCGCCGTCGGGCGTTAGCGTCGGGCGGTACATCTCGGCCTGACCCGCCTCGACGAGATAGTCCCAGCCGGCCGGTGGCGGGGCCGGATGCTCGAGGTGGGCGAGTTCGGCGGCAAAGGCCGGCACCGCTGGCGCTGCGGCGGCCAGCGCGCGCAGGCCGGCCAGCGCGCTGTGCTGCCAGAGCACCACCTGCAGGGTGAGTTCGCCCGTCAGACGCGCATAAATGGCGGGGTCGCTGGCCAGTTCGCCAAAGGCGTTTTTCCACATGCCCATGTAAATGCCGAACTCGAGTTCTCCCGCGCAATCGGCGATGAAGCTGTCCGTGTCCCGTCTGAGGTTGACGATGCGCCCCCCCGGCGAGACCCGCGCCCACAGATGAAAACGTGGGCCGCCATACAAGCCCGGCAGGCGCCGCGACCAGTCAATTCGCCCGCTGGCAAAAACGGAATAGTGCTGACCCGCTTCGACCCGCAGCCCGCTTGGACGCCACGGTGTTTGCTGCGCCGGGAGCGTCAGCTCGAGGGTGCGCGCGATGCCGGCCGCGCGGCCGTGGCGGGCGAGGGCATCAGGCAAGGGGAGAGGCGAAGACAAGAGCATGGGTTTGGCTCGATTTAACCGGGATCTTGCGCGTAGGATACCGGCCACCCGCAGCGTCCGCGTGCGGAATTTCAACGCGCAGATTTGCGCCGGAGGTCCCGATGCTCGACTACCGTCCGCTCAGCGAGATTATCAAGGCGCAGGGACTGCGACTCGTGCTGGTCAAAGGCTATCCCAGTCCCTGGGGTCAGGCCGCGAAGACCATTTTTGAAATCAAGGGCCTCGACTTTCTCGTTGCCGCGCAGGAAGCGGGCGGGACCAACGAGGAGCTCGTCGCCTGGTCAGGCGAAAACAGCGGGCCGGTCGTGGCCTGGAACGATGAGAAACCCATTTCGCGCTGGCTCGACATCCTCATGCTCGCCGAGCGTCTGGCGCCGACGCCCTCGCTGCTCCCGGACAACGTCCACGACCGGGCGCTGATGATCGGCTTGGCCAATGAGTTGTGCGGCGAGCTCGGGCTCGGCTGGAATCGGCGGCTGCAAATGTTCGCCCCGGCGATCGACAGTGGCAGCCCGCCGGAAGGTGTGGCCCGCATGGGCAGCAAATACGGCTACCGCCGCGCGGATGTCGAAGCCGCCAGCGGGCGACTGATCGCCCAGCTCGAGGCACTTGCCGCGCAACTCCGCAGCCAGGTCGCCAATGGGCGGCCGTTTTTCGTCGGCAATCGCCTGTCGGCGCTCGACATCTACTGGGTGGCGTTCATGAACCTGCTGCAGCTCTCGCCGCCGTCGCAATGCGAGGTGCCGGATCCGCTGCGCGAGATGATTGACTCCACCCCGGCCGAGGTGATGTCCGCGCTGGATCCGCTGCTGGTCTCCCATCGCGACCGCATCTTCAACGCTCATTTTCGCAACCCGATGGAACTCTAGGCGGCTTCGCCCGCTACCGTCGCTCGCCTTAACCCCGGAGTTTTTGCCATGGCCGTTCGTGCTGGATTTGGGATTGCCAACTTCCCCTTCGACAAACCGAAAAGCTGGTTCGAGTGGGTCCAACTGCTGGAACGCTACAAGGTCGACTCGGTCTGGCAGACCGACCGGCTGGTGTCGGTCGACCCTTACCTTGAAGCGGTTAGCGTGATGGCGACGCTGGCGGGCTGCACCGAGCGCATCAAGTTCGGCATGAACGCCATCGTCGCGCCGCTGCGCGACCCGCTAGTGCTGGCCAAACAGTGCGCGACCATCGACTTTCTGTCCAACGGCCGACTGCTGCCGATGTTCGGCGTGGGCTATCCCAACGCGATCGAATGGAAGACCACCAACCGCGATGCCAGCGACCGCGGCGCGCGTTCCAGCGAAATTTTCCAGTTGCTGAACATGCTCTGGACGCAGGAGTCGGTGACCTTTGAAGGCAAGTTCTACCAGTACCGCAACGTCAGCGTGACGCCGCGGCCCATCCAGCAGCCGCTGCCGCTGTGGATCGGCGGTAATGCCGACGCCGCGCTGAAGCGCACCGCGCGACTCGGCACCGGCTGGATCGGCGGCATCACCACCGTCGAGCAGGTCGACCATGCCATCAAGCTGATTCGCAGCGAGGCCACCGCCCTCGGCCGGACGATCGATGATGACCATTACGGCACCTCGCTGGCGTTTCGTATCGGCAGCGTCGATGACCCGGTTGTGAGCCAGTTTCCGCTGGTGCGGCGCGCGGGTATTGGCGACGAAATCGATCTCAGGCCGCTGCTCGCGATCGGCAGCGTGCAGCAGATCATCGACCGCATCGAGGCCTACAAGGCGGTGGGCGCGTCGAAGTTCGTGCTGCTGCCGATTGCGCTGGGCGACGCCGACGTCTTTGACCAGACGCGGCGTGCCTGCGAAGAAATCCTGCCCGCGATCCAGACCTGAGCGAGAACCCCGATGAGCGTGTTGCTGAAATCACTCGACGCCGGCGTGCTGACGCTGACCCTGCACCGGCCAGAGGTGCTGAACGCCTACAACCGCGACTTGCACAACGCGCTGCTCGCGGCCTTCGATGAAGCGGATGCCAACGACGAGGTTCGCGCGATCATCCTGACCGGCAGCGGTCGGGCGTTTTGCGCCGGCGCCGACCTCAGCGCGGGCGGCAGTACTTTCAATCATCGCGAGACCTCGCGGGAAGCGCACCGCGACGGCGGTGGTGAGCTCACGCTGCGCATTTTTGAGCTTAAAAAACCCATCATCGCGGCGATCAACGGGCCGGCCACCGGCGTCGGCCTGACCATGACGCTGGCCTGCGATGTGCGCCTTGCGGTGCCGGGCGCCAAGTTCGGCTTTGTGTTTGCCCAGCGCGGCATTGCACCGGACGCCTGCAGTTCATGGTTTGCGCCGCGCATTGTCGGGATCGAACAGGCGCTGAAGTGGTTTTTATCGGGCGAGATTTTTCGCAGCGAAGAGGCGCTGTCCAGCGGGCTGGTTAGCGAACTGCTGGCTGCGGAAGCACTCCTGCCCCGGGCGCGTGCGATTGCGGAATCGTTCAGTGCAAAAACCAGCGCCGTGTCGGTCGCCATCGCCCGCCGTCTACTGTGGCAGATGCTGGGCGCCGCGCATCCGCGTGAAGCCTTCAAGGCCGAGTCGCAGGCGCTGTGGTATGTCGGCGGCGCGGCGGACGCGGCCGAGGGCGTGAAGTCGTTTCTGGAAAAGCGTCAGCCGCAGTTCAGCATGAAAGTCTCAGCCGACTTCCCGGACTGGATGTAGGACGGGTCGGTTGCGCCGGCGGGCGTTGCGATAGCCTCGGGCGCAATCGCCAACGCTCATCGCGGTCGGCGGGGCCGCGCCCAAAGCAGCGCGGAGCGGCCTCGAACCGCATTTACAGTAGAGGCTTTCTGCCCCGACTCGAGTGGTCGCAGGCCTGCCGCCGGTGTCGCGGCGCTGCTGCTCCCACGGGAGAGGCAGGGTGTGATTGGCGCATCTTTCCGCAGGCAGCAGCGCGGAGCGGCCCTGGATCACGTTTGTGGGAGGGGCTCTGCCCCGACTCGAGTGGTCGCCGGTGTCGCGGCGCTGCCGCTCCCACGGGAGAGGCGGGGTGTGATTGATGCATCTTTCCGCAGGCAGCGGCGCGGAGCGGCCCTGCATCACGTTTGTGGGAGGGGCTTTCTGCCCCGACTTGAGCCGTCGCTGGCCTGCCGCCGGTGTCGCGGCGCTGCCGCTCCCACGGGAGAGGCGGGGTGATTGGTGCATCTTTCCGGCAGCAGCGGCGCGGAGCGGCCCTGCATCACATTTGTGGGAGGGGCTCTGCCCCGACTCGAGCGGTCGCCGGTGTCGCGGCGCTGTCGCTCCCACGGGAGAGGCGGAGTGCTTGATTGGGCGACGACAGGGCAGTTCGGGGGGCTTCCACACGCAGTCGCGCCCACTGCGCGCTGCCCCAAATCGCCCGCAGCTAGCGCGGACCCTGAGCTGCCTCGAGGCGTGTCAGATCGTCTGGCGTATCGACATCCAGCAAGACGCCGGGGTCGGTAACCGCGAGCGCCAGCACCGCGTGGGCCTGCGCGTTGAGGATGCTGCGCGCGCCGGTGTCGCCGTCCAGCGCCCGCAGGGCAGGGAAGTGTTCGGCGCCGAACACGACCGGATGCCCGCGTTGTCCCTCATAGGTCGGCAGCACAATGCGCGCCGCGTCGCCGGCGGCGAAGGCCGCGAGCAGCGCCTGGCAGGTCTCGAGTTGCACGTTCGGCATATCGCCCAGTGCGATCAGCACCGCATCCAGCCCGGCGGGAAGGGCGGCCACGCCGCTTGCGATCGAACGCCCCATGCCCGCGGCGCGCGCCGGATTGACGATGGGCTTGAAACCGGCGGTGCGGGCGATCTGCGCCGCGGTGTCATCTTCGGGCGCGACCACCGCGAGCGCGGCGGCGGCCTGCAGTTGCGCCAGCGTATCCAGCGTCCAGGCCAGTACCGGCCGGCCGGCCAGCGGCTGCTGCAGTTTGCTCCCGTTGCCGAAACGCCGGCCGAAGCCGGCGGCCAGCACCACCACCCCGAGGCGCGGGCTCACGCGCGCGGCTGACGCCGTTGCTGCACGATCTGCGCGAGTATCGCGAGCGCGATTTCCGGCGGGCTGCGCGCGCCAAGATCCAGCCCCACCGGGCCGTGAATCCGCGCGATTTCGCTCGCCGTGAGGCCCATCTCGGCCAAGGTGAGGCGGCGGGCTTCGGCGGTCCGCCGGCTGCCCAGCGCGCCCACGTAAAAGCACTGTGAGCCGAGTGCCGCACGCAAAATCGGCGGGTCCCATTCGTGCTCATGAAACAGCGACAGAAACGCCGTCCAGCGGTCGAGCGCGCCGCAGGCGAAGGCGTCCGGCGTGGTCAGCGCATGCGCTTCCCGCGCCCAGGGCCGCGCCATCTCCAGCGTCTCGGCTTCGGAGGACCACACCGTGACCTCAAACTCCGCCGCCGCGCCCAGTTGCGCAATCAGCGGCACCAGCGGGCCTTTGCCGGCAGCCACGATGCGCGGCGCCGGTTCGCAAGTGCGCGACCATACGCCCGGCGCGTCGCTGTGCTGGGCGCCCGGCAAGGCCTGCGCGCGCAAGTGGTCCAGATCGAAGTGCAGCGTGGCCGGCTGCCGGGCCGCGTTGGCTGCAACAATGAGTTCGAGATCCGCCAGCGGCAGCGTGACGTCAAAAAACACGTCGATGCCCGAACCGCAGGGCAGGCGAATGTCCATGTAGGGCGAGCCTTTGCCGTAGCGGAGCAGCCGGTTGGTGCCGGCGGCGAGCCGCGCCCGGGCTTCGTCGATCATCGCCGCTTCGGCGCAACCGCCGGTGAGGTTGCCGACCGCCAGCCCGTCGGCGCGAATGGCCATCTGGCTGCCGCGCGGGCGCGGCGCCGAGCCGTCCACAAACACCAGCGTGGCCAGCGCCGCCGCATGACCTTCACGCTGCCACCCGAGCAGGGTGGGCAGCACGTCGTTCATGTAGCGGGCGGTCATGGCGCTAGTCGATCAGCCGGCGAAGCGGGGTTCCGCCACGCCCTTGATGCCGAGCCCGCGGATGCGAAACAGGCTGCCGGCGCCGAACTGTGGCCGGACCTGTTTGGCAAAGTGCTCGTGCGCCGACGGGTGCCGCACGCGGGCCATCGAGGTGACGTAGATTTCATCCAGATTCGGGCCGCCAAAGCAGAGGCTGGTGAGATTACGCACCGGCATGCCAATGCGGCGTTCGACTTCGCCGTCCGGCGTGTAGCGAATCAGCTCGCCGCCAATCACCAGTGCGTTCCACACGCATCCTTCGGCGTCGACCGTCGAGCCGTCGAAGAAGCCCTTTTCGTCCCGGGTGTTCGCAAAATCGCGGCGATTGCTCACGCTGCCGGTCGCCAAATCGTAGTCGTAGGCCCACATCTGCTGCTGGAAGGTGTCGGCGAAGTAGAAGGTGCGGTCGTCCGGGCTCCAGCACGGCCCGTTGGAGCAAATGATGCCCTGATCCAGCCGCGTGACGGAGAAATCCGGGTCCAGCCGCCACAGGCTGCACAGGCCCAGTTCTTCCTTGTCGTCCATCCCGCCGGCGAGAAAACGCCCACGGCGGTCGACCTTGCCGTCGTTGAGTCGGCTGCGCGGTTCATCGGCATCGATGTGGGTGATGAGTTCAAGCTTTTCCGACTCGAAATCGAAGGTATAGAAGCCGTCGTCCAGCGCGAGGATGGCGCCGCCGTTAGCGCGCAGCGCCATCGCGCCCACGTCGTGATCGAGCGACCAGCTGCGCTTGGCGCCGGTGCGCGGATCCAGTCGCCAGATCGAGGGCCGGCCCACGCGCCGGCCGGTGCCGTCGACCCAGTAGAGCGCCTGTTCGGCGACGTCCCAGATGGGGCCTTCGCCGAGTTCGTTGCTGTCCGCCGCAATGCATTCGATGGAGTAATTCACAGGCACCTCTCAAGGCTCGTCAATGTAAGCGAAATTCGGCGCGCGGTGCGCTAGCCGGTGGATCCGGGGGCGGCCGCGGCGCGCGCCAGCACGCGGCGGAAAGCGTCCGGCGCGTGACGCACGAAGCCGTCCACGTAGAGTTCAATCAGGAAGTCCGCGTCAGCGGGCGGCGCGGCGTGAAACACATGCTTGCGGATGATGCCGTAAATCACCGTGGCGTGGAGGCTGAACACCAGCTGCTCTTCCAGCGGGCTGAGCGGCAGCTGCTCGGGCGGCGGCAGGTCGAGATGCGCCCGACACTCGGCGATGATCGGCGCGATCAGGTGCTCGCGCAGGCGGGCCACGTAGCGCTGGCTGATGCTTTCGTGACGCAGCGCCGAGAACAGCGAAATGCGGATCACCTCGTAGCGATCGATGCTGCGGTTGTAGTCCTTGTAGAACGCCGTGAGGCGCTCGGCCAGCGGCAGTTCGCGGCGCGTCAGCAGGCTTTTCCAGTCCGGGTTCCAGCGGTTCAGGAACACCACTTCGTACACCCGGTCGACCAGCGCCGCCTTGTTCGGGAAATACCGGAACAGCAGCGCCTGACTGATCCCCAGATAGGTGGCGAGCGCCCGGGTGCCGCCGTCGAAACCAAACTCCGCGAAGTACGCGATTGCGCCTTCCAGAATCTGCTGCTGCCGGGCGTCGGGCGCGAGGCGCTTCGGGCCGGGTTTGGCCGGCAGCTTGACGGAGGGCTCAGCCAAGCGGACGGCCCCCGTCCACCGGGATGATGGCGCCGGTGGTGAAGTTAAGCAGCGTGCAGGCGGCCAGCACGGCCTTGGCGACGTCGTCGGGCCGCGCGATCCGGCCGAGCGGCGTGCGGTCGATCTGGGCCTGCAGATAGGCCGGGTCGGCGCGCGAGGCGTACTCGCCTTCCACCCAGCCAGGCGCGATCGACAGCACACGAATCGCGGGCGCCAGCGCGCGGGCCAGCGAGCGGGTCATGTTGTCCATCGCGGCCTTGCTGGCGCAGTAGGCGATGTTGCTGCCGACCGCCGTATTGCCGGCGATGGAGGAGAGATTGATCACCACGCCGCTGTTTGCCGCCAGCAGGTGACGACACGCCCGCACGCAGGCAAAAGCGCCGCGCACGTTGGTGCTGAAAATAGCGTCGATGGTGGCGTCGTCCAGACCGTCCAGATCGGCGTGCGGCACCACGCGGGTAATGCCGGCGTTGTTAACGAGAATATCGAGTCGCCCACAGCTTGCCGCGATCTCGCCGGCCAGCGCGGTAAGCGCCGGGCTATCGAGCACCGAGGCGCCGGAGAGCAGGTGGCCGCTGCCCGGCAGGCTGGCGATGAGCGCCTCCGCCCGCGCCCGGTTGTCGCGATAGGTCACCACGACGCGCGCGCCGGCGGCGGCCAGCGCCTGGCTGATGACGGCGCCAATACCGCCGGCACCGCCGGTGACGAGCGCGACTTTGCCCTCCAACAGCAGGCTCATGCCTAGCGCAACCGGCGCGTGTCGCCCACGTCGCCAATCCAGCCGTGGGTCTTGGTCACTACCGCAAGACGGGTTTCGAGATGCGGCAGGGCCGCGATGCCGTTCACCACGTTCCACAGCGTGGGCATGTCTTCCCAGCGCACCGTCTGGCGGGTGAGGCGACCTTGGCCGTAGTGGCGGGAGTCAACGGTCATGTTGGCGTGAATGTCGGCGGCCAGCGGGTCTGGCGAGTGGGTCGGGTAGCTGGCATCCGGGCCGGCGCTGTGCGGCGTGCCCGGAATGTACTTCCACTGCAGCCAGCCGCTGGTGGGGAAGGCGTCGTTCGCGTCGGCCGGTCGCGTTGGCGACAAATCCGACACCACCACGCGCATGAACTCGTGCCCGTCCCAGGCCAGCCGCGCGGTGACTTCGTTGCCGCTCACGATGAGCGGCGGAATCTCGCAGTAAATCTTCGGGTGACCCAGTTCATCGCGCCCGGTGAGGATGGGGTCGGCGAAACTCTCGAACAGCACGGCGGCGAAGCGGCCGGTCTCGGTGTCTTCGGTGCCGCGGAAGGTCGCCGGCCACGACACGAGGGCCAGGTTGTAGCCGCGCCCGGCCAGCCAGGGAATTTCGGTGACGTAGGCGAGATCCAGCGACACCACCGGCTCGCCCGCCACTTCAAATCCCGGCGGCAGATGGGCCGAGAGGGCCTCTACGGTCGAGAGAAAGCGGTAGGTCACGACGGTGGAGACCGGAAAGCGCGTGTGGTCCAGCACCACCCCGGGCGGGATGTTGCGCGGCCCGAACATGGGGCCGAAGTGGCTGGGCATGCGGTAGCGGGCACCGGGAATAAAGCTGTAGCTCATGGGATAACTCCTGAATCAGGCGGGTTTGAAGCGACGCACGCGGATGTCCGCCTGTTCGCGGTGGCCGGAAAAATGTTCGATCTCGCACAGGCGCGAGCAGTACTCGCCCACTTCGACCGACGCCGCGTCGGTCAGCACGCGCTGGTAGGTGTGGGTCTTGATGAACTTGCCCACCCACAGCCCGCCGGTGTAACGCCCGGCCCGACGGGTGGGCAGGGTGTGATTGGTGCCGATGACCTTGTCGCCGTAGGCGACGTTGGTCCGGTGGCCGAGGAACAGCGCGCCGTAGTTGGTCATGCGTTCAAGGAACCAGTCCGGGTTGCGGGTCATCACCTGCACGTGTTCGGAGCAGATCCGCTCGGCCTCGGCGAGCAGTTCCTCTTCCGTATCGCAGAGGATGATTTCGCCGTAGTCCTCCCAGGCGCGGCGCGCGATGGGCGCGGTATCGAGTCGCGCCAGCACGGTTTCGATCGCCGCCGGCAGGCCCTCGGCGATGCTGCGCGAGGTGGTCAGGCAGACCGCCGGCGAGGTCGGGCCGTGTTCGGCCTGACCCAGCAGGTCGACCGCCACCAGCTCGGCATCCACGGTGTCGTCGCAAATCACCAGGGTTTCCGTGGGGCCGGCCAGGAGGTCGATGCCAACGCGGCCGAACAGCTGCCGCTTGGCTTCGGCGACATAGGCATTGCCCGGTCCGACCAGCATGTCGACCGGCGCGACCTGCTCGGTGCCGAGCGCCATCAGTGCGATCGCCTGCACGCCGCCCAGCACGTAGATTTCGTCCGCCCCGGCCAGCGCCATGGCCGCGATCGTCGCCGGCTCCGGCTTGCCCTGAAACGGCGGCGTCGCCGCGATCACGCGCTTGACCCCGGCGACCTTGGCGGTCAGCACGCTCATGTGCGCCGAGGCAACCATCGGGTATTTGCCGCCGGGCACATAGCAGCCCACCGAGTTCATCGGAATGTTCTTGTGGCCCAGTACCACGCCCGGAATGGTCTCGACTTCCACATCGCGCAGCGACAGGCGCTGGATTTGGGCGAAGCGGCGAATCTGGGTCTGGGCGTAGCGGATGTCGTCCAGGGTTTGCGCCGGCAGGCTGTTGATGCAGGCGTCGATCTCGGCCTGACTCAGGCGGAACGAGGCCGGCGACCAGTTGTCGAGTTTTTCCGAGTAGTGCCGGACGGCCGCTTCGCCGTTGGTTTCGATGTCGGAGAGCATCTGCTCCACGGTGGTTCTGACCTGCGCGTCGTTTTCCTGCTGCAGACCGGTCGGCCGTCCGCTTTTGAGTGACTTGATCATGGGCGCTGTTCCCTCTCGTGCTGGCGGGTGCTGCGGGACCCGCCGGGGCCGCCGGCAGGCCCGTGGCCAAGGCCATAGCTGCTGCCGGTATCTGAGGGTAATGGTGAGCGATCGATTATTTAAAAACAATGGCACGGCCGCAAACGGCTTATTCAGGCGAAAAAGTGCCGCCTGCGAAATCTCCGCGATTGAGATTTTATTTATCGTCTGATAAACAAGGCGGGTCGGGCGCGCTCGTCCGGGGCGTCCGGCTAACGGAATCGCCGAAGCGGCTGCAAGTAGTGTTACGGTTGCGGCCCAGCGCGCGCCCGAGGGCGTTTCGACCTGCCTGCACCGCAGACAGGGGCGGCCGCGTGCAACACCATAAATGCCGGTGCCGAAGGGCTCGCAGACGCCAATCGTCAGCGCGACCGGGGCGCCAAGGGGGAGGGGATGTTTCCAGCCAATATCGAACACTACAGCCGGCCCGCGACCATCGACGAGGCACTGGCAACGAGCGCGCGCTTTGAAGACGGCGAGGCGATGTTCATCGCCGGCGGTCAAAGTCTGATGCAGGCCATGAAGTCGCGGATGACGCGGCCCCGGTGTCTCATCGACCTGCAGGCCATTGCCGAGTTGCGCGGCATTTGCCCGGACGCCAACGCCCTCAGCATCGGCGCCATGACCCGCTACGCGACGATCGCCGCCGACGAGCGCCTCAGCGGCTACTTCGCCGCCTTGCGTGACGCGGCCAGCCACGTGGGCGACCGTCAGGTGCGCAACCGGGGCACGATCGGCGGCAGCTGCTGCTGGAACTACGTTGCGTCCTGCATGCCGGCGGTGGTGCTGGCGCTGGGCGCCGAGATGCAACTGCGCGCCGCCGGTGGCGCGAGCCGCGCGGTGGCGGCAGAAGACTTTCTCATCGCGCCGCTGGAAACCGCGCGCGCCGAACACGAAATCCTGCTGGGCCTGCGCTTTCAGGCGCCGGCCGGGCGCGGCGGCAGCGCGTATCAAAAATGGGGCCTGGTGAAAGACGCGCTGCCGGTAGTCGGGGTGTGCGTGGCGGTGACGCTGGATGCCGCCGGACGCTGTGCCAGTGCGCGCGTGGGGCTGGCGGGCCTGTCGGCCGGTGCGCACCGCGCCACCGCGGCCGAACAGGCGCTGCTCGGCAGCACGGGCGACGCCGCGGCGATTGCCAAGGCCTTTGACGCCGCCGCCACCGCGGCCGACGCGCAGGGCGACAAGTGGGCCGACATGGCCTATCGACAGAACCTCATCCGGACGCTGGGTCAGGCCGTGGCCACCAGCGCCTTCGCCCGCGCTGCGGGCAGCAAGGAGTGACCCTCATGCAAACCGTCACCATTAAGGTCAATGGCGAAGCCTTCACCGAATCCGTCCCGCCGCGTCTGTTGCTGGTGGACTTCCTGCGCGAACGCCTCGCGCTCACCGGCACCCACGTGGGCTGCACGCACGAAGGCGTGTGCGGCGCGTGCACGGTGCATCTCGACGGCGACGCGGTAAAGAGCTGTCTGATGCTGGCCGTGCAGGCCGACGGACACGACATCACCACCGTGGAAGGGCTGGCGAAGGGCGAAGAACTCAGCGCCCTGCAGCGCGCGTTCCGCGAAGAGCACGGCCTGCAGTGCGGCTTCTGCACGCCGGGCATCCTGATGAACATGACCGACTTCCTGAAGCACAACCCGAACCCGACGGATGACGAAATTCGTCAGGGCCTGATCGGCAACCTGTGCCGCTGCACCGGCTATGTCCACATCGTCAGGGCCGTGCGCACGGCGGCCAAAATGCTGGCCGCCGAGGCCCGCTGAGGAACTCCCATGGAACAGCAACTGAAAGCGAACAAGCAGTGGATGGGCGCTCGCATGGAGCGCAAGGAAGACCTGCGACTGGTCACCGGCCAGGGCAAGTATCTGGCGGACATCGTCCTGCCGGGCATGCTGCACGCGGTGTTCGTGCGCAGCGAATACGCCCACGCCAAGATTCTCGGTATCGATACCTCAGCCGCGCTGGAACTGCCCGGCGTGATCGCCGTGCTGACCGGCGAAGACTTTCGCACCGAGGTGAAGTCCATGCGCCAACCGGTGCTGCTGCCCAATTTGCCGGCGGCCTATCCGGAGTACTACGCGCTGGCCGTCGACAAGGTGAAGTACCACGGCGACCCGGTGGCGGTCGTCATTGCGCGCGACAAGTACACGGCCGAAGACGCCGCCGAACTGGTGATGGTCGATTACGAGGAACTGCCGGTGATCCTCGACGCCGAAGCGGCGCTTGAACCCGGCGCCCCGCAGGTGCACGACGACCAGCCCGGCAATGAAATGTTCGCCATGACCTTCACCGGGGGCGCCACGGAAGAAGAGCAGCGCGCCAACGAGGCCGCGGTCGAGCAAATCTTCAAGACCGCCGACGTCGTGGTCAGCAATCGCTTCCGCGTGCATCGCACCGGCATTACGCCGATGGAACCGCGCGGCGTGCTCTGCGACTGGACCATGGCCGACGGGCTCACCGCCTGGATCACCACCCAGCGCCCGCACATCGACCGGCTGGCCTTGATCGACATTCTGGATATCCCGGGCGAGAAAGTGCGCGTTATCGCGCCGCGCGATCAGGGCGGCGGCTTCGGCGTAAAAGCGCCGTTTTTCCGCGAAAACGTGGTTATTGCGCATGCCGCGCGGAAACTCGGCAAGCCGGTGCGCTGGATCGAGTCGCGCTATGAGAGCCTGATGAGCGTCGGGCAGGAACGCGATCAGGTGAACACGCTGGACGTCGCGGCCACCAAGGAAGGCAAGCTGCTGGCCATTCGCAACCGCGGCGTGGCCAACAACGGCACCGGCCAGACCGGCGTGTACTGGGGCTTTGTGATGCCCTTCCTCGGCCAGGTCGAAATGCCCAACGTCTACACCTGGGAGAAAGGCGACATCAAGCTGCGGGTGGCCTCGACCAACAAGGCCTGCCTCACGCCTTCCCGCGCCTTTGGCCATTTCCCCACCCGCTTTGCGGTGGAGCGCAGCATCGACATGGTGGCGCGCAAGGTCGGCATGGAGCCGGCGGTCCTCCGGCGCAAGAACATGGTGCCGCAGCTGCCGTACACCACGGTCACCGGCGAGTACTACGACAGCGGCGACTTCCTGAAAGTCTGGGACAACCTGCTGACCCACATCGACCTGCCGGCCTTCCGGCGCGAACAGGCGGCGCTACGCGAGCAGGGACGCTATATCGGCATAGGTTTCGCCTGCGGCGCCGAGCTCTCGGGCGTGGCGTCTGAACTGCTGGTGCCGATGGAAAACCAGCCGGGCTACGGCGCGGCGACGGTGCGGGTAGATCCGCGCGGCAAAGTGCTGATTTTTGGCGGCGACGCGCCGGGCGGGCAGGGGCATGAAACCACCGTCGCCCAGGTGGTGGCCTCGACCTTCGGCATCGACCCCAAAGACTCCGTAGTCACCACCGGCGACACCGGTGCCACGCCGTTCGGCGCCGGCACCATCGGCGCGCGCGCGGGCTCGTATTTCGTCAGCGCGGTGCATAAAGCCTGCGCGGATCTGAAAGAAAAAATTACCCACGTGCTGGCGCACGATCTGGGCATACGCGCGACGGTGGAGGAGTTCTCCTTTATCAACGGCGAGGTTATCTACCTGCGCGATCCCAGCAAGAAAAAGCCGTTCCGCGAAATCGTGGAGCGAATCATCATGTTCCCGGTCAATCTGCCGGAAGGCGAAGTGGGCGGGCTGGAAGCGACCGCGTTTTTTGAAGCGGCGAAACCGATGATTTGTTTCAACGGTGACTTCTGCGTGGTCGAGGTCGACATCAAGACCGCCGAGTTCAAGATCAAGCGCTGGGTGACCTCGGAAGATGTCGGCAACGTCATCAACCAGAACATCGTGGACGGCCAGATGCACGGCGCGATCGTGCAGGGCCTGTCGAACGCGGTATACGAAGAGTTCATTTACAACGAGCAGGGCCAGCAGCTGACCGCTGACTTCGAGAACTACAAGCTCGCCACCGCGGCCGACGTGCCGGACATCGAACTGAGCTACGCCTCGACCCCGTGCCCGCACACGCCGCTCGGCACCCGCGGCATCGGCGAAGGCCGGCCGAGTTCGGTGCCCGGCGCGCTCAGCAACGCTATTTGCGACGCGCTGGCGCCGTTCGGCATTGAGATTACCGAGCTGCCGCTGCGGCCGTCGTCGCTGTGGACGAAGATCAAGGCCGCGCAGGGCTGAGGCCCGAGCAAGAGGAGTTTGTTTTTTGGAACTGAAACAGCAAATCCGCATCAACGCGCCACGCGCGCGGGTGTTTGCGGCGCTCAACGACCCGGCGCTCCTGTTGCAGGCCATTCCGGGCTGCGAAGCCCTGACCGAGCAGGAACCCGGCAAGTTTGAAGCGACGGTGGCGGCCAAGGTCGGTCCCCTGTCCGCCAAATTCAAAGGGCATATGCAGGTCGAGGATCTGAACCCGCCCGCAAGCTACACGCTGGTCGGCGAAGGCAAGGCCGGACCTGCGGGACACGCCAAGGTCCGGGCCAGCGTGCGGCTGGAAGAAGACGGCGCCGGCACCTTGCTGCACTACGAAGTGAAGGCCGACGTCGGCGGCAAGCTGGGGCAGCTTGGCGGCTCGCTGATCGACCGGACCGCGCAAAAGCTGGCGGGGGAGTTTTTTCAGCGTTTCGAGCCGCTGATCGCCCTCGACGGCGACGCGCCGGCGGCGGACACGCCAACGGCGACCGCGGTGGCGGCGGCGACGCCCGCTGCCAAGCAAACCTGGGGCGCGTGGTACTTCATGGCTGCCGTGGCGCTGGCGCTGGCGGCATGGGTGCTGCTGCGGTGAGCGCGCCGCGCCCGCTACTGCCTTCGCACGGGTGAAGGCCGACCTCCACGCCCACAGCACCGCATCGGACGGGTGGCTGGCGCGGGACGAACTCTGCGCCAGGGCCGCTGCCTGCGGGGTCGATCTGTTCTGTGTGACCGATCACGACAGCTTGCCACCGCCGGGCGCGCCGACGACCTGTGGGGACATGCGCATCCTGCCGGGTATCGAGCTGTCGGCGGACTGGCGGGGCCGGGTCGTGCATGTGCTGGGTCTTAATCTGCGCAATGCGCCGGACGGCGCGCTGGCGGCGGGCGTTGCCGCGCAGCGCGCGCGGCGCGATTTACGGGGGCAGGCCATTGGCGAACGGCTGCGTAAACGCGGCATCGAAAACGCCTATGAAGGCGCGCGGGCGATTGCCGGCGAAGGCATTCTCGGCCGCCCGCATTTCGCGCGCTTTCTGATCTCGGTCGGCAAGGCGCGCAGCATGGACGACGCGTTCCGCCGCTGGCTGGGCGATACCGCGATGAGCAACAGCGCGGCCAGCTGGACTCCGCTGGCCGACGCGGTCCGCTGGATCGTGGAAGACGGCGGCACTGCCGTGCTGGCGCATCCGGCCAAATATTCGCTCACCCACGCCAAGCTGCGCGAACTCATCACCGAATTCAAAACGGCCGGCGGTGCCGGGCTAGAAGTGGCCTGCGGCTTCCAGACGCCCGCGACCACGCGTCAGCTGGCCGATTTGTGCCGTCGCTTCGAGCTTACGGCTTCGGCCGGCTCTGATTATCACGGCGGCCCGGGCGACCATGCTCGCCTCGGCCAGCCGGGTCCCATGCCCGCCGACCTCACGCCGGTGTGGGCACACTGGGCGCTCGGTTAACTATTGTTTCGATCTGTTTCTGGAGAGTAGCCGCATGAAGCTTGCGGGCGTCAAAGTCGTGGACCTGTCGATGTTTCTGCCGGGTCCGCATTTCACCATGATGATGGCCGACCACGGCGCCGAGGTGATTCGCGTCGAGCCGCCGGGCGGCGAACCGGCGCGCGGTCTGGGCTTGAGCCAGGGCGGGCACAGCGTGTGGTTTCGCAATACCCATCGCGGCAAGCGCAGTCTGCAGCTGAACCTCAAAGCCCCCGCCGCCCGCGACCTGCTGCTGAAGCTGCTGGCCGACGCCGACGTGCTGGTCGAAGGCTTCCGGCCGGGCGTGATGAAGCGCCTTGGGCTCGACTACGACACGGTCAGCGCAATCGCGCCACAGATTGTCTATTGCTCGATCTCGGCCTTCGGCCAGACCGGGGTCTATCGCGACAAGCCGGCGCACGACATCGCCATCGAGGCGCTGGCCGGCACGCTCGATTTTCATCGCGGACGCGACGGACGCCCCACCAATCCCGGCATGCCGGCGGCCGACATGGCGGGCTCGCTGATTGCTTTTACCGGTGTGTTGATGGCGCTGTTCCGGCAGCGCGAGACCGGCAAGGGGGACTATCTCGACATCGCCCTGCACGATGCGGTGCTGGCCTGGACCAGCAACTACGCCGGCCCGGCCTTTGTCGAACAGCGCGGGCACGATGTGCCGATGGAGCGCAACTGGGGCGGCGCGGCGTTCTACAACATCTACGCGACCGCGGATGCCAAACATCTGGTGCTGGGCGGCATGGAGCATCACTTCTGCGCCAATCTGCTGAACAAGGCCGGGCGTCCTGATCTGCTGCCGCTGACCTATGAAGTGCCGGGACCGAAGCAGCAGCCGGTGCGGCAGTTTCTGGACGAGTTTTTCGCTGGCAATACGCTCGAACACTGGCTGGCCTGGCTGTCGGATATCGACGTTTGCTATGCGCCGCTGCGCACGCTTTATGAGGGTCTATACGACCCGGCGACGGCCGCCCGCGGCATGCTGGTTGAGGACGAGCAGGGCATGCCGATGCTCGGCGTGCCGGTGATGTATCGCCACGAGCCCGGTCGCGCCGGCAAGCATGTGCCGACGCCGGGTGAGCACGGCAGCGCGATTGCGCGCGAACTGGGCTACAGCGAAGCCGCGATTGCCGAGCTACGGGCGAGCGGCGCCTTGCTGGGCGCGGCCGACTGAGCGCTGCGGCGGGGGTGTTCCTACCGGATTGCAGGTCCCCGTCGCGACCCTCTACAATTCCATACGTTACCGTATGGTGAAACCTGTCTGCGCCACCGCGCCCGGAGCCCAATGACTGCTACTACTGACCGCTCGAATACCGCGCCCGCCCTCACGCTTGGCCTGCCGGGCTACGCCTACGCCGACCTGTACAACCCGCAGTCGCTGGCCCGGCTGTACGGCGATTTCACCACCCAATTGACCGCCGGTGATCCTGCATTGGCCGCACGCTACGCCGCCTACTGCGCCAATCAGGGCGAAGGCATGACGCCGGAGGATATTTCCGCGGTGCTGACCGATACCGCGCCGCACGTCGGCAGCTTTATTGCGAAGCTGTTCGGCATCGAAGACGCCTGGGGCGCGCAGCGCGCGGCGATTCGCGACGAAGACGACACGGTGCTCAAGTTCCGCAACGAATTTGTGGCGACGCTGGCCAAGCGCTTCAAGGGGCAAAGCGTTGACGCCGCCCGGTTTGATGCGCTCACCGCGCTGGTGCGCAAACTTGGCGCCGCCGCCACCAGCGATGGCCGTCGGCCGGGTGATGAGGAATATGCAATCGCGCGCGCCGGCCTCATGAGCGCCGGCCTGCTCGAGGCGTCCACCACCTTCCTCGCCAATCTGCCGGAAGGGGGCGACACCGCTGAACAGCTGGCAGCCGCCGAACGGTCCTTCGCCGAATGGAGTTTCCTGCTGTCGACCGGCGCCGTGACCTGGCCAGCCGCGCAGCACTGGGTGATTTTCAAGGAACCGGCGAAAACCGACGTGCAGCACCTCGTGCACTTCATCGAGAAGCAGCGCGACGGCTTCACCACCTGGATGGGCCCCGAGCACCATCGCCGCCGCCGTGACGGCTTCAAGCTGACCGATCCGCGCTACGGCCAGCGCCATGTGCTGTATGAAGTCGACCACTGTATCTACTGCCACGACCGCGATGCCGACTCCTGCTCCAAGGGCATGCGCAACAAGAAAGACGCCAGCTTCAAGGTCAATGCGCTGGGCGTGACCGCCGCCGGCTGCCCGCTGGGTGAAAAGATTTCCGAAATGCACGTGCTGAAGCGGCAGGGAGACAACATCGGCGCGCTGGCGCTGGTGGTGGTCGACAACCCGATGTGCCCCGGCACCGGTCACCGCATTTGCAACGACTGCATGAAAGGCTGCATCTACCAGAAGACCGAGCCGGTCAATATTCCGCAGATCGAAACCAACGTGCTGACCGATGTGCTCGACCTGCCGTACGGCTTCGAGATCTACGGCCTGCTGACGCGCTGGAATCCGCTTAACGTCAAACGCCCCTACATGCTGCCGTTCAACGGCCGCAAGGTGCTGGTGGTCGGCATGGGCCCGGCCGGCTACACGCTGTCGCACTACCTGCTGAACGAAGGCTTCGCGGTGGTCGGCATCGACGCGCTGAAGCTCGAACCCCTGCCGACGGATCTGACCGGCAGCCTCGACGCCGCGCCGACGCCGGTGGCGAAGTTCAAAACCCTCTACGAAGAACTCGACAAGCGGGTGGTCAGCGGCTTTGGCGGCGTGGCCGAGTACGGCATCACCGTGCGCTGGGACAAGAACTTCCTGAAGGTCATTTACCTCACGCTGCTGCGTCGCCAGTCCTTCCGCGTGTTCGGCGGCGTGCGCTTCGGCGGCACCATGACGCTGGAAGACGCCTGGGATCTGGGCTTCGACCACGTGGCGCTGGCCACCGGTGCCGGCAAGCCCTCGGTCATCGGGCTGAAGGGCAATCTGGTGCGCGGCGTGCGCAAGGCCTCCGACTTCCTGATGGGCCTGCAGCTGACCGGCGCGGCCAAGGACGACTCCATGGCCAACCTGCAGGTGCGACTGCCCTGCGGCGTCATCGGCGGCGGCCTGACCGCCATCGATACCACTACCGAGCTCATGGCCTACTACCCGCGCCAGGTCGAAAAAATCCTCAAGCGCTACGAAATCCTGGTGCAGGACCAGGGCGAAGAGACCGTTCGCGGCCGCTTCGACAAGGAGGAGCTGGGCATTCTTGATGAGTTCCTCGGCCACGGCAAAGCCGTGCGCGCCGAACGCGCCCGGGCCGCCGCGGCGGGTGAATCGCCGGACTTCGCGCCGCTGATTAACGGCTGGGGCGGGGTGACGATGTTCTATCGCAAGACCATCGCCGACTCGCCGGCCTACCGGCAGAACCACGAGGAAATCAACGAGGCGCTGACCGAGGGCATTCAGCTCGCGCCGAACATGAATCCGCTGGAAACCCTGACCGACGAGTTCGGGGCGCTGCGTGGCGTGATTTTCGAGAAGCTCGAAGCCGAGGGCGGCAAGTCGAAGGTGGAAGTGCCGCTGCGTGGCCTGTTCGTCGCCGCCGGGACCTCGCCCAACACCATTTATCAGTCGGAAAACCCCGGCACCTTCCAGCTGAACGGCAAGTTCTTTGCGCACTTCGAGCCGGAAAGCGCGGGCGCGGCACCGGCGCTGCGACCGGGCACGGGCGAGGGCGGGCCGAAACTCGGCGAGCCGGCACCGTTCACCTCCTACCAGCAGAACGGGCGCTATGTCAGCTTCTACGGTGACAACCACCCGGTGTATGCCGGCAACGTGGTGAAGGCGATGGCGAGCGCCAAAGACGGCTATCCCTATATCGCCAACCTGTTTGCCGAGGAGCGTGCGCGCCAGTCGTCGGCCGAGCAGCCGGGTCGCGACGCGGTGATGCAGCGCTTCTTTGGCGCGCTGGAAGATGTGCTGGTGGCGCGGGTGGTGGCGGTTAATCGCCTCACGCCGACGATTGTCGAAGTCATTGCCCGTGCGCCTTATGCCGCGCGGCGCTTCGAGCCCGGCCAGTTCTATCGCGTGCAGAACTTCGAGTCCCGCGCGCAGCTGGTGGGCGACACCAAGCTCGCCACCGAAGGTCTGGCGCTGACCGGCGCCTGGGTCAATCCGGAAGAAGGTCTGGTGTCCTTGATTGCGCTGGAAATGGGCACCTCATCGCGCCTTCTCATGCACTTCAAGCCGGGCGAACAACTGGTGGTGATGGGCGTCACCGGTGCGCCGACGCATATTCCGCAGAACACCACAGTGGCGATGGTGGGCGGTGGTCTTGGCAACGCCGTGCTGTTCTCGATCGGCAAGGCGCTGCGCGCGGCCGGCAACCGGGTGGTGTATTTCGCGGGCTATAAGAAGTCGATCGACGTCTTCAAGGTCAGCGATATCGAAGCCGCCGCCGACGTCGTGGTCTGGTGCTGCGATCCGGGTCCGGGCGTGGAAGCCATCACGCCCAATCGGCCGCAGGACAAGACCTACGTCGGCAATATTCTGGACACCATGGTGGCCTACGCCAGCGGCGCCCTGGGCGAAATCAGCATCCCGCTGTCGGACGCCGAAGAAGTCATCGTCATTGGCTCCGACGGCATGATGAACGCGGTGAAGAAGGCCCGGAGCGGCGTGCTGAAGCCCTATCTGAAGGAAGGGCATCAGGCGATTGGCTCTATCAACTCGCCCATGCAGTGCATGATGAAAGGCGTGTGCGCGCAGTGCATGTGCCGTCACGTGGATCCGAAGACCGGTGAGGAGAGCTTCGTGTATTCCTGCTTCAATCAGGACCAGCCGCTCGATCTGGTGGACTTCGACCATCTGCGGGCACGTCTGCGCCAGAACACGGTGCAGGAGAAGCTGTCCAACCAGTGGCTTAATCGCTTGCTGGCCAACTAGGCCGCGGCGCGCGGGCGCGGCTGGGGCAGGACGCCCGCTGCGCTGGCGACTCGCGACCAAGCCTTTGGCCCCGGGGCCCGCACGGCGGTAAAAGGCCGTCGCGGGTGCCGCGGATGAGCGTGATGCAGTATCGTCCCCGCGTGCTCAACAAGGGGCAGGGGTTCGCGCAATGACACACCTACTGAAGATGGCGGCGCTCCTGGCGGTGTTCTGGTCGTGGTTGACGCCAGCCAGTGCCGCGCCAACCGCGCCGGATCTCGACTACATGGCCCGCCTCGTCACGGAAGCGGTCGCGCAAAAGCGACCCTTCCCCGATTTTGTTCGCATCAATTCCGCCCTCGACATGGAAACGCTGTACGGCGTGCAGCAGCGCTATGTCGCGGCTCGTCTGGCGGCCGGCGAGCGGATAGGCGGGTTCAAGGGGGGCTTCATCCCGCAGTTGCCGATCGGCGGCGTGCTGTTCGCCGCCGGTCTGAAAGAACACGTGCGTCAGGTCAGGCGCAGCGATTTCCACTCACTGCTCGTGGAGGCCGAGATCGCGTTCGAAATCTGCGTGCCGGTGACCGCGCCGCTGGCAGATGTCGCGGCGGTGCAGGCTGTGGTCTGTCGCCTGCGCCCGGCCATCGAACTGCCAGATGCCGCGGTGCCCGATCTGGATAGTCTGAAAAAGGATTTGCCCCATCTGGCGCGGGTGCTGGTGCCGACCGATATCGCCACCCGCGAGGTCGCGCTGGGTGCGCCGGTGGCCGCCCAGACGGTGGACCTCGCGGCAGTCAGGGTACGCGCCACGCACGACGGCCGGCTGCTCGGAGAGCGGGCTGCGGGTCCGGCCAATCTGGCCCTGTGGGAGTCGGTGCGCTGGGTCATCAACGAGTTCGCGCTGGCGCGCGGCTATCGCGTTGAGGCCGGCCACATCGTGATGCCCGGCCAGCTAACCGGCTTGCACGCGGGCGCACCCGGCCATTACCAGATCGACTACGGCGTACTCGGCAGCGTTGAGTTCGACATCGTCGGGGAGTAAGCGCGGGCCGCGCCCTAGAACTGCCAGAGCAGGCTCGCGATGAGGCCGAACTGGTGGTAGCGGTTATCGCCGCGGGCGTTGGCGACCAGCCCGGTGCCGGCCAAATCAAGCGACCAGCCCTCGCCAAGCCGATAGTTCACCCCAAGTTCCGGCATCAGGGCGTGACCGTCGATGCGGTAAGCACGGCGCTTGCTGCGGTCGAAGGCAAAATCGAAGCCCGGCGTAATGGCCTCTGCGTGCCGTAAGGCCTTGGGGTTGGGCACGCTGCTGACCGTGACCAGATCGCCCACGCGCGCGGTCAGGCCGGTGTAGACGAGCCACCGTTCGCTGGCGTGCCAGTCGAGTTGGGCGAAGACCTCGTGGTTGGCCGTGTCGAACACGGCGGTTTTCTCAGCGCGCCGCAGCTGCCAGCTGTAGCCCATGCGCGCATCCAGCGCCGTGTTCAGGCGCTGTCCCAGCGTCAGGCCGAGCCGTGTTTCCACGCCATCGCGGATGACGCTGTCGGCGGTTTTGATCCCGCGCGCCGTGCCGGCCAGTTCCAGCCACGGCGCGCTGAAATCGGGGCCCAGACGCTGCCAATAGCGCAGGCCAAGTGCCGGGGAAAACTCGCTGAGATCGGGGTGCTCGGTCCACCACCGTGCGCTGAGACCAAGCTCTGCCAGCAGCGTGCTTCGTTCGGTCTCGAGTAGCGGACGGCTCATGCGGCCGGCCAGTTCAAGCGCGGTGTCGGCCAGACGGTCCTGCCGCCGTTCGGCCCGCGGGAGGTTGTCTTCGTGCAGCACCGCCAGCGACACGTCATAGCGTGGCGACGCGGACGCCTCGGTGATGAGCGCCAGCGCAGCCGTGAGTCCAAGTGAGAGACAGTGAAAGAGCGCGCGCAATGGAGTTTCCTCAGGCTATCCTTGCAGACGAATGATGCCCGCATGGCGAATATTCGCCGATGCTTAACCGATCAGGAATGACTGCCCACCGTATGCACGACCGCGATATAGACCCCGCCCGTCGTCAGTGGATGCTCTCGGCCCTGTGCAGTCTTGGCGCGCTGTGGCTGCCGCCGGGTCTTGCCGAGGCGGTGGAGGCGATGGGCAGTCGTTCCATTTACCTGCTGCGCGGTACGGTGAAAATCAACGGGCAGCCGGCGAGCGCCGACACGCGAATCTGGGGCACCGACGTGATCGAGACCGGTGCCGACGGCCAAATCGTGTTCCGGGTAGAGAGCGACGCCTTTATCCTGCGTCCCAATTCCCGCCTGCAACTGTCTCCGCCGCCCACCGACAACGCGCTGATTGAGGGCCTGCGCCTGATCACCGGCGGCGTGCTGTCGGTGTTTGCGAAGCGCAGGCACCGGATTTACACGCCGAACGCGGTGGTCGGCATTCGCGGCACCGGCGTGTACTGCGAAGTCGAGCCCGACCGCGACTACATCTGCACCTGCTACGGGGTAACCGAGATCAGCGCGGCCGACGACCCGGCAATCAGCGACGTGGTGGACGCCGGGCATCACGAGTCGCGCTATGTGCTGGCGCCGGGCGCCAGCGGCAAGCGGATGCAGAAGGGCGGCTTCAAGAACCATACGGACGACGAGCTGACGCTGATAGAAAGCATGGTCGGCCGCATCCCGGCCTTCCGGGGCGCGAGGGACGGCTACGACCGGCCGCGGCGGCGGCCGGACTACTAGCGTGTGGCGATTGCGGTGAAGGGCGACCGACCGATTTCAAGGTCGGCCGCCCGTGGGGCGTGACGGGCGTCAGGCCTTGCGGCGGCGAAGCGCCAGCGCGCCGAGCGCCGAGCCCAACAACCAGACGGCGGCCGGCACCGGTACGGCCGAGACCGCGCCGGGCGAGCCGATGCGTCCGTCGCTACCCGCGAAGGCGCCGTTCACGCCCACGGCCGAAAACGTAGTGAGCGTGGCGTTGTCCAGACCGAGCGCATTATCAAACGTTTTAGTGCTCATAGCGCCGAAGCTGACTTTGGCCATTTGGCTACCGCCTGCGTTGAACAGGATGACGCCGTCGGCGGTTTGCGAAAGGCCCACCCCGCCCCCGCTGTAGTAACCGAACTGGAGGCCGACGGGGGCCGTCCCGCCAAACCAGACGCTGCTGAAGCTGGTCTGCTTGCTCGCGAGATTGGCCGCGCTAGTTTCCATGAAGATGGCGGATTTGCCGGGCGCAATCGTGCTGACGCCGCCAAGCGCCACGGCGCTCGCGAAGCTGAAGGTGTTGTCGTCCATCTTCCAGCCGGTCAGCGTGAGCGAGGCGTCGCCCGTATTGGTCAACTCGAACCAGTCCACGCCATAGCTCGAGGTGCCGCTACCCCCCGCGTCCACCTCGGTGATTCTGGCGACGGCAGCCGCTAGCGCGTTAAAGGACAGCGTTGAGGCCAGCAAAAGCGCGACGATACCGGCAGATTTTGTGCTCACAGACATGGCGGGTTCCCCTGATTGATTAGAGCCTTGCTGGAACTCTGGCGACGCTTTATGTCGTCAGTATTGCCGCTTGATGACGAGCCGCCGAGGTCTGCATCGCCCTGCGACGCCTGCGGCTCAAATCATCGAATACCCACCGTCCACCGCCCAGCTCTGGCCGTTCACGTAGCTCGATTCATCAGAGGCCAGGAACACCGCCAGATTGGCCACTTCCTCCGGTCGGATGAAGCGCTTGATCGGCACCATCGCCAGGAAATTGGCGGTGGCCTGCGCGGGGTCGATGCCGAGATTCTTGGCGTGCTCGCCGATGAAGCCGGTGGCCATATCGGTATCGACCACCCAGGGACAGATGGCGTTAACCAGCACGTTGTGCGCGACCATCTCGAGCGCGAGGCAGCGGGTGAGCCCGACCACCGCATGCTTGGAGGCGTTGTAGGCGCTCTGGTTGCGGGTGCCGCCCTTGCCGGCGGTGGAGGCGATGTTAATCACGCGGCCCTGCTTGCGGGCAATCATGCCGGGCAGCACAAACTGCGTGACGTGCAGCACGCCGTAGACGTTGGTTTCCAGCACCTCGCTAAAGGTCTCGAAGCTGTATTCCAGAAACGGCCGCGCCCTGTGAATGCCGGCGTTGTTGACCAGCGCATCCACCGGGCCGAGCGCTTCGACTTCGGCAACCAGGCGCTGCATGGCGGCGCGGTCGGTGACGTCGGCGGCGTGGGCCGTCACGCGCACGCCATGGGCGGCGGACAGCGCGGCGGCAGTCTCGGCGAGGCGCACCGGGTCGCGCGCGTTCAGCGCCAGATTTGCGCCTTCGCGGGCGAACGCTTCGGCGATGGCAAGGCCAATGCCGCGAGAGGCGCCGGTGATGAGCGCCGTTTTACCGGCAAGACGTGCGGTCATAGGTCAATACTCCAAAAAATCGCGGGCGGGGTGGATCAGGGCGCGGTGGGCAGTTCGATGCGGGGAACGGCGACCCCGGCGAGTTTCTGGGTCTTCCATTCGCGACACCAGGGAGAACAGAACAACAGCCCGGCGGTGCTCGCTTCACCCGCCACGCCGGCGTCGTAAACCAGCACGCCGCAGCAGTCGCATTTCACATAGCGTTCGATGTAGTAGCCGTTGGCACTGAAGCGCATGGGGTAGCCCTTTCTTAAGCCTTGAAGCCGTAGTCGCGCTGCGCGGCTTCGGCGGAAATAAAGCCTTCGGCCAAATCTTGCGCGACCTGCGCGCGCTCGCGCGAGCGCGGCGGGCCGTAGCCGCCACCGCCCGGGGTTTCGATCTGCACCCGGTCGCCCGGATGGAAGGTGACGTTCGACCATTTGCTGGTGGAGCGTTTGGCGAAGGCTTCGACCATGGTTTGCCACTGGTCCTTCGACGCCGCCTTGAAGCGCGTCATGCCAGTGGCGCCGGGCAGGCCACCGTCGAGCCCGTAGGCCTGATGCTGGTGGCGGTCGGTCAACTGCGAGGCGGTGATTTCGGCGTCGAGACAGCGGTAAATCTTCTCCGTGCCCAGCCCGCCGCGCTGTCGGCCGGCGCCGCCGGAGTCGGTGCGCAGGCGATAGACCTCGGTCAGCCAGGGATAGCGGGTTTCAAAAACCTCCACCGGCATCACGCGACAGTTGCCGTTGATGGAGTCGGTGGCCGAGTTGCCGTCGGCGTGGGCCCGCGCGCCCCAGCCCACGGTTTCGATGTCGTAACAGGCGAAGTATTCGTCGTTCTTGCGGTCGTGCCCGCCAAACACAAAGTTGAGATGTGTGCCGCCTTCGCCGGCCATCGCACGCCGCGGCGCGGCCTGCGCCAGCGCGCCAATCACCGCACCGGCGATGCGCGGATGGGTTTCGGTATTGCCGCCGACTTCGGGCGCGGGATAGTCGACGTTCACCACCGTGCCGCGCGGCGCGATGATTTTGATCGGCCGGAACGCGCCTGAATTGCGCGGAATGCCGGGATCGGTCAGATGCAGCACCGCGTTGTAGGCCGCCGACCAGGCCACCCCCAGCGTCGCGTTGATCGGGCCGCGCACCTGCGGGCTCGAACCCGTGTAATCCACCACCAGCGCGTCGCCCATCACGTAGCAATGGGTTTCGATGCGGATTTCGGAATCCGATACGCCGTCGTTATCCATGTAATCGGTGAAGTGATAAACGCCGTCGGGAAACTCGGCAATTTCCGCGCGCATCCGGCGTTCGGCGTAGTCGAGCAGATCCCCGCAGTGCTGGCGAAAAGTGGCGCTGCCCTGCTTGCGCACGATCTCTGCCAGCCGGCTTGCACCGAGCTCAACGCCGGAAATCATGGCCCGCATATCGCCGTAGTTGTAGCGCGGGGTCCGCACGTTCGCGAGCCAGAGCTTCCAGACCTCGACCACGTCTTCGCCGCGCTTCTTGATTTTGACCGGCGGGACGCGAATGCCTTCGTGAAAGATTTCGGTGGCTTCCGAGGGGAAACCGCCGGGCACCATGCCGCCCACTTCCGCGACGTGGCCAATTGCGACCGTGAAGGCCACCAGTTCTCCGTCGACAAACACCGGGCAGAACAGCGTGTGCTCGGGCGTATGCAGGCCGCCGCGATAGGGGTCGTTATGCACCAGCACGTCGCCGGGTTCGATTTCTGACAGCGGGATTTCCTGCAGGCAGGAGCGGATGAGCAGCGGCATGCCGCCGATCTGCGCCGGACAGAACTCGGCGGCGGAGAGCATTTCGCCGGTCGGTGAGGCGATGCCGCAGGTGAAGTCCAGCGCCTCGTTGAAGATGGTCGAGTAGCTGGTCTTCATGAGCGTGATGCCCATTTCACGACAAATCGACAGCATCGTGCTGTCCAGGATATTCATGCTGACAAAGTCCATCGGGCTACTCCTTCAGGCGGCGTCGCGGCGGGTGATGACAAGATGACCGGCGTCGGCCACCCGTAGGCAATGGTCGGGGCCAAGCACGGTGACCGAAGCAGGTTCCTCCACCAGCGCCGGCCCGCTGATGAGTTCCCCCGCGCGCAGCGTGGCGCGCTCGTAGACCGGTGTGTCGTGTGCGCCCTGCGCGAACACCACGCTACGCCGTCCCTTGATAGGGGCTGCGCCGGCGGCCGCGGGCAGGCTGGCGAAGGCGGGCTTGTCGGCAACGCGCGTCACCGTACAGCGCAGCGTGATGGCCTCAATCACTTCGGCTTCGATCGCAAAACCGAAGCGCGCGGCGTGCTGGGCGTGGAAGCTGGCCCACAGCCCGGCGATTTCCTCGGCTGTGAAATCGTCAAACTCAAAGCCGATTTCAAGCTCGTAGTTTTGCCCCAGATAGCGCAGATCGATGGTCTTGCGCACCTCCAGCACGCTGCCCGGCGGTGCGGCGAGACCGGCGCTGGCGCTGGCCACCAGATCGCGCAGCAGGCTGGCCGCGCGGGCGGCATCGAAGCGGGCGGAGGTCATCTGGATGGTGCGTTCCAGATCTACCCGCGCATCCGTCAGCACAAAGCCCAGCGCCGAGAACTGGCCGGGATGCACCGGCACCACGCCGCAGGGAATGCCGGCTTCCTGCATCAAGTCGGAGATGTGCAGTGGTCCCGCCCCGCCGAAGGCAAACAGCGCGAATTCACGCGGGTCGTGGCCGCGCTCGATGAGCACCGTGCGCAGCGCGCCGACCATGCCGTTGTTGACGATGCGCAGTATGGCCAGCGCCACCGTCTCTGCCGACATGCCAAGCGGCGCGCCAACGCCGGCCAGCGCGGCTTCAGCGGCGGCGCGTGAGACGGCCATTTCGCCGCCCAGAAAATTGGCCGGATCGATACGGCCCAGCAGCAGGTTGGCGTCGGTCACCGTGGGTGCGGTGCCGCCAAAACCGTAGCAGGCGGGGCCGGGCTGGGCGCCGGCGCTCTGCGGCCCCACGCGGAGCATGCCGCCCTTGTCGATCCAGGCGATCGAGCCGCCGCCGGCGCCGATGGTGCGGATGTCGATCATCGGGATCTGGATCGGCAGGCCGAACTCAATTTCAAAATTGGTGGTGAAGCTGATCTCGCTATCGATGATCGTTGAGCAGTCGGTCGAGGTGCCGCCCATGTCCAGCGTCACCGCGCGTGGCAGGCCCAGTTCGCGCGCGATGGCCCGGGTGGCGACCACGCCGCCGGTCGGGCCGGACAGCGCGAGCTGCACCGGTTGCAGGCGGGCGGCAGGTACCCGCATTTCGCCGCCGTTCGACTTGATAAGCGCAACCGGTGCGGCGATGCCGGCTGCCGCGATTCGCTCTTCCATCGCGGCCAGATAGCGTTGCAAAACGGGCTTGATGTAGGCGTCGGCGATGGTGGTTGAGGCCCGCTCGTACTCTTTCCATTTCGGCAGTACGTCGCTCGCCACCGACACGGGCAGGGCCGGCAGCAGCGCCTGCAGCTGGTCCCGCACCGCGCGCTCGTGCGCGGGTTCCACATAGGAGAACAGCAGGTTGATGGCGATCGCCTCAATGCCGTCATCGGCGGCGATCCGGGCGGCGACGGCGGCCACGCTGTCGGCGCTCAAGGGCGCCAGCACGCTGCCGTCGGCCAGCAGGCGCTCGTCCACTTCCAGACAGTCGCGCCGCTGCACCAGCGGCCGCGCGCGCTGCCACTGGCTGTCGTAGTGAAACTGACGATGGCCGCGTTGCAGATAAGGGATGTCGCGAAAGCCGCGGGTGGTGACGTAGGCGACGCGCGCGCCCTTGCGCTCGAGAATGGCGTTGGTCGCGACCGTGGTGCCGAGGCGCAGGGTATCGACGGCGGCGGGGTCGTTCAGGCGGGCCAGCCCGGCCAGAATGCCGCGGGTCGGGTCATCCGGCGTGCTCAGGTTTTTCCAGGCCCGCAGCGCGCGGCTGTCGCGGTCATAGGCCACGAAGTCGGTGAAGGTGCCGCCTACATCCACGCCAATTACATATCGACCCATGGGTTTCGCCACCAGCAGGAAGGGCCTTGCAGGGTAAACGTGCGGGCTCTGCTCGAGCAAGCCGAAGGCTCGCCGCCTTCTCGCGCGCTGGCTATCATCCGGACTGTTCTATTTCCGGCGACGCCTCCATGTCTTCTCTCATTCCGGTGCTCAGTCTGGCCGGGTTTCTCGCGATTGCGACGATGCGGGTGACCGATGCGCTGGTGCCGGTGCTGGCGCAGGAGTTCGGGGTGACGGTTGGCCACGCCGGCAGCGTAGTTACCGCGTTCGCGCTCGGCTATGGGTTCTTTCTGCTGCTCTACGGTCCGCTGGGCGACCGGCACGGCAAACTGCGCATCATTGCGCTGACCTTGTTCGCCGCCGCGCTGTGCGTCAGCGCCTGCGCACTGACGACCAGCCTTGAGGCGCTGGCCTGGCTGCGTTTTTTAAGCGGGGTAACGACCGCCGCCGCGGTGCCGCTGTCGCTGGCCTACATTGGCGACAACGTGGCGCTGGAGCAGCGCCAGCCGGTCATTGCGCGCTACATGAGCGGCGTTATTTTTGGCCAGATGATGGGGGCGGGGCTGGGCGGGTTGATGTCTGATCTCATCGGCTGGCGGGCCATTTTCGTGGTGTTTGGCGGCGCCACCGGCGCGCTGGCGCTGGTGCTGTGGCGGATTGCAAACCAGCAGCCTTCGCCGCCGCCGGGTGTGGTCGGTTCGCTTGCCCATTCGTTGCGCAGCTATTGCGCGCTGGCCCGCGACCCCAAGGCCGCGGACCTGCTGACGGCAGGCTTCCTTGAAGGCTTCTGCCTGTTCGGCGGCATTGCCTACGTCGGTGCGCTGCTGCACGGAAAGCACGGGCTCAGTTTCACCATGGTCGGCTTCATTCTCATGTGCTTCGGCATCGGTGGTCTCATTTACAGCACCAGCGCCGTGCGCCTGCTGCACTGGCTGGGGCGACGCGGCATGGTGCTGGTGGGCGGCGCGCTGATGGCCTGGAGTTTCATCATGCTGACCGCGGTGCCCAAGTGGTGGGGGACGCCGCCGCTCGTGGTCTTGATAGGCCTTGGCTTTTACATGATGCACAGCACCTTGCAGACGCTGGCGACCGAACTGATGCCCGGCGCTCGCGGCACCTCCTTCGCGCTGTTTGCGTTTGCGCTGTTTGCGGGACAGGGCCTCGGCGTCAGCGCGATTGGCTATCTGATCGACGCGCGAGGTTATCCGCTGGCGCTGGGCGGCGCCGGCGTGATGCTGGGCCTGCTCGGCCTGTGGCTGCGTAACAGTCCTGCGATTACCCGGTACGGCCGCGGATGACGCTGTTTCGCCTGCTCGACTTGCTGGGGGTGTGCGTTTTCGCCATGAGCGGCGCGCTGGCCGCCGGCCGCAGGCATCTTGACCTGATGGGCGTGCTGGTGCTGGCGGTGGTCACCGCCATCGGCGGCGGGACTTTGCGCGATCTGTTGCTTGGGCGGCACCCGGTGTTCTGGATCGCCGACCCGGTGTATCTCGTGGTGATCGTGTTCGCCGCCGCCCTGACCGTGCTCTACACCCAGTGGCGCGCGCCGCCGGGCCGCAGCCTGCTGGTCGCCGATGCGCTGGGGCTCGCGCTGTTCGTGATTACCGGCGCGCAGATCGCAGAGCAACAGCAGCTGCCCGGGATCATTGTGGTGGTGATGGGCACCATGACCGGCTGCGCCGGCGGCATGTTGCGCGATGTGCTGGTGCGCGAAATTCCGATGATCATTCGCGAAGGCGAGATCTACGCGACCGCCGCCGTGATGGGCGCGCTGTTGTACGTCGGCTTGCAGGCCGTAAACGTGCCTCGCGAGGCGGCGGCGATTGTTGGCATGACGGTCATCGCCATGGTCCGTCTGGCGGCGATCGTGTGGGGCCTTAATTTGCCGCTCTACCGGCTACCCCCGGAGCGCTAGTTCAGTAGCGCTCAAGCTGCAGATAGCGCGCGGGTTCGTGCGCCGCGGTTTCTGCCATCAGGACTTCCGGCCGACGATTACGCACGGCCTCCGCCCGCTGCGACGGGTCTTCGACGCGTGGGGCTTCGATGTAACTGCCAAGACGTTGGCCCCAAGCCACCGCCGCGTGACCGAAGCGCAGGCGTTCGGTCTCCCATTGCCCGACGGTGCCGCGGCTCAGTGCGGTGGCGAGCAGGGTGGCGTCCTCCGCGGCCTTGCTCACCCCAAGTCCCACGTGGGGCCGCGCGGTGAAAGCGGCATCGCCAATCAGCGCCACGCGGCCGAAGACCATGCGGCTGGATTCCACTTCGTAGATCGCCTGCAGGAAAGGCCGCGGGGTTTCGGCGATCGCCGCCTGGATGCACGGCGCCAACTCGCGCGCCGCCTGCTCGCGGAGCACCGCAACGAGTTCCGGGCGAATCAGCGGGTGTGGAATGCCTTGCGGGTAATACTGGCCGTCGGTGCCGGTCAGGTGTTCGCGCAGGCTGGCCGCGTCCGCGCGGCGATACCAGCCCCAGTTGTACCAGCGGTGCCCCGGACGCAGATCGTCATCCGGGCCAGCCACCATATAGCCCAGCAAATGCCCGTGATCGGCGGGATTAAGCGCGAAATGGCCGCTCAGTTGCTCCAGCACGGCGGGTGACAGGCGCGCTTCGTCGACCAGCCCGCGCCAGCCGAAATAGCCGCAGTAGCGGGCCTCGACCGCCGGCGCCACGCAGGCACGAACGCTGGATCGCGTGCCGTCGGCGCCGATCAGCCAGTCGCCGCGGCGCAGCTCACCGTTGCTGAAACGCGCCTCAACCTGGGTGTCGGTTTGCGTCAGCGATTCCAGCGTGTAGCCGTTGTGGTAGGTGCCGTCGGGAAACTGCTGGCGCAGAAAGCGATAGATGAACCCCCAGGAGGTCATTAACTGCGGCATCTCGCAGGTGCAGAGCAGGCTGCCGTCCGGCGCGAATACGCGACGACCTTGCGAATGCACGCCCATCTCCGGGCGGAGCTGGATGCCGGCCGCATGGAAAGCGTCGTAGAGCGACTGATGCGTGGCGATGCCGGCGCCGCGGCTGGCAAGTTCTTCGCCCGCGCGTTCAAAAATTTCGACTTCCCAGCCGGCGGCCCGCAGCAGCACGCCGCAAAAAAGACCGGCCATCGAGCCACCAATGATGAGTGCGCGGGGCGGAGCAGATACGTTCATAAACATTCCAAGGTCAGGGCAGGGCAGAACTGGGCAGCCCCGGCATCGTAGCGCACAATCGCCGGGCGGTTCGATTCATCCAGAAGAGGAAAGCAGATGGCCAGTCTCTACGAACGTCTGATCGGCGCGCCCATGATCAACGCTATCTGCGGCGCCGGCTTCATCACCCGCTATCGCGAGCGCGTGGTGCCACGCGCGCGCGGCGAGGTGCTGGAACTCGGCATCGGATCCTGCCTGAACCTGCCGGTTTACGCGGGCGCCGAGGTCAAGCGCGTGACCGGGGTAGATCCCAGCGCGCGGATGCGTGAACTCGGCGCGCAACGCATCGCGGCTGCGCCGTTTCCGGTCGATTGCATCGGCCTTGCGGGCGAAGAAATCGACCTGCCGGCGGCCAGTGTCGACACCGTAGTGGTGACCTTCAGCCTGTGCACCATCCCCGACCCGGTGCGCGCGCTGAAGGCGGCGAAGCGCGTGTTGAAGCCCGGCGGCGAGTTGCTGTTTCTCGAACATGGCCGCTCGCCGGATGCGGGCGTGGCGACCTGGCAGGACCGGCTGAACGGTATCTGGAACGTGCTGGCCTGCGGCTGCAACCTTAACCGCAATATGCCGGGGATTATCGAAGACGCCGGGTTTTCGATTGAATCGCTGAATCAGGAATACGCGGCGGGAATGCCGAAGCCGGCGGGGTATTTGTACTGGGGCAGCGCGCGCTAGCGCGGAGCGCATCACGCCGGCCGGTGTCCCCCAGCCGGCGTGATGGCGAGTCGAGCGACTTAGGCCTGAACGCGACGGCGCCGCACGGCGGCGACCCCGGCCAGCGCGGAACCCAGCAGCCACACGGCGGCCGGCACCGGCACCGGTGTCGGTGACGCCATCAGCATCAGCTGGCCTTTCTCTACCGTCAGCGGGTTGCCGGTCGCGATGTGCTGCTGGTCAACCATCAGATAGTAGCGGTTGGCGGTGGTGTCGTAGCCCGCCACGCCGGCAAACAGCGCGGTGACGTCGATCTGGCCGGAAATCTCTTCGTCCTGGCTGAACCCGGCGGCGGCGGCGACGCCGACGTCCCCGTTACCGGCGAAGTGTTTCGCCAGTTCAACCAGCTGACCGCTGCCCGGGTTGTAGCTCCAGACCCGGCCGCTGCGGGCGTTGTTGCCCACGTCTTCCGAGATGATGAGGTCGCCCGTGACCTCGTCGAAGGCCATGTTGTCCATCATTTCCGGGCGCACGCCGTTGACCCCGCCCGCCGCGCCGTCGATCAGCAGATTGATCACGCCGCCGGCGGTCGGGTTGGTGATGTCGGTGAAGTCCAGTTCCCACAGCCGGCTGGCCGCCGTCTGCGTGGTTTGCGGAGCCGTGCCGGTACCGATAGCGGAGGCGCGGTCGGTGGTCACGAAGTAGAACTTCGACGGGTCAATGGTGCTCCAGGCGCCGTCTTCCGGGCGCAGGAAGTCAGTCACGCCAGCGGTTTCGCTGGCGGCTTGTACCTGCGCACCGGTTTTGGCAGAAACATCCCCGAGCGCTTCAGTGGTAAAGGTAGCGCCATTGCCGAAACCCAGTGCGCGGGTTTCGTCCGCAGCGACGCCGTTCACCTTGATGCCAAAGAGGTTGCCGCCCACGAGGCCCGCTTTCTCGACAGCGTTGCCGGTGCTCTGCTTGTCACCGACGTAGAGGTAGACCTGACCCGGCGTGCTGTCATCGGTGCCGATGACAACGGTTTTGTCCTGCGCGTAGGGATTGGTGAGCGCGTTTTCCCAGCTGAAACGACCCATGTGCGCCAGCTGGTAGGCGGTACCGCTGCTGGTCTCGATGCCGTAGACGCGGCCTTCGGTGCCGGTTTCTTCACCGGTCAAGAAGATATTGCCGTTGTAGCCTTTGCCCGAGACGGCGTTGTAGAGGGCAGAAGTTTTCGGCAGGTCGGCCGAGCAAAAGCGCGCGAAAGCGTTAGCGGTGGCAGAGGAGAACGCACCGCCGCTGTAGTTCTGCACGGAGGTGATGAGGTCGCTGCCGGCGGTCACCGCAAGGGTCGACTTGTTCACGATCCACTTTGAAACATAGGCGCCGGCGGCCCCGTGGGCGTGTGTGCTGCCAGCGGTCGCACCCCATTCATGCGCGATGAGTACCGTGAACGTGCCGTCGTTATTGTCGTAGGCGCCCATCCCGTCCGGGATACCGCCCATGGTGTAGCCGCCAACAGAGTCGCCGGCAGTCAGAATGGAGGTGAAGCTCACGCCCGGCGCTACCCCGACCATGTACGGGGCGGCGGACGAACTCGGGCCAGTGGCCGCAAAGGCCGATGCGCTCAGCGCCAGCGCAATGCCGGCCGCCAGCGGGGTTTTCAGCAGATGAAACATGCAAACACTCCTTGCGTTGATACAAAGGGAACCGGCCTTGCCCCGAGCCGGTCGCTAAGGACCGCGGTCGGACAGGTGCCGGATACAGGCAAGGGGAAGTTTGCGGCGGCTGTTTGTCAGTCGACGGACAGCGCGGTGAAGCTTTTATGACGTTAGAGACGCATACGTCGTGGTGACGTATGCATGGCAGGAATCAGGGCGTTTTAAGCCAGTAAATGCGCACCGGGTCCTGTATGCCCTTCAGGTTGGCGAGCCCGATTTCGACCGGCTCCAGCGCATCTGGTAGTGGTGCGGACTGCTGGGCTTTCTCGAGCAGCGTGGCCGAGCACATCAGGCGATCCATCTTGGGGAAAGGATGCAGGGGTTCGGGAAAGGCTTCGGCCTGAGCGCCTTCGATCCGGAAGGTGATGTTGACGTCGTTGCCGTGGATGTCGGGTTCCGCGCCGGATATTGCCCAGACCTCGCCAAAATGCAGCGCAATGCGGTAGTGGATGGGGGCGTTGTCGGTGCGCGCGTTGCGCTGCTGGATGCGGCGCTCCAGTTCCAGCGCGGCGGCCAGCGCCTTGCTGGCGGAGGGCAGGGTGGCGAGGAAACCGTCGCCTGTACCTTTCAGGAAGCTCTTGCCGTGCTCGCTCAAAACGGGGTCGGCGATCTGCATCAGCCGGGTCTTGAGGTGCAGGGCGAGGTGGTCGTTTTCGTTCGCCAGCCGTGAAGATTCGCACAGGTCAAAGACCAGCACGGCTTCGGTTTTCTTGGCCAGATGCCCGGCCGGGATGATCACCGACTGGTCCCAGTCGGCCTCAATTTCGTAGTCCACCCGAATCGACCAGTCGGCCAATCGCAGGGTGGCGGGCAGTTTGAGCGGCGTTTTGCCCTGCAGGCGTTGCCAGCCGCTGGCGTCCTTGAGAAAGGTACCGTTGCTGCTGGAATCCTCTGCGTAGTAGGTCTCGCCTTCCTTGGTCAGCGTGAGGTGCAGGCGCGAAACCTGATTGTGCTTGAGGATGAGTTCGTTATCCGGGTTGCGACCGATGCGCACGGCCGACTGCGAAAACGTGCGGGTGCTGGTTTCGCCGCGCGGGATATCGGTCAAAAAGAGTTCCCAGCCCATGCGAAAAGTAGCGTCCTCGTGCTGAACAGGGCCGCCGGCTGCGGCGCCCTTACTATAGGCGCCGCAGTGCGGGATGTGAATGCGCGATGCTGGCGGTCGACGGGCGGCGCCCGCCAGCTCGCGCGCGCTCAGGCGTGAACGATGACGCCCCGGGCATTACGCCCTTTTTCCATATCCTCGAAAGCCGCCGGAGCTTCGTCGAGCGTGTAGGTCTTGGTAATCAGACGGTCCAAATCGAGCTTGCCGGCCTTGTACAGGTCAAGGTACATGGGGAAGTCGACCTTGAAATTGGCGCTGCCGTACATGCAGCCCTTGATGGTCTTGGCCGTGAAGGGAAGGATCGCGGCATTGACCGAGAAACGGTCGTCCATGCGGCCCACGCCGACCAGCACCGCCACGCCGTTTTTGCGGGTCGCCTTGATGCACTGTTCGATGACCTTGCTGTAGCCGACCACGTCAAACGCGTAGTCCACGCCGATGCCGTTGGTCATGGCCTGAATCTGCTTCACGAAGTCGCCGCTTGGCTCGACCGTATGGGTGGCGCCGAAGGACTTCGCCATTTCCATTTTCTCGGCCGACAGGTCGCAGGCAATGATCGTCTTGGCGCCGGCAATGCGCGCGCCCTGAATGACGTTAAGGCCCACGCCGCCGCAGCCGAACACCGCCACCGTGCTGCCGGGTTTGACTTCGGCCGTGCGAATGGCCGCGCCGACGCCGGTGGTCACGCCGCAGCCGACCAGTGCGGCCGCCTTGAAATCGAAGGACTTGTCGATCGCCACCACGCAGGCGGCCGGGACCACGGCGTACTCGGCCATGATGCCGACGAAAGACATGACGAAAATGCGCTGGCCGTCCTTGCTGACGCGAGTCGTGCCGTCAAACAGGTTGCCGTCCTGCTTCGCACCGGAGCAGAGGTAGGGCTCCTGATGGTCGCAGTAGTAGCAGTGGCCGCAATGCGGAATGAAGGAGATGACCACATGGTCGCCGGGTTTGACGTTGGTCACGCCTTCGCCGACCTGATCGACGATGCCGGCACCTTCGTGGCCGAGGACCACCGGGAAGGGGCTGGGAATCGTGCCGTTGACCACCGACAGATCTGAATGGCACACGCCGGTCGCTTTCATCTTGACCAGCACTTCGCCCATCTTCGGCGGATCGAGATCGACGCTGACGACGGCATATTCGTTGAGTTTGTTGGCGACCACAGCCTTCATGAACAGGTCCTCCGGGACTGAATGGAAACGAAAAATCGGCCGAAGGTTAACACGTTCGGCCGGGCATGAGCTTTCGCCAAGGGCTCAGCGAAAGGTGTAGGAAATAAAGGTTTGCACCACCAGCTGGTCTTCCTTGCCGAAGACTTCCTGCGCGGCCGAGCGCGGCGTGGCCCAGGCGCCGCCAACGTACCAGTAGAGCTTGTCGCTGGGGAAAAACTCGAAAGACAGGTTGATCTCGTCGGTCCAGTCGGTGGTTCGGGTGGGCAGACCGAAGTATTGCGGCGTGGCTAACTCGTGGTGGTAATACCAGAAACCGATCGCGGCGCGGGGCGAGGGAAACACTTTCACCTTCGCCATATTGCTGACCTGATTTTCGTTGAACAGAAAAAACTCGCCGGCAATTTCACCCTGGTACCAGGTGTCCCAGTCGCGCTTGAAGATGGTGAAAAACATCGCCCGGTATTCTTCCAGTTCCGGGGTGTTGAGTTTGTCGCCTGAAAAATAGGCGTAGCGGTAATAGAACTTTGGCCGCCAGGGCATATCGGTGAACTGGTAGTTGAGTTCGGTGTACCAGGCGTTGGCGTCGACCGGTGCGCCCGTGCGTTCGACCTTGCCGCGCTGGGCGACGAACTCGCCAAAAAACTGCAGGTCCGGGAAGGCCGGCAGATGAAGGCCGTGGCCGCGTACGCCGGTGACTTTGGCACCTGCGAAGCCGTTGATGCCGTTGTCGTCGAACACCTCGAAATACAAAAAGCCGAACTGGCCAAACTGTTCGCGGGCGCTGTTTTCCAGATTGAAACCCGCGATCCGGCTGTCGCCCAGGTCGTTGTCGGTCCGTAACCAGAAGATGTCCGCGCGCACCGGGCTGGTGTTCAGCTTGACCACGCCCGTATTGCGCCAGGCGGTGAAGGCTCCGGTCCAGTACTGGCCGTTGTCGTGACCCTGATTGAAGTTGCCGTCACCAATGATGAAGCCATCGCCCACCGTGAACTCACGGGCGCCGTAGGAAATATCCGCCCATTCATTGCGCCAGCCCACGTAAGCCGAATCGACGTTGGTGGCATGGTCGCCGCTGCGCGCGAACTGACCCGACAGTTCGCCATCGAGCGTGGTGGTGGAGAAGACCCCGGTGCCGCCGCCGTAAATCGTCGAATTGGCCAGGCTGTAGTCGAACGTCAGGCCGGGTTTGAGCGCGAGTTGCAGGTCGTTACGGCTTTCTTCGCCGGTGGTGCGGAGGTCGCCGAAACCGCGCACCGCGCCCAGACCAAAGTTGATGTTTTCGCCGTGGCGGAAGCCCGCCATGACTTTGGCTTCGCCCTGCACGCGGAGGCCGGCGTGATTCAGCAACTCGTAGGCCTGCACGGTCGGTTTGGCGCCGAGGGTGGAGAGGAGCAGCGCGGTAGCAAGCGCGGGTCGAAACATAAAGGGGTCCCAAAGTGAACGCGGAGCGGATGGTAACGGGGAGGGCGGGAGTCGCCTACGTCAGGATTGGGGAAAACGCCCCATTCGGGTCGGAAACATGATTAAAGCGCTATAACCATAAAAACATTATTGATAATATGGCACAAGATTTTAAGGTTTATTGATCCAACCCGATTTGGAGGAAATCCGCATGAAAAAGAGCCTCTACGCCTTCGCGCTGGCCGGCGCCTTGGCCCCGCTCCCCGCGACCGCCGGGGCCGGCGATATCGTGGTTCGTCTGCGCGCCACCCATGTTTCGCCGGACGTTGGCAGTTCGCTGGGCCGCACCACCAACGGCAGCTACGGCATCCCCAATCTGGCGCAGCTGGTGTATGGCAGCAACGATGCCCAGCTGAAAGTGGACAGCAACCTCATCCCCGAGCTTGATCTGTCCTACTACCTCACCGATCACATCGCGGCGGAATTGATCGTGGCGCTGGGCAGCGGTCACGCGGTGTCGGTCAGCGGGACCGGCGGGGTGCTCAATCGGCGCGAGCTGGGCGATGTGAACCTGCTGCCCCCGACCCTGACTTTTCAATGGCACTTCACCCCGGACAAAACGATAGACCCCTATCTCGGCGTGGGCGTGACCATGGTGCACACCCTGGATAACACGCTGGCAGCCGACACCGCGGTCGGCAGCCTGCCGATCCATGTCGAACGCAGCGCCTGGGGCCCGGCTTTTCAGTTCGGAGTGGACATGAATTTGACCAACCGCTGGCTGGTCAACTTTGATGTGAAGAAAGCGCTCTTCAGCCACGACGTGACGCTGGACACCATGGGCGCGGCCGGACTGCCGGCCGGCACGACGAAGATCGATTCGCTGGACATCGATCCCTGGATTATCAGCTTCGGGATCGGGAAGAAGTTTTAGGCGGCGCCCGCCGGCATGCCCCGCCATCGCGGCGGGGCAAATCCCTCAGCGGGCCTTGAGGAACTCGACGATCTGCGGATTGACCAGCGCCGGCTTTTCCACCAGCAGGAAATGCCCGGCGTCTTCAATAATTTCCACCCGGCTGCCCGGCCCCATGCAGGCCGGAATCTCCGCCGCCTGTTCACGCGTGATGGCCACACAGCCGTCGCGCATGCCGTGGAAGTAGAGCACCGGCATCTTGAGCGGCTGACCCCAGACCTGCGCCTGCCCTTCCACATAGTGCGGCAGCCCGTGCAGATGCGGATTGAACACCGTGCGGTAGTAGCCCAGCGTCGCCCGCAGATGGGCGGGATCGCGCATGCAGGCTTTGGTCTTTTCCAGATCGGCGCTGGCGTCGTAGCCCGGCGACCAGTCGGCCCACAGGCCATCCAGCATCGCGAAGTTGTTGGCGCTAAGCACTGCCTCTGCGCAATCCATCTGGAAGAACCAGATGTAGAAAAAGCGCTTGAGCTGCTCGTAGGTGAATGCGACCTGTCCGAAGACCGGCATCGGCGGAATATTGCTGATCACCGCGCGCCGCCAGTTGCCCGGCGCGCTGTTGAGGGCGGCGTAGGCGGCGACCGCGCCCCAGTCGTGCGAAATCATTACCGCCTCGCCGGTGCCGCCGAGCGCCGCGTGCAGGGCGTTGTAGTCGTCCCCGATGGTTTTCATGTCGTAGCGACCATCTGCCGGCACGGCGGTGGGCGCATAGCCACGCATGAACGGCGCCACTGCGCGAAAGCCGCCGGTGGCCAGCGCCGGGAGCAGATGGCGGTAGGTGTAGGGCGAATCCGGAAAGCCGTGCAGACAGAGCGCCAGCGGACCTTCGCCGCAGGCGAGGTAGTGAAAGTCGACGCCGTTGGCGTGGACGCGGCCGCTTTCCAGGGCGTGGGATTCAGTACTCATCGGGGACTCTCCTGCTTACTCGGCAGCGCCGTGGTGTTGGGTAAAGAAGGTCCGCCAGGCGTTCCAGCGCTCCGCGTCAGATGGAAACTTGGGATGGTCGAAGCGCGCGATGATGAAGCCCTGCGCCCCGCCGAAGCGGGCGCTGTCGACCAGCGCCAGCTGGTCTTTATAAGCCTGCCGGTGTTCGTCCGGCACGGTCTTGGGTTCGGTGTCTGACCACAGTCCGGCGACCCGCAGCGCGGCGAGGGTGGCGGCGAGGTCCAGGGTGCTGCCGCCCGCGCGGGCGACGCCGAGATAAAGACTGCCGTTGCGCTTGTCGCCCGGGTCAAACGTCAGGTCGTGCTGGTCGATGATGCTGGCTTTATCAAGCATGGAAGAAATCCTTATGCGGTGGACTTAAGGCGCTCAGCGGCGGCCGCCGAGCAGGGAACCAAGGATGCCGCGGACGATTTGGCGGCCAATCTGGCTGCCCGCCGCGCGTAAGACGCTTTTAACGAGCGCTTCGCCGGCGCTCTCGCGGCCACGACTCGGCGCGCGCGGCGCGGCGGCTTCTTCGTACGTCTCCCGCGGCGCGGGCGGGGTTGGCGCCTCGATGCGTTCACGGGCGCGCTCGGTCAGTTTTTCGTGCGCAGATTCGCGATTGATAGCCCGCGCGTAGCGCTCGTGCAGGACGCTTGCCTCCATGATTTCCTGTCGACGTTCGGCGCTGGCCGGTCCGATTTGCGCACCCGGCGGCCGGATCAGCACGCGTTCGACCGGCGTTGGCTGGCCTTTGGCATCCAGCGTCGAAATCAGCGCTTCGCCCGTGCCGAGCTCCGTAATGGCGCTTGCGGTATTGAGGCCGGGATTGGCGCGAAAGGACTCCGCCACGACCTGCACGGCTTTTTGTTCACGCGGGGTGAAGGCGCGTAGCGCGTGCTGAATCTTCAAACCCAATTGGCCGAGGATGGCAGGCGGCACGTCGAGCGGGCTTTGCGTGACAAAAAAGACGCCGACGCCCTTCGAGCGAATTAGCCGCACGACCTGTTCGATTTTGTCGACTAGCGGCTTGGGCGTATCGCGAAACAGGAGGTGCGCTTCGTCGAAAAACAGGACCAGCAGCGGCTTCTCGGCGTCGCCGCGCTCCGGTAATTCCTCGAAAAGTTCTGACAACAGCCAGAACAGGAAACAGGCGTAGAGGTCCGGCGAATTGCTGACCAGACGCGTCGCGTCCAGCAGGTTGATGACGCCGCGCCCGTCCGGCGTGACCTGCATCAGGTCTTTCAGGGCCAGCGCGGGTTCACCGAAGACGCCGCTCGCGCCCTGCGAATCGAGCACCAGCAGGTTGCGCTGGATGGCGCCGATGCTGGTGGCGGACAGATTGCCGTAGGTCAGTTTGAGTTCGGCGGCATGTTCGCCCACGAAGGTCAGCAGCGAGCGCAGATCGTCCAGATCGAGAATCAGCAGGCCCTGATCGTCGGCAATCTTGAATGCCGCATAGAGCACGCCGGTCTGGGTATCGTTCAGTTGCAGCAGCCGCGCCAGCACCAGCGGCCCCATTTCCGAGACCGTCATGCGAACCGGCGTGCCCTGCTGGCCGAAGAGGTCCCAGAAGGCCACCGGAAAGCTCGCGAAGCGGTGGTCGAGGATGCCGGTCGCCGCCAGCCGTTCTTCCAGCCGGGGCGAGGTTTTGCCCATTTCGGCCAGCCCCGACAGGTCGCCCTTGATGTCGGCCGTGAAGACCGGCACCCCGATTTGCGACAGGCCTTCGGCCAGAACCTGCAGGGTGACGGTTTTGCCGGTGCCGGTGGCGCCGGCCACCAGCCCGTGGCGGTTCATCATGCCTGCCAGTTGCACCGCTTCCTTGCCGGCGGCGCTCACCCCCAAAGAAACAACGGGTGGCGTGCTCATGGAGACCTCAGACTTTGGTCAGCGGTTTGTAGCGAATGCGTTGGGGCTGGTCGGCATCGTTGCCCAGCCGTTTCTTCCGGTCTTCCTCGTATTCCTGATAGTTACCGGCGAACCAGGTGACCTGGCTATTGCCTTCAAACGCGAGGATGTGGGTGGCGATACGGTCGAGGAACCAGCGATCGTGCGAAATCACCATCGCGCAGCCGGGGAAGGTGAGGATGGCTTCTTCCAGCGCGCGCAGGGTTTCCACATCCAGATCGTTGGTCGGTTCGTCGAGCAGCAGCACGTTGCCGCCGGCGCGCAACACTTTTGCGAGATGCACCCGGTTGCGTTCGCCGCCGGAGAGTTCGCCGATCCGCTTTTGCTGGTCCGAGCCCGCAAAATTGAAGCGCGCCACATAGCCCCGCGAGGGCGTGCTGTAGCTGCCGATTTGCAGCATGTCGAGGCCGTCGGAGATTTCTTCAAACACCGTCTTGTTCGGGTCCAGGTTGTCGCGCATCTGGTCAACGAAGGCGAACTGCACCGTGTCGCCCACCCGCACGTTGCCGCTATCCGGCGTTTCCTGACCCGTAATCATGCGGAAGAAAGTGGATTTACCCGCGCCGTTGGGGCCGATGATGCCGACCACCGCGCCGGCCGGCACGCTGAGCGAGAGCCCGTCGATCAGCAGCCGGTCGCCGTAGCTCTTGCTGATGCCGTCCAGTTCCACCACCACATCGCCCAGCCGTGGGCCGGGCGGAATGTAGATTTCGTTGGTCTCGTTACGCTTCTGGAATTCCTGCGAGCTCAGTTCCTCGAAGCGGGCGAGGCGGGCCTTGCTCTTGGCCTGACGGCCCTTGGGATTCTGGCGGACCCATTCGAGTTCGGCCGCCATCGACTTGCGGTGCGCTGACTGCTGCTTTTCTTCCTGAGCCAGACGCTTCTCTTTCTGGTCCAGCCAGGAGCTGTAGTTGCCTTCCCAGGGGATGCCCATGCCGCGGTCGAGTTCGAGAATCCAGCCGCAGACGTTGTCCAGAAAATAGCGGTCGTGGGTCACGGCGATGACCGTGCCCGGAAATTCTTCAAGGAAGCGCTCCAGCCAGGCGACGGATTCGGCGTCCAGATGGTTGGTCGGTTCGTCCAGCAGCAGCATGTCGGGCTTGGAGAGCAGCAGGCGGCACAGCGCGACCCGACGGCGTTCGCCGCCGGAGAGCTTGCTGACGTCGGCGTCCCAGGGCGGCAGGCGCAGGGCGTCTGCCGCGCGTTCCAGCGTGCGCTCGAGATCCCAGAGGTTGTTGCTGTCGATGATGTCCTGCAGCTTGGCCTGTTCATCCAGCAGCGCATTCATTTCGTCGTCGCTCATCGGCTCGGCGAACTTCATGCTGATCTCGTTAAAGCGGTCGAGATAGCCCTTGGACTCGGCGACCCCGTCCTCGACGTTGCCGCGCACGTTCTTCGCGGGATCCAGTTTGGGCTCCTGCTCGAGATAGCCCATCTTCAGCCCCTTCATGGGGGTGGCTTCGCCAACGATCTCGCGGTCGACCTGCGCCATGATGCGCAGCAGGGTGGATTTACCGGATCCGTTCAGGCCCAGTACGCCAATCTTGGCGCCCGGAAAGAAAGACAGGGAGATGTCTTTAAGAATATGACGCTTGGGCGGCACGATTTTGCCGACCCGGTGCATGGTGTAGACGTATTGAGCCATGGGATAAATCGCGAAGGAGGGGAGGTCGGTATTATCCCCATCGCCGACCCCCTTACAACTCGCGGCCGGTGCGCGTGACGCCGGCCGCGGGTCTTAGGCGTTTACCAGAACACCGCCGAGCGCATGACCAGCGCCGAAGGCTCGGAACCCGCGAACTTGCCGTCGGCGACTTCCAGGACGTGGACGTAGTCGAGCATGAAGCGCAGGTTCGGCGCCGGATACCAGTTCAAACCCAGCGTGATGTTGTCTTCCTCGCCACCGGTGATGCTGGCATCGCTCAGGTCGGCGTTGCTGTAACGCGCCGCCAGTTCCCACGCGCCAATACCGCCTTTGCCGACGATGGACTCCGGCCGCACGCTGTCCCAGATGCCTTCCTGGAACTTGTAGGGACGCGACTCGCCGGTCAGGAACCAGCCCACCGACACGTAGTAGCCGTCAAAGACCGGATCACCGGCGGCCGCCGAATGGGCCTGCAGCATCAGGTACTCGCTCTGGAAGGTGAACGGCCCGTAGACCGCGGCCAGTTCCGCATTCCAGCGCAGGAAGCTGTCGGCGGCGAACTTGCCGGTGTCGATCAGGCGGGTCGAGGTGGCATTAACTTCGAAGCGCTCGCGCAACTGCATGGAATTGCCGTCGGTGAAATCGCGGAACGAGAAGCCCGAGCCGAAGTGCAGCACCTTGCCACCGTCATGCCAGGGGGCATAGGTGAAGCGCGCGGTGCCCGCGTAGCCGTCGCCGAAGCTTCGCGGCGGGGTGTCTTCCTGCCCGCCTTTGCAGGTAAACGTCTCGCCGGGGACGAAGCCACCGGCGGGCACCTGACAAGTGACATCGCTGACTGTCTCCTGCTGACGGGTCGCGAACACGCCGGCGCCGAACGTCCAGTTCTCGCCCCAGGTCGTGACCTTCAGGCCGGGGTTGCGCTCGCCCGCAAAGTTGGCAAAGGCATTGACCGGCAGCGCGCGCTCCACAAACAGGCTGTTGTTGGAGCTGTTGACCAGGTCAAAGCTGAACGGCTCGTGGGATTGTCCGATCTTGATGTCCACCGGATGCTTGGCCGGGTCGATGCCGGGCAGGCGGCCCACGTAGTTGATGTAGGCGTCTTTGAGGCCGGCGATGCCGGTATCGAGTTCGCGGAAGTCATACTCCGCCTTGAACTTCCAGTTGGTCGCGATGGTGCCCGCGATGCCGAGGCGCACCCGGCGGAACTGGCCCGCATCGTTCTGGGCGGCCGCCTTGTCGTTATCGAACAGGGCGGCGTCGTACTGCACACGGCCGATCGTGCGCCAGGCAAAATCGCCCGCCTTGTCCTTGATTTCGAACTTGCCGGGGCTCAGGGCCGGGGTGCCGAGCTGGGCCAGCGACTGGTCGACTTTCTTGCCGACGTCGGCGCCGGCGGCGGCATTCGCTTCTTCATCTGCCTTGGAAGCGAGCATCAGGGCCTCATAGGCTTCATCGTCGATCGTGCCCTTGTCGTGCAGGATCTTGATGAGTTGCTGCATGGCGTCGTTCGAAGCCAGCGCCAGCGGCGGGGCAAAGCCGAGGCTGGCTGCGATCAGCAGGGAAGGCAGGGTGCTGCGTGGGGTCATTGAAACTCCTTTCGGGTAGGCAAAGGTCGGGTGTCATTAAACTGAAACAGACTTGTAATTATGTTTTGTGACAGGTGTGTGACAATTTGCCGTCGGTTCGCGGCGCCTGCATGACTGCCGCCGGGGCCGAACAGGCTCCCCAGCCCGAAGTCACTCCGTATATCCTGCGGGACAGCCACCGGGGCTCGCTTAATCCAGCACAGGGAAATCAGTTCGATGACGTTCGGCATCCTGTCTTTCGGGGGCTATGTCCCCACCTTCAGAATTACCCGTCAGGCCATCGCGCAGGCGATTGCCTGGGCCGTGCCTTCCGCCAAAGGGCAAAAAGGCGAGCGCGCCTTCGCCAATTGGGATGAGGACAGCATCACGCTGTCGGTCGAGGCGGCCCGGAATTGTCTGGCAGGGCTGTCGGTCGTCCCCGACCGCGTCCAGCTCGCATCCACCACCTTGCCCTTTGCCGACCGCAGCAACAGCGGCGTGGTGGCTGATGCCCTGCAACTGGGCGGCGACATGAGCACCGAAGATCTCGCCGGCAGCCGACGCGCCGGCACCAGCGCACTGGCGCGACTGGCGAAGGCCGGAACCTCCACCACCTTGTTGCTGGCCGCCGACTGCCGCGAAACCCGTCCCGGCAGCGCGCAGGAAATGCTTTACGGCCACGGCGCGGCAGCCCTGCTGCTCGGCGAGGGCACGCCCGTGGCGCTAATTCGCGGGGCGGCCTCGGTGCACGAGGATCTGGTCGACCAATATCGCACGGCGGATACCGACTACGACTATGCGCTGGAGGAGCGCTGGGTGCGCGAGGAGGGCTACAACAAGATCGTGCCGCGCGCGGTGAAGGCCGCCGCGGACGCCGCCGGGGTCGCGCTTGGCGAAGTGCACCGGTTTATCTTTCCCACCTCGGCCAGCGTTGCCAAAGGGCTGGCGAAAATCCTGAAGCTTGGTGAGGACCGTTTGGTCGACCCGCTCGCCCTGCAGGTTGGGGACTGCGGGACGGCACACCCGCTGCTCATGCTCAGTCTGGCACTTGAAACGGCGGTGCCAGGGGAGACCCTGATGGTAGTCGGCTTCGGGCAGGGCGCCGATGCGCTGGTGATCGAAACCACCCCGCAGCTCGCCGCCTTGCAAGCCTCGCGCGGCCCTGCCCGCTACATCGCCGCCCGCCGGGTAGTGGAGAACTACACCATGTTCCTCTCGCTCCGCGAGCGCATTGCCTTCGACTTCGGCATGCGCGCCGAGCGCGATAACCGCACGGCGCAGTCCACGTTTTACCGCCGGCGTCATGACATCACGGGGATGGTCGGCGGGCGCTGCAGTGCGTGTAACACCCTGCAATATCCGCGCAGCCAGGTCTGTGTGAAGTGCGGCGCGCTGGAAACGCAGAATCCGGAAAGCCTGGCCAATCTGATCGGACGGGTGAAGTCCTACACCGAAGACTGGCTGGCCTTCACGCCCTTGCCGCCCTACGTCTACGGGCACGTCGAATTTGCCGACGGCGCAAACTGCATGCTCGAGTTCACCGACTTCGCGCCGGGTGCGGTCGCAGTCGGTAACGAAGTGCGGATGGTCTTTCGGATCAAGGACTTTGACACCCGTCGAAATTTTCGACGATATTTCTGGAAGCCGGCACCCTTGCTGGCCAACTGAACCTGCGCAGGGGAATTCATCATGGCCAAGGGCATTAAAGACAAAGTCGCAATCATCGGCATGGGCTGCTCCCGCTTCGGCGAGCGCTGGGACTGCGGTCCGGAAGAGCTGATTGTGGAAGCCTTCAAAGAAGCGCTGGCCGATGCCGGCATCGAACGTGAGCAAATCGAAATGGCCTGGCTGGGCCTGTTCTATCAGGAGCAGAGCGCCGGCAAGTCCGCGCTGCCGCTGGCGCTCAGCCTGCGCTTGCCCAATATCCCGGTGACCCGGGTCGAAAACATGTGCGCTACCGGCACCGAGGCGCTGCGCGGCGCGGTGTACGCGGTAGCGGCCGGTGCCTGCGACATCGCGCTGGCGGTAGGGGTAGAAAAGCTGAAAGACACCGGTTACGCCGGCCTGCCGGAGCGGACCAAGGGCACCTTCGACGACCTCTGGTTGCCCAACGCAACCGCACCCGGCGCGTTCGCGCAGCTGGCCAGCGCCTACGCCGCCCGCCACAAGATTCCGATGGAAGACCTGAAACGCGCCATGGCGCATGTGTCGGTCAAGAGCCATGACAACGGCGTGCTGAACCCCAAGGCGCATTTGCGCAAGCGCATCACCGAAGAGGAAGCGATGAAGGCCGCGCCGGTCGCCTATCCGCTGGGTCTACTCGACTGCTGTGGTGTGAGCGACGGCGCCGCCTGCGCCATCGTCACCACGGTGGAAAAAGCCCGTGAGATGGGCTTCAAGGACCTCGTGACCGTCAAGGCCATGCAGCTCGCGCCCAGCAACGGCTATGAAATGTCGAATACCGGCTGGGACGGCTCCTACCTGCTGACCACCCGCGTCGCCTCGCAAAAGGCCTATCAAGAGGCCGGCATCACGAATCCGCGTGAGCAGATCAACATGATGGAAGTGCACGACTGCTTCTCGGTCACCGAACTGGTGGTGATGGAAGATTTAGGCATTTCGCCCGAGGGTGGGGCCAGCAAGGACATCCTCGACGGCGTGTTTGACCGCGATGGCAAAGTGCCCTGTCAGCTCGATGGCGGGCTGAAATGTTTTGGCCACCCGATTGGCGCCAGCGGGCTGCGCATGGCGTATGAGATGTATTTGCAACTGCTGGGGCGGGCGGGCGATCGCCAGATTGCCAGTCCCAGCATCGGGCTGACCCATAATCTGGGTGGCCATCCGTTCCGTAATGTGGCGAGTGTTTCGCTGTTTGGCCTGTACGCAAGCTAAGTCCCTCACATCCTGATTTTCAACCTCGCCGCGGCAGCTGGCCGCGGCGCGCTTCTGCCGGAGTTTTCCATGCAAGGCTATCGTTCATCCTGGTTGACCGCCGAACACGATTTGTACCGCGACAACGTTCGTCGCTTTGTGGAGACGGAGTTTGTGCCGGCGCGCGAGCGCTGGATCGAGCAAGGACATTCCGACCCCTCGGCCTGGCGGCAGGCCGGCGAGGCGGGGCTGCTGTGCCCGGATGTGCCGACCGAGTACGGCGGCGGTGGGGCGGATTTCGGGTTCGACGCGATCGTGTACGAGGAACTGGGACGAGCCTGCGTGTCGGGTTTTGGCTGCGCGATCCAGAGCATCGTGGCGCATTACTTCCTGGCCTACGCCACCGAAGAGCAAAAGCAGAAGTACCTGCCGAAGATGGCGAGCGGTGAAATCATCACCTCCATCGCCATGACCGAGCCCGGCACGGGATCGGATTTACAGTCGGTCAAAACCCGCGCGGTGCGCGACGGCGACCACTACGTCGTCAACGGCTCCAAGACCTTCATCACCAACGGCTACAACGCAAACCTCATTGTGCTGGTGTGCAAGACCAATCCCGCCGAGCGTGCCAAGGGCATCTCGCTTCTGCTGGTCGAGACCGAGGGTCTGGCCGGGTTCCGGCGCGGCAAGCCGCTGAAGAAAATCGGCATGAAAGCGCAGGACACCAGCGAACTTTTCTTCGACGACTGCCGGGTGCCGGTGGCCAACGTCATGGGCGGCGTGGAAGGGCAGGGGTTCTATCAGCTGATGAGCCAGCTGGGTCGCGAGCGCCTGATGATCGGCCTGCAGTCGGTCACCGCCATGGAAAGTGCCGTGCACCATACGCTGGACTACGTGCGGCAGCGTGAAGCCTTTGGCCAGAAACTCTACGACTTCCAGAACACCCGCTTTACGCTGGTGGAATGCGCCACCGAAGCCCACATCGCGCGGGTGTTTGTGGACGACTGCATCACACGCCTGCTGGAAGGCAAGCTCGATTCGGCCACCGCTTCGATGGCCAAATACTGGTGCTCGGAGAAGGCGCAAGAGGCCATTCATCGCTGCCTGCAGCTGCACGGCGGCTACGGCTACATCATGGATTATCCAATCGCCCACTACTTCGCCGACAACCGCGTGTCGATGATCTACGGCGGCAGCAACGAAATCATGAAAGAGCTGATTTCGCGTTCGCTTTAAGCCGGGATTTTTGCCATGAACCATAACCTGTTCGCCGCGTTTGCGGCGCAGTTCCCGGCTACCCTGAGCAGCCCGCTGCTGCACCTGCCGGATGGCAGTCATGTGAGCTACGCCGATGCCATTGCGGAGAGCGGCCGTCTGGCCAATGTGCTGACCGGGCTCGGGCTTGCGCGGGGTGATCGGGTCAGCGTGCAGGCCGAGAAAAGCGTCAGCTATCTGTTGCTTTATCTGGCTTGCCTGCGCGGCGGCTTTGCGTTTCATCCGCTGAATCCGGGCTATACGGCCGCCGAGCTCCAGTTTTTTCTGGAGAACGCTGAGCCCGCGGTTTTTGTGGGCGACCCGGCCAATGCCGAGGCCAGTGCGTTGGCGGCATCCTTGTCGATTGCGCATCGCTTTACGCTGGACGCGGCCGGGGCCGGCAGCCTGACGGCGGCCGCGCAGGGTGCGCCCGCCGAGTTCCAGACGGTGGCGGTCGAGCCGGACGATCTGGCGGCGCTGCTGTATTCCTCGGGCACCACCGGCCGGCCCAAAGGCATCATGCTGAGCCATGCCAATCTGGCCGCGAACGCGCGGGCTTTGAGCGAGGCCTGGCGCTTCGGCGCCGAAGACGTGCTGCTGCACGCCTTGCCAGTATTCCACGTCCACGGGCTCTTCATTGCGCTGGGTTGCACGCTGATGTCGGGGTCCAGCGCGGTCTGGCTGCCGCGTTTCGAATTGCCCGCGGTGCTTGCCGCGCTGCCTCGCTGCACGGTGATGATGGGCGTGCCGACCTACTACACGCGCCTGTTGGCAGATGCGGCCTTCACCGCGGCGCAGACGCAGGGTGTGCGGGTGTTTATTTCGGGTTCCGCGCCTTTGCTCAGCGAGACCTTTACGGCGTTTGAAGCGCGCACCGGTCAGCGCATTCTCGAGCGCTACGGCATGACCGAAACGAGCGTCATTGCCTCTAACCCGCTGCACGGCGAGCGCCGGGCCGGTGCGGTGGGGCCCGCGCTGCCGGGCATGACGGTGCGGGTGGTAGACGACGCGGGTGCCACCGTGCCAGCGGGTGAAACCGGGCATGTGCTGGTACGGGGCGAAAGCGTGTTCCGGGGCTACTGGCGACTGCCGGAGAAGACCCGCGAAGACTTCACGGCGGACGGTTTTTTTCGCACCGGCGACGATGGGCGCCTCGACGCGGAGGGCTATCTGCACCTCGTCGGTCGCTCGAAGGATCTCATCATCACCGGCGGGCTCAACGTTTATCCCAGTGAAGTCGAAACCGAAATCGATCTGCTGCCGAGCGTGCTGGAGTCGGCCGTCATCGGGCTGCCGCATCCGGATTTCGGCGAGCAGGTGGTGGCGGTCATCGTGCCGGCCAGCGGCATGCAGTTCGACGAGGCCGCTGCCCGCGCGGCGCTGAAGTCGCGTCTCGCGCCGTACAAGCAGCCGAAACGCTACGTCGTTATGGAGGCCTTGCCGCGCAACGCGATGGGCAAGGTGCAAAAAAATCTGCTGCGGACACAGTGGCAGGACGCCAGCTAGCCGCATCCTTCGGCCGGCAGCCGGCGCGGTTCAAATCCGTATAATGCGGCCGGTCTCATTGTTCATCATTGCTATCAGGAGAGGGGCGCCAAGATGCCTGGGCTTTACTTCGAAGAATTTCACGTCGGACAGACGTTCGACCATCCGATCCGCCGGACGGTGACCGAAACCGATAACGTCATGTTCACCACCATGACCCACAACCCGGCCCTGCTGCATCTGGACGAAGAATACTGCCGCACCCAAACAGAGTTTGGTCAGCGCATCGTCAACAGCTGCTTCACCCTGTCGGTGATGGTGGGCGTGTCGGTGTACGACACCACGCTCGGCACCACAGTAGGCAATCTGGGCTGGGACGAAGTGCGCTTCCCGAAGCCCGTTTTCCACGGCGACACGCTGAATTTCCAGACCGAAGTGGTCGAGCTGCGCGAAACCAAATCGCGTCCGCAGAACGGCATCGTCATTTTTGCCCACCGCGCCTACAACCAGCGCGGTGAACTGGTCGCCAGCTGCAAGCGCACCGGCCTGATGCTGAGGAAGCCGGCATGAGCGTGTTGCGTTCGATGCTGTTTGTGCCCGGCGACAGCGAGAAAAAACTGGCCAAGGGCGCGAGCGTTGGCGCCGATGCGCTGATTCTCGATCTGGAAGATGCGGTGGCGGCCTCGCGCCGGCCGGTGGCGCGCGAGATGGTGCACGACTATCTGCGCAACGCCGACCGCAGCCAGAGCGAGCTGTGGGTGCGGATCAATCCGCTGGATACGGCTGACGCGCTCCGCGACGTGACCGCCGTCGCCCGCGCCCGTCCCGACGGCATTGCGCTGCCGAAGTGCGATGGCCCGCATCACATCCTGCAGCTCAGTCACTATCTCGATGCGATGGAGATTGAGCACGGCATTCCCCAGGGCAGTATCGCGATTTGCGCGATTGCCACCGAAACCGCCGTCGCGCCCTTCAGCCTGGGTCAGTACAAGGGCGCGCCGCGCCTGCGGGTGCTGACCTGGGGGGCGGAAGATTTGGCCGCCGCGCTGGGCGCTTCCTCCAACAAGGACGAACACGGCGAATACACCGCGCCCTATGTGCTGGCGCGTTCGCTGTGTCTGTTTGGCGCCCATGCCGCCGGCGTGCAGCCGCTGGATACGGTGTGTCCGGATTTCCGGAACAGCGCCCGCCTGCAGCGGGAATGCGAAGACGCCCGCCGCGACGGCTATCTGGGCAAAATCGCGATCCATCCGGACCAGGTGGCGGTCATTAACGCGGCCTTCACGCCGTCGGCGGCTGAAATCGAGCACGCCCAGGCGGTGATTGCGGCGTTCGCGGCCAACCCGGATGCCGGCGCGCTTAACCTCAACGGCAAGATGATCGACATGCCGCATCTCAAGCAGGCCGAGCGCATTCTGGCGCTGGTCAGCCGCGCGAAGGCTTGACGATGGGTCCGTTGGACGGCGTTTCGATTATCGAGTTTGCCGGCATCGGACCTGGCCCCCTGGCGGGGACTTTTCTGGGCGACCTGGGGGCCGACGTCATTCGCATTGACCGGCCTCAGGGCGGCCCGCCGCTCGGCGCAGACGGCTCCTTGTCGCGCAACCGGCGCTCGATTGGTTTGAATCTCAAGGACCCGCGCGGGGTCGAACTGGCCCTGCGCCTGATGGAAAAGGCCGACGGGGTATTTGAGCCGTTCCGGCCGGGCGTGATGGAGCGCCTGGGCTTAGGCCCCGAGGTCTGCCTGGCGCGTAACCCGCGGCTCGTCTACGGGCGCATGACCGGTTGGGGCCAGGACGGTCCCTTGGCGCATGCCGCGGGTCACGACATCAACTACATCGCCATCACCGGCGCGCTGCACGCCATGGGCGAAGCCGACCGTCCGCCGTTTCCGCCATTGAATCTGGTGGGCGACTTCGGCGGCGGCGGCCTGCTGCTGGCCTATGGTATGGTCTGCGCGCTGTTCTCGGCCGCGCGGACCGGCAAGGGCCAGGTGGTGGATGCCGCCATGGTCGATGGGGCCGCGAGCCTCATGGGCATGATTTACGGCGTGTACGCGCGGGGACAGTGGAGCAACGTGCGCGGCAGCAATGCGCTGGCGGGCGCGGCGCATTACTACGGCTGCTATGAGTGCGCGGACGGCAAGTTCATCGCTTTCGGCTCGATCGAACCGCAGTTCTACGCCATCCTGCGCGAGAAACTGGGGCTCGACGACCCGGTCTTCGCCGAGCAGCACACGCCGGCGAACTGGCCGGTGTTCAAGGCGCGGATCGGCGCGCTAATCAAGACCCGCACGCGAGACGAATGGTCGGCGGTATTCGAGGGCACGGATGTTTGCTTCGGGCCGGTGCTCGATTTGGCAGAAGCGCCCCTGCATCCGCACAACGTGGCGCGCGGCACGTTCATTGACGTGGCCGGTGAATTGCAGCCGGCGCCTGCGCCGCGTTTCAGCGGCACGCCGGCGCCAACGCCGCGCCCGAAGTCCCCTGACTGTGCCGACACCGAGGCCGTGTTGCTGGCCGCCGGGCTGTCGGGCGACGAGTACGCGGATCTCAAAGCCAAGGGCGTGGTGGCCTAAGCCGCCATGCCCGCCGAGGAGCCTGTGATGAGCAATGCCTGGATCGCCCAAAAAAAATATCTCCACGTGCTGGGGCAACGGATGGCTTACGTGGAGCAGGGCAGCGGGGCGCCGATTGTGTTTCAGCACGGCAACCCGACTTCGTCCTATCTCTGGCGCAACATCCTGCCGGCGCTGGCGCCCTTTGGCCGCTGTATCGCGCTGGATCTGATCGGCATGGGGGACTCTGACAAGCTGAGCCCGTCTGGACCCGAGCGCTACACGCTGGCCGAGCATCAACGCTATTTCGATGCCGCGCTGGCGGCGCTCGGGGTGGACTCCGCGGTAACGCTGGTGCTGCACGACTGGGGCACAGCGCTTGGCTTCGACTGGGCCTCGCGCCACCCGGCGGCCGTCGCCGGCCTGTGCTACATGGAAGGCCTGCCGATGGAAATCACCTGGGACGACTGGCCGGAATCGGCCCGCGGCATTTTTCAGGCGTTTCGCTCCGAGGCCGGTGAAGATCTGGTGCTGAATAAAAACGTGTTCGTCGAGCGGGTGCTGCCAAAGTCCATTCTTCGCAGCTTGAGCGAGGAAGAAATGGCGGCCTATCGGGCGCCCTTTGCCGAACCGGGCGAAGGGCGGCGGCCGACCCTGACCTGGCCGCGGCAAATCCCGATTGAAGGCACGCCGGCCGAGAGCTGCGCCACCGTGGCCGCTTACAGCGCATGGCTGGCGACCAGCGAGGTGCCCAAGCTTTTCATTAACGCCGAGCCCGGGATGATCATCACCGGACGGGTGCGCGAGCGTTGTCGGGCGTTCCGCAATCAGCAGGAAGTGACCGTGCCGGGTCTGCATTTCATTCAGGAAGACTCGCCGGCAGAGATTGCCCGCGCCTTATGCGCGTGGGTGCCCGGCTTGAGCCGATAGCGCGCGATGATCGATCTGGCCTCGCTAATCCCGTGCGGGATCAGCGGCAGTCAAAGGCTCACGGTCGGTCACGCACTGACCGTGCAGGCCACGGTCCCGGATCTGCCGGCGGTCTATTCGACCCCCAACATGATTCTCTTCATGGAAATCGTCTGCACCGACCTGATTCGGCCTTATTTGCCCGAGGGCTGGGTCTCGGTCGGGGCGCTGGTCGACGTGCGGCATCTGGCCGCGACGCCGGTCGGCTTGACGGTGACGGCGCGCGCCACGGTGGTGGAACTTACAAAATCACTGGTCGTCTTTGAGGTCGAGGCGCATGACGGGATAGAGACCATCGGGCGCGGCCGGCACGCCCGGGCGCCCATCGAATTAAATCGTTTTCAGGCGGGCTGTCTGCGCAAGCAGGACAAGGCCCGCGCCCTGTAAGAGAGGAACCATGAGTTCACAGCATCAATCGGCGCGCAAAGTCACCGTTCAGACCCTGAAGCAGATGAAGACCGCCGGTACGCCGATCGTGTCCCTGACCGCCTATGACGCCGCGTTCGCGCGGGTGCTGGATGAAGCCGGCTGCGATTTCCTGCTGGTGGGGGATTCGCTGGGCATGGTGGTGCAGGGACAGGCCACCACCATCCCGGTCAGCGTGGAAGACATCATCTATCACACCCGCATGGTGGCGCGCGGCGTCAGCCGGGCGCTGGTCATGGCGGACATGCCTTTCATGAGCTATTCCTCGCCCGAGGACTGTCTGCACAATGCCGCGCGGCTGATGAAAGAAGGCGGCGCCGAGATGGTAAAGCTCGAGTGGGGCGCCTTGCAGCTGGGGATGGTCACGCGGCTGACTGAATGCGGCATTCCGGTCTGCGCGCATCTGGGGCTGACGCCGCAGGCCATACACAAAATTGGCGCCTACCGGGTGCAGGGCCGCGAGCACGCCACCGCCGAGAAAATGCTGGCCGACGCGGCGGCGCTGGAAGCGGCGGGCGCCGACATGCTGCTGCTGGAATGCGTGCCGATGGCGCTGGCGGCGCGGATTACCGCGCAGGCGTCGGTGCCGGTGATAGGCATTGGCGCCGGCCCCGAGGTCGACGGGCAGATTCTGGTGCTCTACGACATCCTCGACATCGCGCCCGGCAAGCGCACGCGTTTCTCGAAAAACTACATGGAGGGCGCGTCTTCCATTCAAGCCGCCGCGCAGGGCTATGTCGATGACGTGCGGCAGCGACATTTCCCGACCGCCGATTACGCGTTTACCTGAGGGCGGCGCGATGACTCAGGCTCTGCAACAGCTGGTGAACGGACTGCGCCTCGAGAAGCTGGAAGAAAACTTGTTTCGCGGCGCGATTGGCGATACCCACGTCAAACGCATGTACGGCGGCAAGGTACTGGGCGAGGCGCTGGAAGCGGCGCAGCTGACGGTCGCGGACGACCGGCCGGCGCACTCGCTGCACGCCTATTTCCTGCGTGAGGCCGATGCGTTTCATCCGGTAATTTATGAGGTCGATCGCAGTCGCGACGGGCGCAGCTTTTCGGCCCGGCGGGTCACCGCCATCCAGCACGGGCAGCCCATTTTTACCATGGAGGCCTCGTTCCACCGGGTGGAATCGGGTATCGCCTATCAGGGCAAGATGGCCGAAGTGCCGCCGCCCGAAGCCGTGCCCCCGCTGGAGTGGGACTGGGGCAGCTTTGAGGCCCAGCCGCCGCGCTACCAGCGCATGATGACCATCGTCGCGCCCTTCGAGATTCGACAGATCGACGGTGCTAACGGCACCAAGGATGCGCTGGGCAATCCGATTCGCCGCAGCTGGGTGCGCACCTCGGAACGCCTGCCCGACGAGCCCGACATGCACCGCGCCATTCTGGCCTACCTGTCGGATTACGGCCTCATCTGGACCTTGTTGGGACACCACGGTTTCACCTTGGGCACGACCAATCTGGTGGTGGCGAGCCTCGACCACGCGATGTGGTTTCATCGTCCTTTCCGGGTCGATGAATGGCTGCTCTATCACTGCGAAGGAGTGGCGTCTGCCGGCGCCCGCGGGCTTGCGAGGGGCAGTTTCTACACGCGAGAGGGTGAACTCGTGGTCAGCGTGGCCCAGGAAGGCCTGATGCGGGTGCTGGCATGAGCCTGCCCGCTCAAGCGGCCGGCTCGCGCGTCCGATAGATGGCGGTATGCCACAAAGTAAATCGCCCAGCCTCGGTCGCTTCGAGCTCAGGTCCGAACTGGGGCGGGGTTATCACGGGCGCGTTTATCTCGCCTGGGACCCGCAGCTCGAACGCAAGGTGGCGATCAAACTATTGCTAGGCGCTCAGGGCGACGACTCTGCGCATGGCAAGTTGATGGTAGAAGCCCGCGCGGTGGCGCGGCTCTCGCACCCCAACATCATTCCGCTTTACGAGGTCGGCATTTACGGCAAAACCCCGTTTCTCGTGTTCGAGTACGTCGAAGGCGTGCCGCTCAAGCAGGAGATGCAGCGGCGGGGCGCGCTGCCCGAACGCGAAGCCATCACGCTCTTCATGCAGGTGCTGGACGGCATGGGCGTGGCGCATGCACAGGAAGTGGCGCATCTCGATCTCTCGCCCAACAACCTGATGTTTGACCGTAACCAGCGCGTGAAAGTGATGGACTTCGGTCTGGCGCGTTTTGCGTCCACGCAGCCTGCGCTGGACGGCGAGGAGCGGACGCACGGCACACCGCGCTACATGAGCCCGGAACACTATCGCGGCGCCCCTCTTGACCGGCGCACCGATGTTTTCGCGCTGGGGCTCATATTTTTCGAGTTGCTGGCGGGGGAGCCCGCGGCGATGGGCGACGGCTTGAGCAAGGTCCGGCGCGCAATTCTCGAGGGCGCCTTTGAATGGGAACGACTGCACCGGCTGGGCGTCTCTGCGCCGGTGATACAGGTGCTGCGCGATGCGCTGGCGATCGATCCGGCCACCCGGTTCCAGACCGCCGGCGATTTTGCCCAAGCGCTCAAGGAGGCGGTGGCGAGCCAGACCCAGCCAGCCAGTCACGATATTGCGATTCAGTTCTTGCTGCGACGCTTGCAGCGTCGGCCGGAGTTCCCGGCCTTCTCCAGCAGCATCCTCGAAATTAACCGGATTACAGGCGATGACAGCAACGCCAACTTGCGGGATCTGGCGGACGTCATCCAGCGCGATTTCAGTCTCTCCAACCGGCTGATGAAAATCGCCAACTCGGCGTTTTTTGACCGGGGCGGGAGCGGGGTCAACACCATCGTGCAGGCGCTCAATCTGGTGGGCACACGGCTCATCCGCCTGCTCTGCAACGGCCTGCTGGTGTTCGAGAAACTGCAAAACGGTCAGCAGGAACTGCAGGATGCGCTGGTCAGTTGTTTTGTCGCGGCGCTGATGGCGCGCAATCTGGGGCTGCGCCACCGGCGGGATTTGGCCGAGGAAGCCTTCGTGTGCGGCCTTTTTAACCGGCTTGGGCGCAATCTGGTGATCTACTACCTGCCCGAGGAGTGGAGCGAAATCAAAATGCTGCAGACAGGCGGCGTGGCGCCCATCCAGTCAGAAGAGCGGGTGCTAGGCACGCGGGCGGCGGCGGTAGGTGCGGCGGTGGCCCGCTCCTGGAAGTTCCCGCCAGCAATCGTCGACAGCATGGCACCGGTACTGAGTGAGCCGGCGTCGGCAGAACTCGACCGGGCGATGCAGTTGCGCTTGATCGCCCATATGGCGAATGAACTGTGCGAAGCCGCGTATGCGGGGAAAGAAGCGCCGCTGGAAGACGCCGACGTCATCGCCCTGCGCTACCGAAACACGCTGAACCTGTCGGCGCTGGGACTGGGTGAACTGTTTGACGGGGCCTTGCTCAATTTTCTCGAGCTAGCGCCTTCGCTAGGGGTAGATACGAACGCCAGCCACTTCTGCCAGCGGGCGCTCGAATTCGTGAAAGCCCTGCGCGAGCCTGAACCCGCACAGGACGCATCCGTCGACGCCTGACTTAAGCCGCTTTGGCTTTCTTGCGCGCCGGCGCTTTGGCCGGTGCCGCCTTGGCGGATTTCGCCGACTTTGCCGCTTTCCGGGTCTCTGCCGCATGCTGGGCCATCTGCACCTTCCACAGCCCTTGCGCTTCAGACCAGCCGACTACCGCGACCGGGCTGCCATCCTCATTGATAAATTCAAGCGGGCCAAGGAAGGTCATGTAGAACTCGCTGGCAACCGGGAAGAAGGTCTTGTCGTGGCGCGCATTGCAGGCCTCGTAGCCGTAGCCCAGCGACAGGGCCGTCGCGCCGCCGTCATCGACGCCGCCGCGGACTTCCATCTTGCCTTTGGTCAGCAGGTATTCGCCGGGGCCGAGGTGAACATGGCGGTTGAAAGAGGAGCCTTTCGGGCAGTCGAAAATCGCCGTCCACGCGCCCATTTCGGGGGACACGTGCAGCAGCTTCCAACGGATGCCGCCTGCCGACAGGGCGGCCGGGAAGGGCATCCAGGGTTGTTCGTTGATTTGGACGTAGTCCGCGGTGGCGGTGGCGCTCATGTGATTCTCCCCTTCGTTGTGTTGTTCATTGGTTTAGGCGCGGCCTGCACCCGACACGCCGGCCTTGATTCGGTCATTCAGCATTGCTGGCCGCAGCCACCCGCGCCGCTTGTCTGCCCCAGTCGCTGCGCGAGCTCGGCATAGCCGCCCTCATTGATGACGTGCGTGTAGCCCTGCGCCTCAAGCATGAATTTGGCCGCTTGGGCGCGCACCCCGATCCCGCAATACAGGTGTATGTCGCGGGCCTTGTTGGCTTCGATCTGGCTAATCCGGGTGGCGACCTGCTGATAGGGCAAATTAATCGCTGCCGGCAGATGGCCAGCGGCGAACTCTTCTGGCGATCTGACGTCTATCCACAAACTTGATTCAGCGGCCGGTGCCTGCCCGCTCCCCAGTAGCGACAGACACAGGCAAAGTGTGCCAAACAAACTGCGCATCGTGGGTGACTCCTGACGCGGCGGATGGTGTTTCACAAACAAGGCCGAATCATACACAGCAAGCTGCGACGAGCAGAAGCCACTGTCGAGGACCAAGGATCAGGCTCATGGCCGCGCGAGGCGGCCGGCGCGGGCTGACAGGACAGAGACATGCCGGCAGAATGCTGGCGCATAAAATCGACCACCGGAGACTTGTGAATGATTGAATTGATGCTGGACCCTGCTAATTGGTTGGCGTTGTTAACCTTGACGGCGCTTGAACTGGTGCTGGGGATCGATAACGTCATCTTCATCTCCATCCTCGTCGACAAACTGCCGCCCGCGCAGCGCGAAGTCGCCCGGCGGATCGGTCTTTTTCTGGCCATGTTCATGCGTATCGGCCTGTTGTTCCTGCTGTCGTGGATGGTCGGCCTGACGGCGCCGCTGTTTACGTTACTGACGCAGGAAATTTCCGGACGCGACCTTATCCTGCTGGTCGGCGGTGTATTCCTCCTGTGGAAGAGCACGAAAGAAATCCACCAGTTGCTGGAAGGCGAGGAGGGCGCAAGCTCAAGCGCGGTAAAAGCTACCTTCACGGCGGTGATCACCCAGATCATCCTGATCGATCTGGTGTTCTCGCTGGACTCCATCATCACCGCGGTCGGGATGGTCGATGAAATTGCCATCATGGTGGCGGCGGTGGTGATTTCGGTGGGCTTGATGATGCTGTTTGCGAGCAGCATCGGGCGCTTCGTGTCGGCGCATCCCACGGTCAAGATGCTGGCGCTGGCCTTCCTGTTCGTCATCGGCGTGGTGCTGGTGGCCGACGGCATGGGGCACCACGTGCCGAAGGGCTACGTTTACGCCGCGCTCGCCTTCTCACTGGGCGTTGAGATGCTGAACATCCGCCAGCGCAAGCGCCGTCAGACCCCGGTGCATCTGCACGACGCCTATGCGGAAGGCGAGAACGATCCGCGGCGGGGCTAATCAGCGCAGATTATTCATTTCGCCAAGGCTGTAGGTCGCTGCAAACGGCGCATGCCAAGGAATGCCCTGCGCCTTGGCGGCCGCCTGCAACTCGCCACTGGCGCTGAGTGCACGCAGGGCTTTATCGATGTCGGCGCGCAGCGCCTCGTCGGTCGCACGGGTGGCCGGGTGCTCATTCCACGACAGCGCGGCGGGCGGTGTGTACTGGGCAACCGGGACGGCGGCGGGTTGAGGGCTGAGCGCCAGCGCGGCGCCGGCGGCTGGCCCCCACACCAGAGCGAAATCAGCCTCGTTCGAGGCCAGTTTGCCCAGTGCTTCGCCGGCCGACAGGCTGGTCCTGATTTTGGCGCCCACCAGCCTTAAGCCGAAGGCGCCCACCGTCGCCGCTTGCACCGCAACCGGGGCGTCGCGCAACTGCCGCAGGCTGTTGCGTGTTTCGCCGGCCTTGCCGTAAAGCTCGAAAGCAGCGCCGTAATAGGCCGCGCCCAGACTGAGTTGCGGCATGCCGCGCAGGCTATCGCGTGCCGGTCCCGGCACGCTAAACAAGACGTCGCAAGCGCCCTTGGCCAGTCGCCGGGTGGGGAAATCGCTGTCTTCGAGCTCGGTAATCTTCTCGCCGTTGTTGACCCATACGGGTTCCAGCGGACGGCCCAGGTGGGCCGCCACGGCGGTGGCGGTAGCCAAGTCGAAGCCCCGACCGCTGGCGCGGTCGGAGTAGGGGGCGTTGTGCGTCAGCAGGCAGACCTTGAGGGGCTCTGCCGCCTCGGCGCCGGCGACTAGCGCCAGCGCCACGCAAGTTGCGCCGGCTGCTCTCATTCCGGCAGGGCAAACACCACGAGGGCGCTGCCAGGGGTGTCGAGCGGCGGTTGACCCACGATCTGCACCGCGATGCCGCCGCCGCCGCTGCCGAAGGCCACGAACTGGCGACCACCGGCCTTCCAGGTAATCGGCTGACCGCGGACGGCGGAACCGGTCTGGAACTTCCACAGCAGTTTGCCGTTGCTGTCGTCAAACGCCATCACGTGACCGGTCTGGCTGCCGGTGAACACCACGCCACCAGCCGTCGTCAGCGTGCCGCCGGCCATCGGGTAGGGGTCTTTCCAGGTCCACTTGCGCTCGCCGGTGCTGGGGTCGTAGGCCGAGAAGTGGCCGTAGGCCAAACCTTCCTCAGCCTGCATCATGCCCGGACCGCCGCCCCAGAAGGGCTGCCCGTTCACGAACACCGCCGCCTGCTTTTCCATCTTGCCGCAGGACTCGACCACCGGCACATAGACCAGATGCGTTTGCGGGCTGTAGGCGGCGGTGTACGAGCCGTTCTGGCCGCCGACGTTGCCCGGGCAGATGTATTCCGGGTTACCCCCGGCTTTGGGTTCATAGCGCGGATCGACTTCGGGACGACCGTTGGCATCAAGGCCTTTGGCCCAGTTCAACTGGTCAACGTACTTGTAGCCATGCAGGAACTTGCCGGTGGCCGCATCCAGTGCGTAGAGGAAACCGTTGCGGTTCGGCTGGACGAGGCTCTTGATCTTCTTCCCGTCTTTTTCGACATCCAGCAGGAACATGCCGGTGGTGGCGTCGTAGTCCCAGACGTCGTGCGGCGTGTACTGGAAGTGCCACTTCATCTCGCCGGTGGCGGCGTCCAGCGCCAGCGCCGAGTTGGTGTAGAGGTTATCCCCTTCGCGAGTGTCGCCGTTCCAGTCCGGCGACGGGTTGCCGGTGGCCCAGAACAGGGTCTTGCTGGCCGGGTCGTAAACGCCCGTGCCCCAGGCCGGGCCGCCGCCCGTTTTCCACGAGTCGCCTTCCCAGGTCTCTACGCCTTTTTCGCCCGCGACCGGCACCGTGTAACGGCGCCAGACCAGTTTGCCGGTGGTCGTGTCGTAGGCGTCAATGAAGCCACGGGCGCCGTATTCGCCACCCGCAATGCCCATGATGACCAGGTTATCGATGATGAGCGGCGCCGAGGTTGCGCTGTAGCCATCCGAATGTTTGGCCATCTCGATGTTCCACAGCACCGCGCCGGTCTTACGGTCCAGCGCGACCAGGTGGGCGTCGAGCGTGCCCATGAAGACGGCGTCGCCGGAGATCGCCACACCCCGGTTGGTGGGGCCGCAGCAAATCATGATGTCGCCGGGCAGCGGATGGCTGTATTTCCACAGCGCCTTGCCGGTCGCCGCGTCCAGCGCCCAGAGATTGTTGTAGGACGCGGACAGGAACATCACGCCGTCGGCCACCACAGGGGAGGCTTCAAGCTGGCCCGGGATGCCGGTCTGGAACATCCACACTGCCTGCATTTTGCCGGCATTGCTGCGGTCGATTTCTTTTAGCGGGCTGAAGCGCCAGTTGTTGTAGTCGCCGCCGTACATCAGCCACTGCGCGGTATCGCTGGTGCCGCCTAGCAGTTTGTCGGGGGTCACCGGCTTGGAGGCCGGCGCGGAATCCGCCGCCGCGGCGGTACCGCCGAGGCAGGCAAGCAGAACGGACAGTGCAAGACGTGACATGAAATCTCCCCGGATTGATTGTTATGAAAGCGCTGGCCGCAGGTTACCGCAGGCCTCGGCGCTTGTGCAGACATGTTGCCTGTCATTGTCGATGGCTAGACTTCCGCTTCTTGAATGGCGCCTACGCGCGGAGACCCCCGATGCCCCACATTCCCTACATGGTGCCGCCACCGCCCGGCGAGTCCGCACTGGTCGATGCAATCCGTGCGCGACGCGGCGGCCGACTGCTGAATCTCGACCTGATGCTGTTACACAGCCCGCCGTTTGCATCGGGCTGGAATACGTTTCTGCGCGAGGTCCGCCAGCATCTGGCCCTCGACCCGGTGCTGCGTGAGTTGGCGATCTGCCATATCGCCCTCCTGAATGCTGCCGAATACGAATATGCGCAACACGCGCCGGAGTTTCTGGCGGTCGGTGGTGAGGCGGCCGCGCTGGCGCGCCTGCAGGCCGACGCCGAACGGCTCGAGTCGTCTGACTGGTCTGCGGCCGAGCGGGCGGTGCTCGAACTTACCCGCGCCATGACGCGCGAGGTGGCGGTGCCGCCGCTCGTGCTGGCGGCCGCCCGCGCGGCCCTGCCCGGCGAGCGCGAACTTGTTGAACTGGTCGGGGTGATCGCGGCCTACAACATGGTGTCGCGCTTGCTGGTGGCCACAGGGGTGACGATGGACGGCGAGGCGGTGCGGTGAAATCCGGCGGCGGCAGGCGGGCGCACAGTCCGGTGCAGCGCGAACTGGCAGAGGCCGTCGCGCTGCTTGACCAGGGCGCTTTTGCCGACGCGCTCCCGCGTCTGGTCCGCTTGCTCAGTCAGCGTCCGCAGTTGGCCGAGGCCCACTACCAACTCGGACGCGCACAGCGCGGGGTCGGCCAGACAGCGGCGGCTCGCGACTCTTTTCTGCTGGCGGTGCGCTACCGGCCCGATTTTGCCCATGCCTGGTATCGGCTAGGCAATGACAGCGCGGCGCGGGGAGATTTTCAGGACGCGCTCGCGAACTACGACCGGGCCTTGGCAAGCGCGCCCGAACTGGCGGTCGTCCACTTCAATCGCGGCGTCGCCTTGCGCACGCTGGGCCGCATGGAGGAGGCGCTGGACAGCTATGCGCGAGCCATCGAACTGGATCCCACGCACGTCGACGCCTACTGCAACCGCGGCAATCTGCTGGTGCAAGCCCGTCGGCATGAAGAGGCGTTGGCGCATTTCCAGAACGCCCTGCAGTTGAATCCGCAGGCAGACAGCGCGCGCCTTGGACTGGCCGGGGCGCAGGAAAAGCAGCACCAGTACGAAGCCGCCCTGAGCACTATCGCGCCGCTGCTGGCACGCCTGCCCGATCACGCGGACGCGCTCTGCGTGCGCGGTTCGGCGCTGCTCGGCATCGGGCGGCCGGCGCTTGCGCTGGTGGATTTGCAAAAGTCACTGGCCCTGGGCTGCGAAGTCACCGAACTGCCGGCGCGCATCGGGCTCGCGCTGACCGAAGCCGGGCAGTTCGACGCGGCCGACGAACACTACGCGGCGCTGGTCGCAAGCACCGACGAGCGCACCCGACCGGTCGTTGAGGTTTTTCTCGGGCTGCTGCGCATGACCCGCGGTGACTTCAAGCGCGGCTGGCCGCTGTACGAGTCGCGTCGGCGCTATCCAAAGGAAATCGAGCGCATGCGCTCGCGCGGGCTGGGTGAGGCCGGTAGGTGGTGTGGCGAATCCTCTCTCGCCGGGCGAACCCTGCTGGTGCTGGACGAGCAGGGCTATGGCGACAGCCTGCAGTTCTGGCGCCTGCTGCCCTTGCTCACCGCCGCCGGCGCGCGGGTGCTGGTCGAGACCAAACCCGGCCTGCTGCCCCTGTTCGCGCCGGCGCCTCCGGGTATCGAACTCATCAGCGAAGGCGGCCCTTACCCGCCGTTCGACTGTTGGTGTCCGTTGCTAAGCCTGCCGCTGGCGCTCGACTTGAGCGTCGAGACCATCCCGGCGCAGGTGCCCTATGTGCAAGTCCCGGCCGCGCGCCAGCAACGGATGCAAGCCTTGCTCGGACCGAGGACAGGGCGACCGCGCGTCGGGCTTGCATGGTCGGGAAACCCGGCGCATGACCTTGACCATCGTCGCAGTCTGCCGCTTGCGGCACTCGCGCCCTTGCTGCGACTCGATTGTGAGTTTCACATCGTGCAGAAAGACCTGCGGGTGAACGATCTGCCAACTTTGACGGCCTTTCCGGGCTTGCGTCAGCACGGCGATGCGCTGGGAGATTTTGCCGATACCGCGGCGCTACTTGAGTCACTCGACCTGACGATTAGCGTCGATACCTCGCTTGCGCATCTGGCCGGCGCGCTGGGGCGGCCGGTCTGGGTACTGGTGACCGCTACCCCGGATTTCCGGTGGCTGCTGGGGCGGGACGACAGTCCGTGGTACCCCTCGGCGCGAATTTTTCGTCAGCCGGCGCCGCGCGACTGGGCGAGCGTGGTGACCGAAGTCTGTCGGGCGCTGGAGGACTGGCGAGTGAGCCACCGGCCAGCCTGAACCCGGGGTTTTGGTTTTTTGCTTGTTGCAAACAAATAAATCCGCTCGCCATAATCGGGCCATGAATCTGGCCCTTAAAACCCTGCCCGCGCGGCGCAGTCACGCCGAACGCACGGCGCTGTCCGACGCCCGCATGCTGGACGCCGCGGTGCAGCTCATCGTGACCCGGGGCGCGGCCGGGACCACGCTGAAAGAGGTCGGCGAACTGGCCGGCTACAGCCGCGGGCTCGCCAGCGCGCGGTTCGGTCACAAGGCGGCCCTGTTCGCGTTCATCGTGCGGTCGGTGGGCGAGGAGTGGCTGGCCGCCTTGAACGAAGCCGTGCGCGAGCGGGTCGGCCTGACCGCAATCCTCGCCGCCACCGATGCGCACTACTGTTTTGTGCGCGACGGCGCGGACCGCATCCGCGCCTTCTACAGCCTCTGGTTCGACTCAATCGGGCCGGATGCGGATCTGAAACAAACCATTGCCAACGTCCACGAGCGTCGCCAGCGCGACATCGAGGACTGGCTACGCCGCGGCATCGCTGAAGGCAGCGTGCCGGGTGAGATTCCGGTGACCGCTATCGCCCAGCAATTTTGCGCGGCGATTATCGGCATCGTTTACCAGTGGCTGGTGCGGCCCGAGGCCACCGCGCACCTCCACGACTTGCATGAAGGACTGAAACAACAAATGACCCGCGCGATCGACGCCCGGGCCTTGAGGAGAGATACGCCATGAGCACGCGAGCCGAAGACATTCTGAGCGCCCCCGAAAGCAGCCCGCAAACCGCACCCCTGCGCTTCGTGACGGCGGCCTCCCTGTTCGATGGCCACGACGCGGCGATTAACGTGATGCGCCGGCTTATTCAGGGCGCGGGCACCGAAGTCATCCACCTCGGGCACAACCGCAGCGTCTCCGACGTGGTGCGCGCGGCGCTGCAGGAAGACGCCGATGCCATTGCGATCAGCTCCTATCAGGGCGGTCACAACGAATACTTCAAGTACATGGTCGACCTGCTGCGCGAAGCCGGCGCCGGGCATGTGCGCGTGTTTGGCGGCGGTGGCGGCACGATCACACCGGAAGAAATTGCCGACCTGCAGGCCTATGGCGTGGAGCGGATCTATCACCCGACCGACGGCATGAAAATGGGGCTACAGGGGATGATCGACGACCTCGTCGAGCGCGCCGTGCGGCACCGTAAGTTCTCCGCCGTGCCCGCCACGCTGGAGGCCAGCAACCCGCTGTCGGTGGCGCAGATGCTGTCGGCGATCGAGGACGGCGTGCTGAGCGAAACTCAGCTGGAAAAGCTGCGCCGCGAGTGGAAGCTCGCCGGCGGCAAGGTGCCGGTCATCGGCATCACCGGCACCGGCGGCGCCGGCAAGAGCTCGGTGACGGATGAGCTCCTGTCCCGCTTCATGCAGTACTTCCCGACCATGCGGGTGGCGGTGCTGGCGGTCGATCCGACGCGCCGGCGCACCGGCGGCGCGCTGCTCGGCGACCGCATCCGCATGAACAGCCTGCGGCATGAGCGGCTGTACATGCGCTCGATGGCCACCCGCCGACAGCATCTTTCCACCAGCGCGATGCTGGGCGATGCCGTGGCTTTCCTGAAGTCGCTGGCCTTCGATCTGGTGATCGTGGAAACCGCCGGTATTGGTCAGAGCGACTCGGAAATCGTCGACTTGGTCGACCTGCCGATGTACATCATGACCAGCGAATACGGCGCGGCCAGCCAGCTCGAGAAAATCGACATGCTGGATTTCGCCTCGCTCATCGTGCTCAACAAGTTCGACAAGCGCGGCGCTGAAGACGCGCTGCGCGATATTCGCAAGCAGTGGAAGCGCAACCATCAGTCGTTCATGACGCCGGACGAGGAAATCCCGGTCTTCCCGACCATCGCCAGCCAGTTCAACGATCCCGGGCTGACCTGGATGTTCCTCAACCTGTGCAAGACGCTGGCGAAGAAAATCGGCGCCGACGAAGCCAAGTGGACGCCGCAACTCAATGTGAGCATCAAGGAGCCGCGCGCCACCGTGCTCATTCCGGGCGCGCGCACCCGCTATCTCGCGGAAATCGTCGAGCAAGGCCGTGGCATCAACGGGTTTGTGGAACGCGCGGCGGCGGCGGCCAATCTGGCGCATCACTGCTGGGCGGCACTGGAAGCGCTGGGCGATGCGGCGCTGCCGGCGGCCTGTGAGCCCTATCCCGAAGCGCAACTTGGCGACGAACTCGTCGGCCAACTGCGTCGTCGCTACAACGAGGCGCTGGCCGTGATCGGCGCGGAAGGTCTGCATCTGCTGCGTGAATGGCCGGCGCGACTGGCCGGTATCACCAGCGAGAAATATACCTATCAGGTGCGCGACAAGCTGGTGGAAGGCGATAACTACCGCGAGACCCTAAGCCACAATCGCGTGCCGAAAATCGCGCCGCCGCGCTTCGACGGCTGGGGCGATCGCCTGCGTTTCCTGATGAAAGAAAACCTCCCGGGCAGCTATCCCTACACCGGTGGCGTCTATCCCTACCGCCGAACCGGCGAAGACCCGACCCGCATGTTTGCCGGCGAAGGCACGCCGGAGCGCACTAATCGGCGTTTTCACTACGTGTCTGCCGGCCAGCCGGCGGCGCGCCTGTCGACCGCCTTTGACTCGGTCACGCTCTACGGCGAAGACCCGCACGAGCGCCCGGATATCTACGGCAAGATTGGCAACTCGGGCGTCTCGATTGCGACGCTCGACGACGCGAAGAAGCTGTACTCCGGCTTTGATCTCTGCGCGCCGAGCACCTCGGTCTCCATGACCATCAACGGCCCGGCGCCGATGGTGCTGGCCTTCTTCATGAACGCCGCCATCGACCAGCAGGTGGAGAAGCATCTGCGCGAGACCGGTCAGTGGGAGGCGGTGCAGCCCAAAATTGACGCGTGGTTCAAGGCCCGAGGCAAGGCGCGCCCGACTTACAAAGGCGAGCTGCCGTCGTCCAATTCGGGCCTGGGCCTTGGCCTGCTGGGCATCACCGGCGATCAGGTGGTAGACGCAGAGACCTACGCCCGCATCAAGACCCGGACCCTCGCCACCGTGCGCGGCACCGTGCAGGCCGACATCCTGAAAGAAGATCAGGCGCAAAACACCTGCATTTTCTCGACCGAGTTCGCGCTCAAGATGATGGGCGACGTGCAGGAATATTTTGTCCAGCACGACGTGCGTAACTTCTACAGCATTTCGATCAGCGGCTACCACATCGCCGAGGCCGGCGCGAACCCCATCTCCCAGCTGGCTTTCACGCTGTCGAACGGCTTCACGATTGTCGAGTACTACCTCGCGCGCGGCATGAAGATCGACGACTTCGCGCCCAACCTGAGCTTCTTCTTCAGCAACGGCATGGATCCGGAGTACTCGGTCATTGGCCGTGTGGCGCGGCGGATCTGGGCGCGTGCGATGCGCGAGCGCTACGGCGCCAGCGCGCGCAGCCAGATGATGAAGTACCACATTCAGACGTCCGGCCGCAGCCTGCACGCGCAGGAGATCAGCTTCAACGACATCCGCACCACGCTGCAGGCGCTGTATGCGATTTTCGACAACACCAACAGCCTGCATACCAATGCGTATGACGAAGCCATCACCACGCCGACCGAAGAGTCGGTGCGGCGGGCGGTGGCGATCCAGCTCATCATCAACCGCGAGCTGGGGCTCAACTTCTGCGAGAACCCGCTGCAGGGCTCGTTCATCATCAACGAGATGACGGATCTGGTCGAGGAAGCGGTGTACGCGGAATTTGAGCGAATTTCCGAGCGCGGAGGCGTGCTCGGCGCGATGGACACCATGTACCAGCGCGGCAAGATTCAGGATGAAAGCATGTACTACGAGCACCTGAAGCACGATGGACGCCTGCCGCTGATCGGCGTTAACACCTTCCTGCCGAAGGAGGGCAAAGAGGATCAGGTCACGACCATCGAACTGATGCGCTCGACGGAAGAAGAGAAGCAGGACCAGATCACCAGCGTGCGCGCGTATCAGGCGATTCGCGCCGACGAGCGTCCGGCGGAACTGACCCGCCTGCAGCAGGTCGCGCGTGAGCGCGGCAACGTGTTCGCGCAGTTGATGGAGTCGGTGAAGGTGGCGTCTTTGGGCCAGATTTCGGGCGCGCTGTATGACGTGGGCGGGGAATACCGCCGGAACATGTAGGCGCCTGACGGTGACGGCTTGGGTCGACGCTATCGGCACTGCGCATGCGACCGCGCGGGGCGAGCTGCGAATTGTCTCGCTGGTGCCCAGCGTGACGGAACTGCTGTGTGCGCTCGACCTGCGGGAGCAGTTGGTCGGCCGCACCGGGTTCTGCATTCATCCGCGCGAAGCCCTGCGCGAGGTCCGTAAAGTGGGTGGCACCAAGGACGTGGACCTCGCCGCGGTGCGTGAACTCGCGCCCACCCATGTGCTGGTGAACATAGACGAGAACCGCCGGGAAGACGCCGAGGCCTTGCGCGAGTTTGTGCCGCACGTGGTGGTCACCCATCCGCAAGGTCCGCGCGATAACCTGGCGCTGTATCGCCTGCTGGGCGGCATTTTTGACCGGGAGTCCGCGGCAGACGCGCTGTGCGCCGCGTTTGAGGCACGCCTGCAGGCGCTGCCGTCGCCGGTCAGGCAGCCGCAACAGCGGGTGCTCTATTTGATTTGGCGCGAGCCCTGGATGAGCGTCGCGCCACAGACCTACATTGCGCAGATGCTGGCGTTGTTCAACTGGCAGACCGTGCCAGTCACGCCAGATGTGCGGTATCCGACGATCGCGCTGGCTGATTACGCGGGCCAGATCGACCGGGTGCTGCTGAGCAGCGAGCCCTATCCGTTTCGCGAACGCCATATCGCAGAAATCCGCGCGGCAATTCCCGGCGTGCCGGTGCAGTTGATCGACGGTGAGATGACCTCTTGGTACGGCAGTCGCGCGATTGCCGCGCTTGACTACTTGCGCGCATTTACCGCTGGTGAAGGCGCCCTGCAGCAGGCCTGTGCATGACGATAGAAAGCCCCTGCGTACAGCGCTGCGAAATTGATGCGGTCAGCAATCGCTGCCTTGGCTGCGCGCGCAGCCTGCAAGAAATCGCGTCCTGGAGCCGTTTTTCGCCGGCCGAACGGCGCCGGATCATGAACGAACTACCTGCTCGAATGATCACAACAAACAGTAACCCCGGGGGAGTGCCATGAACCTGACCACCATGACTTTCGACCTAAGCGATGGCATTGCCACCATCACGCTCAATCGCCCGGACGCCGCGAACGCGCTGGATCTCAAAATGTCGCAGGACCTGCTGGCGGTTGCGTCGCGTTGCGATAGCGCCGATGTGCGCGCGGTCATCCTGACCGGCAACGGCAAAATGTTTTGCGCCGGCGGTGATGTGTTGTCCTTCGCGGCGGCCGGTGATGGCGTCACTGAACTGATGCGCAATATGACCTGCTTCCTGCACGGCGCCATTGCGCGCTTCGCGCGTATGAACGCGCCGCTGATTACCGCTATTAACGGTACCGCGGCGGGCGCGGGCTTAAGCATGGCCATCACCGGCGATATCGTGCTGGCGGCGGCGTCTGCCAAGTTCACCATGGCCTACACCAAGATTGGCGTGTCGCCCGACGGCAGCAGCACCTTCTACCTGCCGCGTCTGGTCGGCATGGCCAAGGCCAAGGAAATGATTTTATTGAACCCGGTGTACACCGCCGAAGAGGCGCGTGGTCATGGCCTGGTGACGGAGGTGGTGGCAGATGATGGCCTTATGGAACGCGCCCGCGCGCTTGCCGCGCAGCTCGCAAGCGGGCCGACCGCCGCCTACGGCGAATGCAAGCGTCTGCTCGTCGATTCGCTCTCCAATTCACTGGAAACCCAGATGGAACTTGAGACCCGCGCAATATCCGGGCTGGCCTGCTATTCGAAGGACGCGAAGGAAGGCTTCCGTGCCTTTAGCGAAAAGCGGAAGCCCGCCTTCGAGGGCAAGTGAGATGAAGGCCGTTGTCCTGCACGAATTGGGTGGGCCAGACAAACTCTGTGTTGAAGACGTTGCCGACCCGCATCCGGCGGCCGGCGAAGTGCGCGTGGCGCTGAAGGCCAGCGCGCTAAACCGGCGCGACTACTGGATCACCGTCGGCGCCTATCCGCGCATTCGCTTCCCGGTGATTAGCGGGTCCGATGGGGCAGGGGTGGTGGATGCCGTGGGCGAGGGCGTCGACAGCGCGCTTATCGGGCGCGAGGTCGTGCTTTATCCGGCGCGTAACTGGGGCAGCGATCCGCGTTGCGGCGGCCCGGATTTCCGCGTGCTGGGCATGCCCGATCAGGGCACGCTGGCGGAATACATATGCGTGCCGGCTGGCGATATCGTCGACAAGCCGCCGCACCTGTCGTGGATGCAGGCGGCGGCCTTTCCGCTGGCTGGACTTACGGCCTGGCGCGCGGTGGTCACGCACGGCGAAGTCCAGCGCGGACAAAAAGTGCTGGTCACCGGCATTGGCGGCGGCGTGGCGACTTTTGCGTTGCTGTGGGCCAAATATCTCGGCGCCGAGGTGTATGTCACCAGCGGCAGCGACGAAAAACTGGCGCAGGCCGCCGGCCTCGGCGCGCGCGGCGGCGTCAACTATCGCCAGACCGGCTGGGGCAAGGCCCTGCGTGAACTGTGCGGCGGCTTTGATCTGGTCATCGACAGCGCTGGCGGCGAAGTGGTTAACACCACCTTGAACGCACTGAACAACGGCGGACGCTACGTGTTTTTTGGCGCCACGCTGGGCAACCCGCCGGAAGGTTTGGAAATGGCCAAGCTGTTTTTCCGGCAGATCCGCATTCAGGGCTCCACCATGGGCACGCCGGAGGAATTTGCGGCGATGGTCGCGTTCATCAACAAACACGGCATCGAGCCGGTGGTCGACCAGATCTGCAAGTTGGAAGACGCCCCCGAGGCCTACCGGCGCATGGCGGTGGGCGATCAGATGGGCAAACTGGTGGTGCTGAACCGCTAGCAGGATCACGGCGCGCCGCCGGCCTGTAGGCGGCGCGCCGGTCGTGGACTGTGCTCAGCCCTTGGCGGCAATTTCCTCGAGGATCGGCAGCAGGTATTCGCGGAACACCTGCGGATTTTCACTCATCGGAAAGTGGCCGTTGTCACGCATCTCGGTGAACTTTGCACCCTTGATGCGGGCCGCCAGCGCGCGCGTATCGTCCGGTCCGGTCGCGAAGTCGTATTCCCCGGTCAGTAGGTACAGCGGGCACTTGCTGGTGTCGATTTGGTCGACGTAGGGCGCCGCGTTGTACTCCACCGAGTAGTAGTAAAGGTCGCCCTTGAACACCATCGGCGCCCCCTGGCTGTAGCCGAAGATGGTCTCGCGGATGTTGGGCTCCGGGCTCGACGGCGCGCAGAGGCCATACATGGTGGCCGGCTTGGCCTCGTTGCTGATGCGGGGGTGATAGAACTGGTCGAGGTAATAGCCCGGGCTGTTCAGCGATGCCTCCACGCCAATCGAGGCGCGGAACGATTCCGGGTGATGCGCCACCAGATCAACCGCCACCTGACCGCCCATCGAGCACCCGATGAACACCGGCCGCTCGAGCTTAAGCGCCGCCGAAAAACCGAGGATGAACTTCAGGAAAAAGTCGCGGGTAAGGTTGTAGGGCTTCTCCCAGTGGCGGTCGCCGATCGGCGGCAGCGACTTGCCGTGAAAGGGCAGGTCCCAGGCAATGACCTGATACTTGCTGGTGATGTCCTTGTCTTCCATCAGATGCCGCCACTGGAAGCCGTGGGCGCCCGCCGTGTGCTGGCAGATCAGCGGAATGCCGCTGCCGCTGGATTCGTAATAAACGCGATATTCGATGTCGTTGATGGTGAGGTAAACGTAGCGACCCACCGTTTCGTCGTGTCTGGCCATGGGGGTCTCCTCTCAGTGGATCGCGTGGTCGCGCATGATCTGGAACATGCGACGGAAAGCGCCGTAGTAGGCGAAGAAGGTTTCCGAGTTGCCGCTCCATTCGAACTGCTGACGCACGATGGCGGCAAACATGTCGTGAAAGAAGGGACGGGGAACGGGCTTCAGGAACTCCTGCCAGGAACTCAGCGGGCCTTTGATGACCACGTCGGCGGTGTCGAACAGCGACGGCGTGCTCATCGACACCAGCTGGCCGTCGCGGAACTTCAGCAGCAGAGCCTCATCGGCAAAGTGGAGCTTCAGCGCGCCGTCGAGGAAACGCCCGGCAATTTTGAATTCGCCGTCCTCGTTGAGCGCGCTCTGGAATGCTTGCGCGTTAAATAAAGTCATGGGGTGTCTTCCGGCTTAACTCGTGGAAATCCGCTGCAACGCGCCTGCGCGTGGCGGTGCCGGGAAGGTAACGCATGACGGGGCTGCGTGCGAGCAGACGGAGCAGGGGGGCTGGAAAGGCTTAGTGCGCGGAGGCGGGCGGACGCCCGGATAGGGAGCCCGCTGCCGCCGAAGCGACAGCGGGTGTCAAGCAGGGAGACTGCTTAGAACGTGCGGGAAATGGTGAACACCACTTCGCCTTCAACCAGCTTGCGGAAGTTGTCCGGCGAGGTGTTCGGGTAGAACTCTTTCAGCGACTCGCTGAGGTCCGTACCGACATAGCTCACGTCCAGCTTGAAGCCTTTGACCATGTAGTTGCCGCCAGCCTGAAAGTACTGGTAGCTGTAACCACCCAGCGCACCGGAGGACTTGTCGCCTTCAATGGTGGTGTAGCCAAAGATGCCGTAAAGGCCAACGCCCATCGGCAGGGTGACGCCGCCGTTGAACTGGAAGGTGTGCGACACGCCGTCTTCGCCGAAGGTATCCGGCGAATAGTAGTAGTTGAAGCCGACGGTCGGGGTCAGCTGGCTAGCGAAGGTGTGCGCCACGCCCACGTTGAACTCGCCGTAGTCAGCTTCCACGCCAATCGGGTCGAAGCCTTCGGTGCCGGCTTCATCTTCACCCGGGTACATGTAGTACAGACCCTGCAGGGTGAAGTCGAGGCCGGTGTAGCTGAAGCGATACCCGCCGTAGAAGTCGATTTCGAAGTTGGCATCGGAGAATTCGGTGTTGGAACCCCACGCGCCGGCGAAAAAGCCGTTGTAGGTGTAGTCCATGCTGCCCTGAACCGCAGGGCCATCGGCATTGGAGATGCCGCGGAACATATAGTTGGTGGTAAAGGCCAGGGTGCTGCTGAAGTTCGCGGTGGCCAGCGGGCCGGCGTCGGCGGCGGCGTCCTGAGCAAGGACGGGGGCGCTGCTGCAAGCCATCAGAATGGCGGAGGCGATGAGTGAACGCTTCATGGGTAATCTCCAAATACAAGTTGCGTTAAGGGTCGGGTTCGACGTGGACATCGAATTCAACTCTGCGAAAAGTCTAGCAGTGTATTTTCCGTTTGTCGCACAAAATAATGTTTCTGTTCATGCATATACGACTTAAACCTCAGAAGCGGAAGAAACATTTTGGTGCGTCGCGGCACACCAAAGCCCCGCCGGTCCGGTAGTTGCCGCCCGTCGCCCTCCGGATTGGGAGCGGACGAGCGATTCCTGCGCGAAGCACAGCATTAACCATGCCGGTATCTAAAATTCATCCGTTTCAGTGGCTTATATTTGCTTTCCGGTGGGATTGGCGCGATTTTGCACCATGAGTAGCAGGAGCGCGCGGGGGCTTGCACCTTTTTGCAACATGCTGGCGCCGTGGGACCAAAAGTCGTCGCGTATGAACCACTAGATTTGTCTTGAGGGCGCTTGCCTGTATCCAGCGCACCACGCACTGGCGGCGGCCAAAGGGGGCAGCGTCATGTGGCGACGGCCCGCAGCCTGCGGCCGGGACGGCGCGGCGGGGCTAGATCAGCGCCAGTTCACGCACCAGCACCCGCAGCGAACGGGCGTCGAAAGCAGGCAGGAAATGGTCGATGTAGGGCAGCGCCGCTTTCATGCCGGCAGCGCGGACCTTGAAGGTGCTGGCGCCGTACATGGGGTTGATCCAGACCACTTTCGACACCTGTCGTTGCAGGGCCTGCATCTCGCTCGCGATGCGATCCAGCACCCCGTTGTCATAGCCATCGCTGATGATGATGGCAACCGTGGCGCTAGCCGCGCCTTCACGGATGACACCCCGGTTAAGGCGGCCGATGGCGGCGCCAATATCCGTCCCCCCCGACCAATGACGCACCGTCTCGGCTACTTCGCGCAGCGTATCGTTCACCGTGCGGCGCCGGAGCGCGGCGGTGATCTCGGTGGTCGCGGTACTGAAAACCAGCGTGCGCGAGGATTTCAGTGCCTGCTGCAGGCCAAACATCAACTGCAGCAGGAAAGGATTGAACGCGTCCATGGAGCCGGACACGTCGCACAACATGACCAGCCGGGTACGTCTTTGCTTGCGTTTGGCGCGCGAGAGATCCAGCAGGTCAAAGCCGTGCCGCGCGTTACGCCGGACGGACCGGCGCAGGTCGATCCGTTCACCCTGACGTCCGGACTGAAAGCGGCGGCTTGGGCGGGTGGCGAGCCGCTTGGCCAGTTCGCGGATGATTTGCGCCAGCGGCGGCGCGTCCGGGTCCCAGCGGCTGCTTAAGTCGACATGGTGGCCGGATTCGGCGACGCCCCAGGCTTCCGGGGGCGCTTCCACCTGCTGATCCAGGGTCTTGTAGTGGTGTCCCAGTTGCCCGCGCATCGTTTCGCCGCGAATGCCGCTGCGGAGTTGGCGGGTGTCCGCCTGCTGTCGGAAGTAGCGCTCAAAAGCCTGCTCGAACAGGACTTCCTGCTCCCGGCTGCTGGCCAGATTGAGCCGCAGCGCCAGGCGGAAATCGGCTTCCTCGGTGGGATCGATGTGCTGCAGGGCGTGCAGGGCATCAATCACCCGCGCGGGCGTCACCGGCAGACCGTCTTCGCGCAACACCTGACAAAACCGGAGGGTGTGTTCGCGCAGCGCCTCGCCGCTTGCCAGCCCTGCGGGGTCGCTCACGGCTGGCCGGGCTTGCCGTTGAGGATGGCGTTGGCATCGAGCGCGCGCAGGCGTTCGACGTCTTCCCGATACTTCAGCACCACGCCAGCGGTTTCCTGCAGCACGTCCGCGCTCAGCTCCAAAACGCCCAGCCCTTGGAGCGCGCGGCTCCAGTCCAGGGCTTCGGCAATCCCCGGGCGCTTGTAGAAGTCGACAGCGCGCAGGCCCTGCATGGTCAACGTCACCGCGTCGGCCAGCGCCGCGTCAATGCCGGGCACCCGCTGCCGGATGATTTCGCGCTCTTTCTCCGGCGTGGGGTAGTCCACCCACAGGTACAGGCAGCGCCGCTTCAGCGCGTCGTTCAGTTCCCGCGTGCGGTTGGAGGTCAGGACCACGTAGGGCGGATGCGTGGCCTTGAACGTGCCAATTTCCGGCACGGTGATTTGATAGTCGGACAACACCTCTAGCAGGAAGGCCTCAAACTCTTCATCTGCCCGGTCGACTTCGTCGATCAGCAGTACCGCCGGGCGCGGACCGGGATGGCGAATCGCCGCAAGCAGCGGGCGATTCAGCAGGAAGCGGTCGTCAAAAATGGTGGATTCCAGCGCCGCACGGGCGGTGACGTCCTGTTCCGCCATGCGGATATGCAGAATCTGCCGGGCGTAATTCCACTCGTAGAGCGCGGTGCTGGCGTCCAGCCCCTCGTAGCACTGCAGGCGAATCAGCGGGGTGTCGAGCGCGCGGGCCAGCACCTTGGCCACTTCGGTCTTGCCGACGCCGGCTTCGCCTTCGAGCAGGATGGGTTTTTGCAGGTCGGCGGCCAGTTTGACCGTTAGCGCCAGCGCGCGATCGGCAATGTAGTGGTCGTTGGCGAACAGGGTCTGGACGCGTTCCAGGCTGGAAAACGGGCGGTCTGACATCGGTGCTCTTCGGCTGTGGGCGAGGTGGCATTCTAAAAGCGCGGCGCAGGGCTTTCATCCCTCACGCCACGGCGGCGGGGCGGGCTCGGGGCGTCGCCTTGGGGCCGGCAGTCAGGCCGACTGGCGTGACGCCCGGGTGCAAACTCGGCACACTGCGGCGCGCTGATTCCGCATCCCCATCAGAAGAGGTCACGCCATGTCCTTTCAGGAAATGATCCGCTCTACCAACACCTGTCGCTATTACAAGCCTGACCCGGTCGATCCGGCGGTCATCGCGCGCGTGCTGGATGCCGCCCGCTTCGCACCCTCGGGCGGTAATCGCCAGCCCCTGCGGATTCTGGTGGTGCGGAACAAGGCCAACAAACTCGCCTTGCGTGATATGTACCTGCCGATCTGGAACAACTACATGGCGGGGATTCGCGAAGGCAGCGTCCGGCTGGGCGGGCGCCCGGCGATGCTGGAGTCGGCCGACCATTTCGCCCAACACATGGAAGAAATCCCGGTGTTGTTGCTGGTCTGCGCGCGGCTGGCCGATGTGCATCCGACCGACACCGAGCTGGGCCGTCTGAGCATTGTGGGCGGCGCCTCGGTGTACCCCGCGGTACAGAACATGATTCTGACGGCGCGCCACGAAGGCCTGGGCACCGCGCTTACCACGCTCCACTGCGCGCTGGAGCCGCAGATCAAGCCGATGTTCAACATCCCGGAAGACGTTTCGCTGGCGGCGGTGGTGATGATGGGCTGGCCGGAAAAGCCGTTTCCCAAGCGCCTGTCGCGGCGCCCGCTGGCGGAAATAGTCTTCGACGAAAGCTTCGACCAGCCGTTCGCGGCGGCCGCAGAGCTGGGCTAGCCAGGGCCCCTAGCGCCCCGGCTCGCGGCCGGGGTAGCGCGGCAGTGCATCCAGAATTTCGTCCCAGGCCGGGCGCGCGTCCGTAAAAATGTGCGCGACCGGCGTGAGTGTGCCGCTGTCGTCCAGCGAGCCCGCGCGTAGCCGTAGCATCGGTGCTTCGTCTACCTCGCTGTAGATGGGCGAGCCGCATTTTCCGCAGAACCAGCGGCGCTTGTGGGGTGAGGCGCGAAAGCTTTTTAACTGCGCTTCCCCCTCCAGCAAATGAAACGCCGCGCGCGGGGTCGGTACGCTAGCCGCAAACGCGCTGCCCTGCGCTTTGCGGCACTGGGCGCAATGACAGAAATAAACGTCCTGAAGCGCTACCGTCACCGCGTAGCGCACTGCGCCGCAGAGGCAGCCGCCGGTCAGCATCAAGCGGGCTTCACGCCGACGAAGCGCAAGCGCACGTAATCCAGTTGCCAGACGCCCGCATCGTCCAACAGTTGCGGGCGCAGGCATTCGCGGACTTCGTCGACCAGCTTTGCGGGATCGGCGACGGCCGCCAGAAAAGGGACGGCCATCAGGCTTAGCCAATCACCCACGTCGCGAGCGAAGGGCGTGGGGCGCTCGAAGTATTGCAGGCTGCGCAGCACCAGACGGGCATCTTCGAGCAAGCGGGCATAGTCCGCCGGGGTCGGAAAGTACCAGGGGTTGAGCGGCGCGGGATCGATGCCGCGCGCGCGCAGACCGGATTCAAGCGCGCTCACGATCGCCCCGATATTGCCGGCCCCACCCATTTCGGCCACGAAGCGGCCGCCGGGCTTCAGTGCGCGCGCCACGCCCTCAAGCACCCGCGCAGGCTCGCGCATCCAATGCAGGGCTGCGTTGCTGAATACGGCGTGGAAGCGCGCGGTATAGGGCAGGGCATGCGCATCCTGTCGTTCGACGGAAAGCCCGCGCGCGTGCGCAAGCGCTAATTGCTCGGCGCTGGTGTCGACGCCCAGCACGGTCGCGCCGGTGGCGGCGAGGCGCGCGGTCAGCGCACCGTCGCCACAGCCCAGATCGAGCACCGATTCGCCTGGTTGTGGCGCCAGCACCTCGACCAGCGACGCGGCCATCTCCGGCACAAAACTGGCCTCATTGACGTAGCGGGCGGCGTCCCAGCGCATGGTGTTATTCATGGTCTGATTATAAGCAGCAGGCCGGGTGCGCATGCGCTTAGAATGCGGCAGCGTTTTTTTAACCCGTGATGAGGAGAGCACCGTGAGCAATCAATTCCGCGCGATCGTCGCCAACGAACAGGACGGCAAGACCGTCGGCACGCTCCAGACCCTGAGCTTAAGCGATCTGGCTGATGAAGACGTGCTGGTTGACGTCGCGTATTCCACGGTTAACTACAAGGACGGGCTGGCAGTGACCGGCACGGCGGCCATTTGTCGCCACACGCCGCTGATCTGCGGCATCGACCTCGCCGGCGTGGTGCGTGAGTCGCGCGATCCGGCCTGGAAACCCGGCGACCGCGTGCTGGTGAACGGCTACGGCCTGTCGGAAAACCATGGTGGCGGTTACAGCCAGGTGCAGCGGGTGAAAGGCAGTTTTCTGGTGCGTGTGCCCGAGGCGTTTTCGCTGGCGCAGGCCATGGCGATTGGAACCGCCGGCTATACCGCCATGCTGAGCGTGAACGCTATTCGCGACCACGGCATCACGCCGGCCGATGGTCCGGTGGTGGTCTCTGGCGCGGGCGGCGGCGTTGGTTCGGTCGCGATCATGCTGCTGGCGAAGCTGGGTTTCAGCGTCGCGGCCGTGACCGGCCGGCCGGAACTCGGGGATTATCTGAAAAGCATCGGCGCCAGCGAGATTGTGGCCCGCGAGGCGCTGGCGAAAGACGCAAAGCCGCTCGAAAAAGACCGCTGGGCCGCCGGCATCGACAACGTCGGCGCTACCACGCTTGCGACCATGCTGGCGCAAACCCGCTACGAGGGACTGGTCGCGGCCTGTGGCCTCGCCGGTGGCGTGAGTCTGCCGACCACCGTGATGCCGTTCATTCTGCGTGGCGTGACTTTGCGCGGTATTGATTCCGTCCAGGCTGCGATGCCCCGACGCCTCCGCGCCTGGCAGGATCTCGCCGCCCTGATTGATCCCGCAGCCCTCGCGGCTGCGACCGAAGTACGCCCGTTGGCCGACGTGCCGGCGCTGGCCAAGGCCATTTTGGCCGGTCAGGTGAAGGGGCGTGTGGTCATCGACGTCAACGCCTGAGGCAAGTCGCGCCGGGCGGCTTTGCTAGCTTGCCCGGCAGCGTTTAGCCAGCTCCACCAGCGCAGCGCGGACCTCGCGGGCGCTGGCGACCGGCGCCGGAAAGGCCACGCGGTACACGCGTAGCCCTGCCTTGATATGAATCCCGCCGGCGTCGACGCCGGCCAGCGTGGGTGTTAGCTCGTTCACGACATCACCAAGCAGCGGACGCAGGTAGTCCTGCATCGCGCTCACGTGATCTTCGTTCATGTGCGCCACCATGCCGGCCTCTTCTTCAGGCGAGAAGGGGTTGTGGATGGTGAGCGCGGCGGGCTCGAGCCAATGGATGGCGCCAAAGCCGCCGATGAAGCGAATGCGTTTCAAGTGGAGCCGCCAGAACTCGAAACCGTGCGTCTGGTGATAGCCCCGCGCCTCTGGAAAATGTCGGTAGTAGCGCTCGGCGGCGTCTTCAAGTCCGTCGTCGATGCGGCTTGCATCCGCCAGCAAGGTCAGCCGTCCGTTGGCCTGCAGGTCGTCGGCCGCCCGGTCGAAGACCATCAGCGACACGCGCGGATCGGCCGACACGTTCTTGTGATGCTGCGCGATGTTCGCAATCAGGATGACCGGCTGACCCGCACGATCGAGACAGAAGGGCACCACCGACCCAAACGGATAGCCGGGCATCGCGACAGATTGGGTCGACAGAACCCCGTCGTAACAGGCGAGCAGTAAGGCGCGCGCTTCATCGCGGGCGTCGGGTTTGCTCATCGGTGAATGCTCCGCAGTTGTCCGCCAGCCATCAGCCGGCGTCGCTCGCGCCCGGGATCTCCCCGAACTGCATTTCCCGCGCCACCGGACCTACCCGCACGCGGTACCACTTGAGCAGGGCCTGACGGCCGCGCAGTTTGGCGTGCAGGTGATCGGGATCGCGCGACCACACGGCAAGCGCCGCTTCGTCTCGCCACCAGGAAATCTCGTACAGATAACCCGCGGTCAGGAGGCTGCTGGCGGCGTCGGCGCCGAGAAAACCATCTATTTCGCCGAGGCGCGGTGACAAGCTGCCGACCAGCGCCTGGAACTCGTCCTCAGCCCCGGAGTTGAGCGCGTACTCGATGATGGCCATCAGCATGGCGAGTGCCTCAGCTCGGTTCGCCGGCGGCTGCCAGCGGGCTCAGACGGACCAGTTCGGCGCCTTCCTGCGTTACCTGTTGGCCTTTGCTGAAGAAGATTTCGCTGACCGTCCCTTCAAACGGGGCCGCGATGGTGTGCTCGATTTTCATCGCTTCCAGCACCAGCAGGGGCTGGCCCCTGCTGACCACGTCGCCCACCGCGACGAGCAAGGCGGTGATGGCGCCCGGCATCGGCGCCAGCAGACTGCCGGCGGCCGCTTCCTCTTCGCCGGCGTGATGCATGGGGTCGTCCTGCATCAGCACCACGCGTTGACCGTCGTGAAAGACTTCGAGGATATCCCCCCGCACGCTGACCGCGCCCTGAAACCGCCGGCCGGCCGTTTCAATGCAGAGCTTGCCGTGCGGCGCCGTGCTCGCGCGAAAGGGCAGGCGCGCGCCGTCGGGCAGTTGCAGGGCGTGGCCGTGCGGGCCCGCGACCAGCGCGCAGTTCAGCGCGTCCTCGCCGCGCCGGAAGTGCAGCGGCTCGCAGGTTTCAAGGTTCAGTCGGAAGCTGTCGCCGCTTGCCCACGGGGAGTTCGCCTGGCGCTGACGACGCCCGAGCAACACGCTGCCGGCCGCGAGCAGCAGCACGTCTGTCGCCGGCAGTCCTGCCATCGGCAGCAGGCTGGCCCGCTCTTCTTCGGCGAAGTGGGTGGTGAATCCGCCGGCGATATAGCCCGGATGATCGCAAATCAGCCGCAGATAGCTGAGGTTGCCGTTGACGCCGGCAAGCTCCGTTTCGGCCAAGGCCTGCGACATCACCCGCAACGCGCTGGTGCGATCCTCGGTGTGGACAATGATCTTGGCGATCATGGCGTCGTACCAGGGCGACACGCTGTCGCCGCTTTCAACGCCGGTGTCGATTCGCACCGAGTCGCTCGGGTCAGGGAAACGCACGTGACTGATGCGCCCGATCGAGGGGCGGAAATCCTGCGCGGGATCTTCGGCGTAAACGCGCACTTCGACCGCATGTCCGCGCTGGGTAATGGCGTCCTGCGCACAGGGCAGCGCCTCGCCGGCGGCCACGCGCAACTGCCACTCCACCAGATCGAGGCCCGTAATGGCTTCGGTGACGGGGTGCTCTACCTGCAGGCGGGTATTCATTTCGATGAAGTAGATCGCCCCGTCCGGCGCCACCACAAACTCCACGGTGCCCGCGCCGACGTAACGCACCGCCCGGCCGGCGGCAATGGCGGCATCGAAGAGGATGCGCCGTTGCGCCGCGCTCAAGGCCACCGCCGGTGCTTCTTCGATCACTTTCTGATGGCGCCGCTGCAGCGAGCAGTCGCGCTCGAACAAATGCACGACGTTGCCGTGTGTGTCGCCGAAAATCTGCACTTCGATATGACGCGGACGCTCGACGTATTTTTCCAGCAGCACTTTCGGATCGCCGAACGCCGACTGCGATTCACGCTGGGCCGAGGCCAGAGCGGCGGCGAACTCATCGGCCGCGCGCACCACGCGCATGCCGCGTCCGCCACCACCCGCCGACGCCTTGATCAACACCGGAAAGCCGATGCGCCCGGCCTCGGTGGCGAGCAGGCCGGCGTCCTGATCGTCGCCGTAATAGCCCGGCACCAGCGGCACGCCGTGACTGGCCATCAGCGCTTTCGCCGCGCTCTTCGAACCCATCACGCGAATGGCCTCCGGCGAGGGGCCGATGAAGACAATGCCGGCGGCCGCGCAGGCTTCCGCGAGCGCGGCATTTTCAGAAAGAAAGCCGTAACCCGGATGGATCGCCTCCGCACCGCTGTCACGGGCGGCCGCGACGACTTTGTCGATGTCGAGATAGCTGGCCGAGGCCGGGCCTTCGCCCAGTCGGCGCGCTTCGACGGCACTGCGGACGTGGAGGGCTTCGGCGTCTGCGTCGGAGTAGACCATCACCGGGGTCACGCCCAGCCGGTGAGCGGTGCGGGCGATCCGGCAGGCGATTTCGCCGCGATTGGCGATCAGGATTTTGCGGAACATGGGACGGGTCCTTACATGCGGAACACGCCAAACGGCGTGCGTTCGATGGGCGCGCTAAGGGAGGCTTCAAGGGCTAGCCCGAGGACACGGCGGGTATCGGCCGGATCGATGATGCCGTCGTCCCACAGCCGTGCGGTGGCGTAATAGGGGTGGCCCTGTTGTTCGTACTGTTCGCGGATTGGCGCCTTGAAGCGCTCTTCCTCCTCGGCGGGCCAAGCTTTGCCCTGGGCGTCGAAATTGTCGCGCCGGACCTGCGCCAGCACGGCCGCCGCCTGCTCCCCGCCCATCACGGAAATCCGCGCGTTAGGCCAGGTCCAGAGGAAGCGCGGGCTGTAGGCCCGGCCGCACATACCGTAATTGCCGGCGCCAAAGCTGCCGCCAATGATGACCGTGAACTTCGGCACGCGCGCGCTGGCCACTGCGGTCACCAGCTTGGCGCCGTCTTTGGCGATGCCGCCGGCTTCGTACTTCGAACCCACCATGAAGCCCGTGATGTTTTGCAGGAACACCAGCGGGATGCCGCGCTGGCAGCAGAGTTCGATGAAGTGCGCGCCTTTGAGCGCGGACTCTGAAAAGAGAATGCCGTTATTGGCGATGATCCCCACCGGCCGCCCGTACAGCCGGGCGAAGCCGGTGACCAGCGTGCTGCCGTAGAGCTCCTTGAATTCATCAAACTCGCTGCCGTCGACCAGCCGCGCAATGACTTCACGCACGTCGTAGGGCTTGCGCAGATCGGTCGGCACGATGCCGTAGAGATCGGACGTCGGGTAGAGCGGGTCGACGGTTGCTTCGCGGGTAGTTTCGCCCTGTTTGCGCCAGTTGAGATTGGCGACCAGGCGCCGGGCCATGGCCAGCGCGTGGAGGTCGTTCCGGGCGTAGTAGTCGGTGACGCCAGACTTGCGGGAGTGCACGTCGGCGCCGCCCAGATCTTCGGCCGACACCACTTCGCCGGTCGCTGCTTTAACCAGCGGTGGTCCGCCGAGGAAGATGGTGCCCTGCTGGCGCACGATGATCGATTCGTCGGACATCGCCGGCACGTAGGCGCCGCCGGCGGTGCAGGAGCCCATCACCACCGCGAGCTGCGGAATGCCCGCGCCGGACAGGTTGGCCTGATTGTAGAAAATGCGGCCAAAGTGTTCGCGGTCCGGGAAGACATCGTCCTGCCGTGGCAGGAACGCGCCACCGGAGTCCACCAGATACAGGCAGGGCAGGCGGTTCTCGCGGGCGATTTCCTGCGCCCGCAGGTGTTTTTTAACGGTCAGCGGGTAATAGGTGCCGCCTTTGACGGTGGCATCGTTGACCACCAGCATGCATTCCACGCCGCTGACCCGCCCGATGCCGGTGATCACGCCCGCGGCGGGGACTTCATTGTCGTACATGCCCCAGGCGGCGAGTTGGGAACACTCGAGAAACGGGCTGCCCGGGTCCAGCAAGCGGTCAATCCGCTCGCGCGGCAGGAGCTTGCCGCGCTTGAGATGCTTCTCGCGCGCCTGCGCGCCGCCACCGGCGCTGACGGTATTGGCGCATTCGCGCAGGTCCGTCAGCAGGCCTTCCATCGCGGCGGTGTTGGCCGTGAACTGAGCCGACTGGCGGTCGATTCTGGTTTTAATCTGAGGCATGAACTCTCCCGAAAGGCGGGTCAGGGGCAGCGCGGGGCTGCCAGAAAAATCACACGAGGGCGAAGGCGAGTTGGCCGTCGTCCGGTGGTTCGCTGCGGGCGCGGATCACATCCAGCACCCGCGCTTCGAGGGCATCGATTTCACGGAGTGCGTCGTTGGCATCGGCAATCCGCGCCAACACCTGCTGGCGATGGGCCCGGATCCGGGCCAGCCGCTGCAGGGTCTGGCGGGCATCCTCGCGCGGCTCGGCATCATACAGGTCGATGAATCCCCGGATCTCCTCCAGCGACAGGCCAAGCTTGCGGGCGCGCAGCGCGATGCCGAGACGGGCCCGATCCTGCTCCGAGAAAATCCGTGTCGTTCCCCGGCGCTCCGGGTGCAGCAAGCCTTCGGACTCGTAGAAACGCAGGGTCCGGGCAGTGGTCTGGAATTCGCGCGCCAGCACCTGAATGGAATAGGTGTTACTCATAGCCCGGACTGTCTGCTGCAAGTGACGTGGTCGTCAACTGTAAGCAGCCGATGCGCCGGACTCAATCGCAAATCCTGCCCATGGCTGGTCGGGATCGCAGGCGCATCGCTATACTCCGGCCAGTCCAACCCGTCAGCCGGTGCCCGTCGGGATCTCCCCCGAGGCCTGCGCCGCCTGCATCACAATCAGGAAGCCACGATGTCATCACCTGTTTCGTACAGCCGCGAAGGCCGTATCGCGATTATTACCGTCGACAATCCGCCCGTGAACGCCCTGGCGCTGCCCGTGCGCGCCGGGCTGGCCAGCGCTTTCGCCCAGTTGGCCAGCGACGCCGACGCCGCGGGTGCGGTCCTGATTTGTGCCGGCCGCACGTTTATTGCCGGCGCCGACATCACCGAATTCGACAAGCCGATCGAAGAGCCCTGGTTGCCGAAAGTGCTGGCCCAGATCGAGAACAGCAGCAAGGTGGTGGTCGCCGCCATTCACGGCACCGCGCTGGGTGGCGGGCTTGAGACCGCCATGTCCTGCCACTACCGGGTAGCTGCCACGACCGCGCAGGTCGGGCTGCCCGAAGTTTCGCTGGGACTGCTGCCCGGCGCGACCGGCACCCAACGCCTGCCGCGCCTCATTGGCGTGCAGGCCGCGCTGGACGCGATGATTTCCGGCCGGCCGCTGAGCGCCAAGGTGGCGCATCAGAAAGGACTGGTCGATGAACTGGTCGAGGGTGACCTCAAAGCCGGTGCCGTGGCCTTTGCCGAGCGCTTCATCGCCTCCGGTCAGACCCCGCGCAAGGTGCGCGATATTGCGGTGGACACGAGCAGCCTGCCGGCCGATTTCTTCGCGACCTATCGCAAGAACATCGCGCGCGAAACCCGCGGTTTCTATGCGCCCGAACAGATTATTCAATGTGTGGAAGCCGCGGTTTCCCTGCCGTTTGACGAGGCCGTGGCGGTCGAAAATCGCCTCTTCATGGGCTGCATGACGTCCAGTCATTCCCGCGCCCAGCGTCATCTCTTTTTCGCGGAGCGCGAAGTCGCCAAGATTCCCGATGTGCCGAAAGACACCGCGCTGCGCCCCATCAAGCAGGTGGCGGTGGTGGGCGGCGGCACCATGGGCGGCGGGATTGCGATGAACTTCGCCAATGTCGGCATTCCCGTGTTGCTGAAGGAAATCAGCCAGGAAGCGCTCGACCGCGGCATGAGCATCATCCGGGCGAACTACGAAGGCCCGGTGAAGAAGGGCAAGCTGTCGCAGGAAGCGATGGACAAGTGCATGTCGCTGATCACCCCGACGCTGGACTACAAGGACCTGGCGAGCGCGGATCTGGTCATCGAAGCCGTCTTCGAGACCATGGCAATCAAGAAAGTGGTGTTCGGTGAACTCGACGCGGTCTGCAAGCCGGGCGCCATCCTCGCCAGCAACACGTCCACCCTCAACGTCGACGAAATCGCCGCCTGCACCAAGCGGCCCGAAGACGTCATCGGGCTCCACTTCTTCGCGCCGGCGAACGTCATGTCCTTGCTCGAAATCGTGCGCGGCGGCAAGACCTCTCACGAAGTCATCGCCACCTCGATGGCGATGGCCAAGACCATCCGCAAGATGGGCGTGCTGGTCCGGGTGTGCTTCGGCTTCGTCGGCAACCGGATGTTCTTCCCCTATGTGCGGGAAGCGCAGCGGATGATTCTGGAAGGCGTGCCGGCCGAACGGATTGACCGGGTGGCCTTCGAGTGGGGTATGGCGATGGGCCCCAACGGGGTGTCCGACCTCTCCGGCCTCGACGTGCTGGACAAGGTCAACAAGGAGTGGAAGGAAAAGCCCGCCGATCCGGCCTACTGCCGCATGATCGAAGTGCTGGTTGGCATGGGCCGCTATGGCCAGAAGACCGGCGCGGGCATCTACAAATACGAAGGCCGCAATGCGGTGCCCGATGCGGAAGTGGCGGCGCTGGCCAAGGCCGAAGCGACCCGCCTCAACGTGCCGCAAATCGAGGTGTCGGACGAGGAAATCATCGAGCGCTTGCTGTACTCGATGATTAATGAAGGCGCGCTGATTCTGGACGAAGGCATTGCGACCCGCGCCAGCGACATCGACGTGGTGTTCTGCCACGGCTACGGCATGCCGCGTTATCGCGGTGGACCGATGAAGTACGGCGATGAGGTGGGTCTGGCGACCGTGGTGGCGGCGATGGAGAAATACCGTAAGCGCTACGGGGATCTGTACTGGACGCCGGCGCCCCTGCTCGCGAAGCTCGCGGCCGCTGGCCAGAAGTTCACGCCGTAAGCGCAGCGCGCGTTTGAAGCCTTCGCAACAGGCCTCCGGGGCGCCAGCCCTGGAGGCCGCGTCAGACGCCGCCTTTGGCTGCCGGCCGCGCTGCGGCGCCTGCTGTATCGCGCTGTCGATATCCACCCCGCTCCCCGGTATGCCGCAAGGCAAGCCGGCCGGGGTGCCCTGCCTGCATCTGACCAGCCGCTACGCCTGTGCTCTGTATGGGCATCCGCAGCGCCCGCCGTGCTGTGACGGACTCCGACCTTCCCTCGAAATGTGCGGTGAGAGCCGCGACGAGGCGCTGGCTTATCTCACCGCGCTGGAAGCCGCGACGGCGCCGACAAACAGGGCTTAACCCTGCGGCTTTTTTGCCGCTAGCAGTCTTTGTCGTGTTCCCTTGAAGTCCCTTCATGCTTAAAAAGATTCCGACCTCGCAGCTCCGTCCCGGCATGTTCCTGAACGAACTGTGCGGCTCGTGGATGGATCATCCGTTCTGGAACACCCGCTTCTTGCTGAAGGATCCGGCAGACATCGCCAGAATTGTGGGCAGCGGTATTTCCGAGGCCTGGATCGACACCAGCCGCGGGCTGGATATTCAAGGCGGGGTGACGCAGGAAGAAGTCGCGCGCCACAACGAAGACGAACTGGTGGCCGCCTCGCAAGCCTCGATCGCGCCGGTGCAGGTCAGCGCCGCCGCGGAGGTGGCCCGCGCCGCCCGCATTTGCGCACGGGCCAAGGGCGCGGTGGTGTCGATGTTCAAAGAGGCCCGCATGGGCAAATCGGTGGACGCCGCTGGTCTCACCCCGCTGGTGGAAGAGATCAGCGCGTCGGTCCAGCGCCACCCCAGCGCGCTGGTCAGTCTGGCCCGCCTGAAATCCAAGGATGACTACACCTACATGCACTCGGTCGCCGTCTGCGGCCTGATGCTGACGCTGGCGCGACGTCTGGGCTTTGATGAAGACATGGTGCGCGAGTTGGGCATGGCCGGCCTGGTACACGATTTGGGCAAGTCGGTCATTCCGCTGGAGGTCTTAAACAAGCCAGGCAAGTTGACCGACGCCGAGTTCGACCTCGTCAAGGGCCACTCCAAGGCGGGTTACGAGATGCTGCTGACGGGCGGTGGCGCCGGCGAGATCCCGCTCGATGTGACCCTCCACCATCACGAAAAAGTAGACGGCACGGGTTACCCGGACCGCCTGTCCGGCGAGGCGATCAGCCTCTACGCCAAGATGGGCGCCGTGTGCGATGTGTACGACGCCATTACCTCCAACCGACCCTACAAGCTCGGCTGGAATCCCGCCGAAGCGCTGCGCAAGATGAACGAGTGGTCTAAAGGCCACTTTGATACCGGCGTGTTCCACGCTTTCGTGAAGAGCGTGGGCATCTATCCTCTGGGCTCCCTGGTACGGCTGGAATCAGGCCTGCTTGCGGTGGTGACAGAATCCAACGAAGACGCGTTGCTTACGCCCAGCGTGAAGACTTTCTACTGCACGAAACGGCGCGAGCGGCTGAGCCCCAAAATTGTCGATCTGGCGGGCGCGGGCTGCGCCGACAAAATTGCCGCCTGGGAATCGACCGATAGATGGCGCTTTCCCGACCTCGACGAACTTTGGCGGACGCCGACGCCTTAGCGTCTGGCGTCTCAGGCCGTACTGGCGATGACCAGACCGAGCTCTTCAATCATCGCGTCGCGCATCACGAACTTCTGGATTTTGCCGGTGACCGTCATCGGAAAACCGTCTACAAAGCGCACGTGATGCGGAATCTTGTAGTGCGCGATCTGCCCCTGACAAAACGCGCGGATTTCCTCTGCATCGGCGGCTTCGCCGTCCTTTAGCCTGATCCACACCCCAACCTGTTCGCCGAAGCGCTGATCCGGCACGCCGAAGACCGCCACGTCCTGAATCTTGGGATGGCGGTAGAGAAACTCTTCGATTTCGCGCGGATAAACGTTTTCGCCGCCGCGAATGATCATGTCTTTCACGCGGCCAACGATGTTGCAGTAGCCCTCCTCGTCGATCACCGCGAGGTCGCCGGTATGCATCCAGCCGGCGCTGTCGATGGACTCGCGGGTGCGCTCTTCGTCGCCCCAGTAGCCCAGCATGACGCTGTAGCCGCGCGTGCAGAGTTCGCCTTTCGTCCCGCGCGGGACGGTGAGGCCTTCAGCGTCAACAATTTTGACCTGCACGTGCGGATGGACCCGGCCGATGGTCGACACCCTACGGTCGATTGGATCGTCCAGACCGCTCTGGAAGCTCACGGGGCTGGTCTCGGTCATGCCGTAGGCAATGGTCACCCCGGTCATGTGCATGTCCGACAGCACGCGCTTCATCACCTCGATCGGGCACGGTGCGCCGGCCATGATGCCGGTGCGCAGGCTGCCCAGATCGAAGCTGGCGAACTCAGGGTGGTCCAGTTCCGCGATGAACATGGTGGGCACCCCGTGGAGGGCCGTACAGCGTTCGGCGGCGACCGTCTCCAGCACCGCTCTCGGTTCGAAGGCCTCGGCCGGAAAGACCATGGTGGCGCAGTGCGAGACGCAGGTCAGCACGCTCATCACCATGCCGAAGCAGTGATACAGCGGGACCGGAATGCACAGGCGGTCTTCGGGCGTGAAACGCATGGCCTGGCCCACGAAGTACCCGTTGTTGACCACATTGAAGTGAGTCAGCGTCGCGCCTTTAGGCATGCCGGTGGTGCCACTCGTGAACTGGATATTCACCGCATCATCTGGCTGCAGCAGCGGCGCAAGGGCGTCGAGTTGCTCGCGTTCACGCTGCCCGCCGTAACCAGGGACATCGGCGAAGCGATACATGCCGGGCTGCGGGGCGTCGTCAATGGCGATGACCACGCGCAAGGCAGGCAGCGTCGGCGCCTGCAAAGCGCCGGGTGAGGCCTGCGCAAGCTCGGGCGCCAACGTGCGCAGCATCTCGAGATAATCGCTGCTCTTGAAGCGGCTGGCCGTCACCAGTGCGGTGCAGCCCACCTTGTTCAGCGCGTACTCCAGTTCGGAAAGCCGATAGGCCGGATTGATATTGACCAGCACCAGCCCGGCGCGCGCGGCAGCAAACTGGGTTAGCACCCATTCCGCGTTATTAGGTGACCAGATCCCGATGCGCTCGCCTCGGGTCAGGCCCAGCGCCAGCAGGCCGGCGGCCAGCGCGTCTACCCGGGCGTCGAGCTCGGCATAGCTGAGGCGTAGGTCCTGATGCCTGACTACCAGCGCCTCACGCTGCGGATGGGCGACCGCCGCGTCGCGTAGCAGCTGCCCCATGGTGAGATAACGCAGCGCTTCGCTGCTGGTGCCGTGAACGAAACTTGGCAAGGCCGTCATGGACATTTTCCCCGCTGCGCGATCGTCGCGCTGGTCGTTTTGTTATGGGTCGGCGGCGAGCAAGGCCTCGACGCTCAAGATCTTGTCCTGCATGTGCTGCAGCTTGTCCGTGCGCGTGCCCATCTTGAGATTGGTGAACACGCGCGGCACCCCGTCCGCATGCAGGGCCTCGTGGCAGGCTTTGACGCAGGTCATGACGGCGTCCCACTCGCCTTCGATCACCGTGCCGTAGGGATGCATTTGCGCGCTAAGGCCGCTGGCGGCGATAACCCGCTGGCATTGCGCGATGTACGGGGACAGCGAGACGCCGATGCCGATTGGCACGATACAAAGGTCTACCATCACCTGCATGTCTAGAACTCCAGATTGCGCGGCGTGCGCGGGAAGGGGATGACATCGCGGATGTTGCTGACCCCGGTCACAAACATCAGCAGGCGTTCAAAACCCAGCCCGAAACCCGCGTGGGGCGCGCTGCCGAAACGGCGGGTGTCGAGATACCACCAATAGTCTTCGCGCCGCAGGCCCATCTCATCGATGCGCTCGCCGAGCCGGTCCAGACGTTCTTCGCGCTGGCTGCCGCCAATCAGTTCCCCGATGCGCGGGACCAGCAGGTCCATTGCGGCGACCGTTTTGCCGTCGTCATTCTGTCGCATGTAGAAGGCCTTGATGTCGCGCGGCCAGTCGAAGACGAAGACCGGGCGACGGAAGTGCACTTCGGTCAGGTAGCGTTCGTGTTCCGACTGCAAGTCATTGCCCCAGCGCGGCGGATATTCAAACTCCCGCCCGGCCGCTTCAAGGATGGCGATTGCTTCGGTGTAGCTGACGCGCGCGAAGTCGGCGGTGCGCACGGCATCCAGCGTGGCCTGCAGTTCGGGGTCGACAAAACTGGTGAAAAGTTTGAGGTCCTCCGCGCAGTCGGTGCAGAGAAAATTCAGCAGAAACTTCACCATGTCTTCGGCCAGTTGCATATCGTCGACCAGTTCGGCGAAGGCAAACTCCGGCTCGATCATCCAGAACTCGGCCATGTGCCGACTGGTGTTTGAGTTCTCGGCGCGAAACGTAGGCCCGAAGGTATAAACCTTACCGAGCGCTAGACAGCTGGTCTCTACCGCCAGTTGGCCAGACACCGTGAGATGCGCCTCCTTGCCGAAAAAATCCGAATCGAAATCCACCGCGCCGTCGCGCTTGGGTACCGCCGCCAGATCCAGCGTCGTGACCTTGAACATATCGCCGGCGCCTTCACAGTCGGCGCCGGTAATGATGGGCGTGTGGATATAGTGAAATCCGCGCTGCTGGAAGAACTCATGGATGGCGAAAGCCAACCGTGAGCGGATGCGGGCCATGGCGCCGTATTTGTTGGTGCGCGCACGCAAATGGGCGATGGTGCGCAGGAATTCGTCCGTGTGGCGTTTCTTTTGCAGCGGGTAGTCGTCGGGACAGTCGCCGATGATTCGCAAGGCCGTCGCCCGCAGCTCCCAGCGTTGCTCCTTGCCGGGCGAGGGCACCAGTTCGCCCTGCACCGCAACCGAGGCGCCCGTGGTGGCGCGGCGCAGTTCGCCGAACCCCGCACACTGGCCGTCCACCACGCATTGCAGGCCCTTGAGGCAGGACCCGTCGTTGACTTCTAAAAACGAAAACTCGCGCGCATCGCGACGGGTACGGACCCAGCCGCGAACTTCAACCGCGGCGAGTGCTTCAGGCGCATTCAGCAGGTCGCGTACAGCGTGCGTTTGCATGAATTAATCCGGTTCGTAGCCCAGGTTAGGCGCAAGCCAGCGCTCGGCTTCGCGTTGCTCGATGCCCTTGCGGCGCGCGTAGTCCTGTACCTGATCGCGGTTGAGTTGCCCAACGCCAAAGTAGCGCGCCGACGGATTGGCAAAATACCAGCCGCAGATAGAGGCGGCCGGGTGCATCGCAAAGTTTGAACTCAACTGCATGCCGAGATGCTTCTCGACGTCGAGTAGCTGCCACAGCAAAGGCTTCTCTGAGTGATCCGGGCAGGCCGGATAACCCGGCGCAGGGCGGATGCCGCGATAGCGCTCGTCGATCAGGCCTTCCGTGTCCAGGGTTTCGTCAGCGGCGTAGCCCCAGAACTCCCGGCGGACCATCTCGTGCAAACGTTCCGCGAGCGCCTCGGCCAAGCGGTCGGCCAGCGCCTTCGCCATGATCGAATGGTAGACGTCATGGTCGCGTTCAAAGCGCGCGACCAGTTCGTCGCAACCAAAGCCGGCGGACACCGCAAAAGCGCCGAAGTAATCCGCCACGCCGCTCTCACGCGGGGCAACAAAATCAGCCAGCGCGTAGTTGGGCTGCCCGGCGGGTTTGCGCTGCTGTTGACGCAGGCTGTGGAGCACGGTGAGGGCGTGGTCACGCTGCTCATCGGCATACAGGGCAATGTCGTCCGCGTTAACCGCATTGGCCGGGAAGAGGCCGACCACCGCGCGGGCTTCGAGCAGTTTTTCGCTGACGATCTGGTCGAGCAGGCGCAAGGCATCCTGATGCAGACGACGGGCCTCTTCGCCGACGACCTCGTCGTTCAGGATGCGGGGATAGCGCCCCGCAAGTTCCCAGGCCGAGAAAAAAGGCGTCCAGTCAATGTAGGGCACTAAATCTGCCAGCGACCACTGGTTGAAGACCTGAAGCCCGCACTTGCGGGGCGGCGCAGGGGTGTAGTCGCTCCAGTTGCAGCGAAATTGATTCGCCCGCGCGTCCTCCAGGCTCAGCCATTCAAAGTTCGATTGGCGCTGGCGATGCCGTTCCCGCAGCGTCGCGTACTCGTCGCGAATTTGCGCCACAAAGCCGCGCCGTAGGTCGCGGCTGATGAGACTGGTGGCCACGCCCACCGCTCGCGAGGCGTCCTTGACGTGGATGACAGGGCCGCGATACGCCGGCTCAATTTTGACTGCCGTGTGGGTGCGGGAGGTGGTCGCCCCGCCGATCATCAGCGGCATCTCCATGCCGCGCCGCTGCATTTCACCGGCGACGTGCGTCATTTCCTCCAGCGAGGGCGTGATTAGACCTGACAGGCCAACCATGTCGGCGCCCTCGCGAACGGCGGCGTCGAGAATATCGTCGCAGGCCACCATCACGCCGAGGTCGATGACTTCAAAGTTATTGCACTGGAGCACCACGCCGACAATGTTTTTGCCGATGTCGTGGACGTCGCCCTTGACCGTGGCCAGCACGATCTTGCCGGCCGTACGTCCGCCACCCGCGGCTTTTTCGGCTTCGATGAAGGGCACCAGATGCGCAACCGCTTTTTTCATCACGCGGGCGCTTTTCACCACCTGCGGCAGAAACATCTTGCCGGCACCAAACAGGTCGCCAACCACGTTCATGCCGGCCATAAGCGGGCCTTCAATCACGTCGAGCGGGTGGTTGGCGGCTTGCCGTGCTTCCTCGGTATCGGCTTCGATGTAGTCGGCATTGCCTTTGACCAGCGCATGCGAGAGACGATCGGCAACCGGCAGGCTGCGCCATTCTTCGACTTCCTGTTTCTGGCGGGCCTCACCCTTGAAACTGCCGGCGGCTTCAATCAGCCGCTCGGTCGCATCGGCACGCCGGTTGAGCAGCACGTCCTCAACCAGCGCGAGTAATTCCGGCGGGATTTCGTCGTAAATCGCGAGCTGGCCGGCGTTGACGATGGCCATATCCAGCCCGGCCTTGATGCCGTGATAGAGGAAGGCCGAATGCATGGCCTCGCGGACCGGGTTGTTGCCCCGGAAGGAGAACGACACGTTGCTCAAGCCGCCGCTGACCAAGGCGTGCGGTAATTGCGCCTTGATCAGCCGGGTCGCTTCGAAGAAGGCGAGGGCGTAGTCGTTGTGCTCCTCGATGCCGGTGGCGACGGTCAGCACATTGGGGTCAAAGATGATGTCTTGCGGGGCGAAGTCCAGTTCATCCCGGAGCAAATGATAGGAGCGGGCGCAGATGTCGAGCTTGCGTTGGGCGCTGTCGGCCTGACCGCGCTCATCGAAGGCCATCACGACCACCGCCGCGCCGTAGCGCTGGCACAGCCTGGCCTGCGCCAGGAACTTCTCCGGGCCTTCCTTGAGGCTGATGGAGTTGACGATGCCCTTACCTTGCAGGCAGCGGAGCCCGGCCTCGATCACGCTCCACTTGGAGGAGTCGATCATGATCGGCACGCGGCTGATGTCCGGATCGGAGGCGATGCGGTTAAGAAACTCGACCATCAGGCGCTCGGAGTCGAGCAGACCTTCATCCATGTTGACGTCGATGATCTGCGCGCCGTTTTCGACCTGCTGTCGGGCGATAGTCAGCGCCGCTTCGAGCTGGCCCTCGCGGACGAGTTGCGCAAATTTGGGCGAGCCGGTGACGTTGGTCCGTTCGCCTACGTTAATAAAGCCGGTTTCGGGCGTGAGATTGAGCGCCTCCAGCCCCGACAGACGGCAGTAAGCCGGCACCTTGGGCAAAATCCGCGGCGACATGGCTCTGAGCGCGGTTGCGATCGCGGCGATATGCGCCGGGGTGGTGCCACAGCAGCCGCCCGCCATGTTGAGAAAGCCGTCTGCGGCAAACTCGCCCAAGACCTTGGCCATGTGCGCCGGGGTGTCGTCGTACTCGCCGAACTCGTTTGGCAAGCCAGCATTGGGGTGGAGGCTGATGTAGCAATCCGCCACGCGCGAGAGTTCGGCAACGTAGGGGCGCAGGTCGCTCGCGCCCAGCGCGCAGTTGAGACCGATGAAGAGCGGCCGCGCGTGGCGGACCGAATTCCAGAATGCCTCGGTGGTTTGTCCGGTCAGGGTGCGGCCGCTACGGTCGGTGATGGTGCCGGAAATCATCAGCGGCAGCCGGCGTCCCGAGCGCTCGCTGTACTCCGAAATGGCAAACAGCGCGGCCTTGGCGTTCAGCGTGTCAAAGATAGTCTCGACCAGCAGCAGGTCGGCACCGCCACAGACCAGGCCGTCGATGGCGTCGATATAGGCCTTGCGCAACTCCTCGAAACTGACGTTGCGGAAACTGGGATCATGCACGTCCGGCGAAACCGAGGCCGTGCGGTTGGTCGGCCCCAGCACGCCGGCGACGTAACGGGGTCGGCCGTCAGCCGCCGTAGCCCGATCGACCACGCCGCGCGCCAGTTGGGCCCCGGCAAAGTTGAGTTCGCGGGCCAGATCCGACAGCGCATAGTCGGCCTGTGCGATCGAGGTCGAGTTGAAGGTATTGGTCTCAACAATGTCCGCGCCCGCCGCCACGAAGGCGGCGTGAATGTCTTCAATCAGCGCGGGTCGCGTCAGGGTCAGCAGGTCGTTATTGCCCTTGAGGTCGACCGGGTGACTGGCAAAACGGCTGCCGCGGTAGTCCGCCTCGCTCAGGCGGTGACGCTGAATCATGGTGCCCATGGCACCGTCGAGAATCAGGATTTCCCGGGAGAGCCGTTCGCGGAGCAGGGCGTCGAGGGCGGTATCGGGCATGTCAGGTGAGCGTCCGTTTATTGCACTGCAAACAGTTTAGCAGCCCTGCGGATTACGATGGGTCCCTGCGTTTGGCTCAAGCCGTCCCGGCCATGCCGGGGGCGCGGCGGAGCGCAATCGGGCGGCGCAAGACTCGCCAGGCCAGCAGCATCACGCCGATAAGGGCGAGGTGGATGACCCAGAGCCCCAGACTTGTCGGCAAAATGCCCTTGCTCATCAAGGCTCGACCCACCCCGAGCAGATTGCTGTAACCGAAATACCCCGAGATGGCTGTCAAGAGCCAGAGGTACCAGTTGTGCCCGTTGCTGGCCAGCGCAACGAGCACAGCAAGCAGCGGCAGGAGCAGGGCGCTGATCGGCTTGGAGAGGCGCCACTGCAGTTCGATCCGGAAACCTTTCGCGTCATAGCGGAGCAGTTCCATAGTCGGCATGTAATTCACCGAGCCTGAAATATCCGTCGGTACGTGGGCTTCGATTCTCAACGCGTACTTGCCGAAATTAGTCACCACATAATCGAGTTGGCCGGGTTTGGCCTTGTAGGTCACGCCGTCCAAAAACACCGCGAACCGGTCGCCGTCGCCGGGTTCGGTTTCGACTCGTGCCTGATCGGCCCGCAACAGGCCCACATCGTCGCCGTCACGAACCTGCACAAAAACCTGTTCGAGCAGGCGGCTGTCAGTGCCGATTTTTTCGGCATAAACAATGCGCTTGCCCGCGCCGATTTCTTTGAATCGCCCGGCCTTGACGCCGGCGATGGTGGCCTCGTTTTCGGTTTGCTCGCGGATCCGCTGGCTGATTTCCTCAACGCGGGGTTCGGCATAGAGCGTGAGCGTGCCGACCAGCACCGCCGCTACCAGCCCAAGTTTCAGTGCCTCGCCCAGCAGCATCGCCGGGCTGATCCCGGCGGCCCGCATGGCTACCAGTTCCCGGTCTCGTTGTAGGCGGATGATGGCGGCAAAAATGCCCAGAAAAAGGCTCATGGGAATGAGATCTCGCAGGGAGATCAGCATTTTGAGGCCCAGCAATTCGAAGATGTGCCCGGGGGCAATCCGTCCGTCGGCCGCCTGACCGAGAAACGCCGCAAAACGGGTGGTCAGGAAAATGACCAACAAGGCGCCGAGCACCATCGCGAAGGAGCGCAGGAATTCGGACCTGGCATAGCGTTGGAGAATCATCGGCGAGCTTCCGGGTTTAGAGCGCCTGATTTTTACGGTGTCGACTGTCGAGTACGAGGTTATAGCCGGAGACGAACAGCGGGAACAGGTTGGAGAGGATTCCCACGGAGTCATTCTTGCCAAACACAAAATAGCTCAAAAGGCAGACGCTGCCCGTGAGGCTCATATACCAGAATGTTCTTGGCATGACCGGGCGGCCGGAAATGCGTGACGCCAGCAGTTGCACAAACCAGCGACCGGCGAACATCAGCGCGCCGAAATAGCCGACCAGTTTGCCAACCTTCAGTTCAATCCCGAAGCCGTGACCCAGCGGCAGGTTGAAAAACTCGGAAATCGTGGCGTGCAGCGCCAGCAAGCTGTTCATGTCTCGGGGGACTCCGCGCCCAGTTCGATGGTCGAGGTGGGGCGGAACGCACGCCGTTGCAGCCACATCACCCCGAAGATGTCGACGATGCCCACCCACAAGCGGTTGCCGATGCCGTACTTGGACTGCCCGTGCAAGCGTGGCCGATGATTAACCGGCACCGAGACCGCCTCGCCGCCGCTCCGGCGGACCAGTGCCGGCAGGAAACGATGCATGTGGTTGAAGCGGGGCAGCTGCATAAACAGGCTGCGCTCAAACGCTTTGAGCCCACACCCTGTGTCCGGGGTCGCATCGCCCAGCGCGCGGGCCCTGACGCCGTTGGCAATCCGCGAGGAGAGCCGGCGCACCCAGGTGTCCTGCCGGCGCTGGCGATGGCCGCAAATAATCACGGGGTATTGGCCGGCGTGCTCCCCGAGCGCTGCGACCAGCGCCGGGATATCCGCCGGATCGTTCTGGCCATCACCGTCCAGCGTGACGACGATGCGACCGCGGGCGGCATCCACCCCGGAACACACGCCCGCGCTCTGGCCTGCGTTGCGCCGGTGCTGAATCAGGCGCAAACGCCCACCGAAGCTCGGCATCGCGCGCCGGATTCTGCTCGCCGATTCATCCGTGCTGGCGTCGTCGACGACCAGAATCTCAAACGCCAGATCGCGGCATGCGGCGGCGACTTCCTCGACCAGCACAAGGATGTTGTCTGCCTCGTTGTAACAGGGAATGACGACCGAAAAATCGGCGGTGACTGCAGGCGTTGCTGGGCTGGAATTCATCTGTGGGCTGTACCGCCATCACCTCAGGAATGAGCGGTCGCAGTTTAACAGCCCACAGGCGAGGACGGGCATCTCCTTTTGACACCGGTTCGGCGGCCTGACTACAGTGCGGGACCGGTCTACACAAGGCATTCCCCATGGGACATCGACTCTCGAAAATCTACACGCGCACCGGTGATGCCGGCACCACGGGGCTCGGCGACGGCAGTCGTACGGGTAAGGATTCGGCGCGGGTTCACGCCTTGGGCGAAGTAGACGAGCTCAATACGGTCATTGGCCTGCTGCTGTGTGAACCGCTGCCGGGCGATCTCGGCGCCGCGCTGCTCGAAATCCAGCACGACCTGTTTGATCTGGGCGGTGAGTTATCGATTCCCGGCAGCCAGTTGTTGCACGCGGGCGCCGTGCCGCGGCTTGAGCAACTCATCGACCAGTACAACGAAAGCCTGCCGCCGCTGAAGGAGTTCATCCTGCCCGGCGGTAACCGCGCGTCGGCGGTCTGCCAACTCGCGCGTGCGGTCTGTCGCCGCGCCGAGCGGGCAATTGTCACCGCGGCTCAGGCCGGCGAGGTCTCTGACGCGGTCCTGCGCTACGTCAATCGCCTGTCTGATTTGCTGTTCGTGCTTTGTCGGGTGCTCGCGCGGGCAGACGGCGGGCGCGAAGTGATGTGGGATCGGTCTCGCTTCAAAACCGCCGGCGACCCGCCGGCCTAGCGCTGACGCAGGGCCAACACGCCTCCATCGCGCGTCATGTGCAGCCGCTCGAGGCAGGACTGACCGAGCAGCGCGACGCGCGGAAAATTCCCCTCCAGCACGATTGCCTGCACATCGCTCAGCACGATGGGCCCCAATTTGAGTTCGCGCAGACGAAGCGCGTGGGCGGGCGCAGGACCCGCGGCGGTCTCAACGGTGCCGGGCGTGCCGTCGCGCAAAAACATCAGGCCCAGCTTGCGGGCTTCGCGTCCACTCAGGGCGACGGTGCTGGCGCCCGTATCAACCACAAAGCGGACCAGGCTGCCGTTGATGGTGCCATCGACGTAGAAATGCCCGTCGCGCGCTTCACTGAGGGTTAGGCCGGGGCGTTGCGCGGGGGCTGTAAAACTGGCGCCGACGCGCTCGTTCACCGTTAGTTCGCGCACCGCCTCGCCGACTTGCAAGCGCGCTCGGCGACTGTCGGCGGCGAGCAGGATGATGCCATCCACGGCGGGCTTGCCAACTTCCAGCACGCGGCGTTTGCCATCGATAGAGAGCACCGCACGTCCCGGAAACAGCGCTTCAACCCGCAACGCCGGCGCGGCCAGCGCGCCGGTTCCACAGCCCAGCAGCAGGATCAGGAAGATCCCCGTGCCTGTCAGTTTCTGCAAAGTCCGGGATGTCTCCATTAGCCTGCTACACTTGCGCCCCTTTTTTGTAACGTAGCAGATGTGGAGCGTTACCGATGCATATCGCTTGTCTTGATTTTGAAGGTGTTCTGGTTCCCGAAATCTGGGTGGGACTGGCAGAACGAACGGGCATAGAGGAACTGCGGGCGACCACCCGTGAGGTGCCTGACTACGACGTGTTGATGCGGATGCGCCTTGGCGTGATGCGCGACAGGGGGCTCAAGTTCGCCGACATCATGGCGGCTGCCGACAGCCTCTCACCCCTGCCCGGGGCAGCGGAATTTCTCAATGCGCTACGCGGCGAGTTCCAGGTGGCGATTGTCTCCGACACCTTCTATGAGTTGGCCTTGCCGCTCTTGCGCAAGCTGGGCATGCCCATGATGTTGTGCCACCGCCTTCGGGTCGAGGCCGACGGTTCGATTAGCGACTACCAGTTGCGTCAACCCGATCCGAAACGCCACGCCGTGCGCGGATTCAAGTCGATGCGCTATCAGGTGATGTGCACCGGTGACTCCTACAACGACATTCCGATGCTCGAGGAGGCTGACCGGGGCTGCTTTTTCTGCCCGCCGGATAACGTCGTGCGGGACTACCCTCAGTACCCGGTGGCGCGCAGCTACGCCGAGTTGCAGGCCGCATTCAGCGCTGCGCGACAGGCTTTCGGTTAGGCCAAATCAGCGGGCGCTGGGCACCGGTCGTCGGGTGGTATGAGCGCCAGACGCCAGTGCGCAACCGCCCAGGCCAGCAGCGTCTCAGGCGCAGCGCCCAGCAGGCTGTCCGGCGGCGGATGTCCGAGGAATCGGAGCGCCGCTGACAGCACGCGCTCGGCGGCCAAGCCGGAGACCGGCGCAGCCTGTGTCTGTTTGCTGAGCTTGGCGCCGTCAAGGTCCAGCGCTAGCGGCAGGTGGCAATACGCCGGGCTTGGCAGGCCTAGGCACTGCTGGAGATAAATCTGTCGGGCCGTCACGTCTAGCAGGTCGCCGCCGCGCACGATTTCAGTGATGCCGGCGGCGGCGTCGTCAACCACCACCGCGAGGTGGTAGGCCGGCCAGTTTTCAGCCCGCCAGATCACGAAATCGCCGCAGCGGTCGGCGAGATTTTCGCTGACCGTGCCGCGCAGGGCATCCGTAAAAACAATGTGCCTGTTGCCTACCCGGAGACGGTCCGCGCCGCTCACCTCCTTGCCCAGTTGTGCCTGAGCGCAGGTACCCGGGTAGCGGCCGGGGCCTGCCACCCGGCGCGAGCAGCGGCAGCGGTAGAGAAGTCCAGCGTTTTTCAGTTCGGCAAACGCCGCACGATGCGCCTCCTCGCGGTCGCGCTGGTAGACCACCTCACCATCCCAGCACAGACCCAAGCGCTCCAACTGGCGCAGGATCGACGCTGCGGCACCGGGCACTTCGCGCGGTGGGTCGATGTTTTCGATGCGGACCAGCCATTCGCCGCCTTGGGCGCGCGCTTGCAGAAAACTGCCAAGCGCCGCTATCACCGAGCCAAAATGCAGATCACCGCTGGGTGAGGGCGCAAAACGCCCGCGGTAAGCTGTGGTTTCAGCGTTGGCGGGCCGCACCGGTCAAGGCCTGCCGCCCGCGCAATAGCGTTGATACAGCACGCAGGCACCGGCGACGGCGGCCGGCAATAGCAGACAGTTCAACAGGGGCAGGGCGCTGAGCAGGGTGACCCCGCCGCCGAAGCCAAAAGCCAGCCGACGGTGCAGGCGCAGGACCTGCAGGACGCCCGGAAAAGGCTGCCCGCGATGGGCACACGGATAGTCGACAAACTCGACTGCCAGCAACCAGGCGCCGACCACGAACCAGCACAAAGGCGCCAGCAGGTTGAGGCCCGGCACCAGCATGACAAGCACGGGCAATACCAGAAGCAACAGCATGTATTTCAGCTTTTGCCATTCACCGGCCAGGCCTTGCCCCAGTGAACGCCAGCCGCCTGCCTGCGGTGCCTCCAGTGTGGTGGGATCCAGTTCATGCGCGACGGCGGCCGTCAGTTGACTCAGAAACGGGGCGGCGACAATCCCCGCCAGTAGCGCCAGCAAGAAGCCGCAAGCGATGAGGCCAGCGATGCCCAGACCGAGCCAGATGAGCCAGCGCAGCCAGACGAGTGACTCGTCGGCATCAGGCGCGACCAGTGCCAGCAGTTCATTGCCTAGGCCAACCGCCAGGAGACCGAATAAAAGCGTCGAGATCAGCACCGGCATAACGGCCCAGCGGCGCAGGCTGGGGCGCGTTAACAGGACTAGACCCTGCCACAGGCAACGGGCACCGGCGAACAGGCCGGGTGCCGTTGCCGCACTCACGGCAGTTGAACGAGCGCCGGTGCAGACCAGCCCGGTTTACGGTGTTCCACCACGATCGTGGGATAGGTTCCGCCGCGGACGTTGAAGCGCGCGCTCAGGCGGGCGAAGCGTGGGGCGCAGGCTGCGACCATCTCGTCCAACATCTGATTGGTGACCGCTTCATGGAAGGCGCCGACATCACGGAAGGACCAGATGTAGAGCTTCAGGGACTTCAGTTCGATGCAGGCGGCATCCGGCACGTACGCGAGGTCAAGATGGGCAAAGTCAGGCTGACCGGTTTTGGGACACAGGCAGGTGAACTCGGGCATTTCGATATGAATGGTGTAATCCCGGCCGGGCGCGGGATTGCTGAAGGTTTCAAGTGTGCGTTGCGGCGAGGTCGCCATGGCAGTAATCCACGATAGGGAAGGGTGCGGCATCCTACACGCCCGGATGAACCCGGATAAAGCGCTTTCGTCACCCGTTTTTATGCTGAGCTCAGGGTAATTTTGTTTCGCCAAAACAAAAGGATGTGTCAGGTCGCACGGTCGCTGGCGCGTTTGTGCGGCCTGATCTCGTGGGGTATGCTTCGGGCATGCGTATCGCCCGAATCAAGCTTGCCGGCTTCAAGTCTTTTGTCGACCCGACCACCCTCCATCTGCCCGGAAATCTCACCGGGATCGTGGGGCCTAATGGCTGCGGGAAATCCAATATCATCGACGCCATGCAGTGGGTCATGGGCGAGACCTCTGCCAAGCAATTGCGTGGCGACTCCATGGTCGACGTCATTTTCAGCGGCTCCAACACCCGCAAGCCAGTCGGGCAGGCGATGGTCGAACTGGTGTTCGATAACGCCGACGGCTCGGTCGGCGGGCCCTACGCGAGCTTCGCCGAAATTTCGATCCGCCGCACGGTCGGCCGTGACGGCAACTCCAACTACTCCCTGAACGGCACGCGGTGCCGGCGTAAGGACATCATCGACGTCTTCCTCGGGACCGGCCTCGGGGTACGCGGCGGTTACTCGGTGATCGAGCAGGGGATGATCTCGCGGGTCATCGAGGCTAAGCCCGAGGAACTCCGAAATTTTTTGGAGGAGGCGGCCGGCATCTCGCGCTACAAGGAGCGCAGACGCGAAACGGAAACTCGGATCCGCCACACCAACGAGAATCTCGAACGCGTTAACGACATCCGTCAGGAGCTGGAAAAACAGCTCAACCATCTGCAGCGACAGGCCAAGGCGGCTGAGAAATATCAGGAGCTGAAAAACGAGGAGCGGCGGCTCGAAGCCGAACACATCGCGCTGCGTTGGCAGCAGATCGATCTCGCGCGGCAGGCCCAGCGACTGCAGATCGGAACCCGCGAAACCGAGTTGGAAGCCGCCCTGTCCTCGCTACGCAAGCTGGAAAACGAACAGGTGGCCCTGCGGGAGGAACAGACCGCGGGGCAGCAGACCTTCAACGCCGCGCAGAGCGCGTTCTATGCGCGCAGCGCCGACATCACCCGCATCGAGCAATCGATCCAGTTGCAGGAAGAGCGGCAGCGCGCACTGGAGCAGGAACTCAGCCGGGTCAGACAGAGCCAGCAGGAAGCCGTGCGCATGCTGGCGGGCGACCGCGAAAAACTGGGCGAATTGGACGCCTTGATGGCATCGCTGACGCCCGCTTTCGAGAACAGTTCTGGCAGTGAAGAGGCGGAGGCCGACAAACTGCGGCGCGCCGAGCAGGCGGCAGACGCCTGGCAGCAGGCCTGGGACGCCTTTAACCGCGAATTTACCGAGGTCTCGCGTGCCGAACACGCGGGACAAGCCCGGATCGAGTTGCTCGCACGAGATCAGACTGAGGCCAGCCGCCGTCTGGAAAACCTTAGCGCTGAGCGCGGACGGCTTGACCCGGTCAGCATTGAGCAGCAGTTGACACAGGAACGCGCTGCCCTGGCCGCAAAAATGACCGAACTCGACGCCCTGCGCGCCGACCAGCAGTCGACCCGCGAAGCCGTCGCACAGGCGCGGGAATCGGTGCAGGCACAGGGACGGTTACTGCACACCAAGCGCGGCGCCTCACAGGAAGCCCGCGGGAAACTGGCCTCTTTGAGGGCACTGCAGGAGGCTGCGCTGGGACGCGACCAGCGCGCGCTGATGACCTGGCTGGGCGCCAACGGACTCGGCGAAAGTCGGGCGCTGGCTGAGGCATTGACGATCGAACCGGGCTGGGAACAGGCGGTCGAGACCGCGCTGGGCAATCGCTTGACGGCCCTGTGTGGCGACGGGCTCGACCGGGTGCTGCTGGATGCGCCGGCCGGCACAGCCCCCGCGGCCTTGCTGAACGCGATCAGTCTGACCGCGGTGCCGACGGCTGAGCGTGCAGGTACCGGCCCAGGCTTGCCGCGCTTGACCGATAAACTCGCGAGCCCGTTCGCGCTTGCTTCCTTGCTGGGCGACGTTTTCGCCGCGCCGGATCAGGCCGCCGCCGAAGCCGCGCGCTCGCAACTGTTGCCGCATGAGTCAATCGTAACGCCGCAAGGGATCTGGCTGGGACCCAACTGGGTACAGGTGCCCGGGCGTCGACAGGCGGATGACAGCGTGCTGGTGCGCGAGCGTCGACTCGACGAACTGCGGCGGGAAGACGAGCAGTTGAAGGCCGGAATCACGGAACTCGAAGCCACCCAACGCGACGCCCAGCAGCAACAGCAGCAGCTTGAAAAGCGCGATAGCGAACTCACCGGGCAGTTGAACGCCCGAAACGGCGAACTGGCCGAGCTGCGCGGACGCGTCCAGCGGCGAGAGGGGGAGCTGTCGCAGACCCAGAATCGGCTGCAGGAATTGACCCGACAGGCCGGGGAGACCGGCCAACGAGCCGAGTCCGGCGTTCGCGAACTGGCCGGCTTGCGCGAAGAAGCAGCCCGTTTGCAAGCTGCCTTGCAGGCGCTTGAGGCGCGACGCGGCGCCTTGGGTGAGGAGCGGCGGCAGGTGCAGCTGGCACTGGAAGAATCGCGCAATACCTGGCGGCAGGCCCGTGATGCGCGTCACGCGCTGGCGCTGCAGATGGAAAGCCTGAAGTCCGGCCGCGGGGCGCTGGAGCACGCCATCGAGCGCAATACCCGCCTCAGTCAGGAACTGGCCGCCCGCTGCGAAACTCTGGAGCAGGAACTGGCTGCTGCGCTCGCGCCGCAGGCAGGCTTGCGGGAATCGCTTGATGCGGCGCTGGCCGAACGGATTGCCAGCGAGCAGGCGCTCAAAGCCGCGCGCGAAGCACTTGAAGGCATCGACTTGCGTCTGCGTCAGTGCGAAGAACAGCGCAGCGGTCTGGAAAAAGACGCCAGTGAACGCCAGCGCGCGCTGGAGCATGCGCGGCTCGAAGACCGTGCGTTGCAAGTGCGGGCGCAGGAGCAGGAAGACCGGCTGGCCCAAACCGGCCAGACGCTCGAGACAGTGCTCGGGGCGCTGCCTGAGGGTGCCAATGAGGACATCTGTCGCGAGAAGTTGGCGGCGGTGGCCACGCGAATCAGCCGGCTCGGCCCGATCAACCTCGCCGCGATCGATGAGTTCAATCAGCTCACCGAGCGCAAATCTTATCTCGACGCGCAATTTACCGATTTGACGCAAGCCTTGAGCACGCTCGAAGACGCGATGCGCAAGATAGACAAGGAAACGCGCACCCGATTCCGGGAGACCTTCGATCAGGTAAACGCCGGGCTGCAGCGGTTATTCCCGGTGCTGTTCGGTGGCGGTCATGCCTATTTGGAACTGACGGGCGATGACCTGCTGGAGACTGGCGTTAGCGTGATGGCGAGGCCGCCGGGGAAGCGAAACAGCAGCATTCACCTGCTGTCTGGCGGTGAGAAGGCGCTGGCTGCGCTGTCCTTCGTGTTCGCCCTGTTCGAGCTGAATCCGGCGCCATTCTGCTTGCTGGACGAGGTTGATGCGCCGCTCGACGACGCCAACGTGGTGCGGCTTTCCGAGATGCTGCGTCAGATGTCGGCGCACGTGCAGTTCCTGTTCATCTCGCATAACAAGGTGACGATGGAAATTGCCGAGCAACTGATTGGCGTGACCATGCACGAGCCCGGCGTGTCGCGACTGGTGACGGTCAACATGGAGGAGGCGGTACAACTCGCCGGCGCGGTCTGAACCCGGCCGGACGTGGCGCGTAGCGGTCACCCGACAACAGGCAACATGGAAACTCCTTCCTGGACTTTACGTATCGCGCTGCTGCTGGCGGGCCTGGCGGTGGTGCTGGTGGTTTACGTATTCACCCAATGGCGACGACGGCGGGATCTCAACCGTCGTCATCGGCGTCTGCGTGATGTCTGGCCGCGGCGGCGCGGCGAGTTTGAACTCGAGGAAGAAGATGCGGCACTCGACGCCGGAGGCGCCCGGCCGCCACCGGAAGACGACTACGAAATCATCGTGCTCAAGCCGCGCGAGAAAATTGAGGAAATGCCGGCTGTCAGCCATGACATCGCGGCGCCCGCAGCAGTGGCTGAGATAGCTGACGATCCGCCACTGGCACCAATCCCTGAGCCCGATGCCCCGCGACGCACGCCGCGTAAACGCCGCGATAATCAACTCTCGCTCGGCTTCGGCGAGGCCGAAGCGGGCGCGGACGAGCATTCCCCGCGCATCCCCGCGCCGCCACAGCCGGAAGTATTGGCGCTTTATCTGCGCCCGCTGAATGGCGGCCGTTTTGACGGTGAATCGCTGGTGAAGGCCTTCGCCAATGTGGGCTTGAAGTTCGGGGAGATGAACATTTACCACCACTACGGGGCCGGCAACCTGCGGGTCACCAAGCCCTTGTTCAGCCTGGCGAACATGTTTGAACCCGGACAGTTCGACCCGGACGAAATGGCGAGCTTCAACACCGAAGGACTGGCGATGTTTATCCAGTTTCCGGGCGCCTTGAGCGGGCCGGTGGCCTTCGAGCTATTTCTCAGCGTGGCCCAGCGATTGATGGAAGAACTCAAGGCCGACCTGTTAAGCGAACCGCGTAAACCACTGGATGCGCTGTCCATCGAGCGCATGCGCCGAATTGCCGCCCGCTATGTCCCGCAGCGATAAAGCTAATATTCGCGCGCAAATTGAGGCTCTCCGGGCCGACATCCACGCGCATGACCATCGCTACTACGTGCTCGACGACTCGGTCATTTCGGACCTTGCCTATGACGACCTGATGCGCGAGTTGCAGGCGCTGGAGGCGGCGCACCCCGAATACGACAGCCCGGATTCCCCCAGCCGGCGAGTAGGTGGCCGACCGGCCGAAGGCTTCGCGCCGCAAACGCATCGCCGGCCAATGCTCTCGCTGGCTAACGCGTTTTCGCGCGAAGAATTTATGGAGTTCAATCGCCGCGTGTGCGAGCGGCTTGGGCAAACCGAAGTCAGCTATGTGGCGGAAACCAAACTCGACGGGCTGGCGATTAATCTGACCTACGAATCCGGGGTGCTGGTCAGCGCCGCGACGCGTGGCGATGGCGAAGTGGGTGAGGACGTCACGGCAAATATCCGCACCATCGGATCAGTTCCACTGACGCTCAGGCAGGCTCCGGCGCTGCTCGAAGTGCGCGGCGAAGTCTATCTGCCGCATCGGGGCTTTGAGGCGCTGAACGCGCAGCAGCTAGCGCAAGGGGGCAAGGCTTTCGCCAACCCGCGGAATGCCGCTGCCGGCAGCCTGCGCCAACTCGATCCGGCAGTTACCCGCGCCCGTCCGCTGACCGTCTATTGCTACGGCGTAGGCGCTTGTGAGGGGGCGGATGTGCCGCCCACCCATTTTGAGTTGCTGAACTGGCTGCGTGAATTGGGTTGCCGGGTTTCACCCGAGACGGCACGCGTTGACGGGGTTGAGGCGGCGCTCGCCTACTACGCCGCCATGGAAGCGCGCCGCCCGACGCTTGGATACGATATCGACGGGGTGGTGTTCAAGGTCGACCGGCTCGACTGGCAGACGGAACTCGGTCAGGTTTCGCGCTCACCGCGCTGGGCGGTGGCGTTCAAGTTCAGGCCCGAAGAACGCGAGACCCGGGTGCTGTCGATCGACGTGCAGGTCGGGCGCACGGGCGCGCTTACGCCAGTCGCACGCCTGGAACCCGTGTTTGTGGGTGGGGTTACGGTAACGAATGCGACGCTGCACAACGCAGAAGAAATCGCCCGCAAGGACGTTCGGGTGGGTGACACGGTGCTGGTGCGCCGGGCCGGTGATGTGATTCCCGAGGTGGTCAGCGTGGTGTCGGCCAAACGGCCGTCCGGCACGGTTCCGTTTGTGATGCCCACAACGGTGCCGGATCAGGCATTGCAGCAGCAGGTGCAGGCACTCATTCATTTTGCCTCGCGCCGGGCCATGGATATTGAAGGTCTGGGCGACCGTTTGGCCGAACAACTGGTGCGCGAAGGATTGGTTAGCACGCCGGCCGATCTATACGGCTTGAACGTCGAGCAACTGACAGCGCTTGAGCGCTTGGGCGAGAAATCGGCAGAAAATCTGGCGCAGGCTATCGACCGTAGCCGGCGCAGCACGCTACCGCGCGTGCTGTTTGCCGTCGGAATTAGCGAAGTCGGCGAGACGACGGCCCGTCAGTTGGCGCAGCACTTTGGCACGCTCGACGCGATCGCGGCGGCTAATACCGCGACGCTGGAACAAGTGCCCGACATCGGGCCGGTGGTTGCTGGGCATATCGCCCGGTTTTTTGCTGACCCGGCGCACCTCGACCTGCTGCATCGTCTGCAAGTGCTGGGCGTCACCTGGCCCGAAATTGCGACGGCAGAGAAAGCGGATGCGCCGCTCGTGGGATGGACCGTGGTGCTGACCGGCGCGCTGGACAGCATGACCCGCGATGAGGCCGGTGACCGCTTGTTGACGCTGGGCGCTAAAGTCAGCGGCAGCGTCTCCAAGAAAACCACGCTGGTGGTCGCGGGCAGCGATGCCGGATCAAAAGCCCGTAAAGCCCTTGAACTGGGGATTCCGCTGACGGATGAGGCGGGCTTGCTGAGGCTGCTGGAAGATCCCCGCGGCGTCGCTCCGGAATTGGTTCCGCCTTAAGCCCTGAGATCCTCGCTGACCACCCGGTCGCGTCCCTGATGCTTGGCGCCGTATAGCCGTGCGTCGGCCCGGTGAAGCAGGGTGGTCGCACTGTCATCCGTCTGCCAGGCGCTTACCCCAATGCTTACCGTGACGGTCAGGGCGTTTCCAGGCGCTTTGCCTCGCGATTTTCGCACCGACTCCCGCACGCGTTCGGCCAGACGACGCCCGCCATCCAGATTGGTATTGCTGAGCACCACCACAAACTCCTCGCCGCCATAACGGAACACGCCGTCGCTGGTGCGGGTGGCGGCCGTAATTTGCCGCGCAGTTTCAATCAGCACGTGGTCGCCCGCCGCGTGACCGTGGGTGTCGTTGATCGCTTTAAAGTAATCGATGTCGACCATCATCACGCAGAGCGGTGTGCCATGACGGGCTGCCAGCAACACCTGATGGTCCAGATGTTGGCGCAGTCCGTTTCTGTTCTGCACGCCGGTTAGCGGGTCGATGGTCGCGGAGCGCAAGGCACGCTCGTAGAGCAGCGCGTTGCGCAGCGGGAAGACGAGCGTACAAAGCATCGACTCGAACAGCCGCAGGTCCTCGGGTGAGAACGGCTGGCTGCGGCTGATGGTGATGTTCCCCAGCGAGCTCCCGTGCAGATCGAGGTGGTAGTTGGCGCGGTGTGCATAAGCACGTCCTTCGTCGTAGATGACGTCTTCTTCACGATTGCGATAGCGAAAGCTGAAGCGCCGGATGTGGGTTTGTGCCTCACGCACGAATCGTTGCAGAACCTCGTCGACCACCAGGCTGCCATGGAGCGCATTGGCCATTCGCAGGCGCAACAGCTCCGACGTAGGGCCACTGTCGCGCTGGAAGTCCCCGAAGGCCAAATTGGTGGTGTCGTATCCAGCATCAGCTATCAGGGACAGTTCGGCGAGATGGATCATCGTGAGCTCCTGTTGGGTCGCTCATGGGCTTAAGCGGTTTTCGTGCCAAGCGCGGCGCGAAATGCCAATTTGCCAATGATGTCCAAGACGGCGCTATTTTTTGACGAAATCAGCCGGATTTTTCGGCATGGCGCCGATGGAAAGCGAGGAGTGAACTCGAAACGCCGCTTTCGTGGCTAATTAGTTTCGGCTGGGCCGCCAAAGTTTTGCCGCCAGGACGGCAAGGACTGGCCGGTCATTGCAAATCAAATTGCCGCCCGTGCAGACCGCTTGCCGCCTCACTCAATAGATAGAGCAAGCCCGGTGCGAGGCTTTCCGGCGAGGGCAGTCGGTCGGCATCTTCCGCCGGATAGGCCTGCGCACGCATTTCTGTGCGGCAGCGGCCGGGGTTTACCGAATTAACGCGGACGATGCCTTCTGCTGCCAGTTCATCAGCGAGCACCTGCATCAGATTTTCCAGCGCCGCCTTGGAAGCGGCGTAGGCACCCCAGTAGGCGCGTCCCTGACGGGCCACGCTGGAGCTTACAAAAAGCACGCGTGCGTCGCTCGCCCGACGCAGCAAGGGCAAACAGCTGCGGACAAGCAGATAGGGACTATGCAAATTGACCTGAAAAACGCGAGCCCACAACGCCGGATCACTGGCGGCGATCGGCGAGAGTTCGCCCAGCATGGCCGCATTGACCACTAGGCCGTCGAGATGCCCGAAGCGGTCACCCAGTAATGTCGCGATTTCTTCGTACTGCTCCAGCGTGGCGGCTTCCAGATTGCAGGGCACCAGTACGGGTTCGGGGTGCCCGGCGGCCAGGATTTCGTCCGCGAGGCTTTCCAGTGCCGGGACGCTCCGCGCCAGCAGGACGGTCTGCGCGCCAGCGGCGGCACACTGGCGGGCAATCTCGCGCCCCAGTCCGCGCGACGCCCCGGTAATGAGGATCTGGCGCCCGTGCAGGCTATGTTCCTCAGGTCGGAAGGCAGCCGGCAGGCTCAGCTTTTCGGCTATGTTCGACATGGTGGCTTATCCAAAGTCACCGGCGCGAAGTATGGTGTCGCGCTGGTAGTTGCGGTCATCTGTGTCTGGATAATCCAGCGTGAAATGCAGGCCGCGGCTCTCCTTGCGCTTCAGGGCGCAACGAATCACGAGTTCGGCGACCTGCACCAGATTACGCAGCTCAATGAGGTCGCTGGTCACCCGGAAGTTCGCGTAGAACTCGCCAATTTCATTGCGCAGCAGGTGAACGCGACGTCTTGCGCGTTCCAGGCGCTTGGTCGTCCGCACAATGCCCACGTAGTCCCACATGAAGCGCCGCAGTTCGTCCCAGTTATGGGAAACCACCACTTCCTCGTCGGCGTCGGTCACCTGGCTTTCATCCCAGGGTGGGACCTCAGGCAGGCGGGGGCGCTCGTGCAGTTGGCTGCGGATGGAGGCGGCCGCTGAGCGCGCCGTGACCAGACATTCGAGCAGCGAATTACTGGCCATCCGGTTGGCGCCGTGCAGGCCGGTGGAGGCCACTTCACCAATTGCATAGAGCCCCGGCAGTGACGTCCGGCCAGCAAGATCGGTCAACACGCCGCCACAGAAGTAGTGCGCCGCAGGAACCACCGGCAGGGGTTCGCTGGTCAGGTCGAAACCAAAGGTCTTGCAGTGCTGGGAAATCGTCGGAAAGTGGCTGTGGATGAATTCAGGCGATTTATGGGAGATGTCGAGGTACACGCAGTCGGCGCCCAGACGTTTCATTTCATGGTCGATAGCGCGGGCCACGATATCGCGCGGCGCAAGCTCGCCCCGCGGATCGAAGCGCTGCATAAACGGATCACCGTTGGGCAGGAGCAGTCGGGCGCCTTCGCCGCGCAGTGCCTCGGTCACGAGAAAGGACTTGGCCTTGGGGTGATAGAGGCAGGTCGGATGAAACTGGACGAACTCCATATTGGCGACCGCACAGCCCGCGCGCCAGGCCATGGCGACCCCATCGCCGGTCGCGATGTCTGGATTGCTGGTGTAGAGATAGACCTTGCTTGCCCCACCGGTGGCCAATACGCACCAGGTGGCGCGCACGGTGATGACGGTATTGGTTTTGCGGTCCAGCACATAGGCGCCAACGCAGCGATCGGGCGTGGTCCCGAGCTTGCCCAGCGTGATGAGGTCAATGGCGATGTGCCAGTCGAGCAGGTCGACGTTCGGATGCGCGCGGATACGGTCGAGGAGGGTGGTTTCGATGGCAAGCCCGGTTGCGTCATCGGCATGCACCACGCGGCGCATGCTGTGCCCCCCTTCGCGGGTGAGGTGGACAACCGGCGTGCCGTCTTCGTTATTGACCGTGGTGAAGGGGACACCCACCGACTGGAGCCAGAGGATCGCTTCGCGGCCATGCCTGACGATGTGCTCTACCGCCGGTCGGTGGCAGAGTCCCGCACCCGCTTGCAGGGTGTCCTCAATGTGAGCCTCTATGCTGTCTGCCGGGTCCATGACCGCAGAGACACCGCCTTGCGCGTAACGCGTGTTGGTTTCCGCCAGATCGGCCTTGGCCAGAATGCAGACGCGCAGTTCATCGGCCAGTTCAAGCGCCAGCGCCAAACCGGCGGCGCCGCTACCGATGACTAGAACGTCATAATCTTGCTGGTGTGTCATCGTCGGGCGGCTTGTATACTTTCTTGACGTTGAGAATTAATGCCTTGCCTCCCGAACCAAATCCCCGCTTCATGGTCTACGCGACAGATACGTCCGAAAGATGCCGGCTGATCATATCAGGGAGGTTTCCCTGATGGGCGAGCATCTGGCCGATGAAGAACTGGTCGCGAGAGTTCAGCGTGGAGACAAATGCGCGTTTGATCTGCTGGTTCTGAAGTATCAGCATCGCATCGTCAAACTGGTCTCCCGCTACGTTCGCAATCCGGCTGATGCGCTGGATGTGACGCAGGAAGCATTCATCAAGGCCTACCGGGCACTTGGCAATTTCCGGGGCGAAAGCGCTTTCTATACGTGGCTTTATCGAATTGCGATCAATACGGCTAAAAATCATTTGTCCGCATTGGGACGCCGCCCCAGAGAGGGCGATGTCTATGGTGCTGACGGCGAGCCTATCTCGCTGGATGAACTTCAGTCAGATGGGGACACCCCCGAGAAGAGCTTACTCGTAGATGAAATCAAGCAGACCATTTTGAAGACGATGGCCGCCCTGCCCGAGGACCTCCGGACGGCCATTACCCTGCGCGAGATTGAGGGCCTCAGCTACGAAGAAATTGCCGACGCGATGGACTGTCCGATCGGCACCGTCCGCTCCCGAATTTTTCGGGCGCGAGAAGCGCTGGACGCGCAGTTAAAGCCGCTAATCGAGCAGTAGGAGCACGCTGTATGGAGTTGAATCAGGAACAGCTTTCCGCCCTCGTCGACGATGAACTTGAGCAGGTAGGCCCTGCAATCAGTCGCTTGCTCGCGGCTGATGGCGCCGCCGACAGGCAGCGCTGGGCGCGCTACCACTTGATCGGCGAACTCCTCCGCGACGGGGGCGCCGAAGCCGAAGCAGCCGGTCTGGGCGCGAGAATCAGTCAGGCCATCGCGGCCGACCCCCCGCTAATTGCGGCCCCAAAGCCAGCCGAAGCGCCCGCACGGAGATGGTTGCGCCCTGCGCACGCACTCGCCGCCAGCCTTGCCGCCGTCGGGGTGTTTGGTGTGTCGCAGGTGGTGAGTCTGCACCGTGGTGCCTCCGAATTCCCGCTTGCTCAGCCTGGCAGCAATTACGAAGGCGAGCAGGGCGACACGCTGGGGGTGTCCGCCAGTGAGCGCGCCGAGCAGCGGCGCCGACTGAATAGCTACATCGTTAATTTCAACGAGCAACGAGATTCACTGACACTGCCCAAGTTGCACCCCTACGTGAGGATCGTTGGCTTTCATAACGAGGGAAAGCCTTGACCAGAAGAGGACAACTCTGGGGCGGGGTATGGCTGGTGCTTCACGGGTTCATCTGTGCCCCGGCTTGGGCAGAGACCGCGGAGGCATTGCTTGGACGCATGATGACTTCCGCGCGTCAACTGGATTACGAAGGGGTTTTCGTCTACCAACGGGGTGATTCCATTCACACCATGCGGGTCGTTCATCGCGGCAGTGGCCCCACCGAACAAGAAAAACTGGTGTCGCTAACCGGACCGGTGCGGGAAGTGATCAGGGATGGCTCGAAGGTCATTTGCAAATTTGCTGACCGAGACGCCGTTCTGGTTGAAGAGCAGCAACCTCGCAACCCGATGAATTTCAATATCGCCGGCCCGCTGGAAACGCTGGCCGCGCTCTACAGGCTTGAAATTGAGGGCGGCGATCGCGTGGCTGGTCGCGCCACGCAGGTGGTGCACGTCGCACCGGTGACCCCGGACCGCTATGGCTACCGGCTCTGGATCGATGAAGAAACTGGCCTGCTTCTAAAATCGACGGTGCTGGATAACGAACAGCGTTCGCTTGAGCAGGAACAATTTGCAGAGGTAACCGTCGGCATCTCTCTGCCAGATGAGCGCTTTCATTCGGAACTTTCCGACGACCATCAGGTGCATTACACCCACGAGGCGAACGCGATAGGAGCGGCCCAGAAGGGGGCAGCTGGCCCGGCCCAGGACTGGACCGTGAGCTGGTTGCCAGCGGGCTTTGAGCAACATCACGACCAATCCCGGGCGACTGGGGCGAGTCAGCAGCCGGTTCGGCATTTCGTGTATTCTGACGGCTTGGCCACTGTCTCTGTTTTCATTGAGAAACTGCGCAAGGACATGGCACCGATGCACGGTTATTCGTTGGTCGGTGCCGTCAATGCGTTCAGTTGGGTCGCGCATGAGCACCAGGTGACAGTGGTGGGTGAGGTGCCAAAGGCCACGGTCCGGAGAATCGCCGGGTCGGTAGCGCCGCAAACTACCGAATAGAGTCCCGTCATGCCGCTACACACACGATTGCTTGCGTGCCTTCCGTCCACCCTCCTGGGGCTATGGATGACCATGGTCCCCTGCGTGTCCTCAGCACTGAGTCTGGGCGGCCTGCCCGATTTCACCTCGATGGTCAGCGAATACAGCCCGGCGGTGGTCAACATTTCCACCACGTCCAAGGTGGATGAAGAGGCAGATGCCGAGCCGTCGGAAGAGGAACTCCCCGGCGGCATGCCGAACTTGCCGGACGGCCACCCGCTCAACGACCTTTTCAAAAGGTTTTTTGGCGAACAGCAGCCCGGTCAGGGCGAACGTCCCGAAGGCCCTTCCTCGCTGGGATCGGGATTCATTATTTCTAAAGACGGTTACGTCATCTCCAATTCCCATGTGGTGAAAGGCGCCAGCGAGATCATCGTGCGGCTCTCCGATCGTCGGGAACTAAAAGCTGAATTGGTGGGGAGCGACCCACGCAGCGACATCGCGGTGCTAAAAGTAAAAGCCGAAGGCGACTTACCAACGGTTAAACTTGGGCGCTCGGAGGCCTTGAAAGTTGGCGAATGGGTGCTGGCCATCGGTTCGCCATTCGGCTTTGACCACTCGGTAACGGCGGGGATCGTCAGCGCGAAGGGTCGCAGCCTGCCAAACGAGAACTATGTGCCGTTCATCCAGACGGACGTTGCGATCAATCCGGGCAATTCTGGCGGACCGCTGTTTAATCTGGCGGGCGAGGTTGTTGGCGTCAATTCCCAAATTTATAGCCGTACCGGTGGCTTCATGGGCCTGTCGTTCGCGATCCCGGTAGACGTCGTTATGAATGTATACAAGCAAATTCGCGAGAACGGTGCGGTTAGCCGCGGCTGGCTCGGGGTGCTAATTCAAGACGTCACCGGTGAACTCGCAGAATCCTTCAAGATGGATACCCCACACGGTGCTTTGGTATCCAAGGTGCTACCGGAGAGCCCGGCGGCCAAGGCCGGAATTAAGGCTGGCGATGTCATTACCAAGTTCAACGGTAATGCGATCAATCTCTCCTCTGATTTGCCACCGCTGGTAGGCACGACTTCCGTTGGCCAGAACATTCCGGTCGAGGTCATGCGTGATGGTGCCGCCCGGCGGATGACCGTCGAAATCGGAAAATTGCCAGAGGCCGAAGCCGCCAGTGAGCGGCCGGAGCGGAAGCCGGAAGTCGAAAAAGGTGTATCCGAGGAGCGCCTCAAGATCCGCATTCGCGACTTGAAACAAGATGAACTGGAAGAGTCGAAGCAAAAGGGGCCCGCCGTTGTCGTCGAGAAGGTGAAAGCCGGCCCGGCCGCGGAAGCGGGCCTGCAAGCGGGAGACCTCATCGTCCAGTTTAATTTCCGCGAGATCAAAACGACCCGTGATCTGCTCGCTGCAGTTAAGGATCTCGCTGCCGGCGCGAAGGTCCCTGTGCTGATTCAGCGCGAAGGAAACCCGATTTTTCTCGCCGTCGAGATTCCTAAATCTTGAACAATCCCCGTCGGATTACCGTTATTAGCCGACAGCGCTGTGAACTTTGCGCGGAGTTGCTGGATCAACTCGCGCCCTACGTGAGTGCCGGCCGCTTGTCACTTGAAGAAATCGACGTCGATACCGATCCGGCGCTCTTGGCGTTGCACGCCTGGCGCGTACCGGTGGTGATGGAAAATGGGCGCGAACTGCTGTGGGGACGCATCGAGCCCGCTGAAGTGCAGGCAAGCTTTGGCCCGTCCTCACTAGCCTAACGCACCTGGTCGCCCCCCAGCCCCGTCCGCAAAAGCCCTTTGTTTATGAAAAATATTCGCAATTTCTCGATCATTGCCCATATCGACCATGGGAAATCCACGCTGGCCGACCGCTTCATCCAGATCTGCGGCGGCCTGTCTGACCGCGAGATGGAGCATCAGGTACTCGACTCGATGGATCTTGAGAAAGAACGCGGCATCACGATCAAGGCACAGAGCGTGAGCCTCGACTTTCACTCGCGGGATGGCGAAACCTATCACCTGAACTTTATCGATACCCCGGGTCACGTGGATTTTAGTTACGAGGTGTCCCGGTCGCTTGCGGCCTGTGAAGGTGCGCTGCTCGTGGTGGACGCCGCGCAGGGCGTGGAAGCGCAGTCGGTCGCAAACTGCCACAAGGCCATTGACCAAGGGCTGGAGGTGCTCCCCGTCCTCAACAAGATCGACTTGCCCTCGGCAAACCCCGACCGGGTAGCCGTTGAAATCGAAAACATCATCGGCATTGATGCCACTGATGCCTTGCAGGTCAGCGCCAAGACTGGACTGGGGATTACGGATTTACTTGAGCAACTGGTTCAGCGCATTCCACCTCCGGCCGGTTCTCCATCGGCGCCACTCAAAGCGCTGATCATCGACTCCTGGTTTGATAACTATTTGGGGGTGGTGTCGCTGGTGCGAATTTTTGAGGGTGAGTTGGTGGCAGGCCAACGCATTCGAATTATGTCTACAGGTCGCGATGCGACCGCAGATCAGGTGGGTATTTTCACGCCTAAACGGGTGCGGCGAGACAAGTTATCAACCGGCGAAGTGGGCTTTCTCGTCGCCGGGATCAAAGAGATTAACGGCGCGCCGGTGGGCGACACCGTCACCACTGCGCAGGGTGGCGCCACGGAGGCGTTACCGGGATTCCAGAAATCCAAGCCCAATGTGTTCGCCGGCATGTATCCCATCGATTCTTCGGATTACGAAGCTTTCCGCGATGCCCTGGCGAAGTTGCGGCTTAACGATGCCGCCTTGCAATACGAGCCAGAGACCTCGGAAGCCTTGGGCTTCGGGTTCCGCTGCGGCTTTCTCGGCATGCTCCACATGGAAATCATTCAGGAGCGGCTCGAGCGCGAATACGACATGGAACTCATCACCACGGCCCCCACGGTGGTGTATCAGGTGGCTTTGCGTAACGGCGAAGTCATGAACATCGATAATCCGGCGCGCCTGCCCGGCCCGACCGAGGTGGCGGAAATCCGCGAGCCCGTCATTCAGGCCGACATTCTCACGCCGCAGGATTATCTGGGTAATGTGATGACGCTGTGTATCGAAAAACGCGGCGTCCAGCTGAAGCTTAATTTTGCTGCGACTCAGGTGGCCGTCAGTTATGCCATCCCGATGAGCGAAATGGTGCTCGATTTCTTCGACCGGCTGAAATCCCTGTCCCGTGGCTACGCATCGATGGATTACAGTTTTCTGCGCTATGAGCCTGCCGATATGGTTAAGGTCGATGTGCTGATCAACGGGGACAAGGTCGATGCGCTTTCGATCATCGTTCACCGGACTGAAGCCGAGCGGCGCGGTCGTGAGTTGGTCAGCAAGATGCGTGAAATCATTCCACGCCAGATGTTCGATGTGGCGATTCAGGCGGCTATTGGCGCCAAAATCGTCGCGCGGGAATCCGTCAAGGCAATGCGCAAAAACGTGACCGCCAAGTGCTACGGCGGCGACATCACGCGTAAACGGAAGCTGCTCGAGAAACAAAAAGAGGGCAAAAAGCGCATGAAACAGGTCGGGTCGGTGGAAATTCCGCAGGAAGCCTTCATGGCGGTGCTGAGCGTGAGGAAACAGAAGTGATCTTCGATTTCTCGACAATATTAGTGTTGCTTTGTGCGCTAAGCGGTCTGATCTGGGCAGTCGATTCTGCGGTCTTCAAGCGCAAGCGCGCCCCGGGTCAAATGCCGTCGCTGCTTGTCGAGTACGCGCAGTCGTTCTTCCCTGTTTTCTTCGTGGTGCTGGTTCTGCGCTCGTTTCTGCTTGAACCTTTTCGGATCCCGTCGGGGTCGATGATCCCCACGCTGTTGGTGGGCGATTTTATTTTGGTCAACAAGTTCGACTACGGTATACGGCTGCCGGCCGTGAATACCAAAGTAATCGAAATCGGCAATCCGAAGCGCGGCGATATCGTGGTGTTCCGCTACCCGGAAAACCCGGCCACACCGTTCATTAAGCGTATTATCGGGGTGCCGGGTGACCGACTGGTCTATCGAAACCACCAACTGATACTGAACGACGTACCAGTTCCCACGAGTGACGAAGGGACGTTCATCGGCGTGAAGTCGGCGACCCAGCACAGTGGCGTCGCGCGATGGACAGAACAACTGCCCGAGCGCTCGCACGAAATCATCGTTGACCCCAAACAGGAGGGATTTGGCTGGGAGGGAACGGTCCCGCCGGGGCAGTATTTCGTCATGGGCGATAATCGGGATAATAGTCGCGACTCGCGGTTCTGGGGTTTCGTCCCGGACGAAAATCTTATTGGGCGTGCCTTTATGATTTGGATGAACTGGGACGGCGGTCCGGACTTCCGGCGGATTGGCACTTTCCTTCGCTAAGGCATGAAAGGTCTGTATGCACACACTACGGCGTGATCAATCTGGCGTAAGCCTGAGCGGGCTCCTGTTCTGGGCGGTCTTTCTGGGGTTCTCGGCGCTTATCGGCATGAAGCTTTTTCCGCTCTACAACGAGAAGTTTCAGGTCGACCGGGCGCTTAAAACGGCGGCAGCGCAGGCAACTTCCACGACGAGCAAATCGGATCTGGTCAAGGGAATCCTCCGTCAGTTTGAGGTTTCAGACATTGATCGCTGGGACGATGCCGAGTTTTACCGTCTGCTAAAAGTGACCAAGGCGCCCAACAGCAACAAACGCGTGATGTCGCTCGACTATGAACTACGCGGGCCGTTTTTAGGTGACCTTGATATCGTTCTGAAGTACAAACGATTCGAACCACTGCCCGCCAGTGAACTGGAATAGGCGCCGCGGCCGATTTGAAATCGCTTAAGTATTCCTTCGTCGATCGCTCGTTGCTGCAACGGGCGCTGACACACCGAAGCGCAGATGCGCTACATAACGAGCGGCTCGAATTTCTCGGCGACGCGCTACTCGGATTTTTCATCGCAGAAGAACTATTCCGCCGTCACCCTCAGACGCAGGAAGATGTGCTGACGCGCCTGCGTGCCTCGCTGGTAAACCGCAGTACGCTTGCTGAGCTGGGACGAGAACTCGAACTAGGCCCCAATCTTCGTTTGGGGCTCAACGAGCGCAAGAGCGGGGCGTGGCGACGAGATTCAATCCTGTCTAACACGATGGAGGCAATCATCGCCGCGATATATCTCGACGGGGGAATTGACGTTTGCCGGGCCGAGGTGCTGCGTTGGTATCAGCCGCGTCTGGACGCTCAAACGCCGGACACGGCGTGGAAGGATCCAAAAACGGCCCTTCAGGAATACATGCAGGCCCGCGGTCTGCCATTACCCATTTATCGCACGATTGCTGAATCTGGGCCTGAGCACCGTCGTTGCTTCACCATTGAATGTGCGGTGACCGGCCTGGCGCCGGTGGTGGTTGATGGCGATAGCCGCCGCGCCGGCGAGCAATCAGCAGCACGACAAATTCTCGAACACCTAGGCGGAGCGCCGAAATGACTACCGATACCCCAGCGGATTTGGCGCGACTCGCCGGACGTAGTGGACGAATTGCAATCATCGGTCGGCCCAATGTGGGGAAGTCCACGCTGGTCAACCGCATCGTGGGACAAAAAATTGCCATCACCTCGCGCCGCCCACAGACGACCCGGCACCGAGTGCTTGGCATCGCGAATGTTGAAGGTGCGCAGTTGGTCTTTTCGGACACCCCGGGCTGGCAACCTAATCCGCGAACGGCCATGGATAAACTGATGAATCGTCAGATTGATTTGGCACTGGGTGAAATGGATGCCGTGCTGATGGTGGCCGACGCACGCGCCTGGCGGACCGATGATGATCCCGTCGCGGAGTGGTTGCTGAGCGCCAAATGTCCACGGTTTCTCGCGCTGAATAAAATTGACCGCCTGGATGACAAACGCCAGTTGTTGCCCTTGTTGCAGACACTGGGTGAGCGGCTGCCGGACGTCGAAATTGTGCCGATCAGCGCCTTGAAAGGTCGCGGCGTGGAAATTTTGATGACGGCGCTAGCCGAGGTCATGCCGGTCGGTGAAGCAGAGTTTCCGAGCGATCAGGTGACCGACCAGTCAGAGCGGGCGCTGGCCGCCGAGTTAATGCGTGAGCAACTGATGCGGCAGTTGGGGGAAGAGCTGCCCTATGCCGCTCACGTCGCAATTACGGCGTTTGAAGATCGTCCGACGGTGACCTACATCGAAGCCGAAATCTGGGTGGAGAAGCCCGGTCAAAAGGCAATTGTGATTGGGCGGAGGGGGGCGCGGCTGAAGGAACTCGGGATCGCGGCCCGCGCCGCCCTTGAACAGATGCTGGGCAGGCCGGTGTTTTTGCAAACGCATGTACGTCAGCGCGAAGCGTGGACGCAGGATCCATTTGCCTTGGCCCAGATCGAACTCGGCAGCGGTTAGCCGGGTACGCTTGCTTTCCGCGCGGTATCCGAGGTCATGAGCGCCGCGCCGCGTGAAGAGCTCGCCTACGTGCTACATGTTCGGCGATACCGCGAGAACAGCCTGCTCGTTGATGCATTAAGTCGCGCCGCAGGACGGCTCTCTCTGGTGGCCCGGGCGCCTTCGCGTGGTCAATCTCGACTAGGGGAAAGCCTACAGCCGTTCCGGCCGGTGCAGCTCGGCTTTAGCGGGCGGGGCGAACTGTTGACCTTGCACAGGGTGGAGCCCGGCGGCCCCCTGACGGTGCTCAAGGGCGATTGGCTGCTGAGCGGACTCTACGTTAATGAGTTGCTTGTGAGGCTCGTACAACGGGGCGAGGGTGAACAGGACCTCTTCGACCTGTATGCGCGCATGATGGCCGCACTTACCGATGAATGCCCACTAGAGCCCGCCTTACGACGCTTTGAACTGGCTCTGCTCGAGGCCTGTGGCTATGGACTGCCGCTTAGCAGCACCGCGGATACCGGCGCGCCGGTGGATGCGTCGGCGCGCTATTGCTTCAAGCACGATCAGGGACTGTTCTACGCGCCCTCGACGTCGACCCAGAACTCGGTTGGCGGCGCGACCTTGCTCGCCTTGGCCGGGGCGATCGAATTTGATCCGGGGACGCTTGCCGAGGCGAAGCATTTCATGAGGGCGGTCTTGCGGCACTATCTTGGCGACAAGCCGCTGCACGCGCGCAGCCTCTTTCAGCGCGGCAAATAAGACGCCGCGCGGTGCGCGGTGCCCCTCCTAACCGCTAAACTTGCCGCCTGACTGCCGTTTGGAAAATACGATGAGCGCCTGGCCGACGATTGAACTCGGGGTAAACATTGACCATGTCGCGACGCTGCGTCAGGCACGTGGCACGCCTTACCCAGACCCTGTTTATGCCGCCTTCCTCGCCGAGGAGGCGGGTGCAGCCGGGATCACCATCCACTTGCGGGAGGACCGCCGCCATATTCAGGACCGTGACCTTGAACTGCTGCTGAAAACGGTCCGTGGCAGGCTTAATCTGGAGATGGCTGGCAGCGAGGCAATGCTCGCCATCGCGGAGCGGGCACGGCCGTCAAATTGCTGTTTAGTGCCTGAGAAGCGTACCGAGTTGACGACCGAAGGCGGCCTCGACGTCGCGAGTGAAATATCACGCTGGACCGAGGTCAATGATCGTCTTCGTGGCGCGGGGATTGTGGTGTCTTTTTTTATCGATCCGGACCCAGCACAGATCGACGCGTCTTGTCAGGCAGGCGTAACGGCAATCGAGCTTCATACGGGACGCTACGCGGATGCCCTGAATGAGCCCCAACGCCAACTTGAGCTTCAGCGTATCGCAGCGGCCGCTGACTACGCGCAGGGTCTTGGTCTGCGCGTCAACGCCGGACACGGTCTGCACTATGGCAACGTTGAGCCGATCGCCCGAATTAAACCCATCGTCGAACTCAATATCGGGCATGCCATCGTTGCACAGGCGTTGTTCTTGGGTTTCTCAGCCGCGGTCCGGGAAATGAAGCGGCTGATGATTGAGGCCCGCCGGTGATCAGCGGCTTGGGCATCGATATCGTGAAAACCGAGCGGGTGAGGGCGGTCTATGAGCGATTTGGCCTCAAGTTCGCCCGTCGGATTCTGGCTGACGCAGAATTGCGACGGTTTGGGAGCAGCCGTTCGCCAGTCAGTTTTCTGGCCATGCGTTTCGCCGCAAAGGAAGCCACTTCCAAAGCGCTTGGCACCGGTTTCAGGGCGGGTGTTTCCCCGCGATTGATTGAGGTCGAGCATAACGTCGCGGGTAAACCCTCGCTCCGGTTCCATGGCGCAGTGGCGGAACACGTGGCCGCGCAGGGCGTCACCGCAAGCTTTGTGAGCCTTACTGATGAAATTGACTATGCGGCGGCAGTCGTCGTGTTCGAACGCACCTGAGGATTGAAATTGTCTCTTCCCGCTGAAGTCGCCCGACGGCGCACCTTTGCAATCATCTCGCACCCTGACGCCGGTAAAACTACGGTCACCGAAAAGCTGCTATTTCTGGGCGGCGCCATCAACGCGGCAGGTGCGGTCAAGGCCCGGAAGAACAGTCGTCACGCCGCGTCCGACTGGATGGAGATTGAGAAACAGCGCGGGATCAGCGTGACGTCCTCGGTGATGCAGTTTGAATACGGTGACGCCATCATCAATCTGCTGGATACGCCGGGCCACGAGGATTTTTCCGAAGACACCTACCGCGTGCTCTCTGCGGTTGATTCGGCCTTGATGGTGATCGACGCGGCCAAGGGCGTTGAAGAGCGGACGATTAAACTTCTCGAGATTTGTCGGCTACGAAACACGCCGGTCATGACCTTGATTAACAAGCTTGACCGTCACGCGCGGGAACCGCTTGAGTTGCTGGACGAGATCGAGCGTGTGCTCAACATCAAGTGCGCGCCCATCACCTGGCCGCTGGGGTCGGGTCAAGGTTTCCTTGGGGCCTACCATTTCGGACAACGGAAAATCATCCGCTTTGCGCGCGAGAAAGATGCGAACGAAGAATTGCTAGAGGCCGAGACATTCCCGCTCGAATCGCCTGAAACGACTGCACTCTTCGCGGATGCACTGCCCGGCTTGCGTGACGAAATTGAACTAATAGAAGGCGCTGGCGCCGAATTTGAACTCGATGCCTATCTCGCAGGACGCGTGACGCCCGTTTTCTTCGGCACTGCCTTGCGTAATTTCGGCATCAAGGAGTTGCTCGACTTTTTCGTAAAAATTGCGCCACCGCCGCTATCGCGACCGGCGAATGAACGCGTGGTTGAAGCCGGTGAGTCGGCGTTTACGGGTTTCGTATTCAAGATTCAGGCGAATATGGACCCACAGCATCGGGATCGCATCGCTTTCCTCCGGATTTGTTCCGGTAAATTCACACCCGGCGACCGGATGCGTCATGTGCGCTTGGGTCGGGAGGTTAATGTTTCCAATGCATTGACCTTCATGGCGCGCGGTAGGGAGCAGGTCGAAGAGGCTTGGGCGGGCGACATTATCGGCCTGCACAATCACGGCACAATTCAGATTGGCGACACCTTCACCAGCGGAGAATCACTTTCCTTTACCGGCATACCAAGTTTCGCGCCAGAGTTATTTCGGCGTGTTCGCGCCGGTGATCCCATGAAGAACAAGGCCCTGATAAAAGGGTTGACCCAGTTGTGCGAGGAAGGCGCGGCGCAGGTGTTCAGGCTCGCCCAGCGCAATGAACTCGTGCTGGGCGCTATCGGCGTATTGCAGTTCGATGTCGTCGCATTCCGCCTGAAAAACGAATACGGCGTCGACGCCATTTTCGAGGCGGTCGGCGTGACCCTTGCGCGATGGGTGACCAGCGAGAAAGCGGGCGAACTCGAACGATTTGCCCGTCAGCTTGGCGACAACGTCGCGCTCGATGGGGGCGGCTTAATGGCCTATCTAGCGCCGACGCGGGTCAACCTGCAGTTGACGATGGAACGTTGGCCGGATGTGCGCTTCCACGCCACACGCGAGTTCAGTCTGCGGGGGGAGGGGGCGACCTACTGATCGCCCAGGGACAGGTCTAGGGCTCTTGCGAAACCGGCGCAGCTGGCTCGGCCCGCGGCGCTGTTGGTATCGACTCGGCGGCAGGTCGCGGTGCTGCTTCTGTTGCTGGGGCATTCGGGCGCGGGGAAGCGGTTACCTCTGCGACTTGCTGCACCGGACGTTGCGCTTCAACTGCCGGACCTGATGTCTGTACCACCTCTGCGGACCGCTCTGTCATGACGGCAGGCGCCTCTGGCATTTGCTTGGGCTGCTCGGTGGCCGGCACCGACTCAAGCGCTGGCGGCGCGTCGGGCCTGATTGCTTCTGCAGATTGCGAGGCAGGACTGCGTCCTTCACCGCCGCGGCCTCGTTGTCCGCGTTCCCGACCTTCGCCTCGCGTGCGCTGGGCGTTAGCGCCATCGCGGTTCCCACCCTCGCGGCGCTCATTATTGCGCCGGGGCTGGGAGTCAGCAGGCTCTCGACGCTCACGGGCTTCGCCTCGGCTTGCCTGATCCTCACTGCGCTCTTCGCCCTCGCTCCTGCCAGCACGAGCTTGCTCGCTGCCGCCCCGACCACCGCGGCCGCGACGCCCGTCGCCGCCGCGGCGACGCTGTTCATCTCGGGCGCGATCAGGCGTGCTGGCAGGCCGGTGACTCGCCGCCGTGCGTGCGGGGGGATCGGTGCGAGGCGATGAGTTCTGCTTGACGGGCACCTCAACTGGTGCCGGTGAACTGCCAAACAGGGCGCTGAATACGCGGCGGATAAGCCCACCGCTAGCAGGCGCGGCCGCAGTCGGTGACGGCAGTTCTGGCGCGTGCGGGGTTTGATGCGAGTGACGAACGATGTCGCGCACCGCGGCCTGTTCTTCTTTCTTCGGCGCCGCTGTTTTGGTGTAGTCGAGTGCGGGTTGGGTCTGTGTTTCGGTCACCAACTGGTAGCTTTCGCCCAGTTCACGCTTGGCCAAATCCTGCTCGCGAATGCGCTGGACGTTGAAATGCGGCGTTTCGAGCTTCTGATTCGGCACCAGAATAACCTCGACCTCCTGGCGCTCTTCAATCCGCGAGATATCCCGACGCTTTTCATTGAACAGAAAGGTGGCGACATCAACCGGGATCTCGGCGACCACCTTCGAGGTGGAATCCTTCATCGCCTCTTCTTCGAGTACGCGCAGTACGGTCAGAGCGGTGGAACGCAGGCTGCGGATGGTGCCGACGCCCTGACAGCGAGGACAGAGTTCGTGGCTGAATTCGGCCAGCGACGGACGCAGGCGCTGACGGGACATTTCCAGCAGTCCGAAGCGGGAAATTCGCCCAATCTGCACCCGGGCCCGATCCATCTTTACGCAGTCACGGATCTTGTTTTCAACCGCCCGCTGGTTCTTGGCGGCCATCATGTCGATGAAGTCGATAACAATGAGCCCGCCCAGGTCCCGCAGGCGGAGTTGGGTGGCAATTTCCTCTGCCGCCTCCAAATTAGTTAGAAGCGCGGTTTCCTCAATGTCGCCGCCATGCGTTGCGCGCGCCGAGTTGATGTCGATCGTGATGAGCGCTTCGGTCGGTTCGATGACCAGCGCGCCGCCGCTGGGCAGGCGTACTTCGCGACTGAATGCACTGTCGATTTGGCCCTCTATCTGATAGCGCGTGAACAACGGGACGCTGTCGGTGTAGAGCTTCAGCTTGTTGATGTTTTGCGGCATCACCTGCTTCATGAAGTCACAGGCGGTTTCATAAAGCGCCGCATCGTCGATCAGGATTTCCGCAATGTCGCTCCGCAGATAGTCACGGATCGCCCGGATGATGACGTTCTGGTCCTTATGAATCAGAAACGGGGCCGGCCGCTCCTGAGCGGCCGTATCAACGGCTTGCCAAAGTTGGAGCAGGTAGTCCAGATCCCACTGGAGCTCCTCGGCGCTCTTGCCTATGCCGGCGGTGCGGAGAATCAGCCCGAAGTCGTCAGGAATGGTGAGCGCCGACATGGCCTCTTTGGCCTCCTCGCGAGCATCCCCCTCGATTTGGCGCGAGACGCCACCGGCTTTCGGGTTGTGCGGCATCGCGACCAGATAGCGGCCGGCCAGACTGATGAAGGTGGTTAGCGCGGCGCCTTTATTGCCGCGTTCGTCCTTCTCGACCTGAACGACCAATTCCTGGCCTTCCTCGAGTGCATCACGGATGTTGACCCGCCCGCTCGCGTTGCGAGCGCGCTCTTTGAATAAGTGGCGGGAGACTTCTTTTAGAGGCAGGAAGCCATGGCGGTCGGCACCATAGTCGACAAAGGCGGCCTCTAAACTGGGTTCAAGGCGAATGATTTTCGCCTTGTAGATATTGGATTTACGCTGTTCTTTGCCTACAGCTTCGATATCGAGATCAAACAAGCGTTGGCCGTCAACCAGCGCCACGCGCAACTCCTCGCGTTGAGTTGCGTTGATGAGCATTCTCTTCATGGGTCAGAAATCCTGGCTTAAGCGCCTGCGACGTCACAGGTGACGTCTCGTGCAACCGTGCTCATTCGCCCGGTTACGGGTTGGCGAGAGAGCAGACGCGGTGCTGAACGTGGCCTGCGAACACGAAGATCCCAGGCGTTGTGCGACTCGC